>Ga0136637_1000309_pt1 | contig 11196 bp, 11 predicted proteins | sample AntDrymUQ8572106_2_FD_105497 | JGI IMG/M metagenome (GOLD analysis project Ga0136637, IMG submission 105497) | Polar desert sand microbial communities from Dry Valleys, Antarctica - metaG UQ857 (21.06) | ecosystem: Environmental > Terrestrial > Soil > Desert | place: Antarctica: Dry Valley... | reverse complement strand
CGTCGCTTCCGGTTTGTTGTAATAACCGAGCATCACATTTGCGCCTGAAACTTCGATTTCGCCGTCGGCAGCAATGCGAACAGAGACATTGCGAATTGGTTTCCCGACTGTGCCGAGTCGCGTGTTCATTCCCGTGTTCGTCGAAACGACGGGCGAAGTTTCCGTCAAGCCGTAACCTTGCATAATCGCAATGCCCGCGCCCGTGAAAATCAAACTAATGTCGTCGGATAAAGCCGCGCCGCCCGAAATACAGAAACTTAAATTGCCGCCGAAGAATTCTCGCAATTTCGAGAAAACTATTTTATCGGCGATGCTGTGTTTGACTGCCAAAAGACGCGGAATCGGTTGTTTTTGCTCGGTCAGTAAAGCGTATTGTTTGCCGACATCAATTGCCCAATCAAAAATCATTGCTTTAGTCTGACTTTCCTGCGCGGCTTTAACTTTCGCTCTGGCGTAAACTTTCTCGAAGATTCGCGGAACGGCGACGAACATCGTCGGCGCGACTTCGCGCAGATTGTCGGCGGCTCGCTCGATTGATTCGGCGTAATAGACTGCCATTCCGTTCACAATATAAAGATACATTCCCGTTCGCTCGAAAACGTGCGAAAACGGCAAAACGGAAAGCGGCTTATCGTTCGGCGAAAACGCATGTTCCGCGCCCGCGTCCAAAACATTTGAAACGAGATTGGCGTGCGTCAGCATCACGCCTTTTGGCTCGCCCGTCGTCCCAGAAGTGTAAATCAAAGTGGCGACATCGTTCGGCGCAATCGCATCAATCAAATTTTTTATCAGATTTGGATTTTCGGTCTTTAATTTCGCGCCCGCGTTTTCCAATTCCGCAAGCGACATCGCATTTTCATCCGTAATGCCGGTCGAATCGAAAAAGACAATTTTTTCGAGCGTTGGACACTCGGACAAAACATTTTTCAGACGTTCAAAACATTCGGCGTTTTCGAGAAATAAAACTTTCGCGCCCGCATCTTTAATAATATATTCAACCGCGTTCGGCGCGAGCGTCGTATAAACGGGAGCGTCAATCACGCCTGCGAATTGACAGCCCGCGTCGGTCAAAGTCCATTCGGGCGAGTTGGCGGCGAGCAGAGCGATTCTGTCGCCCTTTGTCAGTCCCAACGAATAAAGTCCGAGCGCGATGTTTTCGGCGCGAGAAATCATTTCGTCGGAAGAAATCCTTTTCCATTCGCCGTCTTTTTTGAAATTTAAAGCGTCGGCGCGATTGTGTTTTTCAGCCGCTTTAATAAACAATTCAGCCAGCGTTTTTGGCTCGTCAGCGTAAAGCGGAGAACGCTTTACCGATTGCGAATTGCGAATTTCAGATTGCGGATTTTCAATTTTTAGTTCTTGATTCACTTATGCAAAACGCCTCCGAAAAAAACCTTCAAAACTTCGTCTGCCATCGGCGCGAGCGGATACGCTCTTTTCGACAAAATCCAGTTCGTTACCATTTCATCCAACGCGCCGTAGAGAATTTTTGCCGCCGTAATCGGTCTCAAATCCTTACGAAAAACGCCCGTCTTTTGTCCTTCCTGGATAGTCTTTTGAATTATTTCCAAATACTCGGCAAAACCGCCGCCCGAAAATTCTTCCATAAATTTAGTCGAGCCGCGCAGTTCGACTTGAAAGACGATTGCTAGGTCTCTATCTGCGCCGAGCTTTTCAAGATGCAGCTGCGCGATGCGCTGCAAACGCTTGTCGGCTTCTTCAATTTCGGCGATTTCCCGCTTGCCCTCCGCAATAAATTCCTCCATCGCGCGGTCAAAAACCGAGTGCAAAATTTCCTCTTTGCTTTTGAAATACAGATAAACCGTGCCGTCGGCGATGCCGGCTTCTTTTGCGATGTCCGCCACTTTTGAATTGAAGTAACCTTTTTGAGCGAAAACTTTTATCGCCGCCCGCAAAATCGCCTCGCGTTTGTCAGCGACGGCAGCGCGAGCCTGTCCAATGGAAGAATCTGAACGTAGCATAAGAATTTTCCCCGATTTATGAATGAATCATCATTCAGTTTTTCAATAGACTAAACCCAAAAGGCAAATTTAGCAAGAAATTTTTGTCGTAAAATTCTTCACGCTCTCGGTTTAATTTGTCGCGGATTTTTGTTATTTAAGGTAGAGAGAAGTTTAAAACTAAATCTGGGAGGAATGTAAAGTATGCCGGCGTAATGAAAGAGCGATAAAAGGCGAGAAAAATAAAAAAACGACCGACGAACTAATTCCGGGCAAAGAAAAAGCGAAGGACAGACGGGCAAGCAGTTTGCCGCCAAAACAATCTGACCCAGACAAATCCGACCGAAAGAGCAACCAAGACGAACCGAAAGCCGAAAAGCAACGGCGCGGCGGAATCAATAATAAAGATAAAGGCAGTGAGAAACCCAAGAAAAAAGACGAGGATGAAAAGAGCAAACGCTAAGTTTTTTTCGACCAACGCAAAAATGCTTTGACGTTATCATAGCGTCAAAGCATTTTTATCAAACAATTGAGTTGATGCGGGTGGAAACCTCCACCAAGCCCGCTAAGTTTCAAAAGATCGCTGGCAAGTGTCTGGCTCTATGATTTGTTTGCAATAAATGTTGAGGTTAATCAGCCGCCTTTCCCGAATCTTGTTCTTCACGAGGACAACAAATCGAAATAAACTCATTCGAATTAAAACTCAAATTGTTTCGTCTCTCGCGGTCTATAATGTTCTGAATGCAAATGTCCATTAAAAATTTAACCTTACGCCATTATTATTTTTTCTGTCACCTACAAAATACCCTGTACCAAAACCAGCTCCAAATGATACCCCGCTATAAACAAATTTTTCTAGCCTAAAACGACGAATTTTTTTGTTTTGAGCATTTATTATGTTCTTATCAAGTTCGTCATCAGACCTGTATTTGTTAATAGTAGTGGTCAAACTTAGATTACTGGCGGCGAGTTTTGAGCTTGCTTCTTTTTCATCTGTGTAAAGTTGACGCCATTTGTTACGGTCGATCTCAAGTTCATTGCGTTCACGAGCAATCTCTGCAACGTCTTTTTCAGCCTTTTGAGATAAACCTGTTTCTTTCCATAGTTCGACTACAAGTGACTGAATTAATCGGTCACAATCACTAACCGTCAGACATCGAGTTGCCTCTGAATTCGGCAAGGGCAGGGTTTTCCTCTGCGAGACTTTCAAGTTTTCTTGCGCAAATGTCGGCGGCGCGTTCAGCGTCAGGCATATTACGAATGCTGTCAATATCGCGAGCATAGCTTTGGTTAATCTGTTCACTTTCTTATTCTCTCCTTGTTATTTAATCTAATGTTATTATCAAGTTGATTATCCTAAACAATTTGTTTTGATTCAAGTTCACGGTTTCGCTGAAAAATAAATTCAGCTTCTTTTCTGTCTTTTTCAGCGTCAGCAATTAAAACCTGAATAACTTTTGCATTTGCTGCTTTTTCTTTCTGATAATTTTTCATCATATCTAAAGTGGAACCTCCGAAACTCATATTTGACTGTCGCCATCCTTTAGGAATATTTGATTAGGTAGGTGATGACAGTGCCGAAGGAACATCTTGTAAATGTTTAGATGGGTCTGGGGCGTGGGTTGGGGAATGTGGTGATACATGGACAAAAAGGACGGCACACAAAACTTTTGAAAGAATCTTGAAAGGCTCTTCAAGAATAATTTTAACCTCTCCTATTTTAGATTATCGAGGAAGCGAAATTGGAAAACGTGTCTTAATCGAGAAGAATGGTAATGACCCAGAATGACTCTGGAAAAACAAGAAAACCTACACCGAAGCGACACGGACGGGGAAAAGGACAAAATAAAAGGGCATTTCAAAAATTAAAAAACTTTTGAAGTGCCCATAGATTATGGCGGAGAGAACAGGACTCGAACCTGCAAGCCCTTACGGGCGGTAGTTTTCAAGACTACTGCATTAGCCAATTATGCTATCTCTCCACAAAACTTGATGACCTTTTACGCCGAGAATTTCTTCAACCTAATGAAGCGCGTTACAGATACGACAAAGCACATTATATTCGCTTAACTCTACTTTGTCATTCATAATATCTCGGTAAAGCTGGCGATTTTGTCTTACCTTTAACGCCTTTAGCCCGCCGCCGTAAATGTGGTTGATTTCTAAAACTGAAAATCATTATAGCCGCAGTTAGAACATTTTTTTCCGCCGAGCCGTTCCATTGCCCTTTCTCTTACACGTTTGTGTTGTTCACACCACTTTCGCCTTTCCTCTTCGGGAATGTAATTGCCAATTTTCCTTGCGTCGTTTGCGCCACTCAATCATATGCTCGCGCATATGTTCGCGGATTTTTATTTGCCTTTTGGAATAGCTCGATAGCGGTTTGTGCTTCTCCCATAAAAACAAATAAGTTTTCAACAGAATATTTCTTAACGGTTCTCAGCAACGAGCGGCGAATTGAAAATATAGCGCAAAGTTTAGCGATAAACAAGTGAAATCATCAATAAAATTTGGTTGACTTTGTATTATAAAGTTCTTGACAAATAAAACAACTTGGTATAAATTTCACATTGTATGGTGAAGAATCAGGCACTCCGCAAAGAAAACAACGAAGTGAGCGAGCCGGTAAACATCAGCGACCGGGCGATAGATAATCTGCAATTTATCCGCGAGACAATGGAACGGTCGGCGATTTTTACAACCGTTCCGGGCTACGGCGGCGTTTTTATGGGCGCGACAGCGATTGCCGCGAGTTTCATCGCTAACTCTCAGCCGCTAATCAGAGATTGGTTAATCGTCTGGTTAGGAGAAGCGATTTTGGCATTTTTTATCGGTTTGTTTGCGATGTGGCAGAAATCGAAGATTGCGAATGTGCCGATAAATTCTGCGCCGACGAAAAAATTTGCGAAGAGTTTTTTGCCGCCTTTAATCTCCGGAGTCGTGATAACGCTCGGGCTGTGGCGGTTCGGACATTTTGAAGTGATGATTCCCGTCTGGATTTTGCTTTACGGCGCGGCGGTCGTCTGCGGCGGCGCATTTTCAGTCCGTGCCGTTCCCGTAATGGGTTGGTGTTTTATCGCGCTCGGAACGATTGCTTTTTTTCTTCCCGCAGAATTTGGAAATTTGATGATGGCATTAAGTTTTGGCTTTTTACACATTGTTTTTGGGCTGATTATTGCGCGTAAATTTGGCGGATAAAAATTATGGCAAGAAAAAATTTAGCGATAGCAAAAGAAAATCAATCGGAAGAAGCCAAAAAACCGCAAACGTTAAAGATTGCAGAGACCGCGGAAACGGTTTCAACTGAACTCGACAAGATTATTCACGAAAGAATGCGTTTGGGAATTATCAGCGCACTCGCGGCGAACAAAAGTTTGTCTTTCACTGATTTGAAAAATCTTTTGAAGACGACGGACGGCAACATCAGCGTTCACGCCCGCAAACTCGAAGATGCAGGTTATCTGACGTGCGAAAAATCCTTTAACGGGCGCGTTCCGTTGACCGAATATCGAATTACGAGCGAAGGAAAACAAGCATTGGAAAAATACTTAAATCATATGGAAGCGTTGATAAGCGCGATGCGAAACCAGTAAGCAGTAGTAGTAGTAGTCAGTTTTTTCTGCCAAGTAGCTGCCTACTTTACGGAGGAAAATATGGGAGTTTTAATGATGATGGCAACAATTGGCGGTTTGGGTTTAGCATTTGTATTACTGATTATCTCGTTATGGACGAAAAATTTCTGGTTGACAAAATTCGTGTTGGGCGCGGTTGCAATTTGGCTTGTGATTTACGCAGTTGCATTAATCGGAGTTTCTTTATTAAGCAAAGAAAAAATTCTTGGACTTAACGAACCGAAAGCATTCTGCGGATTTTACATTGACTGTCATATGCACACTGCGGTCACAGATGTGCGAAAAACAAAAACGATAGGCGATAAAATCGCCAAAGGCGAGTTTTACATTGTCAAAGTAAAAGTTTTTAGCGATGCCAAACGAGCTGTGATCGGTCTGCACGCTCCGAAATTTGAAATTATAGATGTGCTAAATCGTAAATATCAACGGCTTGTCGAACTCGAAACGCCCGTGCCGCCGTTTGATGAAAAAGTTCCCGCGGGCGGTGCGTTTGAAAAGGAAATAATTTTCGATTTGCCGGCAGACGTGCAAAATCCGCGACTCGACGTAGCTGAAGGCATCGGCATTGACAAAGTTATCGAAGCGGTTTTAATCGGCGATGAAGACAGCATCGGACACAAGCGAAATTATTTTAAGTTGGATACGAGCAATCAGGTCGTTCAAAAATAAAAGGAGGAAAAATGAATAAGCAAAAAATGTTGGCAGTTGTCGGATTCGTAGCGGTTATTCCGGCGTTGATGTTAGTTGTGTTGGGAGTTTTGGGTTTGGAAGTGCTGAAAATTTTTGACAGTCCGTTTGTAATTTTAGGCGGATTAATGACGGCTTTGGTAATAAACATCTTTTCCGTCGCAAGCTTCAATACAAATTTAGAAGCCGATAATTTTACCGGTTCGGCAACAGTCAGATGGAAAGACGGTTTGATGAATCTCGGTGTGATTGTCTTGGGTTTCGGCTTACTCGCAACAATTATGCTGTATCTTTTTTTGGAGAATTTTCAACCGCGTTAATCGAGTGGAAAATATGAAAACCTTCGATGTCGTCATCATCGGTGCCGGACTTGCCGGACTGCAATGCGCCAAACTGCTTTCGCGCGGCGGCGCAAAAATTTTGCTCGTTGACCGCAAAACGGATTTGGCAAAAAGTATTCACACGACTGGAATTTTCGTGCGGAAAACTTTGGAAGATTTTGATTTTCCGGCGGGAACTTTAGGCAAACCCGTCCGCAACGTAACGCTTTATTCGCCAAAATTAAAAACGTTGAAACTCGAAAGCGACAAAGACGAATTTCGCGTCGGAAAGATGGGCAAACTTTACGAATCGTTTCTGCAGAAATGTCTAGAAAACGGCGTTGAGTTTGCAAACGGAACTCGCTACGTTTCGGCGCGATTAAATTTTGAATCTCAGATTTCAAATCCCACATTTCAAAACGAAAGCGACAATGAAATTTGCAATTTGACATTTGAAATTCGAAAGGGGCGAGCAATCGTCAAACTCGAACGAAACGGCGAAGCGTTTGAAGTGGAAACAAAAGTTTTGGTCGGCGCAGACGGCGCAAATTCGCGGGTCGCAAAAGATTTACAACTTGACGAGAACAAAGAATGGATTGTCGGTTATGAAGAAGTTTTTCATTCGGTAAATTCAAACGACGAGCCGCGCCTGCATTGCTTTCTCGATGCCGAACTCGCACCCGGTTATTTGGCTTGGATTGCCGACGACGGTGAGGAAATCCACATTGGCGTTGGTGGCTACGCCGCTAGTTTTAATCCGCGTGAAGCGTTAAAAGAATTTAAGGCAAAGATCGAGGGGGAAATTATTGATTTAAGAACAGCAGAATTAGCCGAAACTCGTGGCGGGCGCATCCCCGTCGGCGGAGTTTTGCGCTCGATAGCTAACGAAAACGGTTTGCTGATTGGCGATGCAGCAGGCGCGGTTTCGCCGCTCACGGCGGGCGGATTAGACCCATGTTTGCGGCTGTCGGCGATGGCGACGAGTCTGATTACAGAAAGATTGCAAACTGATAATCCGAAAATTTTATTAAATTATTCGGGCGAGCTTTTCCGTGCCAGATTCGTGTCGCGTCTTTGGATGCGGCGAATTATTGCAATGGTTTCAAATCAGAAACTTTTGGAACTTGGATTTGGATTTTTGCGTGGAAAAATCGGCAGGAAATTCGCCAGCCACGTCTTTTTCGGGCGCGGTTCATTTCCCGATGTCGAAATAAAAATCAATGCAAAAAGTAATTCTTTGAACGCGTCATTATTAAAAAACTGAAATTAAAAATATGAACGAAAAAACGAAAACCGGCTTAGAGATTTTGGAAGCAGCGTTGTTATTGGGCATTTTGGGCGACGCGCTTTTGCGCGTAACGCCTTGGGGTTTGAATGTTTTTCTGTGGATTGGCGCATTAGTCGCGGCGATGATAATGCTCACTTTGCGCCGCCGAAGCGAACTTTTAAGCGGGCAAACCGTCGCTCTACACATTGCGCTCGTTTTCTTTGCAGCGTTGTTCGTCTGGCGCGATTCAATCGAATTGAAGCTGGCAAATTCATTGGCGATTTTGACAATTCTATCGCTTCTGACTTTGCCCGCGCTGAAGATAAAAGCCAACATTGCGGGCGTTTTTCATTACGGATTAGCAGGATTTTGGTCAACTATCAACGCCGCTTTCGCGCCGTTTTATTTGGTGTTTGAAGATATAAAATGGAAAACGCTGCCGCAAAAAGGATGGACAAAACATTTGATTGCCGTCTTGCGCGGCTTGGCGATTGCCGCGCCGATTCTGCTCATCTTCGGCGCGCTCTTTATGGCGGCGGATGCGGTTTTTCAAGGCATAATCGAACAAACTTTCCGCATCAATCCGGAGATTTTGTTCACGCACGTATTTTTAATCGGTTTGTTTTCGTGGATTGTCGCCGGATATTTGCGCGGTTCATTGATTGATGCGTTTGCGCCGGAGAAAACGTCGGAAGTAAAAGCGCAAACATTAGGTATCACCGAAAACAAAGAAGATGAAAGCAAAGAAAATGAAGCCAAAGTGCAAGAGGAAACAAAAACCTGGGACTGGCGGAATTTTGATAATTCGGTAATGCCAAAATCTTTTACGCTCGGCGCGATTGAAACTTCGATTGTTTTAGGTTTGATAAATTTGCTGTTTCTAGGTTTTGTTATCGTGCAGATTCCTTATTTGTTCGGCGGAATGGATTTGGTGCAGAACACGCCTGATTTTAAACTCGCCGATTACGCCCGGCGCGGTTTCGGCGAACTCGTTACGGTCGCCGCGCTCGTTCTGCCGATTCTGCTCGTCTCGCATTGGCTTTTGCGACGAGACAAACCCGTGAATGAGAAAATTTACCGAGTTCTGGCGGGAATTCAAATCGTTTTGCTGTTTGTGATTATGATTTCCGCAACGCAGAGGTTACTACTTTTGACGGGAAATTTGGGTTACGGTTTGACGACCGTTCGGCTTTATCCGATGGCGTTTATGATTTGGCTCGCGCTCGTCTTCGTATGGTTTGCGCTGACGGTTTTGCGCGGCGTGCGCGAACAATTTGCGTGGGGCGCGTTGTGGTCGGCGTTTTTTGTCGTCGGAACTTTGCACGTTTTTAATCCCGATGATTTTATCGTCCGCACAAATGTTCGTCTGATGCAGGAAGGACGCGTTTTCGATTCGTTTTATGTGTCGGAATTAAGCGATGACGCCGTTCCCGCGCTTTTAGAAAATTTACCGACAATGAGTTTTGAGCAGCAATGCTCAGTCAAACAAAAAATTTCGCATCGCTTTAATCAAGCCGAAACTGAAAATGATTTTCGCACCTGGAACTGGTCGCGTTTTGTTGCTCGAAGAGAAATGACCCAGTATGTTGAAAGTTTAGATACATCAAATTGTCCGTCGCACACGCGAAGAAATTATCATGACGATTTTTGATTAGAAGTATAATTTCTTGCTTTTAAAAATTGTATCTCTTAAGATGTAGGCGCGAGTTTTAACAGGTTTGCGTCTATTTATTTCTTCTTTATACCTTTAAAATTTCAACCAAAAAATGTTAGACGAATATCCGAAAAAACGTGATTTTGTGCGCGAATATCTTTCATATTTGCAAGTCGAAAAAGGCTTAGCGAAAAATTCCGTCGAAAGTTACGCGAGAGATTTGGCGAAGTTGGAAACCTGGGCGACGAAGAACAATTTCAATTTGCTCGGTTTGACGCGTCAAGATTTGCGCGAATGGCTGATTGATTTGGCGGGCGAAAACTTATCGGAAAATTCTAAACGGCGGATGATTAGCGCGTTGCGCGGCTTTTATAAATTTTTGCAGTTCGACGGACATATTACAAAAAATCCGTCGGCAAACTTGGACGCGCCGCAGAAAGGTTCTTATCTACCGAATTTTTTGAATCAAATTGATGTCGAAAGTTTATTGGAAGTTCCAAATGTTTCGACTGAAATCGGTTTACGCGACCGTGCGATTTTAGAAGTATTGTATGCGTGCGGTTTGCGCGTTTCGGAGGCAGTTGATTTGAAAATGAGCGACGTTGACATTGACACGGGGATTTTGACGTGCAAGGGAAAAGGCAGCAAAACTCGCCGAGTCCCGATTGGAAAAAGCGCGGTCGAATGGCTCAAAAATTATTTGACAATCAGGCGTGAGAAAGAAAACGTCGAGACGAACAATGTTTTTGTCGGCGGTTCGGGAAGACCAATAAACCGTCAGGTGATTTTTATATTGGTCAAAGAATATGCTGGAAGAATCGGTTTGCAAGACGTTTCGCCGCACACGCTTCGCCATTCTTTTGCGACTCATCTAATTCAAAATCGGGCTGATATTCGCAGCGTCCAACAAATGCTCGGACACGCCGATATTTCTACTACGCAAATTTATACGCACATTACCGATACACATTTGCGAATGACTTACGAAAAATTTCACCCACGCGCTCATCAAAAATCTAATGGGATAGAAAATCAAACCACCGACTAAAATCAACTTGCTCGAACTTGCAACTTCCCGAAAACTTGGCTATCATAGGAATTTTGCTAACTGGCTCGAGAAGCTGGCAATGACATTTGATAATTGAACGAGCATGGGTGGTCGAGCGGTCAAAGGCAACGGGCTGTAAACCCGTCGGATTAATTTCCTACGTAGGTTCAAATCCTACCCCATGCACCAGATTGAAAGGGTAAAGGCGAAAGGATAAAGGTGAAAAAATCGTTTTATCCTTTATCCTTTCGCCTTTACCCTTGAGAGAAGCGGGAGTAGCTCAGTTGGTAGAGCGTCAGCCTTCCAAGCTGAATGTCGCGAGTTCGAGTCTCGTCTCCCGCTCCAAATTTTTTGAAAAGATGATTGATAATTTCAAATTAAAGCCCGAGTAGCTCAGGGGTAGAGCGCTTCCTTGGTAAGGAAGAGGTCTCGAGTTCAAATCTCGACTTGGGCTCCATAAGTTATTTTATAAAGTTTTTAAAATGAGGATAAACAGAAATGTCAAAAGAGAAATTTGATAGAAGCAAACCGCACGTCAACATCGGGACCATCGGACACGTTGACCACGGCAAAACCACCTTGACGGCGGCCATTACCAAAGTGTTAGCCAAACATAATCCGAAGATT
>Ga0136637_1000306_pt1 | contig 11253 bp, 9 predicted proteins | sample AntDrymUQ8572106_2_FD_105497 | JGI IMG/M metagenome (GOLD analysis project Ga0136637, IMG submission 105497) | Polar desert sand microbial communities from Dry Valleys, Antarctica - metaG UQ857 (21.06) | ecosystem: Environmental > Terrestrial > Soil > Desert | place: Antarctica: Dry Valley... | reverse complement strand
TCAGCCGACGTGGACCTGCGGGGTGTCGACCGGTGCCTGTTTCGGCGCGTTGATGAGGACGAGCGTGAGGATCAGCGAGGCCAGCATCATGGCCGCCCCGACACCGAACGCCGTCGCGTACCCGTGCGTCAGCGCATCCGCAGCCTGCCCGAGCAACGCCGGGTCCGGTGCCTCGACACCGGGCGTCTGCCGCGCGAACGCTTGCTGCTGAGCGCCGACGGCGTCCGCCTGGGGGAACCTGGTGGTGGTCGTGCTGGCCGCGATGGTGGCCAGCACGGCGAGGCCGAGAGAGCCACCGATCTGCTGCATGGTGTTCAGCAGCCCGGAGGCGATGCCGGACTCGTGCTCGGCCACGCCTGACACCGCGGTCAGCGTGAACGAAACGAACGCGAGCCCCATGCCGATCGAGATGATCAGCATCGGGATGAGCAGGTCCGAGACGTAGGACGACCCGGCGTCGAGCCGGGTGTAGAGGAACAGCCCGACTGTCGACAAGGCCAGGCCTACCCCGGCGATCACCCGCGGCGGCTGCCTGGGCGCCAGCTGGCTTGCGAACCCGGCACCGATCACGATGCCGGCCGTGAACGGCAGGAACGCAAGTCCGGCGCGGACCGGCGAGTACTGCAGGATCCCCTGCACGAACAGCGAGATGAAGTAGAACATCGAGAACAACGCTGCGCCCACGATGAGCATCACGAGGTACGAGGCGGAGCGGTTCCGTTCCGCGAACAGCCGCAGCGGCATGATCGGCTGGCCGTGGCGCGACTCGATGAGCAGGAAGACGGCGAGGAGCACCAGCGCGGCGGCGAAGCAGAGCAGCGTGATGCTGTCACCCCAACCCGTCGCCGGGTTGCCCGCGCGGGTGATTCCGTAGACCAGCACCGTGAGGCCGAGCGTGCCGGTGATCGCGCCGGCGAAATCGATGCGGCCGGTCTCGGGGCTGGACTCGCCGAGGACGCGCGGCGCGGCCCAGGCGATCAGCAGACCGATCGGGACGTTCACGAAGAAGACCCAGCGCCAGTCGAGGAGGTCCGTGAGGAGTCCACCTGCGATCAGGCCGACGGCTGCGCCCGCACCGGACATGGCGGCGTACACGGCGAACGCGCGGTTGCGTGGCGGACCCTCCGGGAACGTGGTCGTGATCAGCGCGAGCGCAGTCGGAGCGGCGATCGCAGCCCCAGCACCTTGCAACACGCGGAAGCTGATCAGGGAGGCCTCGCTCCAGGCCAGGCCGCAGAGCAGCGACGCGACGGTGAACAGCAGGACACCGATCACGAAGACGCGGCGACGCCCGAACAGGTCACCGGCGCGTCCACCGAGCAGCAGCAGCCCGCCGAAGGCAAGCGTGTAGGCGTTGATGACCCAGGTGAGGTTGGTCGGCGTGAAGTCCAGCGCGGTCTGGATGCTCGGGAGAGCGATGTTCACGATCGAGGCGTCGAGCACCACCATCAGCTGAGCGGTGGCGATCACGAAGAGGGCCAGCCCGAGATGTCGGTGGCCGTGGCCGTTCGTGGAGTCTGGGGTGCTGTCCGCGGCTCGTGCGCCGCCGGCGGCTGTGGTCGACATGCGGGCGGGCTCCGTTCGGTGGTGATCGGGAGCGATGGCCTCGCCCCGGCAACGATGCTAGGCACCAACCCGGAAGCGATCGAGTGAATTCCATACTCGCCGGTCTCGTTTTTCCGTGATCTGCGCCACGTGGCAGCCGGTCGACGGGTCGACTCCGATGCGGATGGGCATAGGACTGGTTGACGCTCGGGGTTTCACGACGCCGAGCGGCCACGGGGCGGCGCGTCTCCCCTCCATCGGGCTCGACGTCTCACCGCCGCGGCCGTCTGGGACCGGGATCGCGTCGTCCCCAGCAGTGAGTCAGTCGGTTGGTCGGGCCATGCCCGACCTCTGATGGCTGCGGAGGAGGGACGGAAGGTGGCGGCACAGACGGCGATGGCAGAACCTCAGGGCCGCACGCGCCGCGATGTCGCCGTCCTCTCCGTCCCGAGCGACCACGTGTACGTCCGACACCTCGCACCGCTTCCGGGTGAGGACGACGGGCCGCGTCGGGTCGTCCGGCTCGAGGACCCGGAGGACCCCTGGTGGCCGCCTCCCGCTCTCGAACCCGCCTGGCTCGAGGCGAGGACTGACGACTTCGACATCTTTCACGTGCACTTCGGCTTCGACGCGCGGTCTCTCGTCGACCTGGCCGACGTCGTCGATGTCCTGCGCTCTGCGGGAAAGCCGCTCGTGCAGACCGTCCATGACCTGCGGAACCCCCACCACACCACCCGCGAGCTCCACGACGCGCACCTCGACGTCCTCGTGCCGGCCGCCGACGTCCTGATCACCCTCACGCCCGGCGCGGCCGCAGAAGTTGCCGAGCGCTGGGGCTGTACGGCCCTCGTGCTCCCGCACCCGCACGTGGTCGAGCTCGACGAGTTGCGCCGACGCCAGGCGCGTCCCGTCGGCAACCACGATCTCTTCACGGTCGGGCTACACCTGAAGAGCCTGCGCCCGTGCATGTCCGGCGTCCCCGTGCTCGACGCGCTCCTGGACGCGACGGACGCGCTGGACGGCACGAGGCTGCGCGTCGACGTGCACCGGGACGTCGTGGACCCGTCGGGCGCCCGTCACGACCCAGAACTGGTGCCCGCGCTGCACCGCGCCCGCGACCGCGGCGCCCAGGTGGAGGTCCACGACTACTTCGACGACGATGCACTCTGGGACTACCTGGAAGGGCTCGACGCGTCGGTCCTGCCCTATCGCTACGGCACCCACTCCGGCTGGCTCGAGGCGTGCCGCGACCTCGGTACCGCCGTGATCGCGCCCGACTGCGGCTACTACGCCGAGCAGGGTCCCGTCCACTCGTTCCACCTGCAGGAGTCCGGGCTCGATGCCGCGTCGCTCGTCGAGGCCGTACGACGGGCACAGGCCGCCGGGCGACCGGATCCCGTCCCGATCCAGCTGCGCGAGGAGCAGCGGCGGCAGGTGGCGAACGCCCACGCCACGATCTACGCGGACCTGCTGCGATGACGCGCCACCTGCGGGTCTCCATCATCGCCGGCAGCCGGCATCCCATCGCGCAGCCGTTCGCCGGTGGCATGGAGGCCCAGACCTGGCTCCTGGCCTCTGGGCTGGGTGCGCGCGGTCACGACGTGCGGGTCTTCGCGGGTCCGGGTTCAGACCCAGCGCTGGGCCAGATGGAGATCCTCGACCACCAGCCGCTCGAGCTGTCCGACGAAGCCAGGGCGGACGTCTCGATGCCGCCGGAGGCGTTCATGCGCGAGCACCACGCCTACCAGCAGCTCATGCTCCGGCTCGCCGCCGACCCCACCGTCGATATCGTGCACAACAACTCGTTGCACTACCTCCCCGTCGCGATGGCCGATCTGCTCCGCTGCCCCGTCGTGACGACCCTTCACACCCCGCCCACACCGTGGCTGGAGTCGGCTTCAGCCGACACCGCGGGCTCCCTTTTCGTCGCAGTGTCGGAGCACACCGCCGAGCGCTGGTCCCCCAAGCTCCGGATTCACCGCGTGATCCGTAACGGCATCGATCTCGGGTTGTGGTCGGTCGGGCCTGGTGACGGCGGGTATGCCGTCTGGACCGGACGGCTGGTTCCCGAGAAGGGACCGCACCTCGCCATCGATGCCGCGGCGAAGGCTGGCATCCCGTTGGTGCTCGCTGGTCCTGCCTACGACCACGCCTACGTCCGGGACGAGGTACTCCCCCGCCTCGGGCCGACGGTCTGGTGGGTCGGCCATCTCGACCAGGCTGCGCTGACCCGGCTGGTCGGGCGAGCGAGCGTCGCGGTCGTCACACCGTGCTGGGACGAGCCCTACGGACTGGTCGTCGCGGAGGCGCTGGCGTGCGGGACGCCGGTCGCAGCGTTCGCCCGCGGAGCCGTTCCGGAGCTCGTCACCGCAGCGTGCGCAGTTCTCGCGGAGCCCGGGGACGTCGACGGTCTGGCCGCGGCCATCCTCCGCGCGAGGGGCCTGGCGCGCGGTGACGCGCGGCAGCACGCCGAGCTCACCTGCAGCGCGACCCGCATGATGGACGAGTACGAAGACTTGTACGCCGACGTCACATGATCGGCTACTACGTCCACCGTCACGGCTCGGGTCATCGACAGCGGGCGCTTGCGATCGCCCGCCGCCTCGACGGCGAGATCACCCTGCTGGGCTCGTTGGGGCCTGCCGGCGGGCTGCCTGCCCCCTACGTCGAGCTCGCGCGCGACGACATCCCGGAGCCCGACCCCGCCGCCGACGTGACGGCTGAGGGGGCACTGCACTGGGCGCCGCTGTCCCACCCGGGACTGCGCGAACGCCACGGCGGGCTGGCCCGATGGTTGGCGTCGCCTGCGACCACGCTGCTCGTGAGTGACGTCTCCGTCGAGGTGCTCCTGCTGGCCCGGTTGCTGTCAGTGCCGCCCGTGGCGATGGCCCAGCGCGGCATCCGAGCCGACCGTGCGCACGCGACCGGCTATGACGCCGCCGTTGCGATCCTCGCCCCGTGGGCACGTCAGACCCAGCACGAGTGGCCGGAACGTTGGCTCGCGAAGACCAGATGGATCGGGATGGTCTCGCGCTTCGACGGTCGGCCCCGCGAGTCGACGCGGTGTGGCCGGCCGGGAACCTGCGTGGTGCTCGTGCTCGGTCGCGGCGGCCACGGCCTCGGCCCAGCCGATCTCGTCGAGGCAGCGGCGGTCGACGGGACGCACTGGCACGTCCTCGGTGCGATCGCGCCGGTCGCCGGTCTTCCTCCGGACGCGGAGGCGCGCCTGGTCCTGCACGGCGACGTTCCTGACCCGTGGGCAATGTTGTGCGGTGCCGACGTCGTGGTGGCGGCAGCCGGCGCGTCTGCCGTGGCCGACGTCGCTGCTGCCCGGGTCCCGTTGGTCGCGGTCCCGCAGTCCCGCCCCTTCGGCGAGCAGGAGGAGCACGTACGCGTGCTGGCCAGACACGGCATGTGCGTCGCGGTCCAACCCTGGCCGACTCGGTCTTCATGGCCGGCCCTCCTCGAGCGAGCGGTGGAGATCGGCGGCGATGTCTGGGCAGAGCACAGCGACGGCGCGGGAGCGTGGCGCGCTGCCTCCGCTATCCGGGAGCTGGCTGCGCACCGGTGGGCGGGTTCGAACCATGGCTGACGTCGCAGTGGTGACCATCGTGCGTGGCCGGCTCGACCACCTCGCCGTGCAGCAGGCTGCGCTCCGCGCCCAGCCCACCAGCCACGAACGGGTCGTCGTCCAGATGGGCGGTCCAGACGTGCGGGACGCGCTGGGCGGGGACGACGTACGCGTGGTGGAGGTCGCTGATCACGGTGGGCCACTTCCGTTGGCTGCAGCCCGCAACGCGGGGGTTGCCGCGGCCACCGCCGATGCGCTGGTGCTCCTCGACGTCGACTGCGTGCCCGCGCCTGAGCTCCTGCTCCGCTACACCGAGGCCCTCGAACGAGTCGGTGGTGTCGTGGCCGGACCGGTCGGCTACCTGCCGCCCGGCGCCACGGCTAGCGGTCCCGCGACGCCGGCGCATCTCGCCGCGCTGGCGGAGCCACATCCCGCCCGACCGGTTCCGAGCAAGGACGAGCTGCTCCGCGAGCACCGGTGGGATCTGTTCTGGTCGCTCTCCTTCGCGGTCCGGCGTCCGGACTGGAATCGCATCGGCGGCTTCTGCGAGCGGTACCGCGGCTACGGGGGGGAGGACACCGACTTCGCGTGGTCGGCGCGCCGCGCTGGCATCCCCCTGCACTGGGTCGGCGGCGCTTGGGCCTGGCACCAGCATCACGCGGTCGAGAGCCCACCACACCAGCATCTCGAGGACATCGTCCGCAACAGCGTGATCTTCCACGATCGGTGGGCGTCCTGGCCGATGGAGGGGTGGCTCGATGCGTTCCGGGTCGCGGGCCTCGTCGACTGGACCCCATGCGGGGACGTCCTCCGACTCACCGCGACGGGCTTGGCGCGCGCTGCTGCAACGGGTGGGGCCCCCGGCACGGCAGTCAGAACGTGATCAGGATGCCCGCCGGGCTCTGGCTCCTCGGCGGGTGTTCTGATCAGTTGGCCCTCGTTGCCTCCGAGCGCCGACCCTCCTCGTGGTCGCCGTCGGTGTTGCCGTCGTGGACGACTCAGTCGTCGTCGCCGTGGTCGTGGTCGCCGTCGTCGCCACCGTGCCCGCTTCCGCCGTCACCGTGGTCGCCATCATCGTGGTCGTCATCGTCACCGTCGTCGTCGTGGTCGCCGTCGTCGCCACCGTGCCCGCTTCCGCCGTCACCGTCGACCTCGGCGCGGACCAGCGCTCCGGTGCTCGCGTCGATGCGGAACTCGTACTCCGTACCACCGGCGAACAGGTCGACCTTCCACACGAGGGCGCCGTGCTCCGGCTCCATCCGGACCCGGTCGAGCGATGCACCAGGTGCCCGCGCCATCGCGATGTCGATGGCCTGCTGCTGAGTGAGCCGCGCCGTGCCAGCGGCGGCAGGCGCTGCGGGGGGCGCCGCTGCGGGGGCTGCCGCCGGCGCTGCAGCCGCGGGTGCCGCGCTCGCCGATGGACCAGCGGCGGCACTCGGCGGGGCCGGTGCGGGTACGGGTTGGGCGACCCCGGTGGCCGAGGCCGTGATCGTGGGGCCGGTCTCGGCCGCGGCCGGTGCGCTGCCGCCGGAGACCGCGAGCGCGATCGCGCCGCCGACTGCGAGTGCGGTCACCGCGCTGCTGGCGGCGATGATCTTTGTCATGATCGGCATGTCGGGCTCCGTTCGAAGGCGGTTGAGAACCTGACCCCCACCCTCGGTCGGGGAGACCTAGGAGCGCGCTGCGCGATCGCTAAGAACCGGTTAAGCACCGAGCAGGAGGACGACCTGCGTGCCACCCAGCGGCGAAGGCTCGACGAGCAGCTCACCGCCAGAGGTCGTCGCGGTCCGCCGAGCGATGTCGAGCCCGAGCCCGGTCGACCCGCCGCCGCTGTCGCCACGCCGAGGTCGACCGTCGGCCAGCACGGCGAGCGTCGGCGCCAGGCCGGGACCTGCATCGGCGACCACCAGCCGCGCACCCCCACCGAGCAACCGCTCGAGCTCGACCGCGAAGTCGGTTCCGTCCGGGGTGTGCGCGAAGACGTTCCCGAGGACCGCGTCGACACACGCGGCGAGGTCCGCAGCGCCCACCCTGACCTCGAGCGGACCGGGGTCGAGCCGCGTGGTGACCGACCGGTTGGTGTCCTCGGCCAGCACCTGCCAGAAGTCGACCCGGTCGCGCACGACCGCGGCCGCGTCGCATCCTGACGTGCCGGTCGCCTCGTCCGCTCGAGCCCGCGCCTCCTGGATCACCTGGGTCAGGGCGCGCTCCAGGGCATCGACCGACCCGCAGATCCGTACGGCGTCGTCCGGGTCGTCGAGCTGCTCGGCGTCGAGGCGCAGCGCGGTGAGCGGGGTGCGCAGCCGGTGCGAGAAGTCCGCAACAGTCTCCCGCTCCTCGGCCAGGAGGACGCGAATCCGTTCGGCCAGGGAGTTCAGCGCACGCCCGACCTCGCGGACCTCCGGTGGGCCGTTCTCGGCCGTCCGCGCCTCGAGGTCGCCGGCGCCCAGACGGTGCGAGACACCGGACAGCTCCAGCATCGGGCCGACGATCGCCCCGGCCAGTCGATCGGCCACGAACAGGCCGACGGTCAGGAGCGCCAACCCGAGCGCCGCCAGGATCAGCCAGGCCCGGACCACACCGCGCTGCATCTGCTCGTCGGCGACCAAGGCGCGGATGACCACGCTCCCGCCCCCCGGGTCGCTGGCCGGGAACAGGATCTCCCGACCGCCGGGGATCTCGGCCGTCAGGCTCTGACCGGTCGCGGCGAGCGCGACCGAGGCCGACCGCGGGGCGGCGGTGCCGAGGGTGCTGCCGTCGCTCCAGAAGACCGTGATCGCCTGGCCGCTTGCGATCGCCAGATCGACGTTGAGCCGGACCTCTTCGAGGCCGGCGGTGGCGACGAGCGTGCTGATCGACTGCGCGCGTGTCGTCGCCTCCTGGACGGCCCGGTCGACCGCGACCGTACGGACGAGCAGCGCGAGCGGGACGAGGAAGGCCACCAGGACGAGCGACATCGTCGCGGCGACCAGCAGCGTGAGGCGTCGGCGCACCGAGGGCTACCGGCCCGGCGCGAGGATCTTCACGCCGACGCCGCGCACGGTGTGCAGGTAGCGCGGCTCGATCGCTGTTTCCCCGAGCTTTCGACGCAACCACGACAGGTGCACGTCCACCGTCTTGTCCGCGCCCCCGTACGGGAGCCGCCACACCTCGGTGAGCAGCTCGCGCTTGGAGATCACCTCGCCCGCTCGCGAGGCCAGGTAGTGCAGCAGATCGAACTCCCGCGGGGTGAGGTCCAGCGGGACCTCGTCGAGGGTCGCGTCTCGCGCCCGAGCATCGAGGCAGAGCCCACCGACAACGACCGTGCGGCTCGCCGATTCCTCGGGGCCCCGGCGCAGCACCGCGCGGATCCTGGCGTCGAGCTGAGCGCCACCGAACGGCTTGACGACGTAGTCGTCTGCCCCGGCGTCCAGTGCGGCGATGATCGACTTCTCGTCGTCGCGCGCGGTCGCGACGACGACCGGCACCTCGCTCACGCCGCGCAGCATCCGCAGCATCTCGAGGCCGTCCACGTCGGGCAGGCCGAGGTCGAGCACCACCAGGTCGGGACGCTGGTCGACGGCGAACTGCAGGCCAGCCATCGCGCTGGGTGCCGAGGTGACCGCGTGCCCGCGATCGGTGAGCGCGCGGGTGAGGGCCGTCCGGATCGTCGGGTCGTCCTCGACGACCAGCACCTGCGCCACGGACGCACCGTAACGCGCGTGGGACCGCCGGACCGGCCCGCGTGGTCGACCTATCGTTGCCTTTACCGTCGCTTAGTGTCGAGGCGCCCACGCGTAGGTGAAGGTGGTGGCCATGAGGCTCCCGCTCGCCGGCCCCACCAGAGTCACGATGGTCGGGCTCGGGTGGGTCGCGGCCGCCATGGTCGCCGGGTTCATCGGCATCACCGCGATCGGCGCGGTCGGTGACGGCATCGTCGGGTTCTCCACCACACCGCTGTCCGCCGAGGAGGTCGACCGGCGGCTCGCCGCCAGCGAGGCCGGCACGGACCCGAACGCGCCCACGACGCCGACCACACCGGGGACCAGCGGCTCGCCGTCCGCGAGCGCGACCGCGCCTCCAGCCACGACCCCGCCGGCCGTCACCCCACCACCGGCCGGCGACCCACCGGCGACCACCCAGCCCCCGGTCCAGCCGCCGCCGGAGCCACCCACGGCGAGCGAGACGAGGCTGATCAGCACCGACGGCGGGGACATCCTCACCCAGTGCCGGGGCGCCAGCCCGCAGGTCGTCTCGGCGACCCCGGCTCAGGGCTTCCAGCGCGAGACCGATCCAGACGAGGGAGACGGCGAGGCTCGCGTCGACTTCGAGTCCGAACGGCTCAGGGTCCGCGTCGAGATCACCTGCAGCAACGGCCAGCCGGACTGGACCGTCGAGACGGACTGAGCGGTCGTCCAGGCCGCGCCGCCCGCGATCAACGGGCGGTGGAGGTCGCCCGCGCCGGCGTGTCTCGGTCTCCAGCGCCCATCGATCGCCGCGCGGAGTTGATCGCCGCGCGGAGTTGGAGTCAGGCCCGGCGGAGCCAGGCGGCGGCATACGGCTCGAGCTCGACGGCGCGACCGTCCGGGCGGACGACGAGCCCACTGATCGTGTCCATGAGGTGGCCCTCGATCGGGACGGCGGACCGCGGCCAGTGCTGGGTGGTCCCGGTGACGTTGTGCAGTGCCACGACCGCCTGGCGTGGATGCGGTCGCAGCCAAGCGAGCACGCCAGGGTTGACCGGGTCGAGGACGACGGCCTCGGCGGCGGCGTGCATCGCCGGCAGCCCGGCCCGAGTCGCGACGAGGTGCCGCAGCTCGTGCCACACCCGGTGCTCGAGCGTGCCGACCTCGTGCCGGCGCTCGGCGACCAGCCACGGCATCGCCGGCCGGTGGACCCATCGGTTGTCCTCTGCGTGACCGGGGTCCGCGGCATAGCCGTGGTCGTTGCGCAGCGCGAGCTCGTCGCCCATGTAGAGCACGGGCAGACCGCCCCAGCCGAGGGCGACCGCGTGCAGCAGGAGCAGCCGGCGGACGGCGAGGTCGACGTGCGCGGCGTCGCCACTCTCGAGCGCGGCCTCGAGCCCGCACAGCGACGCCGCGGTGCCGCTGATGCGTCGGTCGCCGGTACTGGGGTTGTGCTGGAACACCAGCCCACGGGCATCGCTTCCCGGGTACGTCCCGGCGTACCAGTCGGACAGGAACCCACGATGGGCGTACCCGTCCCATCCGACCGCTGAGGCGTCCACGTCGTCGACCGCCCAGCCGATGTCGTCGTGGCAACGCATGTAGGTCGCCCAGGCAGTCGTGGTCGGCTTGGGCGTGAAGCGACGCAGCGCAGCACTGGCGAGCCGGGCATCGCTCGCCGCCAGCGCGGACCAGGTGTGGACCATGAGGCTGTTCTGGTAGGCGAGCTCGCTCACCTTGCCGGCGTGCTCGCCGATCCCGAGATAGGGGACCAGCTGCTCCGGGCCGACGATCGCCTCGGCCTTGAAGATCATCGCCGGTGCCATGATCTTCGAGACCGCATGCAGCGCCTGGGTGATCGCGTGCACCTCCACCTGGTTCTGGCAGGTCGTGCCGATGCGTTTCCAGAGGAACGCAATCGCGTCCAGCCTCAGGCACTCGACCCCGGCGTTGGCGAGGTAGAGCACCACGTCGGCCATCTCGACGAAGACGTCGGGGTTGTGCCAGTTGAGGTCCCACTGCCAGCTGTTGAAGGTCGTCCAGACCCAGCCGTCGAGCTCGTCGTCCCAGCTGAAGCTGCCCGGTGCGAAGTCCGGGAACACCTCCGGAAGCGTCTGCTCGTACGCGTCGGGAAGCCCGCGGTCGTCGAAGACGTGGAAGTACTCGCGGTAGCGCTTCTCGCCCGCCCGCGCTCGAGCCGCCCACTCGTGCTCGTGCGCGACGTGGTTCACGACGAGGTCGAGCGTGAGGGAGATCCCCCGCGCCCGCAGCGTCGCCGCCAGCGCCCGCAGGTCGGCCATGGTGCCTAGGTCGGTCCGCACCTCGTGGAAGTCCTGGACGGCGTATCCCCCGTCGTTCGGACCCGGACGCGGCGCGAGCAGCGGCATGAGATGGAGATACGTGACCCCCAGCTCGCTCAGGTAGTCCACGTGCTCGGCCACGCCGGCGAGCGTGCCGCCGAACCGCTCGGCG
>Ga0136637_1000305_pt1 | contig 11255 bp, 12 predicted proteins | sample AntDrymUQ8572106_2_FD_105497 | JGI IMG/M metagenome (GOLD analysis project Ga0136637, IMG submission 105497) | Polar desert sand microbial communities from Dry Valleys, Antarctica - metaG UQ857 (21.06) | ecosystem: Environmental > Terrestrial > Soil > Desert | place: Antarctica: Dry Valley... | reverse complement strand
TCACCACCGACGACCTCGACGCGACACTCGAGAGCCTCGCCGAGCAGGGCATCGAGCCCGAGAAACCGCCCTACAGCGTCCGCGAAGGCGGCTCACGCATCTGCTTCGTGCGCGATCCGGACGGCTATAGAATCGAGATAATTGACAAGTCGTGAGCGCGCGCGCCTTCATGCTCGCCGGCTCGGGCGTTCGGCTGGGCTACGGCGCCGGCTCGCTCTTCGCGCCCGACTGGATGTCGGGTCGCCTGGCCCCTGACGTTCGCGGACACGCCGACGGCCGCATGAGCCTGCGCGGGTTCGGAGGCCTGTACATCTCCGTCGCCTTACTGACGATGGTCGCGGCCTACCGCAGTGACCTTGCCCGGCCCGCACTCGCGCTCAACCTCGGGTGCGAGGCATTCGACGCTACGGCCGGACTGCTCGAACTCCGCGATCGCGGGGGTCCCGATCCCATCGCTCTTGGCGGTGTCGTCATGCCCCTCGCGGGGGCGTTGACGTGGACGGCCGCGCTTCGGAGGCTCTGAGTTCCGGGTCAGATCCCGACGGATATCGAGTCGAGATCAGTGAGCGGTCCGAATAGTCTGTCGCGTCCGCTGCGGATGGACGTGTCCAGCGTGAAGGAGTGGCCCGACACGCCGGGCGTGTACGTGGTCTGGGGCGAGGACTCCGGGAGCCGACCGACTTACGTCGGGATGGCGAACAGCCTCCGTCGACGATGGTCCCGTGACCACCTCAGTGGTCAGTCGAACAGGAGCGCCCTTCGGCGGACGCTCGGAACTCACTTGTCCCTGACCAGTCAGAAGCTGCGCAAGCCGAAACCCGCGTACCCGCGCGATGTTGAGAAAGAGATCACGAAGTTCCTCAACGGGTGCCAGATCGACCTCCACGTCACTGTGAGCGCCGAAGAGGCGGCCGAGCTCGAGCGGGTCTTGATCGCAAGCCTGAACCCCCTGCTCAACGTGCAACGGAGTAAGACGCAGAAAGGCGACAACTGACTGCGAGCGCCGCCCTCTCGTGCCCTGAGAGGCGGATAGAGGCCCGCGCTTCCCGAGGGCAGTTGTCGCTACGGTCGCCTCCTCCAGAGGCTGATTCGACGGCTCGACGTCACCTAGCTCTCGGCGGGGTGCCATCCCGCTCGCGGGGCGTTGACCTGGATCGCAGCACTACGAAGGCTCGCGCGAGCTGCTTCTCAGACCGCAGACGCGTCTGCACCGACTTCGCGGGCAACGACGGTGTCGTAGAGGCCGACCCGGCGCAGGCCCGGGTGGCTATCAAGTCCCGTGTAGGACAGTGACGCGTCCTCGTAACGACGGAACGCGAACACGGCCTGGTTCATCTGAGCGGAGTTGAACACGTCAAGTGAGACGAGCAGGTTGAAATCCTCTACGGACAGCCCCGTGACCGCGTTGAACAGGTCGGGTTCAAGCTTGGTGATGACGTCCTGGAGGGTGTTCTCGCGGAAGTCGGTGAGATACATGAACGCGGGGATACGCGTCGCGAACTTGATGAGCTTCTCTTGAATCTGCTTCCGCTTGGACTTGTATTCCTTTTCCTCCGCGGTAAGTTCCTTCTTGGCTTTGCTGTCATCGTGGTCGCCGAGCTGCTTCTTGAGCTCTTTGACTTTGTCGCTCTTGTTAATGACGGTCTCGATGACGTTGTCGCCGAGGGCGCGGAACCCCTCGATGTTCATGACCGCTTCCAGCGCGCCCTCGTTCTCGAGGATCTTGCGAAGCGTGTCGTTATCCACGTTGACCAGCAGCGCGCTTTCCCACTTGCGAGCGAGTAGCGTCGCTGAGGTGCCTGCCATCGCGGTGTCGAGGATGCCGCCGGCGTCGATCTGAGTCATGTGCGAGCCGTCGTAGGCCAGCACGGGTAGGAACGCCACGAGGTCCTCGACGGCCTTTTCCGGGTTCGGCTCGTCTGGACTGAGGCCGATGCCATAGTCCGAGAGCTGCCGCAGCGCGCGGGTCGGGGCGAAGTCGAACACGAAGCACGCGGGCTTGTAGATCTCCTCCTCGTGTGGGTTGTCGCCGTGCGGATTCTTCTGCGACCACGGCGACTGCACCCGAAACGCCGCCTGGAAGTACGACTCTGGCGCCTTGAGGTTGCGCAACATCAGCATGGAGGACCACTGTGGGACAGTCACCCCGGTGGTGAGCTTGCCGCAAGACAGCGTGATGGTTCCGGTGTCGAAACCGCTGCCGATCGCCTTGCGGACCGGTGGAAGTGCACTGAGTCCGATGCCCGCCGAGACGCCAGCGACCACACGCACCTCGTACTTCTTGAAGAACCAGTTCTGCTTCTCGGCGAGCAGGTTCGCCATAGCATGGCACGCGGCAACACTAGGCAGGAACCAGAACGAGTGCTGAAGGTGCGGAAGCAGGCGAACGTCGGAGTACGGGAACGGGGGCCGTTGCGTGCCGAGCTTCAGGTTGTCCGTCTGGCTCGGGAAGTGTTCCCCGCGGATGATGTCGAGCCACTTCTGCACGTCGTTCTTGTGCTTGAACGCCGCAGACACCCCCGTGCCGGTCGCGGAGAAGAACTCGTTCAGGTCGAACTCGTCGAACTCACCGCCGCTGGCGATGGCGAGAAGCTCATCAGGCATCTGGTAGGTGAGTAGTCGCATCTCAGGCAGCGCCCCATAGGGGTTTAGCTCGTGCGGGTGCGCTTCGAAGAACGCGGCTTTGGCACGCTGCTCGTCGGTGTAAGTCCAATTGAAAATCTGCTCCTCGATGAACTCGCCCGAAGCAAGCGCCTTGAACGGCGTTCCAGACAAGTACAGGTAGGCCCGGGTGGTGATCGGCAGGAACTCGGCCTCGTCCTCGCTGAGCTCGCCGAGGTCCTCATTGACGACTTCAAGATCATCTGCGTATTCGAGCTTGGCTTCCTTCTTGGCGACCTCGACGTCCTCGCCCTCGAACAGCTCCTTGGCGGTGTCGCGCCGAGCGCCGAAGTGGTACTCGTCGAAGATGACGAGGTCCCAGTTGATGGTGTGGATCCACTCGTTGCGGGGCTTGATGTTCCCGACCTTGTCGCGGCCGAGCAGATCCTGGAAGGAGCCGAAGTAGACGAGAGGTTCGTCCTTCGGGACCTGCGCGGTGGGGTTCTCGTCGGTTTCTGCCGCTCCGGCGGTACGGCTCAGGTAGTGCCAACCGTCGAAGTCAGTGTGGCTTTCGAGGTCGGTCTGCCATGCATCCTCGACCGCCGGCTTGAATGTGACCACTAGAACCCGCTTGGCACCGAGCTTTCTCGCGAGCTGGTAGGCGGCGAAGGTCTTGCCGAAGCGCATCTTCGCGTTCCGAAGAAACCGAGGGACACCGTGTTCGTCTTCTGCCCAGATGGACTGGAAGTAGTCGTGGGCCTTGGTGACCGCGGCTGCCTGCTCTTTCCGCATCGGAAACGTCTCGTGATGCGTACCCGTGAGCTTTTGTCGGGTGCGAAGCTCCGTGATGACCGTGAGCACGTCCTCGACAGTGCAGCGCATCCACTCAAGTTCGACGTTCGCGAAGCCCTTCTGCACCAGCCGCGTGCGAACCTGATGGTCGGTGAAGAACGACCCGTCCTCCCGGTCGGCGCACGTCTCCACGACGATGCGTGCCTCGATGGCAGCAGTCTTGGTCTGCTGAGCGACCCGCCCCCTCACGTCTCGTGTGGTCTGGCCGACCTTCAGTTGTTCGGCGCGCGGCTGATAGCCGGGTATCTCGTAGGCGTAGATCTTCGGACGAGCCTCGGGCTTCTGGACGAGGATGCTGTCAATCGTCCGTGCCACTGGCGAGCTCCATCGGTCGGATGACCGTCTCGACGAAGGCGATTTCCCTCGAGGTGAGGTCGTACTTCGCGTACAGGTCCTCATCCGTCCAGCGTTTCGTCCAATCCTGGGTCGGCACGAAGGTGTAGACCTTCCGCGTCGTGTCCTGGGATGGCTTGTGCAGGAGAACCAGGAGGCGAGTCAGTCGACAGAAGAGGTAGGACAAGGCGCTTTCAGCCTCGCTCTTCGAGTCGAACGGCCCGATGCAGAGGTAGGTCTCCGAAGAGATGGACCCGGGCTCGCCAACGAACGGCGTACTGAGGATTCTGTGCGGGTAGGTGTCTCTGTTGCCGGTGCCCGGAGCATTCCGTCCCGCGTAGACCTTCCACTTGTCGATGAGATGAGTGCCGGTCGAGATTTCGCTTCTTGCGATGTACCCCTTCCCGCCATTCTGATGGACCAGCACGTCGCCCGGCGTCTTGACAGCATTACCTTGAAAAAATGTGCGAAGGCCGAAGGGTTTGCTGGAGCTAACCATTCGGTCGAAGCGCTTGTTTTCAGGCAGTGAGAGCGATTCGTTCTGTCCGGTCTCAGCAACAGTGACCTTTTTGAGGATTGCCAATCCCTCGTTGAAGCGAATGAACACATCCACGCCGGGCTCGAGAAGAGGGCGACTGGCCGTTGATTGGGGCCAGTCTTTGAAGTGAGTGGTGACGCGGCAGGGTCCAGGATTGTCTCGGTCCCAAAGGAAGTAGCAGACGCCACCCTTGAGGCCCACACCCGGAAAGACGTCCGCCGCGCTGAGATAGTCGTCAATCGACCGCAGGCGGTCATCCTTGAGCATCGCCTCCCTGAAGTCGTCCAGACCCTTGCCACCGGCAAACCACCGGGCCGGAATGACCATCGTCAACAGGCGCGGGTTGAGCTTCTTTGCTTGCTCGACGAACTTGTCGTAGATAGGCGCCGCGCTAGCGCCGAAGCCACCGTCGCTGAGCTGGTAGGGGGGGTTGCCGATGATGACGTCGAATTGCATGCCTTCTCCGAACAGTTCGGTGATGCGAGCCGTGATGTCGCCTGTGTGGATGAACTCATAAGCATGGGTCTCAAGCCCTGGTTCGCGGCCGAGCGTCGCCTTGCTCGCCCCGCAGAACTTGCACTTGCCCTGAACCCATGTGTGCTCAAGGGGCTCGAACCGGATGTTTCCGGCCTCGTCGTCCAACGACTTGGCGATTGAGTGCTTGCCGGTTGCGTCCTTTGAGCAATAGACGCTTCGACGCGCGAGCATGCTTGTCAGGCTCGTGATGGCAATTCCATAGACCTGCCTGGTGAGGATGTGCTCGACGCGCTCTCGAAGGTCCGGGATGGCCTCCGCGAGGCCATCGGTGAGGCGGACGGTGATTTCGCGGAGGAAGACGCCGGACTTCGTGAAGGGGTCGAGGAACGTCACGCCCGGGTTGGCCCAGATGTCCTCCCCGTCGTTCGCAGCGCCCCACGCTTCAGCGAGCGCATCGAGCATCCGCGCCGCGAACGCCGGCGGAGTGAAGACCTCGTCGTTTGACAGGTTTGCGATGCACGTGAGCACGTCCGGGTTGCCTCCCCGCAGCGCAAAGCCCGCCTTACCGGTCATGCGGCTAGGTCCACGACGTTCATTGGCACGAAGGACTGCACGGGCGTAAAGAGGTCGTGCGTGCCAAGGTCGGCGAACAAGGTGTCGTCATCGAACGAGGACATCTGCGTGAGGGTGTCGAACCGGAAATCTCGGCGCTGGAATTTGCCTTTGCCGAGGTATCCCCATTCGGCGAAAGTGATCGGCTTGCCACTACTGCTGAGCATTGTCAGCGCGTCGCCGTGCACGATGTTCAGCGTGAGCACCTGGGCGGCGGCCTGGTGCAGCGTGTCGTTCTCGTCGAGGTTCAGGTATTCGTCAAAGACCACGAGCAGGTTCTGCCGACACTCGGCGACGTTGTCGTCGAGCAGCTCGATGCCGTAGATGCACATAAGGCTCAGCAGAGCCTGATGACGCCTCTCGAAGTCGCTCCTGCCGTACTTCGTCTCGACCGCGGCGAGCTTCCTGGCGAGGACCGTCACGAGGAAGTTCCCCGAGCCGCACGCTGGCTCAAGGACCCGGCTGTCGATACGGAACGTCTCGTCCCTGACTAGATCGAGCATCGCCTCGACCATCCAGCCGGGCGTGAAAACTTCGCCGTGGTCAGTAACACGCCCTCTGGAGCGCACCGAAGTCACCGAGAGAACATAGCGAGAGCACGAGACGCCCGTTCCATCCGTGACGCGGAAGGGGGCATTGTGCGGGTGCCGACAGCCTCTCTCGTCGAACAATGAGCCAGCGCGGTTCTCGCCTCTGCGGACCAGGGTTGACGCCGGTCATCTACTCGGGAGCCCGTGCCCGCTATTCCAGAGGCGGTGGGGGCTGCGGGGACTATCGCGGCGTGGGCCGGGTGGGTCAGTAACCGCCGGGCCGGGCGTCGCGTTCCGGCAGCGAGTCCCAGGGCGCCCAGCTCGGCACGAAGGTCGTCGACCACCCCGAGCTCGGGCGCCTGGCCGTGCGCCACCCGCAGTCGATCCCGACGATCATCCGGGTCTTGCAAACGTCTCGGCCTGTGGCGCGAGCAATTACGCACGGGCGCGGGACGACCCTCGACTGTGGATCGCGGCCGACGGCCTGCTGCCCGCGCGAAACGCGCGAGCGCAAAACTACGCCCAACTCTGACATCGGCGCGCTGGTGTGCCAACCCAATCCGCACTGCGAAAGCTGCCCCCTGATGTATCAGTTGTCCTACCGCGGCACTACCTGAAGTGAGCAGGAGTTCTCCGTAGAGCAATGGCGTTAGGGCTCTTCGGGACAGGGGTCCTCCGGAGGTACCTCCCACGAGGCTGACGCAACGAACGCCCTACGCACTGTCTTGGGCTTGTCGCCCACGACCTCGCCATGAGATCGATCGTCGTCAGTTGCTGACGGCACGATTGCTTGCCCGTGCTTACGCGCGACTTCGGCGGCTATCGATACGAGGCAGTGACCAGTGAACCCGCTGAGTACGTCAGCCGGTTCGCGATCCTCCTGCTCCAGGATGTGCCCAAGATGTACCGACATCTCCGGATCGTTGAAGGCCCCTTGGGACAAGCGGTTACAGTCTCGGTCGTGGTCGTGAACAATGAAGTTCGGATGAATTCGTCTGTAAAGCCTCGTATCATCGAGGACGCTACGGTCATCGCCTGACGTCATCTACCCTGACGCGAGCTAGCCTCCGCCAGACGTTCCGCGATCGCGAATTCCTCGAAGCCAACGTCGCTGGGCCCTTCCCACTCCGCGTCTGTTACAACATCCCGGTAGTAGAGGCCCTGGTCGCGGCCGCCCGAAAACTCCACTTCAATGTCCATACCTCCGCGGTGCCACTCGAGCTGGACCCCGCCCCGGGGGAGAGCTACGACGCTTGGGGCGGGGGTGTCGGGGCGCAGCACGCGGAGCATAAAAGCGAGGGCGTTCTCGACGTCACGCACACCGACAGCGACTGCGCGATAGCTGTCCCATCCTGGTTGCAGCTTCGCCAGCTGGCGAATCCGGGCTGCGACTGGGCCGAACCAAACCTGCTGCTGCGGCGTCTTGTCACCTCTAAGTGGCTCCTGGGACTCCTGTTTCTCCGTATCGTGGATCAAGAAGTACGCATCCCGAGGAGCCCTCTCGGCCGAGATGCCTTGCAGGCCGCCGAAGGACGAGCCCTGATCCACAGGCAAGTACCACTGTCCTGTCAGCGGCTGGATGAACCCGCTTAGGCCCGCGCCTGAGGGTCGAGAGTGTTGGCGGGTCGCTTCCTTCAGCGCCTCGGTGGAAGTGACGCAGCCTGTGAGAGCAAGTGAGGCGCCGAGATAGTGCGTGCGGATGTTCACGCCCTCAGAGCTAATTGCGCGAGTCAGCTCATCCATCGCGCAGCCCCCAGAGCTCATGCATACGTTCGGTAGTCAGCTCGCGGAAACCTTGAACGATTAGTGACCGACCTCTATCGAAGAAATCAAGAAAGTCCTCGATGCGCTGACCCTCGGGCCGCCCGCGAACAAGAAGGGAAAGGGCGTAAATCTGCTCACCGGTAGGCGCTCTCGTCGCCGGACCTGCTGAGACGTACAGTCGTCCGATTGAGTCGTCGCCATCCTGTCGATTAACGACATACCTCGCCTGAAAGTTGGAGTCCTCGATCTCGGGTAGTACGCTGCTTCCAGCAGAGCGCGGCTGGAGGATGGAAAGAACGTCAGCTAGTTGGGTCTTCACACCATCTAGCTCCCCGGGAATCTGGTTCACGTAAGTGATCTCGCAAAGGTCAACGGCCGTGTTACCCCCAAGCTCCGGCCCGAGAGATTCGGTCAGTGACGCGTACTCACGCTCGAAGCGGGCGCGTAAGTGCCGATAGCGCGGATACATATCGGTGTGCTCTACCTGGCGCCAGTTGACTATAAAGCGATCCTGCTGAACCTGCACAAGGTCCGTCCCAGCCGTCGTCAAGAACCAATAGCGCACAGGTGGCGCCTGCGGACCGAAGTGGACCTCGACCCCAGGGGGAGCCGAAGCGTCGCCTTCGAACGTTTCTGAGGCCGGCGCGACAGGAGCTTGCTTCTCCAAGCGCGGGAAGTCCTCCCGAACGCGCGGCCAAAACTCGGCGAGCACGGCTACTTCATCCAGCGCTGGACTACTGAATTGCACGCCCATAGCAACTTCGTGGACGGGCGGGTGCTCGAACGTGACCTCGTCGGGCGGGTATGTGGCTTCAGAAGCTTCCAAAGAGGACCGCTCGGAAGGTTATCCCCTGGCGAGGCGAATCGCCACCCAGGTTGCCGCCTGACGCGTCCGGGGCGCGGTGTGGGACAACCATGTCGTCGCTCTAGGCGCTATTTCGGGAAAACCGTGGAGGTACGAGAGGCGTCGTGGAGGCAGACGATGGTCACCGTCATTGCCCTCGGGAGCGCTGGACGCTCCGCCAGCTTTCGCCCGTCGTCATCGAGGACGAGGACAACGTCCGGGTTTTCAAGCGCCCGCTCAACCTCAGCCCGCGTCGGCATCAAGGTGCCCCACGTAGATCCGGGTCTCCCTGACCTTCTCCGCAACGTCACTGCCGCGCGGCTCGTGTCCTAGGAGCGCGCGAGCCGCCTGAACGCGGACGCTCCAGTCCGGCAGCCCTCGGGGCGTCGTCGCGTGAAGCGCAGCCTCAAGCGCCGCACGGGCGGTCGGGTATTCGGCCAGCTGCTCTTCCCGAACCCTGCGAACGGCCTCCAGGAAGTCGGGGTGCTCCTTCCACCGGGAAATGGTCCGGGATGAGGTGCCAAGCTCCGTGGCGACCTCCTCGTTCGTCCACCCCCGGCCAAGAAGATCTGCCGCGCGATGCTGGACCGGCCTCACGTGAAGACCCTCACCAGGCGTTGCCTGCGCGGGATCCTGGGCACCGCGTGCCATGGACCGCGAAAGACATAGGCCCGTCGCTGCTCAAAGCGCCCGTCCGGCTCAACGACCCCCGTCCGGACGCGCTGCGTTAGGCGCCCTGGGTTGTGAATGAGGATGCCGAGGTCACGCAGGCCCCGTAGGTGGGATCGGCGCTCTCGCTCCGAGCGCGCTCCTAGGAAGCGATCGATGTCGTCGGGCGTCACCGCCGTGACCAGCTCCTCCTTCTTGGGGAGTGGCTGGCCCTTGCGGGTCTTCTTGCCCTCCACGAAGTCGGGGATTTCAACGACCGCCATATCCGGCCTGCCGCAACACCGCCCGGATGGCCTCATCCCGGCCATGGGCGACCGTGGCGTCCGGCTGCGTCCGGTCGTCCTCATCTAGCCGGATCGCGTGGACGGCTGTTCCGTCTGGGCGGATGGCGCGGAAGACGAACTTGGGATTGCGCGTCCGCTTGGCCTCGTAGACGAGGAACCTCTCAGGCATGAGCCGCTTCAAGGGCACGCGTGACGGCGGCGGGATCGTCACCGTGAAGGGCCTCCCTCAGAGCCTCCATCTTCTGGCGCTCCTCATCGGCTTGAAGCTCGTCCGCGTGCTCGGCTAGGAACCTGTCGCGCTCTCGACGCGCCTCCATCGCCTTGGGTTGGGCCGCGTCCACAGCAAAGGTCGAGCGTCTGTCCGCGATCCGGAAGCCCTTGGCCGGGGCGTACTGGTCAATCGGAACGAGGAAGACACCGTCCTGCTTCAGCGCGCGGAACTGCGCGTCGGTAAGGCGTTGCTCCTCCGCGTCGTCCCGCTGGCGCTGCCTGGTGCGGACCTCGCGGTGGTAGGTGACGAGCGGCTCTGCGATCTTCCCACCGGCAGTCAGTGGCTCCTCAGCTGCGCTCCGCGCCTCCTGCCACTTGCGCTCTGCGGCGGCAAGGCTCGTCTCCAAGCTCTCAAGGGCGGCCCGAAGATCGGCCATCACGCGCCCCTGTTGGCCATGACGAACCCGCTGGTGATCTTGAGCGCGGCCTTGTCGCGCTGGGCGTCGGTCAGGTTGAGCTGGTCAAGGCCGCTGAGCATCTTTCGAAGCTCGGCCTTCTCGTCCGGCTCCAGATGCTTCACGACCTTGGACAGGACCGCCTCACCGGAAAGGGCGATCATCTGCTCGTGGGAAAGTCCGGACGCTTTCTTGCGAACCCCGGCGGGCTTGCGGGACTTCGTCGCGGCAGTCTTCGGCTTAGCTAGGGCCTTCTGAAACGGCTGCGCGCTGGCCCGTTGGCTCTTGCGGTCTTGCTCTAGCTGGGCCTGGAGGTGCGCGACGATCTCTCGACGGGCCTTCCCAAGGCGGCGGTTGCGGTGGGTGAACATGTACACATTGTAATGTTGCGTACACGGTGGTGTGCATTGTTATACCACTGGGCAAAAAATTGCCCGGAAATTTATGAGGGCGTACAGCGGCATATAAAACTGACCCACATTCTCCCGAAAACAGGCCCACCTCTAAAAGAAAACGCGGGAGCACTTTTGCTCCCGGCTGCTCAGCAAGACACCGCCACGCAGGTTTGACGGACCGCCTGGGCTCGCCACTGCCCACCGCGTGCCGTGGAGATGCCCTGGGCGTTGAGCTCACAAGCGATGGCCTCATAGGTGAGCCCTTGTGCCCTTGCTTCCCGTGCCCACTCACGCACCTCTTGGGAAAGCAGTGGGGGCCTGCCTAGCCGGACGCCTTGCTCCCGCTTTACTGCAAGGGCTTCCTTCGTGCGTTGGCCGATCAAGCGACGCTCCCACTGAGCCACGGCAGCCAGCATGTTGGCGACCAGCTCCCCGTGTGGGGTGGTGGTGTCGACCCCGATGTCGAGCACGATGAGGTTGTCCCGAAGCTCGTAGAACTTTGAACGGCGGTCCTCCCGCCTCGTCTGCTCCGACTGGGAGCTTGGCGAGTGCGAAATCAGTCCACGAGGACAGGAGGAACCGCCATGAAGAAGGTACCGGCGACGAAGGTCGCCACCGCGAGCGAGCTCGCTGAGAGTCCGCTGCCACCGCAGGTCCAGGAAGCCCTCGGCGAGCTCGTGGGGGCGGCGAG
>Ga0136637_1000304_pt1 | contig 11257 bp, 12 predicted proteins | sample AntDrymUQ8572106_2_FD_105497 | JGI IMG/M metagenome (GOLD analysis project Ga0136637, IMG submission 105497) | Polar desert sand microbial communities from Dry Valleys, Antarctica - metaG UQ857 (21.06) | ecosystem: Environmental > Terrestrial > Soil > Desert | place: Antarctica: Dry Valley... | reverse complement strand
CTTTGCTACGGTGAGCGCCGTCCCGTCTCGCCGCTATCGTCTAGGGGACTAGGACGCCGCCCTCTCACGGCGGAAACCGGGGTTCGAATCCCCGTAGCGGTACTCCGAAAGCCCTGCAAATCGCAGGGCTTTCGCGTTGAAGGGGGCCAATGGGCCAGCGGATGGGCCAGTCCTGACCGCGCCCGCACCTATCCTCGGCTCATGACCTACACCCTCCGCAGCACCAACCCCGACGGCACGAAGAACGAGACCGAGATCACCGCCGAGCAGGCCTTCGACCTCGGAGCCGGGAATCCCATCGCCTACTTCCCCCGCGACGAGCGCGTGCTCATCGACGACGACGGCACGATCACGCACCGCGAGTCCGCGATCCCGCAGCAACTCGACGAGGCGGCATGACCAACGATCCGCTTCGACCCTCGCCGTATCGCTACCGGCGACGCGCTCAACAACGGCAGAGTGCTACACGACACGCTCGCTTCGACTGAGCACTACCTCGATGCGTTCAAGACCATCGAGACGCTCGACCACGACGACCTCGCGCACCTCGCGCTCTACGTCGCCGCCGACGCCGCCGCCACGCGCGGCGAGCAACAGGCCAGCGGCCAAGTGTGGATCGACTGGTGGCGCGGTATCGATACCCCAGACCCCGACGACCCGCCCCACATCGAGTCCACGCCAGGGATGCTCTGGCCCATCGTGCGGCCCGTCGAGGGCGACGACCCCGACCGCGCACCCAACACGTAGCTGAACGCCTGCGTTTCTTCTATAGGGCGCCAACGGACACCCCGCAACCGCGCCTCACAAAGACGTCCCGGCGGCACCTGCTTTCAGGCGGGAGCAGCAGCGAGGGCGGGTTTCCGGACCACGCTCGGGTTCACGCGAAAGCGCAAGTCGTGGCAAGCACCATCGTAAGCCCATCTATCTCGACACGAACACATCACCCTAGAGGCTTCCAGGAGGCACGGAGTGACAGCCAGTATTCCCTGCCTACGCCCTCGGCCGAGCACCGGCTACCGACGACATGAGTGCGACGAAGTCGAGGTCATCGCGCCCCGCGATCCACCGCGATCCAGCGGCGACCAGGATGTTCATGATCCCGCCGAGCGCCTCCGCATCGATCTGCGAGACCATCCACGCCAGCTTCCCGCTCTCCTCAAGATCCGGATTCATCATCAGCACCAGCGTGTGCGGGTCGATCGCGACAGCGAGTCCCGCGAGACCGGCCAGAATCTGGTCGACGTGTGCGAGCACCGCGGGCCGTTCGTCCCAAAGCCGGACGGGGTCTTCACGCTCGGTCAGCAGCTTCGCGCATGACCGCCCGAGTTCGATTCGGTGGCTCTCGAAGAGCACGACCGGCTCCGACCCGGTCACGAGTAGCGGCTTCGACAGGCGTCGTACGGAGACGATGAATCGAGAGCCGATGGCGGCCGTCGCTGTCTCGATCAACGGCAGGAGAATTGCTTGGTGGCGGTTCGCGCCCGGCTCAAGCACGAAGCCCCCATCGCGCTTCGCGGCGAGCCGGATGGGCTCGACGTCTTCGTCGCGCGCGGTCCCGGCCTCAACTGCTACCTCGAGCCCGTCGAGCATGTGTTTCTTCAGCGTCGGCAACGCCTGTTCGTCGAGCCGATCGCGAAGATCAGGCGACCGGGCCATCTGACCAGCCACGAAGAGATAGAGGGGGACGCGCTCGTCGGAAGTGCGGTCGAGCAGTCGAAGGAACTCCTCCGCGTGGCTCTCGATCGCAAATCGTCGCACGTCCTCGAGCGCGGTAGCGCCTGCGCTGTCCAACCGCGCCATCGGCCCCGTCTCGAGTTCGTCGTCGTATGATCCGTCTGACCTTTGCCAGCTGTTCAGACGACGGTGCGTGCCAACCTCGCGAACACTCTGGCGACAAAGAACCTTCACATCCGGCTGCACACGCACCACAGTTAGGCGCCCGGATTCGTCGGCGAAGCGCCGTAGCAGATGCTGCGGCACGGCGTGATGTCGCTTCGCCTGCGTCTTCGCCCGCGAATTGTCCATGTCCACGACTGTACGGGGGTGGTCGGAGCCCACTTCGCCTTGCAGGCCAGGAGCGGGAGCGACTCTGGTACTACCGCTTTGCGCGAGAAGCGGCAGCGAGGTCCGAGTTGGGACTCGACTGCTGCTTCGAGGCAGGAGCAGCAGTCATCGTTCGGCATGGCGTGCGGCATGATGCCCGCGGCAGAGAGACCTCAGATTCGACGGCTGATCGGTCCCGCCCTCGACCAGCGGCACGATGTGGTCGACCTCCGTGGCAGGCTGGCCGCAGAGCTGGCAGCGGTGGCCGTCGCGGGCGAGGACGTGCGCTCTGATCCGTCGCCAGGTGCGCGTCGAGCCGTTGCGCAGCGTGTGTGTCGGGCAGCGCGACCCGCTCGTCGGCGTGCCGCAAACGAGGCACGGCCTTAGAGCCATCCGAGCAGCTCTATGGGCTCGGGTCGGTGCTCGGCGCGCTCGACGGCCATGCAGAGCGCGATCATCGCGTCGTTGTTGGCGCGCGGGTTCGGCTTGTCGATCCGCCATCCGCGGCGAGAGTGACGCGCGATCGTGTTGGTGGCATGGCGCGCGAGCTGCGGATCGTCGGGCAGCACGAGCCGTTGCTCGACGATCGCCGCATGCAGTCGCGCGGACGCCGGGATCATCCGGACGTCGGTCTGCGGGAACTCCAAGACGAGGATGCGTTCGCGCTCGAGCTCCTGCGCGGCCTGCCCGAACCGCCACGGATCGAACACGACCTCGCGCACCGTGTAGCGGGCGGCGAGGTCGCGGACGTGCGCGACGCAGTCCAGGACGCCGCCGTCGCCGTGGTAGATGCCGACGCCCACGTGCAGGCCGGCGTTCACGTACACGACGGCGCTCGCGCTGCGCTCGCCGCCGACGTCGACGCCGATCCAGACGTCCTCGCCGTCCACGAAGGTCGGCTCGCCGACGCAGGCCTGCCACGCGCCGGGCGGCAGCCAGGAGCCTTCACCGATCCCCCAGCGGCAGGCGTGGAACTGCGCGAACGCGAGCTCGGGCACGGCGGCGCGCTGGCGCTTGAGATCGGCGACCGTGATCCACGGGGCGGGGTTGCACGCCTTGACGGCGCGCATGTCGTCGAGGTCGGCCTCGTCGGGCAGCGACCATTCCAGCCAGTGCGGGTCGCCGGCGGCTTCGATGACGGCGCCCTTGCGCGTCGTCGTGGCCTGCGCGAGCGCGCGAGCCCGCATCCGGCCCAGCGGCGAGTCGAGCTGCGCCGCGGCCGTGGAGATCACGAGCAGCTTGCTGTCGTGGCGCTTGACGAGGCCCGTCGTCATCGCTTCGAGCAGGCCGCTGTCGGGCCAGCTCCAGACCTCGTCGCCGATGTAGAGCGTCGATGAGAGGCCGTGGACGCGCGGGCCGTCGGATGGGACGACGCGCAGCAGGCCGTCGCCGTCAGGGTGGCGCAGCTCCAAGTGACGGATGACGAGGTGATCCTCGACGGCGGGGTGCTGCGCGAAGCCGCGCATGCGCTCGAAGCAGATCCGCGCCTGGTCGCGGCTGGCGGCGCCGATCGTGACCGCGGCGCCCGGGGTGCTGAGCAGGTGGTGAACGCCGATCTTCGCGGCGAGCGTCGTCTTCGCGTTGCCGCGTGGCAGGATCGCCGCGATCTCGCGGGCCGGGCCGAAGTACGCGCGGGCGATGCGCTTCTCGTGCGCCGCGAGCGGCTCGTCGATGAGGTCGCAGAACGCGACGAGGCCGGCGATTCCGGGCCGCATGCTGGTAGTTGCCTGCACAACCAGTACTATAACCCTCAACATGAGCGTGAGTGTTGAGCGGCGGACGTGGTGGGGCGGTAGACGCCGCGTCGAGGATCGCGCGCTCAGCGCCGCGGCGCAGACGGCGAGCTCGCCGAACGTGATGCTCGACCTCGCGGCACCCGGGACCGTGACGCCCGCCAACGCGCTCGCGATCGCCGATGTCTACGCAGCCGTGCGCTGCCTCTCAGACGCCGCAGCGTCAGTCCCGCTCATTCCCTACCGCAGGACCGCCGATGGCCGCACGCGCGCCGACGGGCGCCTGGCCGACCTCCTGCGCCGTCCTGCACCCGGCGCAACGCAGGCGAACCTGATCGGGACCGCGATGGCTCACCTGCAGCTCTACGGGAACGCGTACCTCGGCAAGTTCCGCGATGCCGATGGTCGCGTCGCGCAGCTCGGCATGCTGCATCCCGATCGCGTGAGCGTCGAACTGCGCGCCGGTGAGCCCGTCTACACGGTGAACGACGGCCGCGGCCGGCAGACCGAGCACACCACCAGCGACATCGTTCACGTCCGCGCGCTGTCCACCGACGGCCTGCTCGGACTTTCACCGATCCGCCAGGCCCGCCAGGCGCTCGGGCTCGCGCAGAACCTTGCTGCGCACGCCGACACGTTCGTCCGTAACGCGGGCCGTCCGTCGGGGATCATCAACGTGCCGGGCGGCGCAAACCAGGAGGCGCTCGAGCGCGTCAGCCAGTCATGGCAGGCGTCGCACATGGGTGCCCAGAAGGCCGGCAGCATCGCGATCCTCTCCGGTGACGGCGTGCAGTTCACGCCTCTAGCGCTAACCCTCGCGGATGCGGAGTTCGTCGCTCAGCGCAACCTCTCCACCGCGGAGGTCTGTCGGATATTCAGGATTCCTAGCTGGATGCTGGGCGCGGCATCCCCCGACTCGATGACCTACAGCAACGTGGAATCGCAGGCGCTCGCGTTCGTCACCTGGGGGTTGCGGCCGTGGCTCGTCCTCGTCGAGCAGGCGATCAGCGAGGACGAGGATCTCTGTCGCGGCAGCCTCTACGTCGAGTTCCTGCTCGACGCCCTACTGCGCGCCGACTCGAAGACCCGTAGCGAGGTCTACACCGCTGCGCTGGACCCGATCACGGGCTACATGACGCGCGCCGAGGTCCGCCAGCGAGAGAACCTCGACCCCGAACCGTCGCCGACGGTTCCCGCACCCTCGGAGCTGATCGTATGAGCACCATCACCCGCCCGACCCCCGGCGCCGTCGAGCAGCGCACGGCGCCCGAGACGACGATCGACGGCCGGCGCCTGCGCGGCATCGTGCCCTACAGCACCGAATCGAAGGACCTCGGCGGCTGGCGCGAGATCATCCAGCCGGGCGCTCTCGCCGGCGCGAAGCTCGACGACCTGATCGCGACCGTCGATCACGTCGGCATCCCGATCGGCAGGTTCCCGACCACGCTCGACGTCGAGGATCGCTCGGACGGCCTGCACTGGTCGGTCAGCCTGCCCGAGAGCCGCAGCGATCTGCGCGAGGCGATCGAGCGCGGCGACCTACGCGCGGGCTCGTGGCGAATGATCGTGGCGCCCGGAGGCGACCAGTGGCAGGGCGACGTCCGCCATATCCACGAGATCGCCGAGCTGCGCGACGTGTCGATCGTCAGCTCGCCGGCGTACCCGCAGGCGCTCACCGAATACCGCAGCAGTGAACCCACCAACCCGGGCGACGCCCAGGAGGCAGTTATGGGCACCGAGCCCGACACGCAGACCGAGAACACACCGCAGATCACCGAGGATCGCGCCGCGCCCGTAACGGGCGGCCTGCAGGTCGCCGACCGCGTCACCGTCGGCGAAACCCGCACGCTCGCTGAGCAGTTCCGCCAGAACGGCTTCCCCGGCGAGACGGCGACCGTCGACTTCGGCGAGTTTCGCGCCGCGACGTTCACTGGCAGCCTGGACACCCTGGCACCCGGCCCGCAGCGCGTCGGCGTGAACCTCGGCGCTGACAGCCGCTACGCCTGGCCGGTGTTCCCCCAGGTGGCCGTCGACGGTGGCGACACCGCCGTGCAGGTCCTGCGCCAGTCCGCGCGCACGCTGCCGGCCGCCGCGACGGTTATCCGCGCGATCGACGCTGTCACCACCAAGCCCGAGGTCGCGTCGGTACTGGAGATCGTCACCGTGTCGCTGAAGCAGGTCGCGGCCATCCAGTCGAACATCCCCAACGTGTACCTCGAGCAGGTCGCATTCAACTCCACCATCGAGGGCGACCTGCGCCTCACACTGAACGAGGGCCTCGACAAGCTCGTGCTCGACGCTGTCGCGGCGAGCGGGTTTCAGGCGCCCGGCACCGACCCGCTGCTGATCTCGATCCGCAAGGCGATGACCACGATCCAGGCCTCGGGTTACAGCCCGGACACGCTCGTGCTGACCCCTGCGAACGCGGAGGCGCTCGACACGCTGCGCGCGACCGCGACGGCCGGCGAGCAGTACTACGTCTTCGCGCCGGCGCAGCTCGCGCCACGCGCGATCTTCGGCCTGAACGTGCGGATCTCGAAGACCGCGGCCGCACCGTTCGTCGCCGACAGCTCCGCGCTCGGCAAGCTGTACGTGTCGCCGATCAGCCTCGCGAAATTCGAGGTTGACGCCGGGGCGACTAACCGTTCGAACGTTCGCCTCGAAGGACACGCGGCGTTCGGCACCGAGCGCCAGGCCGCCGCTGTCCGGATCGCCGCCGCGTGATGGTCGCGAAGAAGAAGGCGAACCGCGTCCAGCCCCTTCCCGACTTGGCTGAGGCCCACGACGGCGCGCGCCGTCGTGGTGAGCCGAAGTCGAAGAAGCCACGACCGATCAGTGAGAACCCGGGCGCAGCGCTCAGCCTTGTGAGGCGCGCACGCCCCGGGCGCTGACCGCCGCTAGAGCGGGTAAACTCACCCGAGTCGGGCCTCTTCACCCCGGCCGTATCGCAGCCCTGCTCCGGCTGTTCGTGAACCGTCAAGCGCCCGCCACCGTGCGGGCGCTTTGCGTTGGTACGCCCGTTGGTACGCCGCTACCGAGCCTATGATGGTTTTCACCGGCGATCTGAAGACCGTCGGGCCTGTTCACCACAGCAAGGAGCAACCATGCAACACCCCCCGCCCTCGGCGTCCGTTGACGCTGACGATCGCGCGAAAGTTGACGCTGCGGTCAAGGACTACCACGCGAGGATCGCGCCCTATCAGACGGCGCGGCTCGACTGGACCGACGATATGCGCGTTCAGCTTGCGCGCAAGCTCATCGAGGCAACAGACTGGAAGGCCCCGACCGCTGGCGTCGACGATCACGCCGACGCCAGCAGAGCCGACCTGAATGTGATCGCCCAGATCGAGTGGTTCACAGAACTCGATCACGCTGAGGTTCGCCGACTGCAAGACCTGCACCTCGCGGCGACGGGCGCACTTGAGCACGTGCATGCGACCAGCAAGCGTTATTGGGACCGCGCGCGTCAGCGACTGGGCTTCGCGGTCGCGGTTTGCTATCGCGACCAGGTTCGCAGTCATCAGCCCGTGACCATGCAGCACGGCGCGCGCCGCTCACGTGCTGCTCGGCCCCGCGAGCGTCGCGCCGCCGCATCCAGCCGCTCGTCGGGCTGCGATCCCGGCGACAGCAGCGGCCCAAGCGACTTACCCGCGCCAGCACATCTCGCGCTGGCGCCTAAGCCGAAGGCGGCGTCCCGATGACCGCGCTCCCGCCACTGTGCCGCTGCGAGATCTGCGGCCGCACATGCTGGACGCGCCCGACAGACCCCGCTCCGCGCTGCCCCGCTCACCGCCGGGCCTGGACTGAGCGCTACGAGCCGCTCGCGCTCGTCGAACTGCGCGAAGCGGGGACCGCATGAGCGCGCCCCCGACGTTCGCCGGCCAGCCGCGCCCGGACCTCAAGCCCACCGACGAGCCCGGGTTCTTCCAGGACGCCGACGGCAACGTCTACATGGCCGACGCGCCGGCGTCCCCCAACGGCAACGGGCGGCCATCGAAGCTCCGCCGCTACGACGTCGCGAAGATGCTCCGCGAGAAGCCACCGGACATCCCGTGGGTGATCGACGACGTTGCCGCCCGTGGGCACTTGACGATGCTCTCCGGCAAGGCCAAGAGCGGCAAGAGTTATCTAGCCGCAGGCCTTGCCGTCGCGTGCGCGCACGGAGGCGGCACCGTCGCCGGCATCAAGTGTCATGCCGCGCGCATCCTGTACATCGATGCTGAGAACGGCAGCGCCGAAGTGCATCGCCGTGTGCGCCTGCTCGGGCTCGACGCTCCCGACCGCTTTGAGATCTACGGCGCCGCGGGCTTCGACCTCGCCCGCGACCTCGGACTGATCGCAAAGCTCGTCGAGAAGCATCGCCCCGAGCTTCTGATTCTCGACAGCTACCGCTCACTGTGGGGCGGCGACGAGAATGACAGCGCCTCCGTCTCAAGGGCCCTGGATCCCGTCCGCGTGCTCGTACACGACCGCAACGTCGCGGGCATCCTGATCCATCACGCCAACCGAGCCGGCCATCAACGCGGCTCGACTGCGATCGACGCGAGCGTCGAGCACCTGCTGCTGCTCACCCACCAGGAAGGCGACGACGATCGTCGTCGCCGCAAGCTCGTGAACACAGACAGCCGGTTTGCTCGCGAAGCCGACGACCGCTGGCTGCGCATCGACGCCGACGAAGCTCTCGGCTGCGTCTTCATCGACGAGGTTGAGTCGTGCGAGAGCGTCCGCACGTTCGCTGCGCCGGTAGTCGCTCAGCTGACCACCGAGATCGTCGCTGCCATCAGCGACGGCGCCATGACGCTCGCCGATGTCGCGCGCGCCGTCGGCCGCGGCCCGAAGGACGGCAGCGTCCGCAATGCGCTCGGCGCCCTGCAGCGAGACGGGACGATCGAGAAGGGCTCCGATGGCCGCTGGAGAGGGTGCAAAGGTGCAAACCCCCCTAGGGCCGATGCACCTTTGCACCCTCCGGACGGCCTCGACGACCTCGGACCCGAGCAGGACGACGGCGGCCTCGCCGACGCCCTTCCCGCGCCGGCGTGCCGCTGCGAGAGGCCGATCCTCATGCACGACGTCGAGGAGCTGCGCTGCGAGAAATGCGGCCACAACGTCGAGGAGCAGGACCGATGACCGACACGGCCCCGATCCCACGCCTCGCGCTCACCCGCGAGGAAGCTGCCGCCAGCGTCGGCATGAGCCTCGACAGCTTCGAGCGTCACGTCCAGCCGACCTTGCGCCTCGTGCGCCTCGGGCGGATGCGGCTCGTCCCAATCTGTGAGCTGGAGCGCTGGCTCGAAGACAACGCCCACCGAACAATCCCAACCCAGGAGAAGGCCGCATGAACGACAGCACCCCCGACCCGACAGACGAGCAGATCGACTGCATGCTCGACCGCATCTACTCGCTGGCCGGCGCGTCGCTCGTCGACCACCCGCAACGGCACCGCGCCGCCGAGATCCTCGCCGCCGGCGGGCACCTGTTCGCGCGGCGCGACGACGACGGCCACGTGTCGCTGTTTGTCGGCTGGTTCGCCGACCCGGAGCTACGCCCGCCCGACGTCGACGCGCTCGAGACCGTCAAGCTGCTGCGCGTACCGCGGCAGGTGCTCGTCGGCGCGTCGAACCCGAGCGACTCATGATCCCCGGCACCGCTGGTCACTACTGGCCGACCGACCTCGACGACGACGAGCGCGCCGAGTGGCTGATCGCGCGCGTCGACGAGGATCACCGCCACACGGCCCCGATCCTCATGCCGTACGCCGGTAGCGACGAGGCGCTCGACGCCCTGGAGGACGCATTCCGGCGCGCCTTCGACCTCGTCCGCGCGAGCGGACGCCGCCTCGGCGTGCAGCTGCTCGTTGGCCAGCACGTCGACAGCGCCGAGGAGCGCCTCGTCGCGATCATCCACGAGCACGTCTTCGCCGGCGGCATCTGCGTCAACGGCTGCGGCGCGCGCGAGCCGGTGGACGACGACGAGGCCGCGGCGTAAGGTGACTCCCACTGAACCACGAAACGGCCGGGCGGCGCTTGCAACGCCCCCGGCCCGGCCCACGGAGACGAGTCCATGAGCACCAAGAAGCCTACGGTCCCCGGCATCCAAACCCGGCACCGCACAACGTGCCCAGCGCCACGCGCCGACGGCCGCTGCTGCACACCCGGCTATCGCGCCGAAGTGTTCGACCACCGCGCCGGCAAGAAGATCCGGCGCACGTTCGACAGCAGGACCGCGGCGAAGCTCTGGCGACAAGACGCGCTCGTCGCGATGCGAACGGACGGCCCGGCCGCGATCACGCCGACCGGGCGCACGATCGCCGTCGCGCTCGACGAGCTCCTCGACGGCATGCGTGACGGCACGGTCCTCGACCGCTCTGGCCGGCGCTACAGGCCCGCCACGATCCGCAGCTACGACGAGGCGATCCGCAAGTACCTGAAGCCGAGGCTCGGGAAGCTGCGCCTCGGCGAAGTACGCCGCGCCGACGTACAACGGGTCGTCGATCAGATGCACGCCAGCGGGCTCGCCGGCTCGACGGTACGCAACAAGCTCGACCCGCTGCGCGTCATCTACCGTCGCGCCATCCAAGACGACGAGGTGACCCGCAACCCCGCCGTGAAGCTGCGCCTCCCCGCGCTCACCACGAAGCCGCGCGAGATCGCCAACCCCGAGCGCGTTGTCGACCTCCTCGGCGCTCTACCGGATGGCGAGCGCGCCGCGTGGTCGACAGCGTTCTACGCCGGACTGCGCGTCGGTGAGCTGCGCGCGCTGCGCTGGCATCACGTCGACTTCGACGCCGGGCTGATCCGCGTGCAGGCCGGCTGGGATGACGCCGCCGGAGAGCAGGCCACGAAGACGCAGGCCGGGGAGCGCACGATCCCGCTCGTCGGCAGGCTGCGCGCCGACCTCGCCCGCCACAAGCTCGCGACCGGGCGCGACGCCGACGGCCTTTGCTTCGGACGTACGCCATCGAGCGCGTTCACCCGCTCCACGCTGCGCGCCCGCGCGCTGGCCGCGTGGAAGACAGCCGGGCTCGACCCGCTCACGCCGCACGAGGCGCGCCACACCTGCGCCAGCTACCTCGCCGCCGCCGGCCTCACGCCGAAGGAGGCGCAGACCGCGATGGGCCACGCCGACATCCGCACCACGATGAACGTCTACGCCAAGGCCGTCCCCGGCTGGGAGCAGGGCGCCGCCTCGAAGCTCGACGCCTACCTCGACGCTACGGGGATACCGTCCCCGACTCCCGCCTCAATGGGCCAGTGATGGGCCAGTCCACCCCCAAGCCGGGCGGTCCTGAGCGGTTCGCCAGCGGTCGGAACCCCCGCAGTTGCAGGGGAAACCCTTATAGCCGCTGACCCACCAGCAGTGTTCGAATCCCCGTAGCGGTACTAGAAACCCCCTGCAAACCAGGGGTTTCGTCGTAAAGAGGGTGGTGCGGACCACTGTGCGGACCAGTGAGACAGTTCATCCGCTGACCGTGGCATCCTCCG
>Ga0136637_1000303_pt1 | contig 11258 bp, 10 predicted proteins | sample AntDrymUQ8572106_2_FD_105497 | JGI IMG/M metagenome (GOLD analysis project Ga0136637, IMG submission 105497) | Polar desert sand microbial communities from Dry Valleys, Antarctica - metaG UQ857 (21.06) | ecosystem: Environmental > Terrestrial > Soil > Desert | place: Antarctica: Dry Valley... | reverse complement strand
CGCTGCCGATCGGTGACGTCGCGTTCGTCGAGCCGTGGTGGGTCGCGCTGATCAAGTCCGTCGTGCTGTTCTTGATCGCGGTGCAGATCGTGCCGGTCGTGCTGCTCGCCGAGCGCAAGCTGCTGGGGCGCTTCCAGCACCGCTACGGGCCCAACCGCGTCGGCCCGATGGGCATGGCGCAGCCGCTGGCGGACATCATCAAGCTCGCCACGAAGGAGAACTTCCGCCCCAACACGAGCATCGGCTTCCTTTACGCGCTGGCGCCGATCATCTCGCTGCTGACCGCGTTCGCCGCGTTCGCGATCCTGCCGTTCGGCAATGTCGCCAGCATCTTCGGCCAGGACGTCGGCCTCTACGGCATCGACGTCGGGGTCGGCGTCCTGTACGTCTTCGCGTTCGGCGCGATCGCCTTCTACGGACTGATGCTCGGCGGCTGGGCGAGCGGCTCGAAGTACTCGTTCCTCGGCGCGATGCGCGCGGCGGCGCAGCTGATCTCCTACGAGGTCGCGATGGGCCTGTCGCTCGTCGGCGTGCTGATGATGGCGGGCACGCTGTCGCTGCCGGCGATCGTCGAGGCGCAGGCCAACGTGTGGTACATCGTGCCGCAGTTCGTCGGCTTCCTGATCTTCACGGTGTCGGCGTTCGCGGAGACCAACCGCGCGCCGTTCGACCTGCCCGAGGCCGACGCCGAGCTCGTCGCGGGCTACAACACCGAGTACGGCGGCTCGAAGTTCGCGTCCTACTTCTTCGCCGAGTACGTGAACATCCTCGTCGTCTCGGGGATCGCGGTGACGATGTTCCTCGGTGGCTGGCAGCTGCCGTTCATCGACCCGCCGGGCTGGCTGGACCCGTTCGTCGTCTTCGGCAAGATCTTCGCCTTCGTCTTCTTCTTCGTCTGGATCCGCGCGACGCTGCCCAGGCTGCGCTACGACCAGCTGATGAGCTTCGGCTGGAAGATCCTGCTGCCGCTGGCGACCATCAACGCCCTCGTGACCGCGATCGTCGTGGTCGCCGTCTCATGACCCGGAGGACCGTCTCATGACCTGGAGTCCCGGCGACGACATGCTCGTCGTGCAGCGAGCACCGCAGCCCGGCGCGGCCGGCGGCACCTACCGCGCCTTCGGCGAGACGCTGCGCGGCCTGAAGACGACGATGGCGCGCCTGTTCGAGGGCCCGAAGACGATCTCCTATCCCGAGGAGAAGGTGCCCGTCTACCCGCGCTTTCGCGGCCGCCACAAGCTGCACCGCTTCGAGGACACGGGCTTGGAGAAGTGCGTCGGCTGCTCGCTGTGCGCGGCCGCCTGCCCGTCGGACTGCATTCGCGTCGTCGCCGCCGAGAACACGCCCTCCAACCGCGTCAGCGCGGGCGAGCGCTACGCCGCCGTCTACGAGATCAACCTCGCGCGCTGCATCTTCTGCGGCTACTGCGAGGTCGCCTGCCCGTTCGACGCGATCACGATGGGCAACGACTACGAGATGTCCGACTACAACCGCTCGGACCTGATCTTCACGAAGGAGATGCTGCTCGCCGAGCCGCTCGAGCGCACGCCGCTGCGCAACGAGGGGGAGTAGGTCGGCCCTCGGTGTGGCCCCTCCGGCCGGGGGGCGCGTTGCGCATCGATGTCATGCGCATGTCGCCCCGGCTGCGTGCGGGCCGCCGCAAGTCCTTCTACGGGGGGGCCTCCTCGGCAGGCGCGTCGTCCTCCTCCCACATCTCCTGCATCTGCGCGATCTCGCGCTCGCGGTGCCACGCGAGCTCGTCGTCGTTGTCCTCGTTCCAGCGCGTCTGGTGCAGGTACATGTAGACGTGGTCGGCCGACAGCGGCGCGGTGTAGTCGCCGACGCGCGCGACGAACTCGTCGCGTCGCCGGCCGTAGTCCTCCTCGACCTGCAGCCACCACCCCTCGGCGCCAGCGACGGCGACGTCGTTGCCATCGCCGTCGCGCACCCTCTCGCCCACCAGCCCGGGCGGCAGCGGCGTCAGGGCGCGCTCGAGTGGGCCACGGATCGACCAGGCGTCGTTGGTCAGCGCGATGCGGATCTCCAGGCGCGGCTGCGCGCCGTGATCGACGCGCAGGTCGATCCAGTAGCGGTGCGGGTCGCGCAGGCGGTAGTCGCTGCGCTCCCCGCCTGTGCCCTGCGAGCCGCCAGGCGAGCGGGTGTCCGTACGGCCGCGTTCTGAGCCCGCCGCGTCGAGCAGGGCAAGCAGCTCTTGCACATCCTGCGCGCTCAGCGCCAGCACGTAGCTCGCCGACTCACGTCCCATGCCAGGACGCTAGCGCGCCGCACCCGTCGAGCGCGCACCTCCTACGCGGCGATCTCGTTCTCGTTGAGGTGCTTCCACGTGACCGGCCCGACGATTCCGTCGACGTCGACCTCGTGCTCCTTCTGAAACGCCCGCACCGCCGCCTCGGTCTGCGCTTCGAAGCGCCCATCGATCTCGTCGGGGCCGAAGCCGGCGGCGATCAGGCGGCGCTGCACCCCACGCACCGCGACGCCCTTCGATCCGTTCTTCAGGGTGGGATCGGACTTGTCGGCGTCGTCGAGCTTCGCCCAGGTCGTGGGGCCGACGATGCCGTCCATCAGCAGCGACGCCCAGGTCTGAAATCCCTTCACGGCGCTCTCGGTGAACATCCCGAAGATGCCGTCGACCTTGCCGGGCTTGAGATCGAGCTCGATCAGGGCCTCCTGCAGATCGGTGACGTCCTGTCCCTCTGATCCCCGCTCCAGCGTCGGCTCAGCCATGCGTGTGTCCCCCTCGGGTGTTTGCGATGGATGCTCGGTTGCTGGTGCGCAATCGCCACCCCGGCGGATGCATGCCCGCAGCGGCTTGCCGAGCATACGTGCCGCGTACTGTGCGCCCATTCACAGCGCGACTCCCCGGCCGCGCAATAGGTTGGGCCGATGCCAAGGTGGCCGATGGTCGTCGGACTCGCGGTGGCGGTGACGACGCTCGCGTGGATCCTCGACCACAGCAGCGATCTCGCGCCCTCCGCAGCGGCCGCCGGCGCCACCGCTCCGGCTGCCGAGCCCCGCACGCTGTCCGGCGTGCTCGTGACGCGTGCGCGTAACACCGTCGAAGACGACAACGTCACGACCAGCCGCCACCGCTTCCTGCTCACGGCGGCCGGCGACGAGCGCGTCGTCAACCGCCCCCGGGTCGACCTCGGCGAGGACAGTGCCTACCGGGTCGCGACCGCAACCGAGACGATGGTGCAGCACCTGCGCCCGGATCGCAGCAGATACGTGATCTACAAGGGCCAGGGCTCCGGCGGGCGGACTCGGGGCCCAACGATCACGTGCTGTGCCGTGCGGACGCAGCGATCGTGACGGGCCTGGCGGCGGCAGGCGACCCGCGGATCGAGGCGGTGCGCTACGCCGGCCGCCCGGCGTGGCGCCTGGACACGCCCTCGCCCATCGACAAGCTCGGCGGCCCCGGGGCCAGCCCCGACCGGATCGAGTACCTCGTCGACCGAGAGACCGGGCTTGCGCTGCGCGTGCGCGAGACACTGCGTGGGCGTCTGCTGCAGGAGCGGCGGGTCACGAATCTGCGTACCGGCGTGCCGGCCCCGGCGTCGGCGTTCGTGCTGGCCGTGCCCCGCAGGCCCAAGCCCGAGCGCCTCGAGTTCGACGATCGCTACCGGCGCGTGACGCTCGCGCGCGCCGCGGCGATCGCCGGCTACGCCCCGCTCGTGCCCGCCGCGCTTGGGCAGGGCTACCGGCGCGCGGAGACCAGCGTCTCGCGCCTGACGGGCCGCACCGGCGACGAAGCTGCCAACCCGGTCTCGCGCAACGTCGTCAGCACGGCCTATCGTCGCGGCTTCGACCTGGTCCTCGTCTCGACGCGCTGCCGCAGGACGCGCTCGCCCCGGTGTGCGCGGACCGGCGGCTATCCGCGCTGGTCCGATCCGATCGGCGCGGGCGAGAGCACCGTCGTCTCCGAGCAGCCGCTGCGCCTGAGCGAGGGCGCGCTCGCCGGTAGCCGCGCGCGGCTCGTCGTCGACCCTCAGGTCACGCCCCACGTGTGGGCGCTCACCGACGGACCTCGTCGTGACGATCTCGGGTCCGCTCAGCGGCGAGCAGCTGAGCGCCGCAGCGGCCTCGCTGCAGCCCCTGCCCTGACGCCGAAACTAGGTTCGCGACGCCCGCGGCGATAGATTGCGCCGTTCATGGCGGAGGTGCTGTTCTTCCTGGCCGGAATCGGGGCGATTGCTGGGGCGATCGGGGTCGTCGTGGTTCGCAACCCGTTCTACAGCGTGCTCGCGCTCGTTTCGCACCTCGTGTCGCTGGCAGCGCTGTTCCTGCTGCTGCGCGCGGAGTTCGTCGCGGTCGCCCAGGTCGTCGTCTACGCGGGCGCGGTGATGGTGCTCTACGTCTTCGTCGTCGCCTACGTCGGCGGGCAGGACGAGCCGCTCGGCGCGCGCCCCGGCCGGGGCCTGAGGGTCGTCGCCGCCCTGTTCGGCGCGGCGCTGTTCGTGGAGCTGTGCATCGCGACGCTCGGCTCGGGCCTGCAGGCGATCGGCTCCGAGGGAGCGCCGGTGCAGCCGGGCTACGGCTCGCCCGCGCAGATCGGCGAGCTGCTGCTGACGCGCTTCCTGCTGCCCTTCGAGATCGCCTCCTTCCTGCTGCTGATCGCGGCCGTCGGGGCGGTCGTGCTCGCGCGCCGCCGCGGCGGGATCTCTGCCGCCGAGGACCAGGCGCGCTACAGCGCGATGGACGTGCTGCGTCCCGCGTACACCGGCACGATGGCCGAGGCCGTCGACGGGCGCAGCGGCAACGTGCGCCGCGAGGCGCTGCCCGTCAGCGGCGCCTCCGCCGAGTACCGCGGGCCGGACGCGGACGAGGACGACTGATGGACATCGGCTGGTACCTCGCGGTCTCCGCGCTGATCTTCACGATCGGCGCCGCCGGGGTCCTGACGCGCCGCAGCCCGCTCGTCGTGCTGCTGTGCCTCGAGCTCATGCTGAACGCCGGCAACCTCGCGCTGATCGCGTTCGCGCGCATGCACGGCAACGCCGACGGCCAGATCTTCGCGATCGTCGTCATGGTCGTCGCGGCCTGCGAGGTCACCGTCGGACTCGGCCTGATCGTCGCGATGCACCGCCGCAAGCTGCCGATCGACGTCGACGAGCTGCGGGAGCTGCAGGGGTAGGATGAGCTCCGTCGAGCTGTTCGCATGGCTGACGCTGCTGCTGCCGCTCGCGGGCACGATCGTCGTGGCGCTCGCGGGCCGCCGCCTGTCCGGCCGCGGCGCCGGCTACGTCGCGACGGGGGCGATGACGCTGTCGTTCGCGTCGGCGGTCGGCGCGCTGCTCGCGCTGCAGGGCCTGCATCACGAGGAGCGCCAGGTCCGCGCCGTCGCGTGGGACTACGCGAGCACCGTCGGCATCGACGCCCAGATCTCGCTGCTCGTCGACCCGCTGTCGGTCTTCATGATCCTCGTCGTCGCGGGCGTCTCGACGCTGATCCACCTCTACTCGATCGCCTACCTGGACTCCGATCGCGGCTACGTGCGCTTCTTCGCGTTTCTGAACTTCTTCGTCTTCTCGATGCTGCTGCTCGTCCTGGCGGGCAACTTCCTGCTGCTGATCGTCGGCTGGGCGTTCGTCGGCGCCGCGTCCTACATGCTGATCAGCTTCTGGTACCGGCGCACGACGGCGACGAACGCCGGCATCAAGGCGTTCGTCATCAACGTGATCGGCGACGTCGGGCTCGTGCTCGGGACCTTCTTCATCGTCAGGCACACCGGCTCGCTGGACTTCCTCGAGACGTTCGAGGGCATCAAGTCGGACTTCTCGCCCAACGACGCCGACCTCGTCGCGGGCTGCGTCCTGCTGCTCGTCGGCGCCTTCGCGAAGTCCGCCCAGGTGCCGCTGCACACGTGGCTGCCCGACGCGATGGAGGGCCCGACGCCCGTCAGCGCGCTGATCCATGCCGCGACCATGGTCACGGCCGGCGTCTACCTGATCGCGCGCATGCACCCGCTGTTCGAGCTCGCGCCGACAGCCGCCGACGTCGGCGCCGTGATCGGCTGCCTGACGCTGCTGATCGCCGGGACGATCGCGATCGCGGTCACCGATCTCAAGCGCGTGATCGCCTACTCGACGATGTCGCAGATCGGCTACATGATCATGGCCGTCAGCGCCGGCGCGTACGCGGCGGGCCTGTTTCATCTGATGACGCACGCCTTCTTCAAGGCGCTGCTGTTCATGGCCGCCGGGTCGGTGATCGCCGCGATGGCGGGCCAGCAGAACCTCGACAGGATGGGCGGCTTCAAGCGCTCGCTGCCGTTCACCTACGGCTGCATGGTCATCGGTGGCCTCGCACTCGCGGGCATCCCGCCGTTCTCGGGCTTCTTCTCCAAGGACGAGATCCTGCTGCTGATCGGCGATCGCGGCGGCTGGTACTGGATCCTCTACGTCGCCGGCTACGTCGGCGCCTTCCTGACGGGGATCTACACCTTCCGGATGATCTTCCGCGCGTTCTGGGGCGACTCCGTGCCGGAGGCGCTGGAGCTCGAGGAAGGCCACATGCACCACCCCGACGTGCACTCCAACCCTGCCAACGGCGAGATCGAGGACACCGAGGTCGGCTTCCCCGGTCCCGAGCACCACATCGCCGAGCGTGAACCGGCGATGAAGATCGCGATGGGGACGCTCGCGCTGCTGGCGATCGTCGGCGGGCTGCTGCAGATCCCCAAGGTCACGCACGTCATCGACCACTTCCTCGAGCCGACGTTCGCCGAGTCCGCGCTCTACGAGCGTGATCCCAGCGATGGCCTGATCAGCTTCGGCCTGATCCTCGGCACGATCGTCGGGCTGGCGGGCATCGCCATCGCCTACGTCGTCTGGGTCCGAAAGCCCGGGATGGCCGCGCGCGTGCGCGCGCGCCTGCGCCCGCTGCACGGCCTGTTCGCCAACAAGTGGTACTTCGACGAGCTCATCGGCGTGCTCGTCGTGCGGCCCGCGCAGTGGTTCGGATCCTTCGCGCAGCAGACCTTCGAGCGGGTCTTCGTCAACGGCGTGCTCGTCGGCGGCGCGACAGGCCTCGTGCGCGTCGGCTCCTCGGCGGTGCGCGCCGCGCAGACGGGCTTCCTGCGCTACTACGCGGCGATGCTGGTCGTCGGCATGGTCGGGCTCACCATGTACTTCCTGCTGCTGTCATGACCCTGCACCTGTCCTTCGCGGTCTGGCTGCCGCTGGCGTTCGGCGTCGCCGGCCTGCTGGCACCGCCGCGCCTGGCGCCGAAGCTCGCGCTCGCCGGCACGCTGCTCGTGCTCGGCTACGCGATCGCCTACGTCATCGACTTCGACAGCGCCAACGCCGGCCTGCAGCACGTCACCGACGAGATCTGGATCGGCGAGCTCGGCATCCACTACAAGCTCGCGCTCGACGGCCTGAACCTCTTCCTCGTGCTGCTGACCGCGATCCTGTGGTTCTTCTGCACGCTGTGGGCGAGCTTCGGCGCGTGGGAGAAGCCGCGCCTGTTCTACTTCCACCTCGCGCTCGCGCAGACGTCGGTGCTCGGCGCGCTGCTGGCGCAGGACCTCGCGCTGTTCGTCGTCTTCTTCGACCTCATGCTCGTGCCGTTCTTCTTCCTCACCGGCATCTGGGGCGGGGCCAAGCGCGTGCACGCGACGATGAAGCTCGTCATCTACACGCTCGTCGGCTCGCTGCTGATGCTGACCGCGGCGATCGCGACCGGCGTGCTGGCGGCGACCGGCGAGGACGGCCTCTCGTTCGCGTTCTCCGATCTCGCGCAGCGGACGATCGAGTCCTCGACACAGAACTGGCTGTTTCTCGCCTTCGCGGCGGCGTTCCTCGTGAAGATGCCGGCGTTCCCGTTTCATGGCTGGATGCCCGACGGCTACAAGGCGATGCCGCTGCCGGTGCTGGCGCTGTTCTCGGCCGTGCTGAGCAAGGTCGCCGCCTACGGCTTCCTGCGCATCTGCCTGCCGCTGTTTCCTGACGCCAGCGAGCACTTCCAGACGCTGATGCTGCTGATCGCGCTGTTCTCGATCCTCTACGGCTCGGCGATGGCGTTCACGACGACGCACGCGCGGCTGATCCTCGGGTACTCGTCGATCGCGCAGCTCGGCTTCATCGTGCTCGGGATCTTCGCCCTGAACAGTCAGGGTGCACAAGGCGCGATGTTGCAGGCCTTCAACCACGGCCTCGTCGTGGCGCCCGCCTTCTTCATCGTCGCGCTGCTGTCCGCGCGAGCCGACGGCTCGGAGGACATCCGCGACATGGGCGGCCTCGGGATGCGCGCGCCGGTGCTGGCCACGTTCTTCTTGATCGTCACGTTCGCGACGCTCGCGATGCCCGGCTCGTCGAACTTCGTCGGCGAGTTCCTGATCCTGCTGGGGGTCTTCCAGACGAAGCTCGCGATCGCGCTGATCGCCTCGACCGGCGTCGTGCTGGCCGCGGTCTACGCGCTGCGCCTGTATATCCGCACGATGCACAACCGCACCGGTCCGCGCGTCGAGTCGCGTGAGCTGTCGCTGCGCGACGGCCTCGTGCTCGTGCCGCTCGTGCTCGCGATCCTGGCGATCGCCGTGTACCCGCAGTTCGCGCTGCAGCGCAGCGAGCCGACGGTGACGAGCATCGTCCCGTCGGCGCTCGAGGAAAAGGCCGCGGCCGCGCCGCTGCCGGAGGCGTCGCCATGATCCCCTTCGCGAAGGTCGCCGCGCCGGACGTCGACTTCGCTGGCCTGGCGCCGCTGATCGCGGTGTTCGGCGGCGCGCTGATCGTGCTCATGCTGGGGCTCCTGCGCTCGCGCGCGGCCCGCGAGACAGGCGTCCCGGCGCTGTCGGTGCTGAGCCTCGTGATCGCGATCGGCCTGTCGATCTGGCAGTGGGGCGAGCGCACGGACCTCGTCGCGGGGGCGCTGCGCCTCGACGAGCTGACCCTGTCGCTGACGATCATCTTCTGCGTCGCCGGGATCGCCTCGATCCTCTTGTCCTGGCGCCACGTCGCCCCGCGCGAGGCGGCCCACGGCGAGTACTACGCGCTGCTGCTGACGTCGATCGCGGGCATGATCGTGCTCGTCGCCGCGCAGAACCTCGTCTCGGTCTTCCTCGGCCTCGAACTGCTGTCGATCCCGCTGTACGTGCTCTGCGCGACGGAGATGCGGCGCGCGTCGTCGCTGGAGTCCGGGCTGAAGTACCTCGTGATCGGCTCGGTCGGCTCGGCGACGCTGCTCTACGGCCTGGCGTTCCTCTACGGCGCGACCGGCGCGACGGACTTCAAGGACATCGCGGAGGCGCTCGGATCCGGCGGCGACCTCGTATCCGACCCCTTGCTGCTGGCCGGGATCGCGCTGTCGATCGTCGGCCTCGGCTTCAAGGCATCCGTCGCGCCGTTTCACCAGTGGACGCCCGACGTCTACGAGGGCGCGCCGACGCCGATCACCGCCTTCATGGCGGTGGCGACGAAGGCGGCGGCATTCGGCATCGTGCTGCGCCTGTTCGACGTCGCGCTGATCGATGCCGCAGTCGACTGGGGCCCGCCGCTCGCCGCGCTGGCGGCGTTCACGATCGTCGTCGGCAACGTCGGCGCGCTCGGCCAGTCGTCGCTGAAGCGGCTGCTGGCGTACTCGTCGGTGGCGCAGGCGGGCTACATGCTGGCGGGCGTCGTCGTCGCCTCGCGGCTCGGTCTGCAGGCGACGCTCTTCTACATCGCCGTCTACCTCGTCATGAACCTCGCGGCGTTCGCCGTGATCGTCGCGCGCGAGCGCGAGACGCCGCTCGGCGACGACATCGCGTCGCTCGACGGCCTGGGAGCGACCCGCCCGGCGCTGGCCTGGCCGATGACGATCGCGATGCTCGCCCTGGCCGGCTTTCCCGCGACCGCGGGCTTCATCGGAAAGTTCTACCTCATCGATGCGGCCGTCGACGGCGACTACGCCTGGCTGGGCATCGTCATCGTCGTCGGCTCGATGATCTCGCTCGCGTACTACCTGAAGGTCGTCGCGGCGATCTGGATGAGACCCGCGGCCGAGAGCACGGATCTGGCTGTTTTGACCCCTGGCCCCGAGCCGCTGCTGGCCGGCGGCTCGGACGAGGCGACCGGCCTGCGCGCCCAGGGCGAGGTCGTCGCCGTCGCCGTCTTCTTCGGGGTCCTGACGGTCGTGCTCGGTGTCGTGCCATCGCCGCTGTTCGACGTCGTGCGCGACGCGGGAGCGGCGCTCGGGCTGCTCTGAGCGAGGGCGGCGAGATGACACGCGAAAGGACCGGCGCCGCCAGCGACGCGTGGGTTGGCGCCCTGACATAGCCATGGAAGAATGTTCCATCAGTTGGCGACATCGTGCTACGGTGCCGTCATGAGCTCCATCAACTCGGGTCTGATGCTGCTTTCCGCTGCCGCTGCTCCCGAGTCGCCCACAGCCGGCGGCGCGGTCGAGGAGGACATCGCCCTCGCCGGCGTGATCGCCGCCTTCTTCATGCTCGTGCTGATGCTCGGCGGGCTCGGGCAGCGGGCCAATCTGGTGCCGGTCATCGGCTGGTTCGAACGCTTCGCCGAGCGGATCTCCGGCCAGCCGGGCTGGGCCTCGATGCCGTGCGGGCTGGCGATCATCTCGCTGATCTCGGCGCTTTTCGGGCTGTACTGGGACGTCTCGCTGCACATCGACGTCGGCCGCGACAACGGCCTCTTCGGCACGCCGGCGCACTACTTCATCCTCGCCGGCCTGTTCGGGATCGTCATGGCCGGCTTCTACGCCATGTGCCTACCCGAGGAGCGCGAGGGACCGACGTTCATCAAGATCACGCGCGACTGGCACGTCCCGCTCGGCGGCGTCCTGATGTTCTGCGCCGGCAGCTTCTCGCTGATCGCGTTTCCGCTCGACGACGGCTGGCACCGCCTGTTCGGCCAGGACGTCACGCTGTGGGGGCCGACGCACCTGATGCTGATCGGTGGCGCCTCGATGGCCCTGCTGGGGATCGCGGTGCTGCAGGTCGAGGTCGTGCGGGTGATGAAGGCGACCGGTCAGATCGACACGGAGCGGTGGTGGGTCAAGGGGCTGCGCAACGTCTGGCTGCCGGGCGGCCTGCTGATCGCGATGTCGACCTTCCAGCTCGAGTTCGACCTCGGCGTGCCGCAGTTTCAGCTCATCTTCCACCCGATGTTGATCATGGTCGCGGCCGGCGTCGTGCTCGTCGCGACACGGATCTGGCTCGGCGCCGGCGCCGCCTTCGGAGCGGTCGCGTTCTTCCTCGTGATGCGCGGATTGATGTACGTCTCCGTCGGCTCGCTCGG
>Ga0136637_1000299_pt1 | contig 11285 bp, 7 predicted proteins | sample AntDrymUQ8572106_2_FD_105497 | JGI IMG/M metagenome (GOLD analysis project Ga0136637, IMG submission 105497) | Polar desert sand microbial communities from Dry Valleys, Antarctica - metaG UQ857 (21.06) | ecosystem: Environmental > Terrestrial > Soil > Desert | place: Antarctica: Dry Valley... | reverse complement strand
TCGGGTACTGGCAGCCGGCGTCGTTGTAGGCGCAGCTCTGCGGGCGAGGTTCGAGTGCGCCCGCGCGCAGCTCGGCGACGGCTGCGCGGACGTCCTCGAGCACGCCCTCGATGATCGCGTCGAAGGCTGCGCGCGGATGGCGATCGGTGCCGACGCTGCACAGGCCCGGATCGGCATCGTCGACCAGCAGCCCGCGCGGGCGCTGATCTCTGCCGCCCAGCGGCTGGTACAGGCCGCCGACGGGATCCAGTCCGAGCACGTCGCGCGCGACGAGCAGGTACAGCGCGACCTGGAACTTGCGTTTCTCGCGCCACTTGGCCGACTCGACGGCGATCCGGCCCTTGTAGTCGTAGACCGTCGCCTGCTCGTCGGCGCCCACGTCGATGCGGTCGATCCGACCGCGCAGGCGCACACCGTCGCCCAGCTCGAGCGGCGGGCGCTCGTCCTCCGGGTCGCCGAAGTCCAGCTCGAGCTCGACCGGCTCGAACTGCGAGCCGTCACGGGCGGAAAACTCGAGGTAGCGCAGCAGATCGCTGCGCAGCCGATGCGCAAGCGCCCGCTGGCGGTTGGGATCGCGCGACATCGTCAGCCGGGCGTCGTCCTCGAGGCCATCCAGGGCGGCGGCCGCCAGCTCCTGGGCGACGGGCAGCGTCGCCGGGGTCAGCCGCGCCGAGCCGGTGCGCTCGGCCAGGCCGCGCAGCGTCGACTCGAGCAGCAGGTGAGCGAGCGCCCCGCGCAGCATCAGCTCGGGGTCGGGTTGCAGGCCCTCTGGCCTGAGCAGGCGCTCGACGAACCATTTCACCGGACAGCCGGCCCACTGCTCGATGCCGGAGGCCGACCAGCTCGCGCGCTCGCGCAGCTCCGCGAGCATCGCCGGATCGCTCAGCACGCCGATCGTCGGCGCACGGTGTCGCGGCCCGCTGGCGGCGAGCTCGCGCAGCCGCTCGCGCTCGGTCGGCGCCACGCCGTCCGGCCAGCCGACCTGGCCGAGCGAGCGCGTGCGCGTGCGCTGCTGCAGCTGCGACCCGAACAGGTCACAGACATCGGAGACGAAGAACGAGCGCACGGCGCGGTCGCCCTCGTCGTCGGCCTCGTGCCAGGACAGGTAGAGGCGCTCCTCGGGGCGCGACACGGTCGCGTAGAAGAGGTAGCGCTCGCCGCCCAGCTCGTCGCGGCGGGCAAGCTGCAGGCCCGAGGCTGCCGCGATCTGCTCGCGCTCGGCCTCGCCGAAGAACGGCTCGGTCCGCGGGGCGCGCGGAAAGACGCCCTCCTGCAGCCCGCACGCGAACAGCGCGCGCACGCGCCGCGCGCGCAGCGACAGCGGATCGGTGACGGTCACGGCGCCGCGTGCCGGTCGCCCGCCGCTGCGCACCTCGAGGTCTGCCAACAGCTGCGCGAGCTCGCGCGGCTCGGGCGCGAGGGCGCGATCGGCGGCGGCCAGCGCCGCGAGCTGGTCAAGCGCGCTGCGTCCCGCGGCGAGCACGGCGCCGTCCTGCGCGGCCGGTCCCGTTAGGACCTCGGCGCTACGCCGCCGTGGCGCGGCGAACAGACCGGCGAGCTCGAGGCTGCAGCGCTGCAGGAGCTCGGCGGCGCCGCGGCGATGCGCGTCACGGATGCGGTCGATCGCCTCCAGCGGCCAGTGCTCGGCCTCCCACAGCGCACGCGCCGCCTCGGCGCTGCGCGCCCCCTCCTGCCGGGCGAGCGCTTCGAGTGAGTCCGCCAGCGCGGGCTGTCGCAGCAACCCGGGCGTTCGCAGCCAGGCGAGCAGATCGTCGGCGCTGCCGTCCAGCAGCGCACAGCGCAGCAGCGCCAGCAGGCCGCGGCCGAGCGCCGTGTGGCTGAAGGCGACGCGCCGCTCGAGCGCCACAGGCACGCCGAAGCCCTCGAACACCTCCGACAGCAGCGTCGCGACCGCGGCCGGGTCACGCACCACGACGGCGATCTCCTCGGCCGCGACGCCGCCCTCGCCGATCAGCCGGGCCGCCTCGGCTGCGACGAGCTCGAGCTCGGCCCGCTCCCCGCCCCCCTGCAGCAGCGTCACGGCGTCGCCGGGATCGACCGGATCGGGGTCGAAGAGCGTGCCCTCACCCAGCTCGAACAGCCCGCGCTCGAGATGGTGCAGCGCGCGCCGCGCCGCCGGGGCGTAGTGCTCCTCGCGGGCCTTCAGCGCGACGTGGTCGACCGCGGGCCCAGTCAGCTCGGCAAACGTCGTAGCGCGCCCGCTGAAGGCCAGCCGGCCCGGTTCGTAGGCCAGCGACAGCGTCACCTGGGCGCCGATCTGGGCGAGCGTCCGAACGGCGTCGGCCTCGATCGGCGTGAGGTCGTCGAAGCCGTAGACGTAGACCGGCGTGCCACCCCAGGCGGCCGGTCGCTCCTGCAGCGCGTCGAGCGCAGCGGTCGTATACAGCGGCCGGTCGCTGCGCCCCAGGCGCTGCAGCGTGCGCCGGTAGGCCGAGTAGAGGGCGGAGACCTCGTCGGCGTAGGCGCGTCGCCGCTCGTCGTCATCGGCCCAAGCGCGCAGCGCCTGCGTCAGCCGCTGCGGCGTGACGCGCCGCTGTTCGAGCTCGTCGACGAGCGCCAGCAGCGCAGCGCTGAAACCGGCCGTCGCGGCCGACGCGGCCAGCGCATCGAACCGCGTCGCGGCGACCACCGCCGCCGCGACCCGTTCGCGTGCCAGGCCGGCCAGCGGCCTGCCCGGCACGCCGCCACGCCTGGCCGCCTCGTCGAGCAGCCATGCGAAGCGCACGACCTGCGCGCCGAAGACGACGCCGCCGCCCGCGAGCTCCGTTCGGTAGCGGTCGACGTCGGCGAGCGTCGGCACGACGAGGATCGGCGCCTCGCCGCGTTTCAGCGCGGCGCGGTAGCCGTCGAGGACGACGCGCGCCTTCTCGGCGTTGGCGGGACCGGTGACGAGCGTCAGGGGCACACCGTCATGGTCGCGCGTTCGCCCGACGACCTGACCGATCAGCTCATTCAGACCCCGTCGACTGGGGCCTCACGGGGCCGGGAACGCCGTGAACGAGACCGGGCCGAGATTGTCGAGCCGGTTGCTCCCCAGTCCCGCGTAGGACAGCGTAGAGAGCCGGTCGCCGGCAGGGCTGCGGACCTCTACGCCTGGGGCAGCAATCCCGCCCGCACGGCCTCGCGCGTGATCCGTCGTGCGCTGGCCCACGGGTCCTTGTCGTTGAGCAGCACGATGCCGATCCGCCGCGAGCCCCGCTCGACGACCGCGACGAAGCAGAAGCCCGCCGCGGTCGTGAAGCCGGTCTTGAGCCCGATCGCGCCCGGGTAGCGCTCGCGTAGCAGGTGGTTGGTCGTTCGCAACGTGAGCTTCTTGCCCGCGCCGGGCCACACGCGTGAGTAGCGCTTGCGCGCGATCTGCGCGATCCGTGGCTCGGCCATCGAGCGGATCGCCAGCGTTGCGAGGTCGACGGGACAGGAGCGGTCGCCGGGGTTCAGCCCATGCGGGTCGACGTACTTCGTGCAGCCCATGCCCAGCAGCTTCGCCCGGCGGTTCATGAAGCGCACCCACGCGCGCTCGGATCCTGCTCCGGCGATCGCCAGAGAGACGGCGGCGTTGTTGGAGGAGGAGATCATTAGCCCCTTCAGCAGCACCTCCGCGCGGACCGTTCTGCCGGGACGCAGGCCGCCCATCCGCGAGCCGCCGACCTGATCGGCGGCGCGCGTGATCACGACGCGATCGTCGGGCGCCAGGCGCTCGACCGCCAACAGCCCGGTCATCATCTTCGTGAGGCTTGCGATCGGGCGCTGCAGCGTCGCGTTCTTGCGCCACAGCAGGCGGCCGTCGGCGAAGTCGAACGCCAGCCCAGCGCTGGGACCGTTCAGCTCGAAACCGACCAGCTGCGAGGGCTTGCTGAGGTCGACGCGCGCCGCCGCCGACGGCTCGGGCAGCGGCCCCAGCTCGGGCTGCAGGTTGCCGACGTCGACCGGCGACAGCCGCACCCGCGCGGCCGCCGTCCCCGCTTGCTGATCATCGGACGAGGTCGCGCTCACGACGAGCAACGCGACCAGCACAAGCGCCGCGACCCCGCCGATGGCTGCGATCACGCGGGCCGGCGTCACGACCGCGCGCCCGCCCGAACTCTGCAGCTAGGCCGCAGCCTCGCTCGCCGCGCTGCCCGCGGCCTGCTCGGCGACCGCCTCGCCGGCGGCAGCCGCAGGGTCGACCTGCTGGCCCTCCCGTGCCCAAGGCTCATCGAACTCGACCCGCCACTTGCCCTCCTCGCTCTGCTGAAGCGCCAAGCGTGCCCTGAACGACCGGCCGCTGCGCCCCTTGAAGCCCGTCACCGCCTTGGCGGTCCGGCCGGTTGCGATCAGCTCCTTGGCGACCGCCAGCGGCAACTGCTTGCCCGCCTTTGCCTTCCATACGACGAACCCGCAGCCCGGGTCTTCGCGCGACCAGCACGAGAAGCCTTTGCGGTTCTCGACAATATCGTTGCCGCACACCGGGCAGGGGCCAAGATTCGCCCGCGGAATGCGGACATCCTTGAGCTTTGCGTCGAGCTCCTGCACCGTCGACTCGGCGAAACCCGCGATGTCGGACATGAAACGGTCGCGCGATTCCTCGCCGCGCTCGATCTTGCCCAGCCGCTGCTCCCAGCTGCCGGTCAGCGAGGGCGACGTGAGCGGGTGCTCGCCCAGCAGGCGGATGACGTTCAGCCCCTTCTCGGTCGCGACGAGCGCGCGCCCGTCGCGTTCGATGTAGCCGACGTCGATCAGGCGCTCGATGATCGACGCTCGCGTCGCCGGCGTGCCGATGCCCGACTCCTTCATCGCCTCGCGCATCTCGTCGTCGTCGACGAGCTTACCGGCGGTCTCCATCGCGCCCAGCAGCGACGCATCGGAGTAGCGCCGCGGCGGCTTGGTCTCCTTCTCCTCGGCCGAGACCTTGCGCGTCTCGACGCGCTCGTCGGGCTCGAGCTTGGGAAGCTGCTGGTCGCGACCCGCGTCGTCATCGTCGGCTGCCTGGCCGTCGCCCTCGGCGAGCTGGCCGTAGGCGGCGCGCCAGCCCGGCACGAGCAGGACCTTGCCGCGCGTGCGGAAGATGTGGCCCGCGACGGTCGTCTCGACCTTCGTGTTCTCCCAGACCGCCTCGGGATGAAAGACGGCGAGAAACCGCCGCGCGACAAGGTCGTAGATGCGGCGGTCGTCGTCGGACAGCTTGTCGAGCGCGTGCTTGGAGTTCGTCGGGATGATGGCGTGGTGGTCGCCGACCTTGTCGTCGGCGACGACGCGGCCCAGCGGCAGCATGTCGAGGCCCTGCACGAAGGCCGCCGCCTCCTGATACTCGCGCCCGGCACCGCCGACGTGGCCTGCGATCGGCTTGAGCTCTCCAATCATGTCGCTCGTCAGGTAGCGCGAGCTTGTGCGCGGATAGGTCAGCACCTTGTGCTCCTCGTAGCAGCGCTGTGCTGCGGAGAGGGTGCGCCGGGCGGTGAAGCCGAAGCGGCTGTTGGCATCGCGCTGCAGCGACGTGAGGTCGAACAGCAGCGGCGGGCGCTCCTTGCGCTTGGTCGTGTCGAGCTGCGTGATCTCGCCGGGCTTGCCGGCGACGTCGGCGACGATCGCGTCGGCCTCGGCCGACGTCGCCATGCGCGGCTTTGCGCCGGCGTGGTAGCGGCCCTCGTAGACGCGCTCCCCCGTGGCCGCAAAGACTGCGTCGACGAGCCAGTAGGGCTCGGGGACGAACGCGCGGATCTCCTCCTCGCGGCGCGTCAGGATCGCGAGCGTCGGCGTCTGCACGCGGCCCAGCGAGACGGCGCCGTCGAACGACGAGCGCAGGCGGATCGTCGCCGCGCGCGTGGCGTTCATGCCGACGATCCAGTCGGACTCAGAGCGTGAGCGCGCCGCGGCCTCGAGCAGCGCGAACTCCTCGGCGGGTCGCAGCTCCTCGAAGGCGCGCTGCATCGCGGCCTTCGTCATCGACGACAGCCACAGCCGCCTGACCGGCTTGGATGATCCGGCCTTCTCGAACAGGTAGGCGAAGATCAGCTCGCCCTCGCGGCCGGCGTCGCAGGCGTTGATGACGTCGCCGACGTCGTCGCGCTTGAGCTGTCGGGTGACGACCGACATCTGCTTCTTGGAGCGCTCGTCGCGCACGACGAGCTTGAACTTCGGCGGCACGATCGGCAGGTCGGCCATCCGCCACTTCTTGTACTTGGGGTCGTACTCGTCGGGCTCGGCGAGCTGCACGAGGTGCCCGACGGCCCATGTCAGAACGTGACCGGGCCCTTCGAGGTAGCCCTCCTGCTTGGCGAACGGGCCGGGCAGAACGCGCGCGAGGTCGCGGCCGACCGAGGGCTTCTCGGCGATGACGATCGTCTTGGACATCTCGCGCGGCAGGGTAGCGCCCCTGTCCGGTGTCCCCAGAGCGATCGTCGCCTCGTTAGCGGCTCAGCGCACGCAGGGCCCGGTGCCGACCGGGCCGCCGACGCCGTTGAGCATGCGGCGCACGATCTCGTTGGGGACGGCGTATCCGCCCGCAGGCCGCCCGCCGATCGACTTGGCGAAGACCGTCGCCGAGACGCGGCCCGCGACGTCGATGATCGGTCCTCCCGAGTTGCCCGGCCGGACGTTGCCGCGGAAGGCCGTGATCTCGCGCCGCACCGGCCCGCGGCCGTAGGAGTCCTGGGAGAACACGTTGCGCGTGCTGCCGATGCGCACCGGCTGGACGTCGTAGGGGCCGTTGAGCGGAAAGCCGAGCGCCGCGCCGGGCTCGGTCGGCTTGACCTCACGCGCGAAGCGCAGCGCCGGCGCCTGCAACGACTCGACGCGCAGCACCGCGACATCGTTGCGCGAGTCAAACCCGACCGGCGTCGCGCTGAGCCGCGGCCCCGTCCCGCGCAACTGCACGACCGTGTCCTCCTGGCCGGCGATCACATGCGCGTTGGTCACGACGAGCCCGGAGCCGGCGGTCCAGCCCGAGCCCGAAACGCCGAGGCCGCAGGCCGTCCCCAGAATCCGCACGACCGACGAAGCCGCCCCGCGCACCTCGGGATCGCGGGCAACCGTCGCCCGCGGCCGGCCGACATCGACCTCGGGGCCGTCGATGCTCGGGAACTTGTCAAAGCGGGCCAGCGCCTTCAGCAGGCTGTCCGAGGGCAGCGCCGCGTTGAGGCGGGTGAGAATCTCCGAGCGCTGCACCTCCTTGCGCCAAGCGCGGGCGCCGGGCGTCTGCAGCACGATGACGCTGACGACCCAGGCCAACCCGAGCGAGAGCGCGACGCTCAGCGCAAAGCCGAGTAGCCCGTCGATGAAGCCGAAGCCGGGAATGCGGATGCTGTTGCGCGCCCGCCCGGCGATGCCCTCCGCGCCGGCCGACAGGATCGTCCCGGCGACGACCGCGCCGACGAGCCCGAACAGCGGGGCATACGGCGACGTGTTGTCGACGCCGAGAAGATCCGGGCCGAAGCGCGTGGCGAGCCACGCGCCCGCCACAAAACCCGCCAGCGACAGCGCACCGATCAGGAACCCGCGCGCGATTCCGACGAGGCCGAACAGCAGAGCGAAGACGACGATCGCGAAGTCAAGCGGGGTCACACCGCAATAATGCCGCGTTGTCGTCCGCAACCTGCCCATAGTTCATCGCATGACCGCCGCTCCGCCAGGGTCCGGTCCGATGCAGCGCCTCTCGCGACTGCCCTGGCCGCTTCCCATTTCCCCCAAGCTCGTGATCGCCGTCGTGGTGGTGATCTGCCTCGCGCTGGCTGGGTTCCTGCTGCTCTCAGGCGGCAGCGATGTCGAGCGCGAGCGGGCCCAGCGCTTCGTCACGGCCTGGGAGCGCGGCGACTACGCCGCGATGCATGCCGAGCTGAGCGAGGAGAGCCGCCGCGCGACCCCGCTGGCCGAGTTCAGCGCCGCGTACCGCCGGGCCGCGGCGACGGCGACCGCGACCGCCTTCCAGGCCGGCGAGATCGAGCAGTCACGTGACGGCGTCGTGCAGATCCCGATGACGATCCGCACGCGTCTGTGGCGTCCGCTGCAGGCCACGCTGCGGCTGACCTTCGAGGGCTCCGGCGAGGACCCGCGCATTGTCTGGTCGCGCAACCTGACGTTCCCCGGCGTGCAGAGCGGCAGCCGCCTCGAGCGCCGCACGCAGCTCCCCGCGCGCGCCGACATCCTGGCCCGCGACGGCCGGCCGCTTGCGCGCGGGCCAGAGCGCACGTCGACGCTCGGCCCCGCCGCCGCCTCGATCGTCGGGCAAATCGAGGATCCCCGGCGCGAGCGCGCCAAGCGCCTGCGCGAACTCGGCTTCCCGTCGGACGCGAAGGTCGGCGTGTCCGGCCTCGAGCGGATCCTCGACGAGCGTCTGGCGGGCAAGCCCGGCGGCGTGCTGCGGGCCGGCGGGGTGCTGTTTGCGACCAGCCGCCCGCAGGCCGCCGCAGCGGTGCGCACGACGATCGATCCCCACGTGCAGCGGGCAGCTGTCGCCGCGCTCGGCGAGCGGCTCGGCGGCATCGCCGCCGTGAATCCGCGCAACGGCCAGGTCCTCGCACTGGCAGGCGTCGCGTTCTCCGGTCTGTCGGCGCCCGGCTCGACGTTCAAGATCGTGACGCTTGCGGGCGCACTGGAAGCCGGCGTCGCCGGACCGAAGTCGACGTTCCCCGTCGAGACGAAGACCGAGATCGAAGGTGTCGAGATCCAGAACGCCAATGGCGAGTCGTGCGGCGGCACGCTGCGCTACTCCTTCGCGCACTCGTGCAACTCGGTCTTCGCCCCGCTCGGAGCGAAGCTCGGCGCTGAGCGCCTCGTCCGCGCCTCCGAGGCGTTCGGCTTCAACGAGGACCCTGGGATCCCGGGTGCGGAGACGAGCACGATCCCGGCCGCTGGCGACATCGGCGACGATCTCGCGGTCGGCTCCTCGGCGATCGGCCAGGGACGCGTCCAGGCGACGGCGCTGCAGATGAGCCTCGTCGCCTCGACGATCGCCGGCCGCGGCCGGCGCCCGAAGCTGACGCTCGAGCTCGATCAGGCGCCGGTGCGAAAGCAGGTCATCCCGACGCGCATCGCGCGCATCGTCGGGCGCTACATGGAGGCCGTCGTCAAGGAGGGAACTGGGAGATCGGCCGCGATCGGAGGCGTGCGCGTCGCCGGTAAGACCGGCACCGCCGAGCTGCGGTCGACCGCGACGGCCGCCTGCGTCCCGACTACCGAGGCGCCGAACTGCCCGCCGGCGATACCCGATGACCCGACCGACACGAACGCGTGGTTCGCGGCGTACGCGCCGGCGAGCCAGCCACGCATCGCGGTCGGCGTGCTGCTCGTCGCCTCCGGCGTCGGCGGCGAAACCGCGGCGCCGGTGGCCAGGCAGGTCCTGTTGGCAGCGCTGAAGAGGTAGTTTCGCCCTACGGTCGCCGGAACCGGCGACGAGCGGGCGACGTCACCTAGACGTCGAGATTGACGATGCCGGTCTGCTGCGGCGGCAGACGCTCGACGATCTTCAGCTCGAGCGGGCGGTTGTCGAGCGTCGCGTTCTTCATCTTGAACAGCAGCAGCGCGCCGCGCGCGGGCAGATCGAACGCCGGCGTGTCGGGCAGCGGCATGATCGCCTTCGGCGGGATCGCGTCGTTCTCGCGGTAAGCGAAGACGTTGGTGAGCCTCAGCTCGATCGGATCGAAGACCTCTTCCTGGGTATCGATGATCTCGATGTTGGCCGCCGGAAGCTGCTCCTCGCTCGTCTCGTTCTGGACGCGCAGGAAGACGGCGAACCAGACCTCGTCGGACGCCAGCTCGCGCTGATCGGCGGGTACCCCGGTGAGCAGCGGCTTGTCCTGAAGGTCATACGGATTGAGAGCACGTGAGACCTGGACCTGGTACTTCAGCTCGCCGATGTCGAGGTAGATCCCCTCGGTTTCGGCGCGCACGACGCTCGCGTTCTTGTCGGGATGGTTGCCGCACGCCGACAGACCGCCCGTGGCGAGCACGGCGGCGAGCAGGATGAACAGGCGGCGCTGAAGGGTCACGAGCGGTCGCGAAACCTACAGTCTGAAGCCCGTGGCGGGCTTGCGAGCGCCGCCGGACAGTGTCGCGCGGGCGCCACGCTGCTCGTCGGCCTCGAGGATCTTGCGCAGCCGCTCGAGCGCGCGCTTGTGATGGCGGGTCGCTGCGCTGTGCGTCCGCAGCAGCTTCTCCATCAGCCGATCGGAGGTCATCACCGGCTCCGACGCGGTCGAGAACTCGACGACCGTGTTGCCACTGCCATCGGACTCGAGCTTCCAGGTCGAGCGCGAGCGAATTCGGTTGAAGCGCCCGCCGCGGCCGGTCGCGACGATCAGCTCCGGCGGCTGCACCTGTTCCAGCGTGATGTCGCCGTAGGCGAAGCGGTCGACCCGCGTCTTGACGCGAAAGCGCGCGCCCGCGCCTTGGCCGTAGGACTCCTCGCGCGTCAGATGCCAGTCGATCAGGAAGTGATCGGTGAACTCCGGGTGGTTGGCCACGTCGGCGAGGTACTCGAAGATCTCTTCGCGAGGACGAGCGATCGTCGTCGAGAGCGTGACGGGCTCCATGTGCCCGCCAATCTATTCGATCGCGGCCATGGCGGACGAGGGCCGGCTCAGGGCTTCGTCACGCGAAGTACGCGCACCGTCAGGCCGGCCTCGGTGTGGCGAACGAGCATGCTGCGCTCCGGCTCACTGCGGCGTAGCTGGCGACACAACTCGCAGACGGTGGCGCCGCGTTCGTAGCGGTAGACCGTCTCACCGACCAGCGGCGTGCGCCCGCAGTCGGCGCAGATGTGACGCTCCTCCTCGAGTGTCCCGACGCTCTTGCGCAGCAGCGAGCGCTCGAGGTCCTGCTCATCGATCGTGATGGCTGTGCGTGGCATACGGGGGCGTTCGCTTCGTACACGGGGCTTCCTGCTCGCATAGCCGCGCTTAAGGGTGGATTTATTTGGCGGCGCACCATTGAGAGATGGAGTCACTCGCGTCGGGCACCGTGGCTGGCACCGGATCGTTCCAGTGCGAGGTCTGCGGTTACGTCGTCACGATGACGACCAACGACATGCTGCCGCAGTGCCCTGGCTGCGACGGAGCGAGCTTCACGCGCGCCTCGCTGTTCGGCACGACGCTCGGCACCGCGCACTTTCAGCGTGAGACCCCGAGCGAGGCCGAGTCGCGCGAGCGCGACGCCGTCATTACGAGCGCTCTGGCCGAGATCGCAGAGCCGGGCGCCTATCTGATCTTCGAAGACGGGGGCACGGTCCACACGACCGCGCTCGGCACCGGGTCGACGCGCGTCGGACGCAGCCTCTCGGCTGAGGTGCGCTT
>Ga0136637_1000297_pt1 | contig 11290 bp, 12 predicted proteins | sample AntDrymUQ8572106_2_FD_105497 | JGI IMG/M metagenome (GOLD analysis project Ga0136637, IMG submission 105497) | Polar desert sand microbial communities from Dry Valleys, Antarctica - metaG UQ857 (21.06) | ecosystem: Environmental > Terrestrial > Soil > Desert | place: Antarctica: Dry Valley... | reverse complement strand
GCCCGTCCAAAAAAGCGATTCGTAAGCGTTCATTGACAAAAGATTGTCGAAGGCGAGATAAACGGGCGCAACCAAAACGCACAAACAAGCCAGCAGCGTCGCGAAATGTTTGCCGCCGAATTCGCGCACGAGCAAACCCGTCAAAATTATTCTCAAAGCGCCAGCTAAAGCGGGCAAAAAACGAATTGCGTAAAGCGAATCGCCAAAAATGCTAGTGCTAAGTTTCGTGACAAAAACGCTTAAAGGCGCGTGGTCTGGATAGCCGAAAGCGAGATGTTCCGCGCACGCGAGAAAATAAAGTTCGTCGCGGAAATAGCCGTATTTATTGCCCGCGAGGAGAAAAAGAAAAAGTTTCACAAGGGCAAGCGCAAGAGCGATGGCGATTGGAGTTTGCCAAAAATTTGTTGTCTTTTCAGAAATTTCCATAAATTTTGGTTACGATATGACAAGTGCTTTGTTCCAAATTCTTCTTGACGGGTTCCATCAGAACTTGCACAATAAACCTGTCCAAGTTTGGAGTGAAATTTATGCCGATACAAACCACTTATAGCAACGCCAGAAATAAATTAGCATCTTTGCTTGAGCGTGTCATTGACGAACAGGAAATCGTCGTTATCAACCGTCGCGGGCGCGAAGATGTCGCATTGGTCAGCGCGTCGGAGTTAGCGAGTTTGCTGGAAACCGCGCATCTGCTTCGCTCGCCGAAAAACGCGCAACGGCTTTTGAAAGCCTTACACCGCGCACAAGCGAAAACGGAAAAACCTGAAACTTTGAAAAATTTGCGCGAGGAGTTTGGAGTTGAAAAATAAAGTTCAACGCGAAGCCGTTTTTCATCCCGAATTTCGGGAAGACTTACGCTTTTGGGCGGAAACTAATCGCAAAACTTTACTTCGCGCCTTTGATTTAATCGAAGCGATTTTGCGCGAACCTTTCGACGGCATCGGCAAACCCGAACCTCTCAAATATCTCGCATCAGGCGCGTGGTCGCGGCGACTTACTCAGGAACATAGAATAGTTTATCTCGTCAGCGAAACGCGGATTAATTTTCTGCAAGCGCGTTATCATTACTAAAAATTGCCGTTGGTTCACATCTTTGCTAACCTAAATTATGCGCGAAGTGATTTTTTACAAAACGCAAAACGGCGATTGCCCGATTGAAAAGTTTTTAGATTCGCTTTCCGCCAAACAAGCCAAGAAAGTCACTTGGGTTTTAAGTTTGATTGAAGAATTAGCATTCGTGCCGAAACAGTATTTCAAAAAGCTCGAAGGCACGGACGAAGTTTGGGAAGTCAGAATTGATGTCGGCAGCGATACCTTTCGACTTTTAGGATTTTTTGATAAAGGCAATTTAGTAATTTTGACCAACGGTTTTGCCAAGAAAACACAGAAAACGCCTGCGTCGGAAATAGCTTTAGCCAAAGTGCGAAAAAAGGATTATCAAAACAAAAAGAGATGAGCGACTTAAAAAAATACATTGCCAAGCGCAAAAAAAACGATGCTGAGTTTGCCGAAAGTTTTGAAGAAGGTTTTGAGAATTTCAAAATCGGAGTTCTGCTTCGTCAAGCCAGAGAAAGCGCGGGCATCACGCAGGACGAAGTAGCAAAAAAACTGCAAACGAAAAAATCGGCGATTTCACGAATTGAAAATCATTCGGAAGACATTCGCCTTTCGACTTTGCGAAGATACGCCGAAGCGTTAGGCAAGCAGATTCGCTTGGAAATAAGTTAAGATAGAATTTTTCTCTTCAGCGAAACGCGGATTGATTTTCTGCAAGCGCGGTATCACTATGAGACAATAACAACATTTCTATTTCCCTCAACGACTCGCCCAATCTCAAAACATTTCTCATCGAGTTTTTCAATGTGAGATTTGATTTTTTGCACATCACTTTCCGCGCAGACAATCACCATTCCAACGCCCATATTAAATGTGCGGAACATTTCCGTTTCTTTGACATTGCCGAGTTCTTGTATCAAACCGAAGACGGGCGGTTCATCCCAAGTTCCTTTTTCAATTTCAACCGAAACATTTTCGGGCAAGATGCGCGGAATGTTTTCCAGCAATCCGCCGCCGGTGATGTGCGCCAAGCCTTTGATTTTTCCGGAATCGAGCAAGCCGCCGAGCATTGGTAGATAACTTTTGTGCGGTTTAAGCAAAGTGTCACCAACGGTTTCGCCGGTTTCTTTTAATTCCGTATCAACTTTGTAATGCCCGACGTAAAAAAGCAGTTTTCGCGCCAACGAATAACCGTTCGTGTGCAAACCGCTCGAAGGCAAACCCAAAACAACATCGCCCGCTTCGATTGATTTCCCGTCAATCACTTTTGATTTATCAACTACGCCGACGATAAAACCTGCCAAATCGTATTCACCCGCCGCATAAAATCCGGGCATTTCCGCCGTTTCCCCGCCGAGCAGAACGCATTTGTTTTCTTTGCAGGCGATTGAAATTCCTTCGACGACCGAAGCCGTTACAGCGGGCGATAGTTTTCCCGTCGCAAAATAATCAAGGAAAAATAGAGGTTTTGCGCCTTGCACGAGAATGTCGTTGACGCAATGATTGACAAGGTCTTTTCCGATTGTGTGATGTTTGCCCGTCAAAAAAGCGACTTTCAGTTTTGTGCCAACGCCGTCCGCCGAAGCGACCAGAATCGGCTCTTTCATTTCGGGGAACATTCCGGAAAACATTCCGCCGAAACTGCCGATTTCCGTCAGAGTTCGCTCGTTAAATGTTGATTTGGCGAAAGTTTTGATTTTGTCGAGCGCAAGATTGGCGTTGTCAATCGAAACGCCCGCATCCGAGTATGAAATTGGTTTGTTCATAATTTTTGAAAACGAGATTATAGACTTTTTAGGAAAATTTAACTACAAACGAACACGGATAAACGCTGATAGATTTTTTACTTAAGAGGAAACCGAATTGCTTACTGAAAATTTGGTTTGATATGAAATTCATTAGCTAGAATTTGGTTAAATTGTTCAGCAGAATTAACGGAAATTTCTTTCTTTTGTCCCTTTTTGGTTTCAATAAATTTGTTATCGGTTAAAGTTTTGCGCCCGTCGAGTGTCATCAGCGAACAAACTTTGCCTAGCGTAAAATGCGATTCGGGCGACGTTTGATGGTATTGACACATTCCCGCAAATTCCGATAAATCGCGCTTCAAGGGCGTAAAAATATATTCGCTTTCCCAAACGTCACCGTCTTTTTTGACAATCTCAAAGTATTCGTCGTCAAATTTTCTAATCAAAAACACGCCGGTATCGTCCTGCTGTTCGACATCAAGAATAAATTTCAGCGGCTCGGCAGTAAAACTTCCGAAGCCGATATCAACCAGATATTCGTCATTTCCGATTTGCGTGATAATTGCTAAATGGTCATACTCCGCGCCGTATCCGTCTTTGTCGTTAGCGACTCGCGCCGAGATTATTTTGCTTTGAAAACCGATTTCTCCGAGCAATTCATAAAATAAACCGTTCAATTCATAGCAAAAACCACCTCTTTTATCGCCGATTATTTTGTTGTAAAAACGTTTGCCATTCAAAACAATCGGGCGTTCCCAATGAATATCCAGATTTTCAAACGGAACGGTCAAAAGGTGTTGCCGCTGCAAAAATCTTAAACTCTCCAAATCAGCCGTTATGTCTGTTTTCTCAATCTCGATTCTGTCAAGATAGCTTTTTTTGTTCATATTTGTTCGATTAAAAATTATACTTGGAAAGCGATTCAACCGAAACTTCATTGACTCGAATCGCCTTTCACGTTTAGCATTTTCGAGGGGGAAAATTTATGAGTTTTACATTTTTGGATTTAGGTTCGGAAAATTTTGAGTTTCGCGCCAACATTTGGAATTGGAAGCCGACGCTCGAAATTATTAAAAGTTTCGACATCGTTGACGAAGGGAAGCTGCGGCAGATGAGCTATAACGCGACCGGCGCACAATTCTCGCACGAAGAAGCGCAAGCCATCGGCGAAAAAATCCGCGACGAAGTCCTGCCGAAATTAGAGCCGAACAAGCGTATGTTTGGAGATTTGTCTGTAACGGACGCGCCCGACGACGGCACATTTCATGGCGAAGGCGACGGGGAATGGAAAAATTACAGCGCAAGTTACGGTTGGCTAAAAGATTTTTCAGAGTTTTGCCTTAAATCGGAAGGTTTTCAAGTTTTTTAAATGGATTTTTTATATCAAATTTGGCAATTTCTCCTAGAAATCTGGCAGATTATCCAAGAGTTTTTTAGAAATCCTTGGGTTCAATTCGCATCGTTGATTATTGTCGGAACATTTCACGGATACGCGGGCGCGTGGCTTGCAGTGCGGATGCTTTTTCGTCCGCGCAATGCTGTCAAACTTCTTGGCTTAACCGTTTTCCCGCAGGGAATGATTCCCCGACATCGCGGGCGTTTAGCGGAAGCGATTGGAAAAGCCGTCGGCGAAGAGCTTGTTTCACAGGAAACGATTGTCGAAGAGCTTTTTGGGAAGGAATTTTTGCGAAAGAAAATTCAAGGCGTGGTTGATTCTTACACCGAAGATTTGATGTCGCAGAGTTACCCGTCGCTCGTCGAAACGCTGCCGGCGAACATTCGCGAAACTGTTCTTGACGCGATTTCTTCTCTCCAGTTAAAAATTACCGAACATATCGAGAGCGTTTTAAGAAGCGAAGAAACCGTCGAAACGATTCGCGGATTTGTCGGGCGACGCGTAGACGAAGTTTTGTCGCGCCGAATCTCCGAAATCATTGACGAAGAAACATTTCTCAAAATTATTGGTTTTCTCGAAAATCGAATTCGCTCGGTCGTCAAAGAGTCGGCGTTCGAGCAGAAAATCAGAGATTTTATTAACCGACGAGTTGACGATTTAGCCAACACGCAAACGCCGCTCGGCGAAATGTTTACTGAAGACGCGGTTTTACTTTTGAAAGACAAAGCGCGCGAACAAATCGAACCGATCATTCATAAACTAGCCGAAATTGTTACGGCAGAGCGCACGCGCAATCAAATCAGCGCACTTATCAAACGTGAAGTTCACGATTATTACGAAAATTTGGCGTTTTTTAAAAAGATATTCGTGTCGCGGGAAAATCTCTTAAAAGAAGTTGATGATTTGGTCAACGACAGTTTGCCAAAGCGCGTCGAAGAAAGTTTGCGCGGCGCGTTTTTTGCCGAAGAAGCCAGAAATTTTCTCGATACGACGATTGACAATACGCTGGCGCGTCCACTTCCTGAAATTGTCGGAAACATTGCGCCCGAACAGCTTGAACGGCTCAAATCGCAAATCTCGAAAAATGTTTTTTCACTCGTTCAGGGCGATGAAATGATGAATTCGGTTTCGGCTTATCTGACTGACACTTTGCAAAAACTTCGCCCGCATAGTCTCGGCGCAATTCTTCAAACGGCGCATCCCGAAGCAGAAGAAAAACTCAAAAATATGTTATCAAAGAGTTTAATAAGCGTCTTTAATCGTGAAGAAACATCGAATATCGTCAACGGTGTGCTGTCGAATCAAATCGAACGCTTGCTTGCCACGCCAATCGGCAAACTTTCCGCGCACGTTTCAGAAGAAAAAGTCCGCCAAGCGGGAAAATCCTTGACCGAAACGATAATTTCCGCCGCGCGGGAAAAACTTCCCGAAGCGATTCGGGAATTTGACATTGGCAAAGTCGTGCGCGAAAAAATCAATAATTACCCGGTCGAAAAACTCGAATCGCTCGTTCTTTCCATATCCAAAGAACATCTGCGAACTATCGAACTCTTCGGCGCGTTGTTCGGTTTAATTATCGGGATTGTGCAGGCAATCCTTTCTTATTGGGCATTTGCCAAATAAATTTGGAACTTGCGGGGAAATTTGTTCGTTTGCCATTACCGAAGGAACTTTCGTGGAGGGAAAAATTAATGAAAAAATTTGGTTTATTGGTATTTATATTCGCTTTGTCAATCGGTTTAGTTTTTTCGACTAATTGCGGCTTTAGCCGCAGTTTTAATAATTTCGGCGGCATTCAAGGTTCGGGAACGTCGAAAACCGAAACGAGAAATGTTATCGGTTTTACGAAAATTGATGCGAGCAACGCAGTTAACGTCGAGGTTGCGGTTGGTAGTAGTTTTGCAGTTGAAGTTCAAGCCGACGACAATTTGCTGGCTAATATTAAAACGGAAGTCAGCGGCGACACATTAAAAATTTACAGCGAAGATAGAATTTCGTCGAAAACACGCATCAATGTCAAAATTTCGATGCCGACGATTGAAGGTTTAGAAATTTCGGGCGCATCGAGCGCAAATGTCGCAGGTGTCAAAGCCAATTCGCTCGAACTTAAAGCCAGCGGCGCGTCGAAAATTAAAATTGATGGTGAAGCGAAAACTTTAGAAGCAGACGCGAGCGGCGCAAGTTCAATTGATGCGGAAAAATTGAAGGTTGAAGATGCAGATGTCGAAGCAAGCGGCGCGAGCAATGCAACAGTTTCAGCGGTTAATGACTTAGACCTTAATGCGAGCGGCGCGAGCAAAATTTCTTACCTCGGCGAGCCAAAAAACATCAAGCAAGATTCTTCGGGCGCAAGTTCGATAAAGCAAAAATAATTTTTAGTAAAACAAATTTGAAATGCGGTGATAAGAAAATTTTCTCATCACCGCATTTCAAATTTGTTCAATTAAACCGTTTAATTAAGTTTCGACAGCTTTCGTTTCAATTCCCGATAAATTATCTTTCGCATCAAGCCCAATAACATAAACGTCTAACTGAATCTTTCCAATCCTAAATACTTTCAAATCTCTCAAATTTTTCTCCAACAATTCTTTTAACTGCACAAATTTTTGTGCAATTTCCCTTTCTTCATCTCCGAACCAATCTTGAATCTCCGTTAAACGCGCAAAAAATCCTGCAAAATCTTTTTCTTCAATTGTTGAGTCTGCCGCTTTTTTAGTTTGGCTTAAAATTTCCTGTTTGCTAACTGCCTTGGCTTGCTTACCAACAAAAGGCTGGATTAGAGCGTCAGTTTCACTGATATAATATAGACCTCTAACAGCAATTTTGATTTGTTCTGCCAAATTGTCATCGCAGGAATCCGCTTTTTGTTTTTCCAAAACTTTCTCTTTTGGTATTTCCAACTTTTCTTCCTTTAATTTTTTTGATTTTTTTCTCTTCGGCATAAAATTTTGCGCTTCCTTTCCCGAATAAAGTAAGTCTAACACAATCTAAAATCACGCCAAGTCGCTGTTAAAAAAAGACTTTATCGGCTATCGAAAATTATTTTAAAACCCTGTGGATATTTCTTGCATTTTGGTTTTGATTCTGTTAGGCTTTCACTCGTTTCCAGTAGAAAAATTTCTTGTAAATTATTGAAAACATTATAGTTAAGGTTTTACATTAGCATTTAAGCAACTTTCCACAAGCCTGTGGAAAACCTTGTGGAAAACTTTTAAAATGGATATTTCAAATGGCTAAAACTAACCAGTTTATAAAGGTTTGAAAGAAATCTTTTGAAGAGGATAGCAGAGTGCTTAAAAAGTTTTTCAGAAGGAAATTTGCTTAAAAGTTTTCACAGAGATTTAACTAAAAAAGTGCGGAGAAAAGATATGGAAAATTTGGTGGAAAATAGAACGGAAGAAAAAAATGTTTGGAATAACATTCTTCAATCGGTTGAAAAGCGTCTGAACAAACAAATTTTTGATGCTTGGTTTCGCCCGATACAGTTTGAAAGCTGCGATGAGCAAGATAAAATTCTGCGGCTTCGGGCTAGCCAAGTTAATAAAGATTGGGTAAGTAGTTACTATTCAGAGGTTATTGTGCAAATCTTGAAAGAATTAAATTTGCCTGGCTACAGTCTTGATTGGGATATCGTTTCGTCGGAAATGAACGAGGGAGATTTTGCGGACGATGACGATACAGAGTTTTTCTTTAAAGAAAAACAAACGAAAAATCCAGCAATTAGCAACGGGTTTAATTTCATTGAAAAATCCAAAAATGAAGTTTCAATCAAAAGCAGTTCGACCAATTTCGTTGATATTGAACCGATTGAGAATTCTCTCAACCGCAAATATACCTTTAATACGTTTGTTGTCGGCTCGTGCAATCAATTTGCACACGCGGCGGCTCTGGCAGTTGCCGAATCGCCCGGTAAAACTTACAATCCAATGTATATTTACGGCGGTGTCGGACTCGGCAAAACACATTTGATGCACGCTGCCGGACATGCTATTAAAGAACGCAACCGACACCTTCGCGTTGCCTATATATCAGCCGAAAAATTTATGAACGAATTGATTAACGCGATTCGTTACGACAAAACGCAAACTTTCCGCGACAAATATCGTTCGATTGACGTTCTTTTAATGGACGATGTGCAATTTATGGCTGGAAAAGAACGCACTCAGGAAGAATTTTTTCATACATTCAACGCGCTTCACAACGACCAAAAGCAAATCGTAATTACATCAGACTGTCCGCCGCGCGAAATTCCGACTTTAGAAGAACGCCTGCATTCGCGTTTTGAATGGGGCTTGATTGCCGACATCGAACCACCTGATTTGGAAACGAAAGTGGCGATTCTTAAACGCAAAGCTGATTTAGACGGCGTGAATCTGCCCGACGACATAGCATTTTTTATTGCTAGCAAAGTTAAGAGCAACATCCGTGAACTCGAAGGTTCGCTGGTGCGCCTCGTAGCGATTTCTTCGTTAAGAGGTTTGCCGATTTCCAAAATGCTCGCACAAGATGCGATGCGAAACATAATTGACAGCGACCAGCCGGAAGGTTTGACGCTTGACAGAATCGCCAAAACCGTTGCCTCGCACTATAAATTATCGGTTGAAGAATTAAAATCGAAGAACAACGCCCGGCAAATTGCTGTGCCGCGTCAAGTGGCGATGTATTTATGTAAAAGATTGACAAAACATAGTTTCCCGGAAATTGGACGCGAATACGGCGGCAAGCATCACACAACCGTTATGCACTCTGTCGGGAAGATTGATTCGATAATTAAGGAAGATAGAAATTTCCACAGGGTTGTTAGTGAGCTTATAGATAATCTTTGCAGCTAGTTAGAAGTTATCCAACAGTATTTTCAGTGGAAGTTTTCCACAGCAAATTTAGCGAAACTGTTTAATTGTTGTAGGTTTTACAAACACTTAAACAAAGTTTTCCACATTTCCACAGGTTGGAGATATTTTTGCCCTGTGGAAAAATGGAAAAGCTATAATTTCGTCTAAATTTTCCACAGGAAACAAAATTTTCCACAAGTTTTCCACAAAGCCTGTGGAAATATAAGTCTTTTGTTTAGAGCAATAAAGTCGGTTTTCCACATTTCCACAGGCACTACTACTACTACTATAAATAAATAATGTTTTTAAATTAGTATAAATAGTAAAAAGCGGCGCGTATCAAATGTAAAATTTTGAGATATAATAAAGAAAATTTTAGGAGAAAAAGAAATGGAATTTGTAATCAAGCAAAGCGCTTTAAAAGAAGAACTCGGATTTGTGCAAGGTATTGTCGAAAAGAAAAGCACGATTCCTGTTCTCTCAAATATTTTGATTGAATCGGTTGGCGAAAATACGATTCGGTTTGTCGGGACGGATTTGGACGTAACGATTCGTTGTGAAGCAACTGCTGATATAAAACAAGCCGGCGCGATGTGTATTCAAGCCCGAAAACTTTTTGACATTGTGCGGCTACTTGATGATGCGGACGTGCATTTTACAAAAGAAGAAAACCAATGGGTAAAACTCAACTGCGGAAAAGCGAATTTTAAGTTAGCCGGCGTTGCGCGTGAGCAATTTCCAGAAGTTCCGAATTTCAAAAGCGCACCGATGAAACTTTCCGCCGATATTTTTAATCATTTTATCCAAAACACCGCCTTTGCAATTACGAATGAACAATCACGCTTTACGCTTTCCGGCGCGAAATTTATGATTGACGGCGGCGCGGCGCGAATGGTTACAACCGACGGTCATCGTCTGGCATTTATCGAAAAGAAATTAACCGACGGCGCGGCGAAGGACACGATGGACGCGCTGATTCCGAAAAAGGCTTTGATGGAACTCACGAAAATTTCCCGCGATGCGAAAGGCGATGTCAGTTTCGGCGAGGACGCGAATCACATTTATTTTGAAGTCAATGGCAGACTGCTTATCACGCGCAAACTTTCGGGAACATTTCCGAATTATGAAATGGTTATTCCGAAGGACAACGACAAAACGGCGACGTTTGACGCCGAAGAGATGAAGACCGCAATTCGCCGTGTCAGTTTGATGGCGGATGAAAGAACTCGGTCGGTACGAATGACTATCAGACCGAACGAAATCGAAATCGGAGCGCAATCGTCGGAGGAAGGTGAAGCGAGCGAGAAAGTTGCCGCCGAATACACAGGCGAAGAAGTTCAAGTCGGCTTTAATTCGCAATATCTGCAAGAATTTCTCAATGTCGTCGGCGCAGGCGAATCAGAAACCGAGGGAACTAACGAAAAGGAAACTGACGGCGAAACCGTCCGCGTTAAAGAAAGCGCAAATCGGTTGCGGATCGCCTTTGAATTCAAAGACGGTAACGCGCAAACCCAATTAAACATCGCCGGCGATAAAACTTACGATTATAAATATATCGTGATGCCTTTGCGGATTTGAACGGAACGCCAGCATCCTGCTGGCAAATGTCTTTAATCTCAGTCGTTTGAACGCTTGAGGCGTTCATTGCCAGCAAGATGCTGGCGTTCCCTAATAAAACAATGAAAAGCAACCTTAAATTAAGGTTGCTTTTCATTGTGTAAGAAAAATTTTTATCCAAAAAACCTTTCTAAATAATACGGCAACATCTTGCGCCACCAGTCCCAATCGTGATTGACATCGTGTCCCCAAAGTTCGCACAAATGCGGAATGCCTTTTTCATGAAGAACGCCGCAGAATTGCTTGGTTCTTTCCGGGGCTTCAAATGCACCTTGTCCGGTAACAATGACAATTGAATCGGCTTTTTGCAGAGTTGGCAGATGATGATTGTCGTTGAGATTGGCGACATATTGCATCGGATTGTTGAAATAAACGTTGTCGTCAAAATAATTTCTTAGATAAGAGCGAATGTCATAACTTCCGCTCATCGCAATCGTGCCGCGAAACTGGTCGGGATGTTTGAAATAGCAATTTGCTGCTAAAAACGCTCCCAAACTCGCGCCCGTAGTCAGAGGTTTTGCGTCTTGCCCGCATTCGTCGCGGATGAGCGGCATCACTTCTTCCATAATGTATCGGTCATAGCACGTCAAAAGTTCAGCCTTCCATTGCGGCGAAGCCTGCTCGTTCAAAAGGCTGTAACGATT
>Ga0136637_1000295_pt1 | contig 11318 bp, 11 predicted proteins | sample AntDrymUQ8572106_2_FD_105497 | JGI IMG/M metagenome (GOLD analysis project Ga0136637, IMG submission 105497) | Polar desert sand microbial communities from Dry Valleys, Antarctica - metaG UQ857 (21.06) | ecosystem: Environmental > Terrestrial > Soil > Desert | place: Antarctica: Dry Valley... | reverse complement strand
TGATCCTGCACCCGCGGTTCTTCGTCCGAGACCGCCCCGACCGGGCCAGCCCCCGGGCCACCAAGAAAGCCGGCGACTTCCCCGCCCGCAAAGACCAGCCCAGCGTGACCAACGTCACCCGACGAATCCAACTCCACTGCCTCCGACCAGGCTAAGGCAAGGCCATTGGGGCTACCGCCGGCCGCGGCGCTGTCCGAGATCGTGTCAGCCAAAGACGGCGGCGGTGACATGGCCCGTCGTGACGAGCTGGATATCTTCGCCACCGAGCACGACCTCGCGCTGATCACAATCGCAGATCTCATCGCCTACCGGCGGCACTTCGAGAAGCAGGTGGAGCGCATCGCGGAGGCACGGATCCCAACCAGGCACGGTGAGTTCATCGCGATCGGGTTCGACTCAGTACTCGACGGGGTAGAACACATCGCACTGGTCGCCGGGGAAATCGGGGATGGCATCGACGTGCTTGTCAGGGTGCACTCCGAATGCCTGACCGGTGACGTGTTCGGCTCGCTACGCTGCGACTGCGGCCCGCAGTTGCACACGGCTCTAGCCGCCGTGGCCGCCGAAGGTCGCGGGGTGGTGCTCTATCTGCGTGGTCACGAAGGCCGCAGCATCGGGCTGATGCACAAACTCCGAGCTTACCAACTGCAGGACGTCGGCGTCGACACGGTGGACGCCAACCTTGCCCTGGGTATGCCCGCCGACGCCCGTGACTATGGCATTGGGGCACAGATCCTGGTGGATCTTGGGGTGCGTTCGATGCGATTGCTCACCAATAACCCGATCAAGCGGGCCAGCCTGGCGGGGTACGGCCTGGCCATCACCGGGCGGGTGCCGCTGCCTGTCCGGCCGAACCCGGAGAACCTACGTTACCTACGTACCAAACGGGACCGGTTGGGCCACGATCTCGACGGTCTGGACGACCTCACGGGGGTGGTCTCCATCGAACGGTACGGCCATAAGCGGGGAGCGGCGAACCTGCGCTAGAGGTGTCGCGCTGCGCGGAGCTGCGGCTGGGCATCGCCGTGACCGGTGGCAGCCAACGCCTACCTCAGTGCCCGCTGCCAATGCCTCACACCCCATGGCAGAAGAAAGTGATCGTCGCTGTGGAACATTTCATCCTGACCGCGGCCTGGCCATATTCACCCACGACGTCGGTCACCGCTACATCGCCCCTCGATCTATAACCTGATCACTACGCCTCAATCCCACGCCGAGCCATCAGCGGCTGGATATCCATAGAGTATATCTGTGGGGGAGACATAGGTCACAACAGTTACTCTCGGTACAAACCACATACGATGCATCCACCCGATCGGGTACTGCTGCTCAGTTTCGTATCAGCGCAGTGTTGCTCGGTCTCTAAGTATCAGCTAGCCGCAACAAGCGGCGCTACCAGCTATCTAACGCTTCAGTTTGCGGGCTCTTGGCAGGGTCGCCGGGCGAATCAACGAGGGCCAAGCTGCACGGTCGGAGGGAGGGGAATGAGAAGATTAGGTAATCGCGGCCACCCACGCCTTGGGACACTGCACGGATGGGACGACTCTCCGGTCCCCAGGCGCGGGTAGGGGACTCCACACCGGTTCCTCGCGCTTGTGAATGGCAAGAGCGTTATTCAGAATGCCACGATGAGCGCCGTAACGGCACCTGCTGAGCACAGCTACTCGTACGTCGCGCGGCCGCACACCATGATCACGGCCAGAATTCCCGGTTTTGACGTTGTTACTAAAGATCGAACATCGAGATGGAACAACCATCGAGATGCAACAAGTCTGGAGGGAAAGTGAACACCCGAACGTCAGTGGAGCCAGGTGAGCAGGCGGTCGATGATCGGAAAGCCAACGCCTGGCAGTGTGTCAATTCGTCAGTCGTCTCAGATTCCTTTCTGACGAAGTCCAAAAATGCGTTGAAATGGCAACGTTCCACTTGCCTTTCGCCGACTGAATCAAGCAACGCAGTTTTCAAGGATATACTCAAACAGTCGGAAGGCACTTACTTTGGCAAGAAACACGACTTAGCGAAGGTGCGCTCACTGCAGGACTGGAAGAATGCCACTCCTGTTCGTTGCTATCCAGAGTTCCAACCATATATCGAAAAACTTCTGGACGGCGATATCAATGTGCTGACCACGAGCGAGCCGTACGCGTTCCTCAGGACTTCGGGTTCGAGCGGGAAACCTAAGCTGATTCCAACAACTCGGCATTGGCGGAATGCTTACCGGGGGCGAGCGCTATACGCGCAGTGGGGCCTTTATTTCGAAAGCATTGGCTTCGACCAGGCGCGGGGGGGCGCCGTGCTTGACTTGTCCTGGGAAAGGTCTTCGACGTCGGCGAGTGTCGGTGACTATCCAAGTTACGGTATCTCACAGCGCCCCGCTGCTGTAAGCAGCATTGATTGGCTACCTCCGTGGTATGACGAAAGCTGGTTCAGGGGGGTTGAGGACGAGAATTACCAGAGTGGACTCTACCGCAAGCTGCGACTGTTGGCCGGAGCGGATGTCCGCATCATTGTGGCGCTAAATCCTTCGAAAATCGTCGGCCTGGCGGAAATCCTCGGCGAGCGTAGCGAGGATCTCATTGCAGACCTCCGAAACGGCACGCTGGACGGTCAGCCTTGCTACGGCGGAAGTGACCGAGAGCTAGCGACCCAGCTCGATGCCCTGCGCCGCAACAATCGGGGTACTTTGCGGTTGATCGACCTGTGGCCGGAGCTTTCTCTCGTCGTGGCATGGAACTCGGCGTCGGCCGCTCTTTACCGGCCGTGGCTAGAGGCGGTGACGCCGGGTATCCCCAAACTTCCGTTTAGCGCAACGGGAACGGAGGGAATTATCACGATTCCCGTGGACGGGCATTCCTCGGCTGGTCCGCTGGCTGTCGACCTCGGTCTCTACGAGTTCGTCCCGATGGACAATCGGGACGAGGAAGCCGACTTAGAGCCTGATGTCGAGACTGTAGACTATCGCGAGGTCGAGATCGGCAAGACCTATAACGTCGTGATGAGTCAGGCTAACGGTCTGTATCGGTACGACGTCGGCGACCGCTACACGGTCGTGGACCGCGTCGGTGGGGTACCGCGACTGGAGTTCGTCGGGCGGACCGGTTTTGGCAACTCGTTCACGGGGGAGAAGCTCACCGAAGAAGACATCTACAACGCCGTCCGCCTCGCGCTAGGCGACAAGTGGTGCACTCGGCCAATGTTCAGCTGTATTCCAGTATGGGCGACGCCGCCGGGATACACACTGGCGATCGAATGGCCGAAACTCTGCGGGTTGTCAGTGAATCAGTTCACCGATCAAGTCGAGGTCGAACTGCAGAAGCTGAACATCGAGTATGCGGAAAAAAGGCGCACCGATCGTATCACACCTATTTCTGTTTTTCCCGTGAAGTCAGGAACATTTGGGTTGATCGAAGAACAACGGCGCCTGGAAGGAGCATCGCCTGCACAGCTGAAACATCATTGGATTCAGCGGAACGGGGATTTCCTGAAGTACCTCACGAGCGAACAATTGAACCGTAGGTCTTGCAGTTGATGTCGTAGTACCATTAGGGGCTGATATTGGTGTTGGCGGTTGAAGATTACTCGGTGTTGGAAACATCGGGAGCAGACGGCACTCCCCTTGCGCTGCACTGCTGGGCGCCGTCAATGCGGTCGACCATACGTGGATTGCTATACTACGTGCACGGCATCCAGAGTCACGCTGGCTGGCTTTTCGAAACCGGGCCGGAACTCGCGCAGCGCGGTGTGGTCACTTATGCGCTAGACCGGCGCGGCTCGGGCCGCAGTGGTGGCGTCCGCGGGGACTTGCCGTCCGCACAGCTAATTACCGAGGACTACCTAGGTGGGCTGTATACTGTTCAGCGTGACTTGTCCAATCTGCCACTGACTGTACTCGGTCAGAGCTTCGGCGGCAGTATCGTGGCATCCCTTGCGGCATCCGGAAGTCTTGCTGCGGACCAGCTCGTTTACTGCACTCCCGCGCTTGGTCAACAAAGGGCACGGCATGGCATCGAGCGGTTGACTGAGATCCTCAACTCGACCGGGCTAGAGCATTCACCCATCGCGCTCGATGACGAGGACTACACCAACCAAGCCCGCTATTTAGAGTTCATGGCGAACGACCATCTGATGTTGCGTCAGATCACCGAGCGCAGTCGGGCGACGATGGTTGAATTGGAGGAGTCCTATATGGATCACCAGGCCGCGTTAGACGCGTCCATCCAGTTCGTTCGCACGGACACCGATCCCATCATCGCACTCGACGAGTCCGAGCGAGTGCTCCGCGATCTACACGGGAAGATCAGCACTGTCACGTTCCCGATCAGACATCACTACGTGGAGTTCTCCGCGGCGCGGCGGGACTACTGGGACTGGCTGGCTGGAGTCGTCGCGCCCGCCGCCGCAGAACAGCTGGAGTGGAACTAGTGATTAAGTGTATCGAGGTCTATCCAGTCCAGATACCCATGGATCGGCCGTTCGTTCACGCCGGGAAGCGGCGGACGCAGACAGCCTCCGTGCTGGTCGCCGTCAATGCTGAGGGCTGTCGCGGTTGGGGTGAGGGAGCACCGAGGCCCTATGTAACGAACGAGACTGTGCAGACCGCGATTGATGCACTTGGCTGCGTCGCGCCCCGCTTCCTGAACGGGTTGATCAATTTCACCGACTTCACGACCGCGATGCGCGATTTGGCTCGGATCGACCTAGTCCGATTGCTCAGCGGGCAGCAGACGATGCCGGCCGCCGCAGCGGCCTTGGAGATCGCACTGTTCGACCTCATCTGCCGGTTGCACGATCAGGAGGGACTTTCGGGGCTGCACTGTGTTCCCGAAGCCTCGACACTATTGAATCGCGTTGCCTCGCCCTCACCGGTCTCGTTGGTATTAGACCTCGCCCGCGATCCCACCGAGACGATTGCACAACTGGACCCCGAGAGCGTCGACGCTATCCGGCACGTGAAGCTCAAAGCCACCGCGGACGTCGGCGACTGTGTCCGGCGAGTCGCCGTGGTCCGGGAACGGTTCGGCTCGGATACGCGCATTTCCGTCGACGTGAATGGCGATTGGGACGGAGCAGTGGCGATACGTGCCGCACGCCAGCTTCGCTCGCTGGGCGTCGCTTGGCTCGAGGAGCCCGTTGCGGCTCGCGACTGGGCCACAATGCGTGAGATCCGTGAGACTGGAGGTGTGCACGTCATGCTCGATGAGTCTTGCACAGGTCTCGCGGATCTTGACATTGCCGTCAGACTGGGGGCGGCTGACTACATCAACGCCCGGATCAGCAAGTGTGGAGGCATCTTCCCAACTCTCGCGCTAATCGCAGCCGCTCGTGAACTCGGCGTTGGTGCGCAGCTCGGCGTCCATGTCGGCGAGGTCGGCCCGCTATGGGCTGCTTCCCGGTTAGTGTCGTGCGCCGCTAATTCCCTTCTCACAGTCGAGGCCGGAAAGCAGGAAGAATGGTTTCCCGTTCCAATGACCGAACCACCATACGTCGTTGATCGGAAGAAGTATGTCGCGGCACCACTGAGCGGCATCGGAATTGGCATCATACCTAATAAAACCCTGCTCGAACAGTGTTCGTCGAACTAGAAAATGCAGGTGGACAATAATGACCGCACGTACTGCGCTGCTTATCGGTGCCGCCGGTGGAATCCTGCAGGAAGCGGCCGTTGGGCTCGCAAAAGAGCGCCACACGCTCGTCCTGTTCGACAAGAACGAAGAAGCCGTCAACAGGCTCGCGCAGAAACTGATTCAGCACACCAAGGTCGAGGTGGTTGTCGGAGATATCACCGACATTCCCACTGTCGAGCGTCAACTCGCAGAGATTGCCCAACGGCACGCACCAACGATTCTTGTCAACGGCGTCGGCGGAGATACTCGGGTCATAGGATATTCAGACCTAACAACGCAACACTTCGATCAATCGTTTTTAGAAAATGTGGTCAGTACCTTCGTTGCAATCAAGGTTTGTGCACCTAGCATGGCGAAAAATGGATATGGCCGGATCGTCAACTTCGCCTCCGCTGGTGGCCGTACTTACAGCCATTTCAACAACGCTGCCTATGTCGGCGCGAAAGCTGCTGTGATTGGCATGACCAAGCAGATCGCCTATGAGCTCGCCCCGTTCGGAGTCTGCGCGAACGTGGTCGCTCACGGGCCCATTGAGACCGAGCGGGTGGCCAGCGCCTGGGAGCGACGCGACGAACAGCAGAAAAAGGACGTGCTCTCCAAGCTGCCGATGCGACGGATGGGAACTGTTACCGAGGCGGTTGGTAGCGTGCTGTACCTGTGCTCGGAAAGCGCCGGGTACACAACAGGCTCCGTGATTGACATCAATGGTGGCCTCTACATGTGAGCCGTCAGTAACCTAGGAGGAGATTTCTGTGGCAAAATTCGTCGTCGAATTTCAGTACCACGTCGACCGCGAGCAACGCCAGACGGTTCACCCGGCCCATGCCGACTATCTCCACAGCCTCGCAGGGCGTGGCGTTCTACTCCTGGCTGGACCGCTGGTGCGCGAAAACGGCGGGCTACTAATCTACGAGGTGGAAAACCGTGAGGAACTGCAGAGGGTGTTGGACAGCGAGCCTTATGTGAAGGCGGGATTCGTTGCCGAGAGTCGAATTCGTCAATGGCAACCGGGTAAGGGTAGCTGGATTACGATGCTAGTCAGCCCACGCGACACGACAGTACCTGACAGGTACCTGTTGAGGTCCGCTTCGAAGTGAAAGGGTTTTGGATATGAATGTATCAATAGTGAACGAAAATCCTACCAATGATCCACGGATCAAAGGGCCCGACGGCAAGGTTTCGCTGCATCAAGAATGGCTGCACGCCGCTATCGTCGACCCCCAAATGGATTCGATGCGGTTGCTCAGCGAGACTGCGATGAAGTTTCCCGACGCTCTGTCATTCTCGTCAGGAGCACCCTACGATGGCAATCACGATCTGACAAAGCTCTCCTATTATGTCGACCGCTACGTCAGGCACCTACGGGAGAGCGGTGTTCCCGAGAAGCGCATTAACCGGCTGATCTTCCAGTACGGCCCGGTCAACGGGTTCATCCAGGCCGAGGTTGCCCGGATGCTGAAACACGATGACAACATCGACGTTCCGACCGAGTCAATCATGATTACTAACGGTTGCCAGGAAGCAATGCTCATCGCACTACGGGGCCTGTTCTCCTCCCCCAATGACGTCCTGCTCGCGGTCTCACCCACCTATGTCGGAATTCTAGGTGCGGCTCGGATGCTGGACATTCCACTGGAGGGAGTCACCGAGGGCCCGAATGGCCTCGAACCCGACGCAGTGTCCGTCGCGGCCCGCAACGTACGAGCGGATGGTAAACGTCCAGTTGCCCTGTACCTGATCCCGGACTTCTCAAACCCGTCCGGAACAGTGGTTTCCCTTGACACCCGACGACGTCTTCTGGAGGTAGCGGCCGAGGAGAACCTCATGATCCTGGAGGATAACCCGTATGGGCTGTTCGCCAGGGACGGCGAAGAGATGCCGACCCTAAAGTCGTTGGACATCACCCGCAATGTGATCTACCTCGGATCGTTCGCCAAATCGGTATTCCCAGGTGCTCGAATCGGTTACATGGTCGCCGATCAACCAGTGACCAGTTCCAGTAGCCTGAGGCGGACGCTAGCCGAAGAGTTGTCAAAGGCCAAGAGCATGTTCAGCGTTGGGACATCCTCGTTGTCCCAAGCGCTGATTGGCGGGATTCTTGTCGAACATGACTATGACTTGCGCACTGTGACCCGCGAACTGGCCACTGTTTACATCGAACGGCTGGAGACAACTCTCAACTGCCTCACCGACCACTTCCCACCAAAGCGGTACGCACAACACGGTGTACGATGGAATGTTCCACGCGGTGGCTTCTTTCTAACGGTGGAGGTGAGTTTCACCGCTGATCTCAAAGCCATGGAGCGCTCCGCCCGCGACTACGGTGTCAGCTGGGCACCAATGAGCATGTTCTACGTGGACGGCGGGGGCGACCGCGTGATCCGGCTCGGATTCAGCAACCTTGCTCCGACCGACATTCGCGAAGGAATATTGCGCCTTTCCCGCTTCATCTCAGAAACTCCCACGAGGCTAGTTCTCCAGTCTACGACCGGTTTAGGTGAACTGCAGTTCTCGTAACCATTGACCAGGCCAGTCTTCATACTAAAGGAAGCAAAGAAGATAATGATGAGCCCTACGGACAACAAGGCGATCGCGGTAGTAGTTGACGCATACTCTTCCGGGAATTTCTTCCCTGCGGCTTGCGCGCGGTTGGATGCAAGCCTAATTCATATACAAAGTACACGAGAGCTTATCACGTCGATGCTCCCGCCCAATCTATCGGACTACATTGATAATATCATTTGTACGGATGAGGTCGCGGTAGTTGAACACCTCCGCCAGTACTCTCCAGTATGCGTGATTGCAGGTCAAGAGTCCGCCGTTCCGTTGGCGGACCGGTTGAGCGAATCGCTAGGACTACCATCCAATGGTTCAAAGCTTTCTCGTGCCCGCCGGGACAAGTACGAAATGATTGAGGCGCTTCGCCATGCTGGTCTACGGTGTGCCCAGCAGTTCAAGAGCAGCGATTCAACGGCCTTGGCTCAGTGGGCCGACCGCAATGGGACCTACCCTGTGGTGATCAAACCATTGAGCTCGGCGGCGACAGATGGCGTGTACATATGCAACAGCGCCGAAAAAGTTATAGCCGCGGCAGAGAAAATTCTTACGTCTCAGGATATCTTCGACGTCCCCAATAAAGAGGTACTCATACAGTCTTACCTCGAGGGAACCGAGTACATTGTCGACACTGTCAGCTGTGACGGACACCGCTACGTCTGCGGTGTTTGGCAGTACGAGAAATCGCTACTTCCTTCTGGTAAGAATATTTACGACAAGGATATTCTCGTCGACCCTCACAGTGAACCATCCCCAGAGTTGATTTCGTATGTTGACGAGGTTCTGAATGCTCTTAATATACGTTGGGGTGCCGCCCACGCTGAGGTCATCATGACGGCTGGAGGTCCGGCGCTGGTTGAAATCGGTGCGCGGCTCAATGGAAACATTGATCCCGGGTTTCACGATGTGTGCCTTGGCAACAATCAAGTGACTTTGACTGCGAAGGCATACTTGCACCCCGAGGAGTTTCAGGAAAAATTTAGTGATCAAGTGTACAGCAAGCTGCAGCCCGCTGTTGTCTACAATGCCCCTACAGTGCTGGATGGCATCGTAGATTCGATCGATCAAGCAGTCGTGGATGAAATACGTAAGCTTGAGAGCGTTCATCTTGTCAGTGTTAAATTGAAACCAGGTGCTCGAATCCGCCCCACAATCGACCTACTAACAAGTCCGCTTCGAATATTTATGACAGCGGCGAGTCGCGAGCAGCTCGTGTCGGATTATGAGGAGATCCGTCGGTTGAAGGATTTTGTCTATCGAGTTAAGTGTCGGCGCTACCTAAACGGGGCCGGCTCCCCGTGACGGTTGATGTTCATCCCTGATTAACTTTTGTCGTTCTTATGGAGGAGCGCTGTGTACAGTCACATTGGAGCTTTCTTGTCACCCGTACACGAAACGGGGCAGGATCCGCACTTGGCGATTCGGCGGAACCTTGACCTGGTAGATCTCTTGGATGAACTGAACTTCGATGAGGTTTGGTTCGGCGAGCACCAGTCACTGGGTTGGGGTCTCGTCGGTGCACCGGAAACCATGATTGCTGCGGCGTCGCAGCGGACACGCCAGATCAAATTGGCAAATGGAGTTGTCCCGCTGTCTTCGCATCACCCATTCCACGTCGCCAGCCGCGCTGTCCATCTCGACCACCTAACTCGCGGCCGTTACATCCTTGGTGTGGGGCCGGGGGTGCCTTTTGACGCGCGGATGTTCGGTCTCGAACAGAGCGTCCAACGGACCCGACTGACCGAGGCCCTGCCGACAGTCATCGAACTGATCAATGGAGAAGCTCGGGTAACCGACAAGACGGACTGGTACAACCTTCGGGACGCCAAATTGCAACTACCCCGTTTCAGTCCGGGTGGCGTGGAGATAGCTATGGCCACCAGCGGTACATCGAGGACGAGCCCGAGGTTGGCAGGCCAATACGGAATCAGCATGGTGTCGTTTGCGCTGCCGTTTGCCCTCTTGACGCCGGGAGCTCCGGCCCACATTGACTTGGCGCAGCAGTGGAAATACGCGGAGGACGCCGCGGTCGAGCACGGTCAGACCATAAAACGGGAAAACTGGCGTATCGCATTGCCGGTCCATGTCGCGGACACGCGCAAGGAGGCTTTCGACGACGTTCGTGAAGGCTACGACCGGTGGCTGTTCGATTACTTCGGCAAGGCGGCAGGCCGCGACGTCGTAAGTCCGGATATGCCCAGGTCCAAGGTGCTCGAAGCGCGGATCGAGGCTGGCGGTGCGCTTGTTGGTTCAGTCGAGGACGTCGTGGACGGTATCCGGCAGCTCCACGAGCGGACGGGTGGGTTCGGCACGTTGCTCGTCTATGTGGCGGACTGGACAACTTGGGAAAAGACGAACCGGAGCATGCAACTGCTCGCTCGTTACGTGGCCCCGCATTTCACAGGCTCCATTATCCGTCCGCAGGAATCTATTGACTGGGCAATCACCAGCCGCGAACAGGAGGCACGGCCGACATAGAGCGCCTAACAAGTTGGAGCGTCTGGCTTGCGAGTGTCAGTTGGATTCCTCGCCGCGTTGTCGTCGTCGCGCGTAGCATCACCTACGCCCTACTTCGCTACCTGACACCCGCTCACTGGCCAAAGGTAAACCTGTCAGGAACTCGTAATCATCCGTCGTCGAAAAATCTGAACTGGAGCCCATATGGCAGTCGTTGGAGAAAAGCCTGTCGACGTGGCTGAAAACCGTGGGCTGCCGGACCGCTGTGCGCGCTATCAATGCAGTCGAGTTGTGATGAGTTACAGCGGAACTATGGTGGAGCTGTCGGTCACTTCGAAGTGGGGGAGACATCCACGCATAGCTCAAATTTCATGACCCGAGTTTTGCGGAGTTGGTGACCCATGCATAAGGCGATGTCTCACCGGATTGAACGGGGGGAACACGGTGCTGACCCCGCGCTCATTTCGTGACGTGCTCGGCCGGTTCACCACGGGTGTCGTCCTGGTCACGGCGCAGACACAGGACGGCCCTGTGGGGATGGTCGTCAACTCCTTCACTTCGGTATCGCTGGACCCGCCACTTGTCGCTTTGTGCGCTGCGTTCACTTCGACGACCTGGCCGTTCATCCGTGCGGCACGCAGCTTCGATCACCATCCTGGGCGACCAGCACGAGGAACGCGC
>Ga0136637_1000294_pt1 | contig 11326 bp, 5 predicted proteins | sample AntDrymUQ8572106_2_FD_105497 | JGI IMG/M metagenome (GOLD analysis project Ga0136637, IMG submission 105497) | Polar desert sand microbial communities from Dry Valleys, Antarctica - metaG UQ857 (21.06) | ecosystem: Environmental > Terrestrial > Soil > Desert | place: Antarctica: Dry Valley... | reverse complement strand
TCGAACCGCGGACCCCTTCATTACGAGTGAAGTGCTCTACCAGCTGAGCTACGTCGGCGTGACCGGCCGGTTTCGCGGGCCGGCGGGGCGACCATGCTACCGCCGAGCGGACGGCCGGATGCTCGCGCCGAGCTCATGACCGGCGACTTGGATCTCGTCGAGCGTCGAGGCCGTTCGGACGCTGGCTAGCCCGCGGCGCGTCCAGTCCTCCTCGTCGAGCTCGCTCGATCCGACCACGGTGTGAACCGCGGTGCCCGCCGCCCGCGAGCGGCGCGCGAGCTCGCCGACGACTTTGCCGCCGAAGCTCTGGGCGTCGAGACAACCCTCGCCGGCGACGACGAGCTGGGCTGGGCGGATGCGCGCGTCGACGCCGAGCGCGTCGAGGACGGCAGCCGCTCCGGGGCGCAGCTCGGCATCAAAGACCGCCCACAAACCGCCCGACAGACCGCCGGCGCAACCGGTCGCCCGCACGCCGCGCGGGTCCTTTGGCAGTTGGCGCGCCAGTCGCTCCAGCCGCCCTTCCAGGCGCGCCACGGTCGCCTCGTCGGCGCCCTTCTGCGGCCCGAAGATCCGTGGGGCGTCCTCGAACGCCGCCTCGACGTCGCACAGCACCACGAGCCGCGCCGCTCCCAGCCCACCGCCGGCGTGGATCGCCTCGATCGCGCCCGCCCCGCCGTCGGTTGCCGCGCTGCCGCCGACGGCGACGAGGATCTCCTCTGCGCCGGAGGCGGCCGCGGCGAGGATCAGCTCACCGGTCCCGCGCGTCGACGCCGCCCATGCATCGCGCTCGCCGGGCGCGACGAGCCCGAGCCCCGAAGCCTGCGCGAGCTCGACGATCGCCGTGCTGCCGGCGACCCCGAAAGAGCACTCGATCGGGCGGCCGAGCGGGTCGCTTGCCCGCGCTGCCACGCACTCTCCGCCGAGTGCCGCGACGAGGATCGCCAGCGTCCCCTCACCACCGTCGGCGACGGGGCACTGCTCGGCCTGCCAGCCCGCCCGCTCAAGCCCGCGCGCGAGCGCGGCCGCGACGGTGGGCGCATCGAATGTGCCCTTGAAGGAGTCTGGCGCGACGAGTGCGCTGGGCATCCCAGGCAGCCTATTGCGCTCTCAGCGCCGTGGCGCGGCGTGCATCACGCGCCCCGCCTTGACGACCTCCACGGCGCGCGCGTTGTAGCTCGTGACCGTCCAGTGCAGCCGGCCCGCACGCGGGATGTGGATCTTCAGCCGCCGCGCGCTGCCGCGGACGTGTGCTCGGCGCGGCCCTCGACACCGACGCGCCAGTGCGTCACGCGCATCTTGCCGACGCCGCTCCAGCGCATGGTGGTGTTGGCGCCAGCGCGCATGCGCCGGGCGGTGTCCAGGCGCAGCTTCGAGGCTGGACGGAACGCGGCGGCAATCTGCGGCGTCGCGTCCGCGCGCCAGTCGCGCTGCTTGTTCTCGTTAAACCACACGATCGCCTTCAGACCAACTGGCGACCAGCGTCGCGGCGGCGCGTGCACGCCGACAATGGCGTCGTTCGCCTCGACCTACCACCATACTTTTCGCAACTTCGCGGTCGGCTATTCGTCCAGCGTTCGCGCCAAGCGCGAGCCGAGCGCGTCGAGTGCGAGCTCCTCGTTGGGGTTGAACTCCAGCGACGATCGCGTCTGCTCGACGAGGTCCTGACCCCTTCGCAGGCGTGCGCTTGAGATCCCGAGTTCGGCATCCTGCGCCAGCTCGGCACCCCGATCGCTGTGGTACGCGAGCTCGGGGACACCGTCGACGATGCAGGCGACGTCGCGCAGCCACAGCCCGACGAGCGCGAGCCCGAGGTCCAGCGCCGCAGTCTGCGCGCGCCGAGCGGCGCGCTTGCCGCGTTCGGCGGCTTCGCGACGCAGCCGCGCGTGGTCCTTGGCGATCGCGTAGCCGAGCTGGGACTCGAGCGTCGCCTCGACCGCTTCGGCCGCCGCCGCACCCGCTGCCCGCCCCTGCGCGATAACGACGGTCCAGGGGCGCCGCACGATCTCGCCGCGCAGCGCATCGCGCGCGACCGCCTGCGCCGCGGCACGCAGCGCAGGACCATCGCCCAGCGCCAGCGCGAGTGCGCGCGCGGCGTCGCCGAGACCCAGCCGCGCGCAAGCGGCCGCCGCCTGCGGAGCGACGCCCTCGCGCTCAAGTCGCGCCGCAATCTCATCCACCGTCGGCGCATCGAAGCGCACCGACTGACAGCGGCTGGCGATCGTCGGAAGTACCTCTCCCGGCCGGCTCGTCAGCAAGATCAGGTGCGCAAAGGACGGCGGCTCCTCGAGCGTCTTGAGCAACCGGTTGGCGGCCTGGTCGTTGAGCTCGTCGGCGTCCTCGATCACGAACACGCGGCGCAGCGCCTCGAACGGCGTGCGCGTCGCACCGGCGACGATCGCCTCGTCGACGTCGCCGACGAGGATCCCCGCGGCGCTCGCCGGTGCGACCCACGTGAGATCCGGGTGTGCGCCGTGCTCGATGCGAGCGGCGGCCGCCTGCGGATCGTCCGCGCCGTCGGTCAGCAGTGCCGAGGCGAACGCGCGCGCCACCGTGCGCTTGCCGCTGCCGGCCGGACCGCAGAACAGATACGCGTGGCTCGGTGACCCGTCGGGCGGCAGTGCGACACCGAGGACGGCGCGGGCATGGGGGTGGCGTTCGGTGCCCGCAAGCATCGCCCCCACGGTACCGTCGCAGCGATGAGGGGTCGTTTCATCACCATCGAGGGGATCGACGGGGCAGGCAAGACGACGCTCGCGACGGCGTTGCGCGCCGAGCTCGCGCGCGAAAGGCCCGTCGAACTGCTGCGCGAGCCCGGCGGGGTCGCGCTGTCCGAGCGCGTGCGCGATCTCGTCAAGGACCCTGCGCTGCGCTGCGCTGCCCGCGCCGAGACGCTGCTGTACGCGGCCGCACGAGCGCAGCTCGTCGACGAGCGACTGCGACCGCTGCTCGACGGCGGCACGTGGGTCCTGCTCGATCGCTTCGTCGACTCCTCGCTCGCCTATCAAGGAGCCGGACGCGGTCTGGGCATCGAGCAGGTCGCGCTGCTAAACGACTTCGCGACCGGTGGCATCGAGCCTGACCGCACGCTGTTGCTGCGCGTGCAGCCGTCCGTCGGCCGCGCGCGCCAGCGCGGTCGCGACGAGGCGCCGGACCGGCTGGAACGCGAGGCCGAGACGTTCTTTGCGACGGTCGCCGCCGCCTACGACGAGCTGGCGGTCGGCGAGCCGCAACGCATTCGTGTCATCGATGCCGCCCAGCCTGCCGAAATCGTGCTTGATGCAGCACTTCAGGCGCTGGCCGACCTAGACTCCTCGCGACCTTGAGCGGGCGTACTCCCGAGTTCGAACTCGAGCGCTTCGAGCGCGTCGCAGCCGGCACGAAAACCGTCCTGCTGCGGATCGCCGGGCGCTGGCGCATGGAATCGCGCGAGCGGCTGTCGCCACCGATGCTGCTCGTCGACGACGGCCGCCGCACGCGCCGTCTGTCGCCCCTGCCGGGTCCTGACGACGACGCCCCGCGTGCGGGGCCCGATCCGCCCGAGTGGCGTGCGGCGTACTCGATCCCCGCCGAGCACGTCGCTGGCGCAACGATCGCGTTCGCGCTCGAGACCAGCCACGGGATCGTCGACCTGCCGCGTCCGCTTGAGGCCTCGGCGCGCCCGCCCAAGCAGGCCGAGCTGCCCCAGCGGCCGGTCCCGCCCGTGCTGCCGCAGATCAATCCGAGAATCCTGCGCGAGGAGCGTCGCCGGCGGGAGGACGCTGAGCGCGCGTCGGAGAGCCGGCGCCAGGCGATGGCCGCGCTCGAGCAGCGCCTTGATGCCGAGCGCGAGGCACGCGGCGCCGCCGAGCAGGCCACGCGCGGGGTCCGAGACGAGCTTGCGCGCGTCCGGGCCGAGGCCGAGGCGGCGGTCCGCGGCGGCGAGCGGCGAGTGCGCGAGGTCGACGAGCGGATGGCGTTCCTCGAGGCCGCGCGTGCCGAGGCCGAGGCGACGACGCGCGCCACCCGCGCGGAGATCACCGCTGCCCGCGCCGAGCTCGACGAGCGCATCGCCGCCGAGCGCACCGCCCGCCAGCAACTCGAGACGGCGATCGCCGCCCGCGACCGCGAGCTGCAGAGCGCACGCGGCGAGATCGAGGCGGTGACGCGCGCCAGCGAGCGCGCGATCGAGCAGGCAGGCGCACAGGCACGCGCCGAGGCCGAGCGCGCACAGGCGGAGGCTCGTTCCGCGCGCGCCGAGGCCGAGCAGGCGGCGGCGCTCGCGGCGGCCCAGAGCGAAACCGCTCGCGAAGAGATGAAGGCCGCCGCGGAGCGCGCCGAGGCGGCCGTGCAGGCAGCGCGCGACGAGGCTCGCGAGGCGATCGAGCGCGCGCAGGCCGCAGCGCGCGAGACCGGCCAGCGCACCGCCGCGCAGCTGCGCTCGACGGGAGAGCGCGCGCTGGCCGAGGCGCGCGCCGAAGCGCAGCGCGCCGCGGCGGATGCGCAGCGCGCGCAAGCCGAGCTGCGGGCCAGCCAGGAGGCGGTCGCCGGCCGCGAGTCACAGCTCGCCCAGGCCGTCGCCGAGACCGCGCAGGTGGCCGAAGAGCTGGAGCGAGCGCGGGCCCAGGCTCGCGCGCTGGAGGATGCGCGCGCCCAAGCCGAGGCGCTCGCCGAGGAGCGCGGTGCGGATCGCCGCGCGGCCGAGGCCAAGGCGCTCAAGGCGCTTGACGAGCGCAAGCTCGCCGACGCGCGAGCGGCACAGACCGGTCACGCGCTGGAGGCCGCGCGCCAGGTGGAGCGCGAGCGCGACGAGGCCGTCGTCACCGCGCGCGCGGCGGCCGAGCGCGCTGAGCGGACGCAGCAACGTGTCCGTGCGCTCGAGCGCGAGCTCGAAGGCGTGCAGAAGCGCGCCGAGACCGGGGAGCTCGCACAGCAGCGCGCCGACGATCTCAAGCGCAGGCTCGGAGAGCTCGAGCAGACACGGCGCAAGGTCGCCGAAACCGCCGATCGCATACCCGAGCTCGAGCTGGCGCTGCGTGCCGCCCGCAGCGGTCGCGAGCAGGCCCAGCAGACGGCCGAGCAGCGGCTCGCCGAGCTGACGAAGCTGCGTGAGGCCCACGAGCGCGCGCTCGAGGACGCGCGGCTGCTCGAGGAGTCACGCGGCGAGGCGCAACGGCTTGCTGCCCGCGTCGGCGAGCTCGAGCAGGTCGCGCAGGCGCGCGAGCGCGAGGCGGCGCAGGCCGCGAAGCTGCACGCCGCCCAGCTCAGCAGGGAGCGCGATCGCGCCGAGGCAGTGCTCACGCAGACAGCCGAGGAGCTGCGGGCCGAGCGCGAGCGGGCGGCCGCGCTGGAAGCTGTCGCCCAGCAGGCCGCGGCGCAGGCCACGAGCCGAACGCAGGAGCAGGAGTCCAGCGCGAGGACGGCTGACGAACGACTGCGCACGCTGTCCGCGCAGACCGCCGACGCCCAGCAACGTGCGGAGGAGGCGCAGGCGCGAGCGAGCCAGGTCGCCGAGGAGCTGCGGCGCGAGGCGCAGACCGCCGCCGAGCTGCGAGCGGAGCTCGTGTCGGCCGCGCAGCGCTCCGAGCAGCTCGAGACGCGCGCGGCCCAGGCCGAGGGCCTGGCGAGCGCATTGCAGAGCAGGGTCGAAAGCGAGCTTGCGAAAGCACGCGAGCACAGCGGCGAGGCGCAGGCGCGCGCGCAGGCCGCGGAGGAGGAGCTCATAGGGCTGCGTGAGGAGCTCGCCCGCAGGGTCGAGCAGCTCGGCACCGATCGCGAGCGCGAGGATCAGCAGTCACGCACCGAGCGCGAGCGTCTGTCGCTCCAGATTTCTGAGCTCGAGGCCGAGCGCGAGTCCGCTGACGCGCGGCTGGCGCAGCTTCAGGCCGAGCGCGAGTCCGTGCGTGCGCAGCACGCGCAACTGCAAGCCGAACGAGAGGCCGCAGGCGTGCAGCTCGCGGCCGCACAGGCTGCGGCCGAGGAAGCGACGGCCCGCTTCGAGGACGAGGCCGCGGAGCGTGACGCGGCGCAGCGGCGCGCCGACGCGGCCGAGGCGCAGCGCGAGCAGCTCGCTACGGTCGCCGAGGAGGCCACCGCGCAGGCGCAGGCGACGATGCGGGATCTCGAGGCGCTGCAGGCGGCCGTCGAGGCCGCACGCGAGCAGGCCGGCGACAGCGCCTCGGCCGTCGCGGTCGAACGCGAGCAGCGCGCAGCGGCGGAGCGCGCAGCGGCCGCCGCCAGCACGCTGCGTGAGCGCTTGGAGCAGCGGGTCGCCGAACTCGAAGCGCTCGACGCACACGTGCCCGAGCTCGAGCAGCGCCTCGCCCGTGCGCTCCAGAGCGCCCAGCGCGTGCCTGCGCTCGAGGACGAGCTGCGCGACGCGCGTGAGCAGGCGCAGCGGGCGGACGAGCTCGAGCGGCGGATCATCGACCTGACCGAGCGCGCCGGCGCGGTCGGCGACCTCGAGGCACAGCTCGAGACGGTGCAGTGGAAGGCGGCGGCGCGCAGCCGCGAGCTCGAGAGCGCGCGCGAGGTCGCCGCCGCGCATGCGGCCGAGCTTCAGCAGGTGCGCGAGGAGGCGGCCGCCACCGGCGCATCCTTGGAGGTCGCGCACGAGCAGCGCGCCGCCCGCGCCGCCAAGGAGCTCGAGCGCGCGCAGGAGCGCGCCGACGAGCACGCGGCCGAGCGCGACCTCGCGCTCGGCCAGACAGCGCGTTTGACCGACGAGCTGCGCGCCGCTCGCTCCGAGCTCGCGGAAGGCACGCGCGCGCTGGCGATCGCACGCGAGGAGGCGACGGAGCGAGGCAGCGAGGCCGAAGCGGCCGCCGCGCGCGCGAGCGAGGCTGCGACGGGACTTGTGCAGCTGCGCAGCGAGCGCACCGAGATCGAGAGCGTCGTCGCCGAGCTGACCGCCGAGCGCGGCGATGCCCGCGAGCGCGCGCGGGTCGCCGAGCAGCGTGCCGACGCGCTCGCAGTCGAGCTCGAGCGGGCCCGCGCCGCGGCCGAGCGCGCCGCCGAGACCCTGCAGGCCGAGCTGACGCAGACGCGCACCGCCGCGCAGCGCGGAGCCAGCGCGCTCGAGCTCGCTCGCGCGCACAGCGCGGAGGTCGAGCAGCAGCTCAGCGCGGCACGCGAGCAGGCCGCAGGCAGCGAACAAGAGCTCGAGGCGGTACGCGAGCGCACGACGCAGCTGCAACAGACGATCGACGAGCTCGGTGCCGACGTCGAGTCGCGCGCCGCCGCGCTCGAGGACGCGCGCGCCGAGACGGCGGGCCGAGCCGCCGAGCTGGCTCAGACGCGCACGATCGTGCAGCAGCTCGAAGAGCAGCTCAGCGGAGCGGGCACGGAGCGCACGGCGCTTGAGGAGCAGCTCGAGCAGGCCCGCGCGCAGGCACTGGCCCAGACGGCCGCGCTGGAGGCGGCGCTCGAGGCGGCCCGCGTGGACGCCGAGCGCAGATCCGTCGCGCTCGTCGAGTCTCAGCGCCAGACGGCCACAGCGCGCGCCGACGCAGATTCCCTGCGGGCGGAGGTCGCCGGCGCCCGCGACGAGTTCGAGCGGATCTCGGAGGAGTTGCAGACCACGCTGCGCGCCGCGAGCGATACCCGCTCGGCGCTCGACGCCGCCGAGGCCACGATCGACGACCTCACGCAGGCGCGCGACCGAGCCGAGACGCAGATCGCCGAGCAGATCGGGGCGCTGACCGACCAGAGCGCGGCGGCCGAGGCGCGAATCGGGGAGCTTGCCGCCGACCGCGAGGCAGCCGAGGCGCGAATCGGGGAGCTTGCCGCCGACCGCGAGGCAGCCGAGGCGCGAATCGGGGAGCTTGCCGCCGAACGCGAGGCAGCACTCGCCGAGATCACGTCGCTCACGGCGCAACGCGACAGTGCCCATGCCGACATCGAGGCCCTCACCGCGCAACGCGACAGCGCCCACGCGGACATCGAGGCGCTCACCGCCCAACGCGACAGCGCCCACGCGGACATCGAGGCGCTCACCGCCCAACGCGACAGCGCCCACGCGGACATCGAGGCGCTCACCGCGATGCGTGCCGCTGCCGAGGCACGCACGGAGGAGCTGGTCGCCGAGCGCGACGCGGCGCTCACAGAGATCGCCCGGCTGACCGCCGAGCGCAGTGCAGATCACGAGCAGATCCGAGCGCTGACGGACCGGGGCGCAGCGGCCCACGCACGGATCGAGGCACTCGGCGCCGAGCGTGCAGCGGCCGACGCCCGGATCGTCGAGCTCACCTCCGAACGCGAGCAGGCGCGCGCGCGGATCGATGAGCTCAGCCGCGAGCGCGACACCGCCCGGGCGCAGATCGCGGACCTCACCGAGGCGCTCGACAGCGCGCGCAGCGAGAGCTGGCGGAACGAGAGCGAGCGCGATGACGCGCGCGCCGAGATCGAGCGTCTTACGGGCGAGCTGGCCCAAGCGCACATCGAGGCCGACCGCCGCGGCGAGGAGGACGCCGAGGTCCAGCGCCGGCTCGAGGCCGCCCTGAGCAAGTCGGGCGCGGAGGTCGACGACCTGGCCACGCTCGAGGCAGCCCTGCGCGGCGACCTCGAGGATGCCCTCGAGGACGTGCGCCGCGCGGCCGATCGGATCGCCGAGGACGGGCGTCGGCGAACCGAACTCGAGCAGCGACTCGACGCCGCCCTCGACGCGACCGCTGCGTCAGCGGAGCTCGCCGAGTCCGAGGCTGCGGCCCGTGCCGCGCTCGAGGCGCGCATCCACGAGCTCGCAAGTACGAGCGACGAGGCCGCGCAAAAGGCCGAGGCTGCTCGCGCGGATGCGGCCAAGGCGGCTGAGCAGGCACTCCGCGAGGCCCACGATCGCGCGGGCGCCGAGGCCGATGGGCGCGCTGCGCAGCGCGCCGCCGAAGAACAGGAGCGAGCAGCCGCTGTCGAGCGCGAGGCGGCCGAGGCGCAGGCCCGCGCCAAGCAGCGCGCTGGTGAGGAGAAGACACGGCTGGCGGCGGCGGAGGCACGCCGGCGGGCCGAGCAGGACGAGCTGCGCGCAGCAGCCGAGGCGCGCCGTCAACAACGCGCAGCGATGCGAGCCGAGCGCGCCGAGCGCGCGGCAGGCCTCGAGGTGCGCTCGCACGCCGAGCTGCGGCGCTCGCAGCCCTCGCGTCCCGTCACGACACTGCCGCGCGAGCGTTTGCACCGGCTGCGGGCTGAACAGCATCGGCTTCCATCGGAGCTGGTCATCGGCGTCATCCTGCTGCTCGTCGCCCTGACCGCGGCCGCGCTGGTGGTGTTCGGCGTGCTGCGGGTCGTGGCGAGCTAGCCCGAGCTCAGAGATCTATCCCGGCGCAGGAGCGAACCCGCCGGGAGCCGGAACGGTCTCGCGCGGCGTCGGGCTGCCCGCCGCCGGACCCTGTGGCTCGGGCTGCGGCGTCGGCGTCGTGCCCGGCGCGCTGGCCGTGCCGAACTTCGGGCTCAGCGGCGTGCCGGTCGCTGTCGGCGACGACGACGTCGGGACGTTGAAGAGCGCGAGCTGCGCCTTAAGCGTTCGAGCTTTCGTGCTGAGCGGGTCGATCTCGAGCAGCCGGGCCGCGGCGGCCTTCGCGCCCCGGCGGTCGGCCGTCAGCAGCGCGAGGCGCAGCAGTCGCTCCCATGCCCCCGCGTTGTAGGGCTGGCGATCCACAGCGTCGAGCAGGTAGTTGCGCGCGTCGACCAGGCGCCCGCGGCCCTCCGCGAGCGACGCGGCAGCGAGCAACGGGCGCACCGAAGTCGGATCCAGCCGCGCGGCAAGCTCGGCTCGCGCCGTCGCTCGCTGACGTTCGGCGTCATCGGCGTCCAGGCTCACGAGCAGCGCAGAATCGGTCTTTGAGTCCGCCAGCGCGGGCAGCCAAGCCGACACGATCGCCAGACCGAGCAGCAGGCAGGCGACGGCCAGCGCGAGGCCGCGCGAGCCCACCGGTCGCTCGGGGGCGACGGTCGGAAGCTGGCCGCGCCGCTCGCTGGGCGGGATCGCGACGAGCACGCCGAGGAACAGCAGGGCCGGGACCGTCACGCCCGGGATGTCCCAGTCCCAGTCCAGGAAGCCGTGCGCGAGCCAGCCGAGAGCGCCGGCGAAGAGCGCGACCGCCATGTCGCGCTCGCGGCCATGCGCCATCGCGCGCACTCGGTCGAGCGCCGAGAAGAGCAGAAAGCCGAGTCCTCCGAGCGCCAACAGCGCGCCGACCAATCCCGTCTCGGCGAGGAACTGCAACGGCATGCTGTGAGGTTGGGCGACGGGAATCTCCGCCTGGCGATAGAGCTTGTGCGTGACCGTGAACGAGCCCGCCCCCCACCCCTGCAGCGGCCGCTCGGTCCACGCGCCCGCCGCCTCCTCCCACCACACCCAGCGGTTGCCGGAGTTCGAGGAGACGAGCCGCGTCGGGTCGGAGACCTTGTCCTGCTTGGTGGCCGTGAACGAGTTCCAGGCACGCTCGGCAACGCCGCGCGGTCCGCCGGGTGCGGCCATGACCGTCAGCGCCAGCACCAGCGCGAGGACGCCGGCGATCGACCACAGCCCACGCGTGACCAGCCGCGTGCGACCGGGGCTCCATGTCATCCGCCGCTCCATCCTGAGCATCACCCAGCCGACGGCGAGGAGGGCCAGCAGGCAGCCCGCGAGCACGAGTCCGAGCAGTCGCCCGTCGGAGATCCGGTCGCCGAGCGCGACGAGGCCCCCGGTCAGCGCCGGCCGCGTGAAGGCGAGCGTGAGCACCGGCACGGTCGCGACCACCGCCACGCCGAGCACCGCCAGGCTGCGCAATCGCGCCCCGCCGAGCGATGTCATCACCACGAGCACGGCGGCCAGTGCGATCATCCCGCCGCGGGAGTAGGTCATGCCGAGGCACAGCAGCAGGACAAATATCGCGGCGAGCGCCGCCAGTCGCTGGCGCGTGGTCAGCGTCACGTCTGTCGTGAGCCGCAGCGCGATGCCGGTCGCGAGCACGCACACGAGGCCGAGCGCGTTCCAGTACTCCAGCGGCGCGCGCAGACGCGACAGCACGCGGGTGTGGTTGAAGTCGATCCCCAGCAGATGGACGCCCGGGATGACCTTGCCGCCGATCGCGTAGAGCGCGCACGTCACCGCGACGACGAGCCAGGCGATCGCCACGCGATGGATCGCACGCGGTGCACTCGATCCCGCCGCGATCGCGAGCACGACGACCAGCGTGTAGGCGAATGCGCGGTTGACGTGCGCCCACGTGCGGTCCGGCGTTACCGACCACAGCAGCGTCACGCCGCACCAGACGGCGAACAGCGCGAGCAGGCCGACGCCGACCCAGGCCGTCGTCGGCGCGCGCAGCGTCAGCGTTCCCGACAGCAGCCAGCCGACCGACGCGACGATCGC
>Ga0136637_1000293_pt1 | contig 11364 bp, 10 predicted proteins | sample AntDrymUQ8572106_2_FD_105497 | JGI IMG/M metagenome (GOLD analysis project Ga0136637, IMG submission 105497) | Polar desert sand microbial communities from Dry Valleys, Antarctica - metaG UQ857 (21.06) | ecosystem: Environmental > Terrestrial > Soil > Desert | place: Antarctica: Dry Valley... | reverse complement strand
GTCGCTGGCCAGGCGCTGGCACGCCGGGCGGCGCTGCCCGCCGCCGTCGTGCGTCTACGAAACCGCTTCGCGATGGTCCGGTCGCGCACCCGGGCCAGCAGCTGACGAGCCTGCAACCGAGGTGACGCCGATAGAACGCCGCGACCACCGGCCGTGACTCCGCATGGAGAAGGCACCGTCGGGCTGCCGCTCGAACACCTCAGACTCGCTCCTATTGCGGCGAGGCGATCTGTGGCGGACCATCGACGCGACTACACCGGTCACGCGCGAGAACGTTCGTCGACCGTCGATGAACCGTCCGCACGCCGCGAGGGGTCGAAGAGACATGCGCGGCATGAGTGCGATCGGGCTGGCCCGTGGACGTCTCGGGCTCGCCCTGGCCTGCGCTGGCCTCGTCGCCGTCGGGTGCGGCGGCAACGGGGACGCTGATCCACGCAGCGGCGCGCGTGCGGACAGCGCTGAGCTGCGTGTCAGCACGAGCGACTGGACGACCGACTTCTCACGCCACAGCGTCCCTCTGTCGGAGTTCGCCGGCGGCGGCCCGGGCCGTGACGGCATCCCGCCGATCGACGAGCCGAAGTTCGTCTCCCAAGCCGCGGCCGACGAGTGGCTGGCCGACCGCGAGCCGGTCCTCGTCGTCGAGCTGGGCGGCAGGGCGCGCGCCTACCCGGTCCAGATCCTCACCTGGCACGAGATCGTCAACGACGACTTCGGCGGGCACCCGATCGCCGTCACGTTCTGCCCTCTGTGCAACTCGTCGCTCGTCTTTGACCGGCGCGTCGACGGACGGAAGCTGACGTTCGGCACGACCGGCAACCTGCGCAACTCGGACCTCGTCATGTGGGACCGCCAGACGGAGTCCTGGTGGCAGCAGTTCACCGGCGAGGCGATCGTCGGCGCGTTGACGGGCGAGAGGCTCGACGCCCTCACTTCACAAACCGTGAGCTGGAAGGACTTCCGCGAGAAGTTCCCTGGCGGCGACGTCCTCTCGCGCGACACCGGCTTTGACCGCGACTACGGCCGCAACCCCTACGAAGGCTACGACCGCCCCGACGACCGGCCGTTCCTGTTCGATGGGAAGACCGACGACCGCATCCCGGCCAAGGAGCGCGTCGCGGCGGTTTTCGTCGGCGACGACGCCGTCGTCGTGCCCTTCTCTCGCCTGCGCGCGAACCCGGTCGTGGACGTCGAAGTGGCGGGCACGCCTGTCGTCGTGGTGTTCAAGACCGGCGTCGCCTCCGCGCTGGACGAGTCGCGGATCGCGGACTCCGCCGACGCCGGAACCAGCGCCGCGTTCGACCGCCGGCTCGAGGGTCGCCCGCTGTACTTCGAGAGCCGCGGCGACGGCATCGCCGACCGGCAAACCGGCTCGACGTGGGACATCACCGGCCGCGCGATCGCCGGCCCGCTGGAGGGCAAGCGCCTGCGGGCGGTGCGCCACGATCAGCAGTTCTGGTTCGCGCTCGCCGCCTTCCTGCCCGACGCGCGGATCGTCTCGACACCCCGCTGAGACCGACCCCGGGATCAGCTCTTGCTGGCGGTCACCACGTACATCGAGCCCAGGTAGGAGGACGGCCGCTCCACCCGCCCGGCTTCAGGCGCTCGGCGAGGTGGCTCCACGGCTGGTCAAGCCCTTCGAGCGTCGTCACGTGCGGAGGGAGCCATGGGTCCATCGAGCCGGCGGCGACCGCTCGACCGCCTGGCCGTAGGGCCGCGGCGACGCGCTCGACCGCGACGGGGCTGCGGAGCACGTCGTGCGTGAAGGAGAACAACGCGGCGTCCTCACCGGGCCCGGCCACGCGCTCCGGCTCGCCGGCAGCGACGACCCACTGCTCGACCGCCTGCTGGCCGAGCGCGTCGACGTCGAGCGCACACCCAACCGCGGCAGCTTCGCCGGTCTCAGCGCCCTCTGGACCGGCACCGCGGACGCCGCCACGCTGCACCTGCGCCACCGCGACGGCACCTACAACACGCCGTTCGTGCGATCGGTGCTCGCCGGACGCGAGTCCCACGTCATCCCGCTGTGGCGGCGAGAGCAAGGACTGCTCGTGCCACCGGGAAACCCGCACGGCATCGGCCACGTAGCGACGCTCGCCCGCCACACCGTCGCACTCCGCGCGCCCGGAACCGGCACCCGCATGCTGCTCGAACGCCTCATGCTCGAGGCCAAGGCCGGCCCGAAGCCGCGCGCCGCCGCCGCCCAGGCGCCGGGCGACTCCCAGCCCGCCGGCGCGGGCAGGACATCCCGTTCTGAAGCCGTCGCGGGGCCGCCCTTCACAGGGCGGTCCCGACCCCGCCGCCGTCACACAGAACGCCATGCCCCCGGACGCGCACCCTCACCGCCCGCAGGCCGCGACGGTCCTCGGGCCCGCGATCGGCTACGCCGCCTGCGGCTGGCTGGGTGCTGCCGTTGCATGCGTTCACCGAACCAGGAGGTGCCCAACGCCGGCGGGGCCGACTACGACTGCTCGAAGGGCGTGTTGGGCAACCTCACGCATGTACTCGCGCTCGAGCTGGCTCCGCTGAGGATCAACGTCAACAACCTTGGCCCGGGCATGGTCCCTGACGCCGATCAATCAGCCGGCCATCGACGACCCCGAGCCGCTCGACGAGCAGGTGCAGAGCATCCCGCTCAAGCGCCGGCCGAACCGGCAGATATCGCCCGCCTGGCCGTGTTCCTCGCGTCGGCGGACAGCGACTACGTGACCGGCTCCACTTACTTCATGGACGGGGCCTGATGCAGAACCTCGGCCAGGTGCCCGACGCGGCTGCGTCGGCGCGGCTGCCGCAATCCGCCGTCCGAGCACCCACGAACGTGGGAGTCGTCCCGTCTCAGACCTCGCACCTCAGGCCGGATCGGCCGTCAAGCGAAGCCCTCCTCCGCGAGACGCTCGAGCGCGGCCACGCCGGTCGGCAGCCCCAGCGCGGTGCAGTAGCGGTTGAGCATCAGCGTGGCCGCCACGGTGAGCGTGAGTTCGACGAGCGCGTGGTCCTCCAGGGCGGCTGACGCGCGAGCCCTGACGGCAGGCTCGACCGTACCGGGGCCGAGCGCGACCGCGTCGATCCACTCGATCATGGTCAGGTCGCGAGGATCGGGAAAGGTGCTCTCGATCGGCAGTTCCCCTCGCAGGGCGCGGACCTCGTCGCTCGCGAGCCCGACGTCGAGCGCGACCGCAGTGTGGGTCTCGACGCAGTAGCGGCACTCGAGCAGCGCGGACGTGCGCAGGACCGCGATCTCCTTCGCGCGCTCGTCGAGGCCGGCCGGCCCGAGTGCGGCAGCGATGAACGGCAGCGTCACCTCGAGCAGCTCCGGCACCTGGGCGAGCGATGCGGTGATCGGGCTCGCGGGCCCCTCGCCGTGGAAGCGGCGGGCGAGCAGCGGCGCCTGCTAGCGATCGATCAGCGCGACCAAGGCGGTATCCGGCTCGGGGCTCATGGGCATCCACGCCCTGCTGGCGCCTCGGCTCGCCGCCCAACTGGGCGGCCAGGCGTCACGCTCACCTGATCCCGATCGAGGCGTCGTGACCCGCGGGCAGCTGGTCGGCGATTCGCAGGAGCGCGCCGGCCGGTGCGCTCAGCGGCGCTGTGGTGCGCGACACGAGCAGGTCGGTGTCGAGCCTCCCGCCCCTCACCGTCGGCGCGAACGGGCTGTAGAAGGCACCGTCGGCGGTCAGCGTCAGCTCCGGCTCGAGCTGCTCGAACCCGGCGAGGACGCCCATCTCGTTGGCCTTGGCGCGCCCGCGGTTGATGATCGGACGCACGACGTGGTCCTCGTCGGAGACGCCGAGCGACCGGTGCAGCTCGCACAGCCGCTCCCGCTCCTCCGGGTCTACGGCGTCCGGATCCTCGAGCGTGGTCGCTATGCGCACGCCGATCCCACGCTCCACGAGCCTCGGGATCGCCTCCACGACCTTGCGGAAGTTCTCGGGCCCGCGCATCGCGTCGTTCTCGATCGGGTCAGGGTGGTCGAGCGAGATCTGGATGTGCACGGGCAGGTCGGCGAGCGGCTCGACCTCGCTCAGGCGCCGCTCGTTGAAGAGGGTCGCGTTGGACAGGACGACCGTGGGCAGCTCGCGCCCGAGCTGGGCGATCAGCTCGGGCATGTAGTCGAGGATGAAGGGCTCTCCGCCGGTCACGCCGAGTCCAGTGAAGCCGATCGCCCTGGCCTCGCGGCTGCGCGCGAGGATCGCCTCCTCGCCGAGCTCGCGCCGCTTGACCAGCGGTGCCGACTCGGTCAGGCAGTACGAGCACTGCAGGTTGCAGTGGTAGTTCGAGTAGAACCAGAGGCGCCCGCCGATCTTCTCGGCGGCGACCGCCTCCTCGATCGAGTTCATGTCCACGTCATCGTAGTCGAAGTAAGTCGCGGGCGGCGCCGGCGGGCGACGGGGATACCCGGCCGCCGGACTTCGCGACGGCCGGCACGGCGATCCCTCAGGCGGTGCGGTAGCGGAAGCGGACGGCCGCCTCGCCGCGCGTGCAGGTGTAGTCGGTGTCGCCATCGCCGGCGTCAGCCGGCTCGCAGGTGAAGCCCTCGGCCTCGTAGGGCTGGCGGCCACGACCCTCAGCCGCGGCGGCGACGGCCTCGGCCGGCTCGCAGTCCACGCCGCCGGCGCGGATGTCGACCGCCTCGTGGCCGGGGACCATGACGTTGCCGCACTCGGTGGTGGTGGCCGGAGCGTCTGTGTCCGGTGTCGTCTCGGGGCTGGAGTCGCCGTCGCCGCAGCCACCGGCGACTGCCGCGACGGTCAGCGCGAACGCAAACAGCCTCGCCGGGCGGTTACATGCCAAATGAGTCACGAGGGCCAGCGCAGGCCGTCGCGGTTGCGTCCCAGCCGGCCGTCGAGTCCCCACACCAGTCCGGCGGGCACGAGCGCCAGGATCAGCGGCGGCACCCATTCGTGCGGCTGCTCGAATGCGAAGCCGCCGCTGGAGAAGTACAGGAGCTGGAGGCCGAAGTGCTGGGCGAAGACGATCAGCGCCGCCCCGCGTGAGAGCAGCCCGAGGATCAGCAGCGCGCCCGTCCCGAGCTCGGTGAACGTCACGAGCCACTGCATCACGTCGTAGCTGGGAAGGACCACGTCATTGACGATGCTCGGCACCAGCGGCAGGTCGTTGCGGGCGGCCTCGCCCTCGAGGATTCCACGCGCCTCGGGGCGGTCGACCAGTGTCCCGGAGTAAGGCCCGATGTCGATCATGCGAAACGAGAACAGCTTCGCGAGGCCGTTGCTGAGCGCGATCACGCCGACGAAGATCCGCAACGCGGCGAGCCCGCGCGCGAGCAGCGCAGGATCGGCCGCGGACCGTGCGGGAGCAGCTTCGGTGCTCATGGCGAATCGTCCCTCTCGTCGTCGTTTCGGGCCCCGGGCGCCAACGGGCTAACGCTCAGCGGATGCCGGTCGGGATCTCAGCCGCCCTCCCTAACACCCGGCGCTCACGCCGCAACCTACCCCCAGAAGTGTTACGAAGTCCTGACAATTCATGGCAGAGCAGCGCGGCGGCGCCAAGCTCGCCGGTGAACCGCGAACGCGCGGGCCGGCAGGACATAGCATCGTCGATCGAGTCCGCCGCGCCGTTCGAGGAGATCGCCATGACCGCGAGTCTGCATCCGTTTCGCCAGGTCCGGCTGGGCGCGCTCGCGCTGGGCCTGGTCCTCGCGTTCGTCCTGGCCGGCTGCGGCTCCGACGACGGTCCCGCCGGCGCGTCGTCCGGCGGCGAGTCCGAGACGCTGCAGATCGGCGTCGGGCCGCTGCTGCCGACGCCCGAGGACACGACGAAGGCATGGGACCCCTTCTTCGCGTGGCTGGCCGGGGAGCTGGGCGTGGACTACGAGCTCACCGCGACCACCGACTGGGCCGGCATCTCCGTGGCGATGCGCAACGACCAGATCGACCTTGCGTGGATGGGTCCGTTCGGCTACGTGCTGGCGAACACCGAGGCGGGGGCGAAGGCGATCGCCACCGCCAAGTACGACGACAAGCCGATCTACCACGCGATCGTGGTGAGCCGGCCGGACCTCGACATCGAGCGCTGGCCCGAGGACGGCAAGGGCAAGTCGATCTCCTTCACGGACACCGGCTCCACCTCCGGCTGGCTCATCCCGACCAACTGGTTCCGGGAGCGCGGCATCGATCCGAAGACGTACTTCGAGTACTCGGAGGGCGCCACCCACGCCGCGAACCAGGTGGCGATCGCCAACGGCCGCGTCGATCTGGCCACGGACTTCGACCGCAACCGCAACGCGCTCATCGAGGCCGGCACGATCAAGCCCGAGCAGTCGAAGATCGTGTGGGAGTCGGAGCCTCTGCCGAACGATGCGATCGCCCTGCGGCGCGGCTTCGATCCGGAACTAGAGGCCCGGATCAAGGAGGCGCTCCTGCAACTGACACCCGAAGAGGCAGCGAAGATCCTGCCCAACCACTACACCGGCTTCGTCCCCGCCACCCCGGACACCTATGCGCCGATCCGGGACGCCGCCGAGGCGGTCGGCGTGCTGAAGAAGTAGGGCCGGCCTGACCGCACGTACGGCTGACGGCGCGGACGCCGAGGCCCGCGCGCCCCGGCCGCCACGCTGGAGGCGCCGCGTCCGGCGCGCAGCAGTCGCCGCGGCGCTGCTCGGCGTCTACGCGGTCAGCATCCGGCTGGCCGACGTCGACCTCGGCGCGCTGCTGGATGGGCTTCCGAGGCTGGCCGACTGGGCCGGCCGCGCGTGGCCGCCGGAGACCGCCGAACTCGGCCTGCTGCTGCTGCGGGCGGCCGAGACGGCGGCGATCGCGCTCGTGGGCACCACGCTGGCCGCCGTGCTGGCGCTGCTCACGTGCACGCTGGCCGCGCGCAATCTCACCCCCAGCGCGTTCGTGCGCCTGCCCACCCGCTGGCTGCTCAACACGTTGCGCGGCATCGACTCGTTCGTGTTCGCCATCCTGTTCGTCGCCGCGGTCGGGCTTGGGCCGTTCGCCGGAGTCCTGGGCGTCGCGCTGCACACCTGGGGCAGCATGGCCAAGCTCTTCGCCGAGACGATCGAGGACGTCCCGGCCGGGCCGCTCGACGCGGTGCGCCTGACCGGCGCATCGCGGGTCAAGCTGGTCAGCTACGCCCTTGTGCCCGACGTGCTGCCGGGCCTAAGCTCGATCGGCCTCTACATGCTGGAGTTCAACGTGCGCACGTCCACGGTGCTCGGCATCGTCGGAGCGGGGGGCATCGGGCTGGAGCTGAAGAACAGCCTGGACCTCTTGAACTTCCCGCGCCTGCTCACCGTCATCGTCATCATCTTGCTGATGGTCACCGCCGTGGACCAGCTCTCGTCGCGCCTGCGCAGGCGGCTCGGGTGAGCGAGCTCGGCAGCGCCCCGGCGATCAAGGTCCAGGGTCTCGGCCATACCTACCCCGGTCACTCCGCGCCCGCGCTGAGCGACGTCTCCTTCGAGGTGGCCCGGGGCGAGGTCGTGGCGGTGCTCGGCCCGAGCGGGGCCGGCAAGACGACGCTGTTCCGCTGCCTGACGCAGTTGATCGCCTTCCAGCAGGGACTGGTGGAGCTGGCTGGCCGGCGGCTGGGCGATCTTCGCGGCGCAGAGCTGAGCGTGGCCCGCCGCCACGTGGGTCTGATCTTCCAGCAGTTCAACCTGGTGCGCCGCCTGACGGCCGAGCAGAACGTGCTCGCCGGCCGGCTGGGCCACGTTCCCACCTGGCGGGTGCTGTTGCGGCGCTTCGAGCCGCACGACCGCGCGCTCGCCGGCGCATGCCTGGCCCGGGTCGGCCTGTCGGACCAGGCGCGCCAGCGCGCCGATCGCCTGTCCGGAGGCCAGCAGCAGCGGGTGGCGATCGCTCGGGTGCTGGCGCAGCAGAGCGCGGTCGTGCTCGCCGACGAGCCGGTCTCCAGCCTCGATCCGGCATCGGCGGCAGGCGTGCTCGACACGCTGCGCGGCATCGCGCAGGAGCGTGGCATCACCGTCCTCTCCAGCCTTCACCAGGTGGAGCTTGCGACCCGCTTCGCCGATCGCATCGTCGCTCTGCGCGATGGCCGTGTGGTGCTGGACACTCCGACGAGTGGCTTCGACGCCGCCGACTACGCGAGCATCTTCGGCCGACCGCACTCGGGCGTCGGCGATCCTTCGGCCTGAGCCCGGGGGCTCAGGCGAAGCTCCCACCGGGCCACGCGACGCCGGCGTAGCGCTCGATCACCGGACCCGCCGGAGGCGCGACCTCGCAGAAGAGGTCGGTGCGGAGTCGGGTGCCCGGGAAGATCCGCCCAAAGGGATCGTCGCCCCCACTCCACGGGCGCACGCGTGACGGTGATCGCTCCGCCGCCGGCCCCGGAGTGCACGGCGCCGTGGGCGCGCGGCGCCTCGGGCAAGGCGTCCTCCCGGAGGTCGTTGGGGACGGTGAGGCAGGTCACGGTTCGCTCCGAGCGCACGATGCGCAGGGCGCGGTCGACCAGGTGACGGACCTGCGCCCGGATCGGTCGCCATGTGCACGTACTCGTGCGCGACGTCCTTCAACAGCGAGACGAGGTCGACCTCCGTTCGCGGCCGGGGCGGCTACGTGGTCGCGCCGCGCAGCCGCCACGCGCGCGGTCAGCGCTACCGCTGGAGCAGCCCGCGACCGGTCGCGCCGCTGCCGCCCTGGCTAGCCGGCCTGCTCGCGCCGCCGGCCGCGATCCGCCGGACGCCGCTGCCGCCGCCGGCGACGGACGCGGCTGCGCCGCGCGCGCGGCGTTACTTCGACGCCGCGGTGACCCGCGAGCTCGAGCACGTCACGCGTGCCCGGCCGGGCACGCGCAACGAGACGCTCAACCGCGCCGGCTCGCCGGCGCCGGCCTGCGGACCATGTGGCGTTCTGGACAGCACGGTCAACCGACTCTCACGCACGGTGGACCAACAAACGGGGGACCGGTCACGACTTGCGCGAACCCACGTTCATCGACAGCTCGGGTGTGCACGCGATCGTCAACGCGAGCGTCCGCGCTCGGAACGACGCTGGTCTGCTCGTTCTCGTGAGTGCGGCTCCGCACGTCGACCGAGTGTTCGTCCTGAAGGGGAGCTCGCGACGTGGTGAGATCTATGCCGACCCGACCGGACCGGCTGTCGAACCGCTCCGGAGTCGCGCCGTGGAGCAGCAAATCGCGTCACCACCAGTACCGCTCTCTTGCGCGCAGTGTCGATACGGAGGATCGTCAGTTGAGTGACATTCGCTGCCTCCGATGACGGTATCGGGACGTCGATGAACTCGAGGCGAACCGCGGGGGCATGGATCGTCGCAGGCCTGGCGCTCGACACGGCGCTGGCGGTGCTGGATCTGGCGCTCGGGCCTGACGTGACGTTCACCGGGTTGCTCGTGGCGGGGTCACTGGTCGCTTCGATGAGCGCGCAGCTGCGCGGGACGGCGTGGGTCTCGCTGTACGGATTCGCGGTTGCGGCAGGGCTGGGGGCGCCCAACGACATCTGGGCGAGCGCCGATTACGCCGCTCGCTGCGCCGGCGTCCTTGCCGGCGGCGGCCTTTCCGTGTGGCTGGCGTGGCTGCAGCTCGACCGCGAGCGCAGCATCAAGCGGCTGGCGATCCAGCGTGCGATCGCGCAGGCGCTGGCTGAATCGTCAACGTTGGCGGAGGCCGGGCCGGTGATCCTGCGCACGCTCGGCGAGATGCTTGGCTGGGCGACGGCGGCGATCTGGAGGGTCGAGCGCGACGAGGTTCTGCGTCGGCACGGTGCGTGGCATGCTCCAGGTCTGGCAGTCGATGAGTTCGAGCGGCTCAGCCGTGACATGACGTTCGCGCGCGGCGTCGGGCTCCCGGGGCGAGTGTGGGACAGCGGCGAGCCGGCGTGGATCCCGGACGTGCTTGTGGACGACAACTTCCCGCGCGTCCGGTCGGCTGCGCAGAGCGGGCTTCGCGGCGCCCTGGGAGTCCCGATCGTTGGCTCCAGCGGCACGCTCGGGGTGATCGAGTTCTTCGCGGCTTACGCACGCGAGCCCGACCCTGAGCTGACGGAGCTGATGGTGAGCCTTGGCCGGCAGATCGGCGAGCGGATCGAGCGTACACGGGCCGTGGAGGAGGCGGCGGCGCGGGAGGTGCGCAACCGCGCGATCGTCGAGTCGGCGCTCGACGCGATGATCTCGATGGACCATCACGGCCGAGTGATCGAGTTCAACCCCGCGGCCGAGGCGACCTTCGGTTACACGCGCGACGAGGCGCTCGGCAGCGAGATGGCGGACCTGATCATCCCGCCGTCCCTGCGCGCGGCTCACCGCGAGGGGCTTCGCCGGTACCTCCAGACGGGCGAGGGGGCGCTGCTCGGCTCACGGTTCGAGCTCGTCGGCATGCGGGCAGACGGCAGCGAGTTCCCGGTCGAGTTGACGATCACCCGCGTCGGCTCGCTCGAGCCGCCCACCTTCATGGGATACCTCCGCGACATCAGTGAGCGCAAGCGCGCCGAGCGGCAGCTCACCCAGAGCCGGGCGCTGCTCGCCGAGGCGGAGGAGGTCGCCCGGACCGGCGGCTGGCAGCTCACGCAGAGCCGGGCGCTGCTCGCCGAGGCGGAGGAGGTCGCCCGGACCGGCGGCTGGGAGACAGACGTCCGATCCGGCGTCGTCGAGTGCTCGGCCGGCCTCTATCGGATCCTCGACCTGCCGACCGATGCCCCCGTCGTCACGCTCGACTTGATCGTCGCCGCTCTTCACCAGGGTGATCGCCGCGTGTTCGAGCAGGCGATCGGGCGGGCTGTGCGTGACGGCGGCCGATTCGGCCTCGAGTGCCGCGCCGTGCGCCGCGATGGCGGCGTGCGCGTGCTGCGGATCACCGGGAAGACGGTACTCGATGACGACGGTGACGCGGTGAAGCTGATCGGGACCGCGCAGGACGTGACCGAGGAGGTCGAGGCGCGCTCGGCGCGTGAGCTCCTCGCCAACGTGGTCGACTCATCCGACGATGCGATCCTCACGAAGTCGCGCGACGGCGTGATCACCAGCTGGAACCGCGGCGCCGAGCGACTCTACGGCTACAGCTCCGCGGACGCCATCGGCAAGTCGATCAGCCTCATCATCCCGCCGCGACGGCGCAACGAGGATCAGGAGATCCTGCGCAGGATGTTCGCCGGGGAGTTCGTCGATCGCTTCGAGACCCAGCGCGTGCGCAAAGATGGCACGACGATCAGCGTATCGCTGACGATGTCCCCGGTGCGAGACACCAACGGCAGGATCGTCTCGGCGTCGATCATCGCGCGCGACATCACCGAGAGCAAGCACTACGAGCAGCGCCTGCGACACCTGGCCGATCACGACCCACTCACCGACCTGCTCAATCGCCGTCGCTTTGAGGAAGAGCTCTCGCTAGAGCTCGCCCGCGCGCAGCGGTACGAGTCGCGTGGCGCCGTGG
>Ga0136637_1000292_pt1 | contig 11377 bp, 13 predicted proteins | sample AntDrymUQ8572106_2_FD_105497 | JGI IMG/M metagenome (GOLD analysis project Ga0136637, IMG submission 105497) | Polar desert sand microbial communities from Dry Valleys, Antarctica - metaG UQ857 (21.06) | ecosystem: Environmental > Terrestrial > Soil > Desert | place: Antarctica: Dry Valley... | reverse complement strand
ACTCTAAACTTTTATTATCCGACACTACTTTTGCTTACCTGCTTATTTCACACTGGTTTGTGTCATAAGTCGTCTCATAACTAATTCTACTTTGTCGGCTTTGTCTTAAAAGTCAGAAGGTGCTGAATAATATTCAGAATAAGTTAAATCGAGTGAATAATGTTCGTCATTGTACTTAAAAATTGACTTGAAACCGAATATCATTCATCTCTCAAACACTTTTGAGACAAAGCCCATAATTCAATCCATTTGCTGACTTATGAAACAATTACAAACCAACTTTTATAATCGTCAAAAACAATTATTTTCCAGCAACTCAGATTAAGACGCTACCTTACTTTTGTTTGAGTTTGTTTCGTGACTTTTTGACAATCTCAACGGCACTTTCCGCCGTGTCAGCCAATGTTGTCAGATGTCCCATTTTTCGCCCGCAATGGGCTTTCTGTTTGCCGTAAAGATGAAGTTTGATATTCTGATTTTCCAACGCTTTCGCCCAATTCGGCTCGCCGTCTTCCCATAAATCTCCTAAAAGATTTGCCATTGCCGCAGATTTGTAAAATTCGGTCGAGCCAAATGGCAAACCGCAAACGGCGCGTAGCTGCTGTTCAAATTGATTCGTCGCGCAAGCGTCAATCGTCAGGTGTCCGGAATTATGCGGGCGCGGCGCGAGTTCGTTGACGAGAAGTTTTTCGTCTTTCGTCAGAAAAAATTCAACCGTCATCACGCCGACCACTTCAAGTGCGTCCAAAACGCCGCGAGCTATTTCAACCGCTTCTTTTTGTATTTTCTCGGATAGATAAGCGGGCGCAAACGAGCAGTCTAAAATATGATTGGCGTGAGCATTTTCAATCACACCGTAGTGCGCGAAATTTCCTTGTTCGTCTCTCGCGCCCACGACGGAAACTTCTTTTTCAAAATCTACGAACGCTTCCAAAACCGCTTCGTTACCTTTGATTTGCTCGAAAGCTGTTTCGCAATCATGCAGAGATTTGATTTTCGCTTGACCTTTGCCGTCGTAGCCGAAACCGGCTGTTTTCAAAATTGACGGAAAGCCGAACTCCTGAACGGTAGTTTGTAAATCTTCTAAAGTTTTTATGTGCCGAAAAGATGTGATGGGAAAATTCTTTTGTGATAGAAAATTCTTTTCACGCAGACGGTTTTGCGCGATGTGTAGAACTTCGCCCCGCGGATGAACGGAAACAAATTGTGAAGCCGCTTCAACGGTTTTCGACGGCACATTTTCAAACTCAAATGTTACGACATCAACATTTTGAGCAAAGCGTTTCGCCTGATTTAAATCTTCGTATTCAGCGACGGTTTCAAAATCAGCAACTTGTCCGGTCGGCGTATCGGAGGCGGGCGAAAAAGTATGCACGCGGTAACCCATTTTTCTCGCTTCGATGGCGAACATCCGTCCAAGTTGTCCGCTTCCGAAAACGCCGATTGTCGAGTTTGGCAAAATCTGCTTCATAAAAAGAAAAATGCGCCTAAAAAAGTTTAGCTAAGTTTAGGCACATTTTTCTTGGACATCAACTTTCCGTCGGATTAGTTTAAATCAAACAACAAAAATTCCGTTTCAACTTCGAGCGATTTTATCTGTAAAATTTCTTCGTCGCTCACTGCCGCGCCGTCGCTTCGCTTTAAAGTTTCGCCGTTTAAATCGAGTGAACCTTTGAAGACTTGCAGCCAAGCGTGACGATTTTCTTTGAGCGTGTGCGAAACCGCTTCGCCGCTTGCCAAAATCGAACTGTAAACGGTTACGTCTTGATTAATTTTTACCGAACCGTCATCGCCGCCGCGTGAGGCGACGAGTTTAAGTTTTCCTTTTTTGTCTTCGGGCGCAAAATAAGTTTGCTCATAACTCGGTTCTAAACCGCTGGCTTCCGGCAAAATCCATATCTGATAAAGATGAACCTTTTCAGTTTGCGATGGATTAAATTCACTGTGCCGAATTCCCGTTCCGGCAGTCATTCGTTGAACTTCGTGCGGGCGCAGAACCTCGCTTCCACCGCTGCTGTCCTTGTGTGCGAGTTCGCCGCTCATCACAAAAGTGATAATTTCCATATCACTGTGTCCGTGCGTTCCGAAACCCTGATTTGCTTCAACCCAATCTTCGTTTATCACGCGCAAATTTCGGAAACCCATAAATCGCGGGTCGTGATAATTGTTAAACGAAAATGTATATTTCGTGTCGAGCCAGCCGTAATTTCCGCCGCCGCGTTCGTCGCTTCGTCTGATATTTATCATTGATTTATTCCTCCCTTGTTCTCGTAAAAACATTTATAGAGTACAGGGAAAATTTCGCTTTGTAATCACCAATCGCGGTGAGAAATTTTTCATCATTTCGGGTGAGATTGGCAAGTGAAAAGTGAAAAACTGAAAATGAAGAACTAAAAATGAATAGCGAAAAATGAATAACTTTTCACTTTTAGTTTTTCACTTTTCCGTCCGCGGTTAACTCTTATAAATCAACTCTCACCAAACCGCGCCTAATCGCCAGAGTTGCGGCGGAAGTTCGGTCGGACACGCCGAGTTTTCCAAAGACATTTTTGACGTGCGTTTTGACGGTGTTTTCGCTGACGTTCAAATCGAAAGCGATTTCCTTATTTGCTTTTCCCGCGACAATCGCCTGCAAAATTTTTCGTTCGGTTTTGGTGAGTTCTTCCTGCCCGATATTTTCATTAAGGACGTTGGCGACTTCCGCTTGCAGATATTTTTTGCCCGCGTGAACCGTGCGAATCGCCTTAACCAAATCAGTTGCGGAAACGTCTTGGCAAACGTAGCCGAAAGCGCCGTTTTTAAGCGAACGGGATATTTCCGCATCGCCCGCGTGGTCAGCTAAAACGATGATTTTCGCCCGCTCATTTTTCTTAAGATAATTTTCGATTTCGTCAACCGCGCACGAATCCGGCAGGCGCAAACTAAGAATTGTCACGTCGGGCTTAATCTGCTCGAACAATCGAAGACCGTCCGCGCTCGTCTCCGCTTCGCCGACGATTTCAATATCGTTTTGTTCATTCAAAATCGTCTCGATGCCGACTCTCGTGAGCGTTTGATTTTCGACGATTAAAATGTGAATCGGTGTTTTCATACCCTTTTAATCATCACACAATTTTGAGAAAATTTGCATTGCGGCTCGAAAAATAATTTGACAACGGCTTTTGGCAAGTGCAGAATAATTTTCACCGAATTCATTACGATTTTCAATAATTTTTTACAAGCAAAAAATGTCGGCGACGCAAGAGATTATCCGCTTCGCGCAAACTTTTTCAGGCGAAGGTGTTTAACGAGCGAGAGGAAGCAATAGTAATGCTCGCATATTATCGTTTGCGAGCGATAAAATGAAAATTCGGCAAATGATTTCAGGTCAAAACAATTAATAAAATTTAAGGAGAATAAAAAATGTCAATACCAACCGAACCCGTCGGCTCTCTGCCGCGACCGGCGAAACTGCAAGCGGCGATTGCCGCTTATGACGCAGGAAAAATCACGCACGAAGAATTAAAAGCCGTGCAGGATGAGGCTTGCCGCGATTCCATTTCGCGAATGGAAGCGACGGGCGCTCCCATTATCTCTGACGGCGAGCAGCGTGCGTCGAGTTTTGCGACTTACCCGCTCGCCGACACCTTGGCGGGAACCGGACTTGCCGATAATTTAGCAGGCGACGGACAGTATTTTGCCATTTTTACCGACGGTCATCATCGCCAATTGCCGCGTCTGACCAGCGGACCTTTCAGATATAAAACGTATGCGGCGGATTATTTAAGAGAAGCCGTCAACATGGCGCATAAACCTTTGAAACAGGCTGTGATTGCGCCTTCGATGCTTTATTTGCTTTATCCGCTTGACGGGGAAATTGAAGGCTACACGCGCGAGCAATTCATGGAAGATTTGGTTGACGAATGCGAAAAGGACATCCGCCTGTGCTTTGCAGCGGGCGCGAAACGGGTTTCGATTGATTTTACCGAAGGTAGATTAGCCTGTCGCAACGACCCGAACAATCCGTGGACGGGACGCGGTATGCTTGAAGAATTTATCGCGCTTAATAATCGCGTGCTTGACCGTTTTTCGGCGGAAGAACGCAAAAATATCGGTATTCACACTTGTCCCGGCGGCGACTGCGATGCGACGCACAGCGCGGACGTGGATTACGCCGAATTGCTGCCGAGTATGTTCAAGATGAACGCCGGCTATTTTCTAATTCAACTCGCCAGCGAAGCGGACAAAGAGCGCGTTTATAAACTTCTTGGCGAACACAGCCGCGAAGACGCGAATGGCGTTCCGCAAGTCTGCTTTATCGGCGTTACCAATCCGCAAAATCCGCGCGTGGAAACGCCGGAAGAAGTCCGCGACGATTTGTTATTAGCGTCAAAATACATTCCCGTCGAACGGCTCGGCTCAACTGACGACTGCGGATTTTCGCCGTTCAGCATTGACGTGAAACCGAAACACGGCTCGCCCGATTTCGCCAGAGATGTCGCTTTTCAAAAAATCGAATCACGCGTCAAAGGAACGCAGATGGCATCGGAAGAATTAGGCGTTGCCTAACCAAAGTGAAAAAGTTGAAAAGGTGAAAAAGTTTGCCGTCAAGAAATAATGGCTGACTTTTTCACCTTTTCAACTTTTTCACTTTTTCGCTTTTTCGCTTTTATTCCGCCGACGAGATGCAGAATCGTCCCGCCCAAACTCAAATAAATCCCCCAACGGCTTGCTTCGGAAAAATGCCGCGTTTGGTAAGTTTCATAAACAAACGCCCAAACTAAAAAAACGCTTCCCGCAACCAGTAATGCTGAGCCGAACAGTTGCAGCGTTTTTCGCCAAATCCGCGTTTCGATTTGCAAATAAACCCCGAGCAGAGTGTGGATAAAGCTCGAAAACAAAATATAAATATGCCGCGAGCGCATCAGCAATCTGAAATCTTGCGGAATAATTTCCTTGTCAGGAAAATCCACGCGCATAAATTTTCCCGTTATCAAAAAAATGATAAAGACAATAACGCCGAAAATCAGATGCGCGTATGACATATTTTGCGGTTAAATTTGGTTGCTGTTTTCAGAAGCATTTTAAGCTAGAATAAGTTTTATGAAAACAAGAAGCTGCCTGATTTTTTCAATTTTAATTTTTTTCGAACTATTCTTAACGGTGATGAACGCGCAAAATATTTCAAAAAATGACGATTTCGATGAGACTTATAAAAAATTTAAAGCCCTTTATGAACAGGAGTTGAAGCAATCGGAAATCGTCGGAAGCAGTTTTGTTTTTCTCAAAGATAACAAAATTCTCGCGCAGGAATTTCACGGCGCGGCGAATCTCGAAAAAAATCAAGCGGTTAATAAAAACACAATTTATCATTGGGCATCGAACACGAAACCTTTTACCGGCATTGCAATTATGCAGATGCGCGACCGCGGTTTGCTGAAACTCGACGACCCGATTGTGAAATATCTGCCCGAACTCGAAACCGTTCACAATCCTTTCGGCGAGATGAGCAAAATCACGATTCGGCAATTGATGAATCACACGGCGGGTTTTCGCAATCCGACATTTCCATACAAAAACGGCAAAGATTGGCAACCGTTTGAGCCGCAGGATTATTCGCAGATCGAGGCGATGCTGCCGTTCACGGAGATTCTGTTTAAGCCGGGAAGTCGTTACAGTTATTCAAATCTTGGCATCGTCTTCTTAGGACAAATTATCGAACGTCTGACGCTCGACGATTATGAAGTTTATATTGACAAAAATATTTTGAAACCGCTTGAAATGTATCGAAGTTATTTCGACGCAACACCTTATCATCTTGTTCAATATCGCTCGCACAGTTATTACATCGAAAATGGAAGGCGCACAACCGGAAGATTTGACGCAAATTCCGGCATCACGGTTTCAAATAGCGGTTTAAACTCGCCGCTGCCAGATATGATTAAATATCTCAATTTCTTAATCGGCGAAGCGAGCAAAAAGGAAATTTACGACGGCGTTTTAAAACGTTCGTCACTCGAAGAAATGTTTCAGCCGACAATTTCCGCGCCTCTGGACGCAAACGGCAACGCCGGATTTACGACCGACATCGGCTTGATTTTCTTTCTCGACCGTCGTGGCGGCGAAATTTTTTTAGGACACGGCGGCGACCAAAACGGCTTTATCAGCTACGTCGAATTCAACCTGAAAAAACGCACGGCTTCCGTTTTGATTTTTAATACAAACATCATTTTGCCCGCCAACACGCCGCCCGAAAAAGACACGGTCGGCAAATTGCGAAAAGCAATTCGCGGGTTGCACGAGAGTATAAATTAATGTCTGACACACGACAAAAGATTTGATTACATTTCGATAAAATAAATCATAAATTAGCGAAAAAGGAGAAGTATGAAAAAAGTTACCATCGAAATTTTTTCGGATTACGTCTGACCGTTCTGCTGGCTGGCGGAACCTGCCGCAACCGAATTGGTCAATTCGGAATCGAATATCGAAATCATCTGGCGGGCGTTTGAACTGCGCCCCGAACCAGTTCCGACACTGCCGCCCGACGGCGAATATCTGCACCGCGTCTGGAACAGTTCGGTTTATCCGATGGCGGAAAAAATGGGCGTTGTGATGAAATTGCCGCCCGTCCAACCACGCTCGCGCCTCGCGCACGAAGCTGCGCACTGGGCGCAAACGCTGGGGAAATTTGAAGCGATGAACGCTGAGATTTTCCGTGCCTTTTTTGAACGCGGCGAAAACATCGGCGAAATAGAAGTTTTGGTTTCTCTCGCTTCAAAATTAGATTTGGAAATTGATTCCTTACGCCGTGCGCTCAAAAGCAGAGAATTTGAAAAGAGCGTTATCGCGGACGAGCAGGCAGCCGAACAGTTCGGTGTGAGCGGCGTTCCGGCATTTATATCAAATCGAAAGTTTGCCTTAAGCGGCGTTCAATCTTTTGAAACGCTCAAAATGCTCGTCGAACGAGCCGGAGCAATCTAAATTTTTTGATTTAACTTAAGAAACGCCTTGTTTCGCGTCCCAACTTTCTTGCAGTTTTCTCAAGACGACGATTTGCCCGCCGTGATGCGCGTTGTGAGCGTTGCCGTGAGCGATTAACGAACTCCAAGCCGATGAATTCGTTGCGGAAATCGCTTCGTCAAATTTGCTGCTCTCGGCGGTTTTCATCAATGAATATTCAACCGCCCGTGAACAATCTTTTTCAACTTCCGCCAGAACCAGGCTCGTTTTCCATTATTGCGTTCCTGTGCGATAACGCTCTTGCAACTCGGCGAGAGTGGTATCCGGTTGCTCTTTAATTTGCTGTGCCAGATAGCGGTGGTGCGTTGCGGACAAAGCCTTTTTCGCGCCGGCTCGCTGTGGCAGTCGTTCTAAAGAACCGCTTTCGCGTTTTTGCCGCAACATCTTTTTCAGAAATGTTTGCCCGACGGAAAATTGCGCGGCAATTTCGGCAATGGTTTTAGTGCCTTTTTCATAAGCGGCGACAACACGCTCTCGTAAATCTAAAGAATAAGCTCGCATTGCTTCAGCTTACACTCTTAAAGTTAGTCGCTCAATTCTGGGAACCGCTATATTTTAATTTTTGTGATCCTAATGAAAATCACAACAAAATCCTAAAACCTTCCTGCTCAAAATGATGGTCGTGCGTGAGAATTTCTGTAATATCGAATTCGCGGCAAATGTTCATCGAAATGCAATCGGTCAAACTATAACCTTTGTCGAGACGTGAAGCGTAAAGTTCTAAACCTTTGAGAAATTCATTTCTAGTTTGTTCGACAACTTGAAAATTCATGTCGGCTAAAACTTCTAAAATAATAGCCGAAACTTCCTGCCGAGTTTCTTCACCATAACCGCTAAAATAATTAAGAACTTCGCAAAGAACCGAATCCGTTGTTACAAACTTATAGCCGACAATTTGAGTTTCGACTTCTACGGCTCTTTCGTGCCATTGGTCGCTTTCCTGAAAGAACGCCGCGAAATACTGCGTGTCAACAAAAGCCGTTTTCATTTTTTCGGTGTTCCGTAAAGATAATGGTCATGTTGTTCCGAACCGTCTTTCGGCATTTCTTCCCAAACTTCGTCAGGAATTTTTTCAGAACGAGCGCGAATTTTTTGCCAGATAGTCAGCGGAGTTTCCTTTTCGATAGATTCGATTTGATGAAGAATTTCCCTTTGTTTTTCAATCGGCAAAATCTTCACCCGTTCATAAATTTTCTCGGCTACATCGGTTTGCATAATTATCACCTTGCTTTGTGAAATTTTAGCATAAAATTAAACTAACTTTTTCGCTTTCTTGACAACATTCTCAACTGTAAAACCAAACTCTTTGAAGACATCATCGCCGGGCGCGCTTGCGCCGAATCGGTCAACCGTCAGCGTATTGCCTGTCGTGCCGACGTATTTTGCCCAGCCTAAAGAGACGCCCGCTTCGATTGCCAAACGCGCTTTGACGTTTGACGGCAAGACGAATTCTTTGTATTTCGGCGGTTGTTCTTCGAAAAATTCCCAGCACGGCATTGAGACGACGCGCGTCGGCGTTCCGCTGGCGTTTAATTGTTCACGCGCCTGCAGTGCAAGACCGACTTCCGAGCCGGTCGCAATGATAATCAATTTCGGCGCGGACGCTTTGCCTTGTTTGTCTTCGGCTTCGGCTAAAATATATGCGCCTTTGTGCAAGCCTTTGGCGTCAGCGAATTTTTTGCGGTCAACAAGAGCGACTTTTTGGCGCGAAAATGCGAAAGCCGTCGGCGCGTTGTCTCTTTCAAGAGCCGCCCGCCAAGCCTCGCGGGTTTCGTGCGCGTCGCACGGGCGAATGACGGCGAGCTTTGGAATGGCGCGGAGCGCGGCGAGATGTTCGACTGATTGGTGCGTCGGACCGTCTTCGCCAAGCCCGATTGAATCGTGCGTGAAAACGAAAATCGTCTGCACGCCGGAGAGAGCGGCGAGGCGAATTGCCGGGCGCATGTAATCGCTGAAAGTTTGGAACGTGCCGCCGAACGGAATTACGCTGCCGTAGAGAGACATTCCGTTCATCGTCGCGCCCATCGCGTGTTCGCGGATGCCGAAATGAATGTTGCGCCCGTCGTATTTTCCAGCCTCGAAATCGTGCGAGTTTTTTATCGTCGTGTTGTTCGACGGCGCGAGGTCGGCAGAGCCGCCTAAAAGCTGCGGCACAGCATCGGCAATCGCGTTAATGACTTCGCCCGAATAAGCGCGGGTCGCTTTTGCCTCAACGTCGTCGAATTTCGGCAGAGATTTTTCCCAACCGGCGGGCAGTTTATTCTTTCGGGTTTCCTGCAAAGTCTTGCCCAAATCGCCGTGGGTTTTTTCGTATTTTACAACCAATGCTTCCCAATCCTTTTCGAGTTTTGCGCCGCGTTTTATCGCTTCTCTAAAATGCGCTGACGCTTCCTTCGGGACGTAAAAATGTTTGTTTTCATCCCAGCCGAGATTGCGTTTTGTTTCTTTGACGGCTTCTTCTCCGGGCGCGTCCGAGTGCGCTTTCGACGTTCCTGCTTTCGGCATTCCGAAACCGATAATGGTTTTGACGCGAATCAATTTCGGCTTGTCTTTGATTCGGTGCGCGTCTTTGATTGCTTTTTCGATTGCCTTCAAATCGTTGCCATCATCAACGACTAAAACGTGCCAGCCGCACGATTCAAACCGCTTGGTAACATCTTCGCTAAAAGCCAAATCGGTCGAGCCGTCAATCGTAATACTGTTGTCGTCGTAGAAATAAATCAGATTTTTGAGTTTGAGATGTCCTGCGAGCGATGCTGATTCGTAAGACACGCCTTCCATCAGATCGCCGTCTGAGCAGATGCAGTATATGTGATGGTCAATAATCGGAAAGCCTTTTTGATTAAATTTCGCCGCCAGATGTTCTTGCGCCATTGCCATTCCCACGCCGTTAGCAAAACCTTGCCCAAGCGGTCCGGTCGTGATTTCCACGCCTTTGGTCATAAAATTTTCGGGATGTCCGGGCGTTTCCGAATGAAGTTGGCGAAAGCGTTTCAGTTCGCTTATCGGCAAATCATAACCCGTCAAATGGAGCAGCGAATACAGCAGCATCGATCCGTGTCCGGCACTCAATAAAAATCTATCGCGGTTGAACCACTTCGGATTTTTCGGGTTGTAGCGCATAAACTTCGTCCACAGAACATAAGCCGTCGGAGCCATTCCAAGCGGCAAGCCCGGATGTCCCGATTCGGCTTTCTGCACAGCGTCTAAAGACAAAGTTCGGATGGTGTTAATGCAAAGTTGGTCAATATTTTGTTGTGTTTTTGGCGCAGTCATATTTATAAGTTTAGATTTCGATTTCAAGATGAATCAAAATTGCTTTTTCGATTTCCTTTAATGTTTCTTCGTTGATTTTGCCAAACAGCTTTCTCAATCTCAACTTATCAATTGTTCTGATTTGATTTGCCTTGGCTTTTGAATCGCTTGTCAGATTTCCTTCGCCTTTCAGCAGAAAAACTTCAAACGGATAAATTTTTTCGGTCGTGGAAGTTATCGGCACGATTGTGACGGTAGCGGCGTATTGGTTATTAATGTCGTTGGAAACAATCAACACTGGACGAGTTTTTGCGATTTCGCTGCCGACAGTCGGGTTCAAATCAGCGAGATAGATTTCGCCTTTCAAGATTCGGCTCATAAATTTTCCAAATCGGCAGTTTCAAATTCTTTCGTAATTTCCAAATCTTCCGCTGATGTCGCTTGATAACCTTCGACGAGAAGCGTCTTTATATCGCGCTTTTTCTCACGGTTGACTTTTTCCTTGATTGCCTCCAGGACAAATTTTTCCTGCTCTTTCGACACCGAGCCAAGAAAGCCTAAAATCTCATCAGGGACTTTTATTGCAATTGTTTTCATAACTTAATTTTAACACAAAACAAATTTCGATAGTGTTGATGCAAAGTTGGTCTAAATCAATTTTCTTTTTTCTCCTTTCTTTTAACAGACAAAACAAGTAGCTTTAGAAAGCCGCGAAACAAAATGCAAAAATCAGAATCGCGGTGAAATTTATTTGTTTCATAACTTTTTAATAATAATCCTCGTCAAATTCGTTTTCTTCGTCATCTTCCTCAAAATCTTCGTCAAACTCGCGTAAAAATTCCTGTCTGAAACGGCGGTCTTTTTTGAGTAAGTTTGAAACGAATCTTCGCAACGCCGAATTGTGTAAGTTTTCAAGGAGCAAATTTAGCTTGTCGCCCGTGTAGCTGAAATTTCCGCTGCGAATCGCGTAGAAAACGGCAACTCTGTGTTTGCAAACGTTGCCCCAATCGTATGGGCAATTGCAATCGTGTTCGACAACCGCTTCGCCGTTTAGTTTGACGTAAACGCCGTATTTTTCGCTGCCGAAAACCATTGCGCTGAACTCGTTTTCGCTGACTTT
>Ga0136637_1000290_pt1 | contig 11409 bp, 9 predicted proteins | sample AntDrymUQ8572106_2_FD_105497 | JGI IMG/M metagenome (GOLD analysis project Ga0136637, IMG submission 105497) | Polar desert sand microbial communities from Dry Valleys, Antarctica - metaG UQ857 (21.06) | ecosystem: Environmental > Terrestrial > Soil > Desert | place: Antarctica: Dry Valley... | reverse complement strand
CGGCGACAAGCAGCCTGCTGCCGACGACATCGGATTCGTGGGCTCAATCAAGTGGCGGGCCGACGGCGCGTTCACGCGCGCCGATGCCGCCGCGCTTGTCGCTGCCCGCGAAGCCGTGCCCGGTGCCGACGCCACGACCCGCTTGATTGGCGTCTCCCGCTCGGGCTTCGACGCCGACGTGACGGTCCTCGACGCGCAACTCGGGCCCGCGGAGATCATCGCCGCCCACGGCCCTTGAACGGTAGCCCGGCGTCTCCCCCGGTCACAAGTCGACGAGCCCGGCATGCGTGCCGCTCGCGACGAGAAGCGCTGCGAGATCGCCCGCGTCGGAGCTCAGGATCTCGTCGCCGTCTCTCGCCAGCACGACGATCGCCGCATCGACGACGCCGTCGTGCCCCGCGCGCTCGACTGCGATCAACGCGCCGGCAGCACGTTCGTCTACCCCGAGCTGACGACGCGGCTGACCATGAGCATCGGCGGCGCACGACCGCTCGAGGAGGTCAACGACGGATCCTGGGTCAAGCTCGCCGGCGACGCCGCCTACCGGCCGGCGTTCGTGACCAAGACCGTGAGCGATCTGCTCAAGCGCGCCGCCGTCGAGGCGCCGGCGCTGATCGCGATGTCCGCGCACGACAACGACACCGCGCGCCAGATCGACAAGCGCATCCAGCGCCTGGCGAACCGGTAGCGGTCGTGACCCGCCGTGCCGCTGGTGCAGGTTGCGTGCGGCATGCGCCGGCTCGACACCCGCCTCGAATACCTCGTCCCGAGATCGCCGACGTGACCCACGAGTGCTCGACCTACTACTCGGCCGACGTCGAGCGGGGTTTCACGCATGACGACCCCGAAGTCGCGATCGAGTGGCCCGACGACATCGCGCTGCTCGTGTCCCAGCGCGACGTCGATGCGCGAGCGCTGCGCGAGATCGCGGACGAGCTCCCGTTGTCGGCTTACCCCGAGCGTGCCGACGCCGGGCCCTCTAGTGCAGCAGCCTTCTACCATTCGCGTATGCCCGACGAACATCCGGCGGTCGTCGTCGACAGCCTCTCCAAGACGTTCAGCATTCCCCACGAGCGTGTTCATACGCTGAAGGAGAAGGCGCTGCACCCGTTCCGGCGGACGGAATACGACGAGCTGCGCGCGCTGCGCGAAGTGTCCTTCGCGGTCGAGCCGGGCGAGTTCTTCGGCATGGTTGGCCGAAACGGGTCCGGCAAGTCAACGCTGCTGAAGTGCGTGGCGGGGATCTACCGGGCGGACGCCGGCGACATCTACGTCAACGGGCGCATGTCGACGTTCATCGAGCTGGGCGTGGGGTTCAACCCGGACCTGGCGGCCTACGACAACACGATGATTAACGCCACGATGCTGGGTCTCTCCACGAAGGAGGCTCGCAGGCGCTTCGATCAGATCATCGCCTTCGCCGAGCTCGAGGAGTTCGTCGACCTCAAGCTCAAGAACTACTCGTCGGGGATGATGGTGCGCCTCGCGTTCTCGGTGATGATCCAGGTTGACGCCGACATCCTGCTCATCGACGAGGTCCTCGCGGTCGGTGACGCCGCCTTTCAGCAGAAGTGCTTCGACGAGTTCGCGCGGATCCGCCGCCAGGGAACAACGGTCCTGCTCGTTACCCACGACATGGGCGCCGTCGAGCGCTTCTGCGACCGCGGCATGCTTCTGGAGCGCGGCCGCGTCGTTGAGCGCGGCGATCCCGAGCGCTTGACCAGTCGCTACCTGGAGCTGAACTTCTCCCAGGACGCGCGCGCCGCGGAGGCTCAGCAGGCCGGCGACGTCCCCGAACCCGTGGTGGCGGCCGAGCCCGACGCGCCGACCGAGGACGAGGATCCCGAGGCCGCGACGCGACTCGGGGACCGGCGCGCCGAGGTGCTCGAATGCTGGTTCGAGGACGAGCACGGCCACCGCGCGGAAGCCGTCCACGGTGGCAGCCGCTGCACCTGCGCGATGCGGGTGCGCTTCAACGGCTCCTCGGAGAATCCGATCGTCAGCCTCTCGCTCGCTAACTCGATCGGCGATGTAGTGGTTGGCGCAAGCAACCGCCGGGGCCCGGACCTCGGTAGCTTCGAGGCCGATAGCGAGGCGGTCGTCCGCGTGACCTTCACCAACGTGCTGGCCCCCGACCGCTACTGGGTGACCGCCGGCGTCGCCCCCGACGTCAACGGCCTGTACTGGCACGACCGGCGCATACGGCTGACGTCCGTGGTCGTGACCGGGATCGGGGCCGAGGGCCTCGTCGACCTTCCATACGAACTGACGACCCAGCGCGGCGCGACTATCACGTCAGAGCTCGGCTCGTGAGCGGAGTTCCGGCCCCGGCGCCGGCAGGGTCGGAGAGCTTCGGCCGCCCGATGAAGGGTCCGTCCGCCTTCGGGTCGGACATGGGCCGCTTCTGGCGGCTGACGTACGCGCTCGCGGTGACCGACTTCAAGCTGAAGTTCTTCGGATCGGTGCTCGGATACCTGTGGCAGCTGATGCGCCCACTGATGCTCTTCGGCGTGCTGTACGTCGTGTTCACGCAGTTTCTCGACGTCACCGGTGACGCCAAGTACTTCCCCGTCGCGCTGCTGCTCGGCATCGTCGTCTTTCAGTTCTTCGGCGAGGCGACCGGGAACTCGGTGCGCTGCATCGTCAACCGCGAGAACCTCGTGCGAAAGATCGAGTTCCCTCGGCTGGCGGTTCCCGCCGCGACCGTCCTAACCGCGCTGTTCAATTTCACGCTGAACCTGATCCCCGTCGTGCTGTTCCTGCTGCTGGCCGGCGGCCAACCGCGCTGGTCGTGGTTCGCGTTCCCGCTTCTGCTCGCGCTACTGGCGATCTTCGCACTCGGCTTCGGGATGCTCCTCTCAGCGCTGTTCGTGCGCTACCGCGACGTCGAGCCGATCTGGGACGTCGTGCTGCAGGTTATGTTCTACGGCTCGCCGATTCTGTACCCGCTGCAGACCGTCATCGACAAGGCTGGCCCGAAGGTGGCCTCCGCACTGATATGCAATCCGTTCGCAGCGATCCTGCAAGAGATCCGGCACACGTTCATCGACCCCTCGCACGTCAGCGCCACGGCGGCCATCGGCGGAACCGCTCGCCTGCTGATCCCGCTGGGCGCGATCGCGGTCGTGTTTGCGCTCGGGCTGTGGGTTTTCATACGCGAGGCTCCGCGGATCGCCGAGGATCTCTAGTGGTCCGTCCTTGCGAGATCGGCCAGTAAGCACGATGCGCATCGCCCTCGTCTCGCGAGAGCTCGCGCCGTACACCGGTGGTGGGATAGCGCCGATCGTGGCCGCGGCGGCGCGCGAGCTGGCGCAGATCGCCGAGGTGACCGTGGTCACCACCGCCTCCGCCCGTGCCGAGCACGAGCGTCTGCGCGCCGCCGACGACCCACGGGTCCTTCCTGACGTCATCCGTCTGCTGTTCGTCGAGGAGCCCGGCCCGGAGGGCTTCGGGGCCGCCTTCTCTTACATGCACGCGTACAGCGCTCGCGTGCATGAGCTGCTGCGAGAAGCCTACGGCGATGACGGACCCGACCTGATCGAGTTCTGCGATTACCTGGCCGAGGGGTTCGTCACGATCCAGGCCGCCCGCACCCGTGCGCGCTGGCTGGCTGGGACGCTCGTCTGCGTGCGGTTGCACACGACATCAGAGCTGTGCAACGTGCTCGACGCGCACATAGGCGACGACTTCGCGACCGTGGCCCTCTACGAGGCCGAGCGTTACTGCCTGCGCCACGCAGACCGGATCCTGTGGTCTGGCGGAGACGTCCTGGCGACCTATCAGCGGTACTACGGGGCAAACGCGCTGGCGACCGCCGTGAAGATCGCCGACGCATTCCTGGAGGAGCAGGATGAGGACTCAGACGACGATGAGAAAAGACCGATCCCCGGCGAGATCGTGCGGCTGCTGTACGTGGGGCGCATGGAGCGGCGCAAGGGCGTCCAGAACCTGGTCCGGGGTCTGCTCGAGTTGCCGCGAGACGACTGGCGGCTGACGCTGCTGGGCAGCGACACGAACACGGGGCCGCTGGCGACCTCGCTACGCGACCAGATCGAGCTGATGGTCGCCGGGGACCCGCGGGTGCGCTTCGCCGAGCCAGTCCCACGCCACGCGGTGGGCGCTCTCATCCGCCGTCATGACGTCGTCGTCCTGCCCTCGCTGTGGGAGTGCTGGCCGAACACGGGCCGCGAGGCCCTGCAGCAGAACCGACCGCTGCTCGCGTCCCCGGTCGGCGGTCTGTGCGAGATGGCCCAGACCGACCGCAGCGGCTGGCTGAGCGCCGGCACCGATGCCCGAGGGCTGGCCGAGGCGGTGGCCGCGAGACTGGACGATCCCGCGTCGATCGCAGACCTCATAGAGGCCGGCGGCCCGCGCGAGGTGTTCGAGGAGCTCACGGACCCTCAGCGCTTCCTGGAGCGCTACCGCGACCTGCTCGCCGTGCAACGCCCGCGAGCGATCGACGCGCAACCGCCGGCCGGGGCGAACGCAGCGCCGCTCGTCTCGATCGTCGTCCCGTACTTCAAGCTCGAGGCGCTCGTCGAGCAAACGCTCGACAGCGTCGCCGCGCAGACCCACCCCAACATCGAGACGATCGTCGTCAACGACGGATCGCTGCGCGAGGAGGACGCGATCCTCGTCGAAGTCGCGCTGCGGCCCGGTGTCACGGTCGTGACTCAGGTCAACTCGGGTCTGGGTGCTGCGCGTAACTTCGGAATCGCCCAGGCACGCGGCGAGTACATCCTGCCGCTCGACGCCGACGACATCATCGCGCCCGACTTCGTCGCGCGTTGCGTCCAGGCGCTCGAGGCCGACGAGTCGCTGGCGTACGCAGGGACATGGGTCGAGTACATGAAGCCCGACGGCACGCGAGTCGTCGACCCACTCGGGGGCTACATGCCCTACGGCAACTGGTCCAGCCTGATCCAGCGCAACAACGTCGCCGGCGTCTGTTCGTGCATGATCCGCCGCCGCGTGTTCGACCTCGGCTTTCGCTACAGCCACGAGCTGACGAGCTACGAGGACTGGCTGCTGTACTGGGAGCTCGGGCGGGCCGGTCTTCACGGGGAGATCGCGCCCGAGCGGCTGTTCCGCTACCGGGTGCGCGAGGAGTCGATGATGCGCGAGATCGGCGCGCCGCGCCTGGCGCGGCTGCTCGGCGAGTTGCAGGCTCACCTGCGTGGAGCGGACGTGCGCTGGACGCTGCCGAATGTCGCTCCCCTGACGTCGCACAACGACGCCAACACGTCCTCAGCGGATCGCGGCCCTGAGTCCGCAGACATGCTGGAGCGGGCCAACGCCGAGCTGCGCGCCGCCAACGCGTCCCTGTCACGCGAGCGGCTCGGTACCCGCGAGGCCGCGGCAGCCACGGTTCTCGCCCGCCACGCTGCGGCGTTGGAGCGCATCGCCGAGCTCGAGGCGCAACTGGCCCAACAGCCGAGCGCAGCCGGATGACGCTCGCCACCGCGATGCGACACCAGCGCGACGAGCTCGCCGCCGCGCTCTGCGCGGGACTGGCCGTGGGTGCGATCGGCGAAGAAGTCGGACCGGCGCTGGAGCGGTCGGCTGGCACGGTCAGCCGCGTCTCGCTCGGGGAGATCGGCGGCGCCGATGTGGTCGTCTGCCTGGACGGCACTGCCATGCAGGGAGCCGGCGCGCTGGACGCCCTCGCGGCGCTGGCACGAAGCGGCACGCTTGTGATCCTCGGTCTACGTCCGCCCCAGCCGCTGATCGAAGATGCGCTGAAACGCCTGCCGGACGGGATCGCGATTCCCCAGCACGCCGTCGAAGTGGCCTGCCTGGGCGACGGGTCGCCGCGCACGGTGCGGGTCCCGATCCCGGAGCGAGCAGTCGACGACGCCCTGCACGTGGTCATCGCCGCCGGGTTCGGGGTCGAAGCGGTGGCAGCGGCGACCGCGTCCGTCGAGGCCGCCGGGGGGGCGCTGCACTTCGCCCACCTACTCGCGCTGGAGGCTGCCAACGGCGAACTGCGCCGCGCGAACGCACGCCTGGCATCCGAACGCCTCGGGGTCCAGGGATCGGCCGCCGCGTCGCTCGTCGTCGGCCTGGAGGCGCGGATCGCCGCGGCACAGGAGCAAGCGTCCGCCGCCGAGCGGATCGCGGCTGGATGGCAGGCGGAGGCGCGCCAGAACGACGCCTACCTCCAGGCGGCGCGCCAGCACTTGCAGACCCCGCGCCACCGGGCCGCCGAGGCACTGCATGATCGCTTCGACAGGTTGCCCGGCGCCACCGCGCTGCGCTCGACCCGGCGCAAGGTCGGCAGGCTGGTGGGTATCCCACCAGCGCAGCATGAGCCCCAGCCGCCCCCGCCCCAGCCGCCTCCGCCAGAGCCGTCCCCGCCCGCGACGGCCGCAGCTGACGCCGCCGCGCCGCCGCCGTCCGCCGCGCCGGAGAATATGCACGGCACGTTCGTCGGCGACGACCGCGTGCTCGTGCGCACGACCTGGGGCGGGCGCATTTTTGCCTCCGCGCGCGACCTCAGCCTCACCCCCGAGCTGCTCGCACACGGCACCTACGACGAGCCGTTCACGCGCTTTGTGCAGGCCGAGTTGCGCGCAGGAGACGTCGCGGTCGACGTCGGCGCGAACATCGGGCTGTTCACGCTGCTAATGGCCCGGATCGTTGGACCGACCGGCCGCGTCGTCGCCTACGAGCCCGAGCCCGAAAACCTCGCCCTCCTGCGCGACAACGTCGCCGCCAACTACGTCGCCGACTGGGTCGAGATCGTCGCCGCGGCGGCCGCGGCGCAGGCGGGTACGGCCACCTTCTACGCCACGGAGCGCTTCAAGGGCAACGGCTCGCTCGTGGAGCACGACCCTGACTACTTCGCATCGTTCGACATCGATTCCAACGTGGCCATCGAAGTCGAGACCGAAGCGCTCGATCGCCGCTTCGACGGCTTTGACGGGCACATCGACCTGCTGAAGATCGACGTTGAGGGCGCCGAGCATCAGGTCCTGCGGGGCGCGTGCGGCCTGCTGGAGGCGGGCACCGTCCAGCGCCTATGTCTCGAGGTCATCCGCGCTCGCATGGCCGCGGACTGGGAGCCGTTCGTGGCGCTGCTCGACGAACTTCGAGCCGACGGCTGGACGTTCGCGCGCCTGGACGCCGACGGCCGCCGCGTCGCGCTGTCGCTGCCCGCGCTCGTGCAGCGCGGTCACTTCTCCCAGGTACTGCTCGAGCCCCCGGCGCGCTGAGCTCAGCCGGCGGTCCACAGCTCCTCGTCGATGGCGACCGCGGCCAGCGCGCGGCCGGCCGCACGCGGGTCCGGGCAGCGCGTGCGCCGGCCGCGCACGAGAACGTCGGGCACGACGGTGCCGTAGCGCCCGCTGGCCGCGAGGCGGTCGTAGAGCACCCGCTCCTCACAGCCGTCGGGGGCGTCGGGCAGGCCGCCGTCGAGGGCGTCGGCGGGCAGCAGCGCCACCGACGCGGCGGCGTCGAACTCGCCGATCAGCGCCGCGACGGCGTTGCCTAGCGGCGCGTTGACCGGGTCGCGCCCGTCGCCGTAGGCCGTCGCGTACGCGGGCCGGGCGGGCGCCGCGAGCGCCAGGCAGCAGCGCGCGAGGAAGCCGGGAGCGAGCGTCTCGCCGGCCGCCAAGAACAACACGTGGCCGTCCCGGCGCCGCTGCGCCAGGCCCAGGCGCCGCGCGTCGACGCGGGCGCCGTCGGGCAGGTAGGCCAGCCGACCGATGCGCGCGAGCTGGGCGACCGGGACGCGCTCGGGGTCGTCGGCGACGACCATGATCTCCAGGTCCGGCCAGCGCTGGGCCTCGAGCGCGTCGAGCGTCGCCGCCAACGACCCGTCGCCGCGGCGCACGGTCACGATCGCGGTGACCGGCGGCGGCTCGGCGGACGACGCGGCGGGGGCGCCGGACGCGGGCTTGACCAGCGCCGCGTAGCGCTCGCGCAGCAGATCGTCGTCGGCCATCGCCTCGACGGTCGCCCGCGGTGCGCCCTCGCGGATGAGCGCCGCGATCTCCTCGCGGCGCGTCACCAGGTCGGCGAGTCCCTGGGCGATCGCCGCGTCTGAGCCGTCGGTGGTCAGCCACCCGCTGCGCCCGACCTGGAAGCCGTCGGTCATCCCGCCCACCGGCGTCGCCAGCACGGGACGGTTGGCCGCGAGCGCCTCGCGCACCACGTAGCCGTAGCTCTCGAAGCGCGAGGGCACGACGACAATGTCGTGGGAGCGCATGAGCGCCGCGACCTCATCGCGCGACGCGCTGCCGCGCAGGACGATCCGCGGGTCGTCGCCGGCGAGGTGCTCGAGGTGCGAGCGCATCGAGCCGCCGGTCGGCGACGTCGCGGTGTCGCCGCCGACCATCGTCAGGCGCACGTCAGGATCGGGCAGGGCGCGCAGGCCCTGCACGAGCCCGATCACCCCCTTCAGGCGCTGCATCCGCCCGACGTAGAGGATCCTCAGCTCGCCGTCCTCGCGCGGCTCGCGGGCGCGCTGGTTCTCCGGCCCGAGCACGAGGGCGACGGGCACGAGCGTCGCCGGGGCGAGCCGGTGCGCTCCGTAGAAGCGACGATAGATGCCCAGCGTGCCCTCCCCGGGCGCGAGCAGGCGGTCGGCGAAGCGCAGCGACAGGCGCTCGAGCGCCATCACGGAGCGGCTGGCGAGGTCCTCGCGCGGCTGGCCGTCGGCGGCCGCGGTCATCTCCCAGCTCGTGTGCAGGCGCACGACGAGCGTCGTCGCCGCGAGCTCCGGGCAGCCGCTGCGCTTGGCGTCGATCGCCACCGCCCCGATGCCGCGGTAGTCGTGAAACTCCACGAGGTCGATCGGACCTTCAGCAGAGAGGTCGCGCAGCGCGTGCCAGACGGCGAGACTCGCGGCGTGATGGCTGGACAGCATTGGGCTCAGGTCGCCCTCGGGCTCGGCGAACCAGGCGAAGCGCAGGTCGGCTGTGATTGACAGTCCCTCGTCGCCGTCCGCACGCAGCCGCTCGTACTCCGCCCGCAGGCTCTCCGGCGCAAGCACGGTCACCTCGGCCACGCTGCCGAGCAGGCCAGCCACATCAGCCACATGCCGAGCGATGCCGCCGCTGCGGACGAGCGGCCACACCTCCTGGGTCGCGAGGACCAGCCTCGGACGCTCAGGCATCGTGGGTGCCCCGAGGTCGCATCACGAGCCACCACATCGGCGCTCCGCGAAACTCGCTGATGGCCAGCTGTCGGGTGACCAGCGGGATGAAGTCGAGGTACGGGAACTCGTCCACGTATCGGGTCTGTGTCGGCACGCGATCGATCTCGTGTGTCGTCGAGAACACCGCTTCGAGCCTGTCGGTGATGCCGGCGACGAGCAGATCGTGCGCCTCGACGATGATCTCCGCGCCGTTCAGCCCGGGCGCGACGCAAGGGTCGAGGATCTCCGCCTCCGCGCCGTCACAGTCACAGATCACGAGCGACCCCCTCCGATCCCCGAGCACATCGGCGAGGAGCTGCGCGGTGCAGTACTCGACCCGCACGTCGACCTCGACGCCGTTCAGAGCCGCGACCTCGACCGCCCGTTGCGACTGGTCGGCACGCGGTTCGAACGCCACGAGCCGTGCCTTCGGCAATCGTCGCCCCAAGCCGGCGGCATAGTAGCCCTCCGCCGCGCCGATGATCACGGCGAGCTCGGGTGCTCTGCCGACGGCGGACTCGATGGCCTGGTGAAGCTCTCGCTCATAGATCCCGAGCAGCTTGGGCGCGAACAGATCCATCCCCGTCATTGCCCATTCGGGCAGCAGCACGCCCTCAAACGGACCGTTGACCACTGTGTTGCCAAAGTGGTCACGGACACGGCGGTTGGCCCATTCCAGGGGAAACAGGCGTTCGCGGTCCAGACGCCGCTCGAGCGCGCCGATGCGAGCCACGAACTCGTTGGTCCGCGACCCCAGCATCCAGCGCCTAGGATGTCCGCGGTGCACGGCCACGGTCTCGCGGCACCATGTCCGGTAGCCAACCCCTGGCAGCCATTCCTGTCCAGACCATCGACCTCCGTGCAAGGCGGGTTCGCGCGTGACAATCGGACCGGCCGCACTGTCCCGAACTCATCGCCGGCAGTGTAGTTGGGTCATCAGGCACCGCGGGAGTCGCTGCGCGCCTCCCGGTAGGCGGTCGAGGTGAGACCGGGCTTACTGATGAGGAACGACATCGCCCGTGGCTTCGCGATGCCGTCCAGAAACGCCTCGAGCTCGTCTATGCGCCGCTCCCACGTGTCGTCCTGGGCCGTGCGCCGGCCGGCCTCGCCGAGGCGCGCGCGCAGCTCGGGGTCGGCGACCAGCTGGCGATCGCGGCGCTGACGGCCGCGACCTCGGGCATCAGGCAGTTCTCGCCGTCCACGCAGAGGTCGCGGTTTCCGTGCGAGTCGGTGCCAAGAGAGTGTTTGTGCTACGATGACGCACATGGAGAACGTTGTCGGGGTGCGAGAGCTGCGCCAGAATCTCAGCCGCTATCTCGAACGGGTCAAGGATGGCGAGGCCTTCGTCGTGACCGAGCACGGCACCGAGGTCGCGCGCCTGACGCCCTCGGCGCGCTACGAATCGCCGCTGGCGCGGCTGATCGCCGAACGCGGAGCGACGATCCCACGCGGCGACCTGCTCGCGAACCTCGGGCCGCGCCACCGCCTTGACGGCACGTCGACTGCCGATCTGCTCGACGCCGAGCGGGAGGAACGGCTCTGACCGCGGGTGCCGGCGCGCTCGCCTACCTGGACGCGTCCGCTTACGTCAAGCTCCTCGTCGAGGAGCGCGAGTCGGCCGCGCTGGAAGCGGCGTTGAGGGGCTGGCCGGCGTGGGTATCGAGCGCCCTGATGGGCACTGAGGCGGTACGCGCCTGCCGGCGCGTCGGGGAGAACGTAGCCGCCGATGCAGAGGCGCGTCTGCGCGATGTCGCACTGATCCCGATCGACGATGCGGTTCTTCACGCTGCGCGGCGGCTGGATCCAACCGGTCTGCGGACGCTCGACGCGATCCACCTGGCAACGGCTGCGAGCCTCGGCGCCGATCTCGGGGCGCTGTTCACGTACGACGCCAGGCTTGCCCAGGCGGCCCGCGATGCCGGCCTTGTGGTGCAAGCTCCGGGGATTGTCTGACGCTGGATCGGCGCAGGGCCGCGATTGCCATGCGAGTCGGTGCGCACCCGCCTCCCAGCGGGGGTCCTGATCACGCGCGCCGGCGCGGCTCGGCCGCGAGCCGGCCGGCGAGCCGGCGCATGCGAACCATCAGCGCCGCCGACGGCGTGACCTTGCCGTTGAGGTAGGTCGACAGGCGCGACGGCGACGTGCCGATCCGTGCGGCGAACTGCGCCTTGCTCAGGCCACTGCGCGTGATGACGCCGCGCACCTCCCCGGCGACGGCCGAGCCAGGGGCCGGCGACGCCGGTCGCGTCGCCGAGGCGAGCGCGCAGCGT
>Ga0136637_1000288_pt1 | contig 11444 bp, 12 predicted proteins | sample AntDrymUQ8572106_2_FD_105497 | JGI IMG/M metagenome (GOLD analysis project Ga0136637, IMG submission 105497) | Polar desert sand microbial communities from Dry Valleys, Antarctica - metaG UQ857 (21.06) | ecosystem: Environmental > Terrestrial > Soil > Desert | place: Antarctica: Dry Valley... | reverse complement strand
TCGCGGCGCGTTCCCGGCTCGCCTCCGAGCGCCTAGAATCGCCTCGCACGCGGACGTAGCTCAGTTGGTAGAGCGTCGGCTTCCCAAGCCGAAGGTCACGGGTTCGATCCCCGCCGTCCGCTTGACGTGAAGTGCCTGCACATCGGCTGGTTTCGGGGAGATGGCCAGGTGGCGCACGGTGGAGCTGTGGCCCGGTAGTGGCCCGAACGTCTCGTCAGCCGTTGCCCGTGGCCCGGTCGCGCTCGGCGTCGAGGGCATCCAACTGGCCGGCGATGGACCCCATCGCGCCGTCGACGAGCGTGCCGTAGTGACGCTCGATCATCAAGACGCTGGTGCCCATGATCCGCGCGAGGGCGTGGATGCCGAGCCCGGCCGCGAGCGCGTCGCTGGCGAACGTGCAGCGCAGGTCATAGATCCTCGCGGGCGTCGCCACGCCGCTCGCCTCGATCGCGGGCGCCCATTCGCGGCGGCGGAAGTTGTCGAGGCTCAGCACGCCGCCTTCTGAGGCCGGGAAGATCAGCGGCGTGTCGAGGCGTGGCGGGATCATGTCGAGCGCCTCGACGGCCCTGCGCGTCAGTGGGACCTGCCGGCGGCTGCGCTCGGTCTTCGCGCGCTCCACGATCTCGCCGCCGCTGACGGTGCGCCGGACGGTGAGCAGGCCGGCGTGACGGTCGATGTCGCGTCGCTCGAGCGCCTGCCATTCCTCGGGCCGCAGTCCGGTCGCAGCAGCGAACGCCGGCAGCGGCGCGTAGGCGGGCGGCAACTCGGCGGCGATCGCGTCGACCTCCGCTCGCGTGAAGGCCCGGACGGTGCGCGGGCTTGGCTGGCGGTTCTGGCCGGCCTGCACAGCCGGGTTGACGCTCAGGTGTCCCCAGCGCACAGCGGCCGCCAGTGTTTGGCGCAAGGCGCCCATGCGGGCGTAGCGGACACCGGCGGGCTGGCGGGCTCGCCACGCGGCGAGATCATCGGCCATCCGTTCGAGGTCGCGCAGCGGGATCTCGCCGAATGCGCTGGTCGCGTGGGCGAGGCGTTCGCGCAGCGTGCTGATCGTGCGTGACCGCACGTTGGCCGCGTGGCGCTGCAGGTACAGCTCGACGAACGCGCCGAGCGTCATCTCGGGTAGCGGCACGGGCTCGCCCAGGAGCACGGGCTCGACCTGCTCGCGGTAGTGCGCGAGCGCCGCGCTCTTGCTCGGGAATGGGCTCTTGCGGCGGCGCTCGCCGGCGGCGTCGTAGTAGCGCAGGCCCCACTTGCCCGGGGCGATCCTGTACGCCTGCCCACGTTGAGTCAGCGGCATCAGGACTCCTCGCCGCTCGGCTCGTTGAAGGCGCGGTCGAGGTCCACGATCGGGCCTGCCATCTCCCGGCGGAAGTAGACGGTCCGCGTGCGCGTCCCGCGGAACGGTTCGGCGACGCCGCCCAGTTCGCCGCTCTGACGCAGACGCCTGAGGACCGGATAGACGTCGCCGTACGACACGGCGCACTTGCCGAACGCCTCCTCCACCTTCGCGACGAATCCGGCGACGGGCATACGTCGGTCGCCGAGCAGCTCGACGAGCAGGTGCTCGCGCTGCGGAAGCGACAGGGCGTGCCATTTCGCCTGGTTTGCTCGCCACTCGGCTAGGTCACGGTCCCACATCTGCTTCTCGCTGACAGGCTTTGTGCCGGTCGCGTTCTCGAGGATGTCGTTCACGAGGCCAAGGCACGGCGAGGCGTGGTACTCGCGGTGTGAAAAGTAGCCGCGTCCGCCGATCCCGTAGACGCTCGCGTGCTCCCTGTCCTCGATCGTCTCGCCGCAGTAGTCGCAGACGTAATGCGCTCCCATGTCGTTCCCCTTCGGGTCGTGTGACGCCGAGAGGGATCGCTGAGGCGAGAGGGCAGCGCAGCCGTGGGGACGGGTAGCGTTGCCAGCGCGCCGGGGGCTACCACCCTCGGGGCCACGGGGCCGGCGTTCACAGCGCGCGGCCCCACTTTTTTGGTTGACGAGCGTCACCCTACGCCTCGCTGTCGCCGCCGTCCACCCGCGTGCTGCAGGTTGCCAGCCAGGTGTCGAGCTCGGTCTCGCGGTATCGAATGGCGCCGCCGGGCAGCCGGATCGCCGGCAGCTCGCCGCGGCGCGTCCATCGCAGCACCGTCTCGGCGCTGACGCCGAGCAGCTCGGCGACCTCGCGGGCGGTGAGGAGCGGGCCGTCGGTCATGCCGCTGACCCGTCGTCGTCGGGGGTCGGGAACAGGTGCGTCACGGACGCACCCTGTGACGCAACCGGGTCGTCCGTGAAGATCGCAGGGGGGTGGTCCAGTGGGCCAACCCCTCGGGGTTGGCCCACTGGACCACCCTTCCGCCAGCCCTGCTCTCCCTCCTGCGCGAGCCCCTCCTCTTCCAAGAGCCGGAGGCGGCGACGCAGCGTCGACTTGGCGATACCGGTCAGGCGCTCAAGCTCGCGAAGGCCCCGCTCGGCGTCCGAGAGCGCGTGAAGGATGTTCCCCCGCTCCTCGTCCCGGCGACGCTCAACGCGGCTCTGGCGGCTCGCCGGCGCGAACACCGCGTCAATCCCGGTCAGCGTCTGGGTCGCCTCGTCGCACTCCCACGTCGCGCCCTTGCCGAACGCGGCGCGGACCGACCGAACCTTGGTCGCCGTGAGCCGCAGCAGCGACGGATCGTCCTGCGCCGTGCAGGAGAACATCAAGTCGGCCTTGTGCATCTTCGCGCTCGCCCCCATCGGGCGGCCCTGCGCGTCCTCGGCGTGACCGATGTTGTCGAGCATCACGACGGCGACGCCGTGAGTCCTCAGCGGCTCCATCAGCTTCGTGTGGAAGCCGATGTAGTCGACGTTCTCGTGGCCGAGCCCGGCGGCCGCCAGCGCGTCGTTAAGCGGGTCGACGATCACGACGTCGTACAGCGCGCCCACCTCCGTGACCCAGCGCTCCGGGTTCTTCCACGCGAGCGCGAGCGTGGAGTGCAGGTCCAGGTAGCGCGCGCGCGACAGCGCGTCGCGGACCTCGTCGGCATCATCAAGGCGTCTCTCTGTCAGCAGCGCCGCGCGCGCGTTGAACTCGGGCTCGGTGACCTCGCCGCCGAGGTAGGCGACCCGCACGCCGCCGCGTGCCGCGTCGTAGGCGCACGCCTGTATCAGCGATGAGCGGCCTTTGCCGGTCGGACCGGAGATCACGGCTGTCATCTCCCTGTGGAGGAACGGGAAGCCGGGGAGCGGCGGGAGCGGCTCGGCGCCGACCGCGCACGGGTCCATCGGGCTCCCGGCCAGCCACGCCGCAGGCGGGGCGCCGTTCTGGCTCGGCGGCCGCTTGCCGGCACCGGCTGCGGGCGCTGCGGCCGTCCCGTTGATCGACGGCATGGCGTACGGCTGGCTGGCGCAGCGATCGCACAGCACGCGCAGGCCGTGGGTGAGGCGGGAGCCGACCGTGAGGCCGTCACGGTGACAGCCGGTGCACCTCCCGGCCCATGTGGCAGCGTGGACGCTCATGACGCCCGCTCGGGCTCGGCCCACCGGATCTCGCGGCAGCGGCCGAGCGGCCACGAGTACGACACGAGTTCGCCGTAGCGGAAGTCGGCGTGGTTGGCCCCGACGCGGTAGCGCCAGCGGCCGCGAACGTGGACGACGGCGCCCTCGACGCGGCACGTCTCGGCGAGGAACACGCCGGGCCGGCCGGCGATGCGCAGCTCCGCGGCGCCGGTCACGGGAGCGTGGGGCAGTCGCCGGCGTAAAGCACGAACGCGGCTTCCAGGCCGTCGGCGTCGAGGCCGCGTTCGGAGAGCTCCTGGCCTGCGATCCGCATGACCTCAAGCTGGACGCCGTGCGCACGGACGGCTTGGACGACGTTTCCGATCTCGGCCAGCAGGGCGGCGCGGTGGTCGGCCTGCAGGCCGAATGGCATCCAGAGGACGAGGACCTCGGCTTCGTCGTCTTCTCCGGTGGTGACCGTGTCAATGACGTCTCTGACCACCTGTTCGAAGAGCGCCTGCATGTCAGTCGGGGAAGCCGAGATCGGCCGCAAGGCTGTAGAGCCGACGGTCAGAGTTGGCCGCTCGGCCCTCGTGGGCCTGCCGTTCGAGCGTGCCGAGGTAGACGTGCGCTACGCCTTCTGCGTCGGTGAGGTAGACGTTCGCGAGCGTGCCCTCGTCGACGACTTCTAGCGGCAGGTCGATCGGCTCGTCTCCGATCGACGCGGAGACGGCGAGACGTTCCCAGAGTCCCTCGCTGGTCGGCTCGCCGATGCCGTCGCCTCGGAGGACGAGGAGGGCGGCGGCACCGCTGTCGCGGACGGCCCTCTCTCGGCCGCCCACGAACGTCGCGTGGGCGTCGTCGCGCTCGACGCGCTTGACGATCGTCTCGCCAGCCAGAACCACGAGCGCGTCCCACGCGCGACGATCGGCCTCGATCTCTGGGAGCGCGTCCTGGTAGGCGTGGCGGATCGCGCGCCTTATCGCTTCGGCGCGCGAGACGTCATGGGTGACATTGCCGGCCGCTCGCCGGGATTCGTGACTTGCGAGAGCGTCAGCTTGGGCGAGGATCTCGTCCTCGAACCGAAAGACAGAGTTTTTTGTGGGCATGCCATGCAGTGTAAGCCCTGCATATGCAGTCTGTCAACCATGATGCAGGACGGCCAGGCCGGGGCAGGCGGAGCGAGGCCCCCGGCACGCGCAGGAGGTCGCGCGCCGGGGGCTGTGTTCGCTCCCGTCGAGGGCGCCGGCCCCCACGGTCGGCGCCTCGGGCTTTGTCGCTAGCTCGCCGCGATGCGCACCGCAGCCGCGGCGCGCTCCAAACCGAAGATCGCGTGCGCTTCCAGCCGAACAAGTGAGGTGTTGGTCTTACCGTAATTCTCCTCAAATCTGGCAAGTGAGACGCGACTTGCGTACAACTTGCCCAGTGACTTTGAGTCAACGACAGCCGCGGCGGAGATCGTCTTGGAGATCCGCTTGTTCAGCCCGAAGATCGTTCCCGGAGCGAACGCGCCGGCGCCGAAGACATAGTCATTCGTGCCACCGGAGATCCCACTTACCAGCACGTCGAGCGCCTCAGCGTTGGCCGGCGTGAGGATGAGTGTGTCGGGTGAGTAACCCGCAGCGAGGATCGTCGTCATTCCCTTGCGGATACTTACCAGCAAAGGGTCGGTGCCCGGTGCCTGGAAGCCGCTGGAGGCGATAGCGTCCAAGATCAGCTTGTCGAGCCCGTCGTTCAGCGCCAGGCGTAGGTCGCTCTCGACGATCGTGTTGAACGCGGAGCTCTCGAGGTAGACGTTCGGGATGCCGGACTGCACCGTCGCGACCTGCTTCATCGCCGTGCTGACGATCGTCAATGTGGAGCCGGTCTCAGGCTTATTCGTAACAGCGTCGATCGCCCTAATCACGTTCGTCGCGGTCGCAAGCGACCTGGCGGTTTGTGTGAACACGTCGACCGACGTGACGCCCTCGTCAACGGCGACGCGCGGGAATGCGGGCCACGCCCACCGGCTGTCGTAGCCGTAGGGTGCGGCGGTGCTGATGGTCCTGGCGATCGTGTCGACGCTGCCAGTCCACGTTACGGCACGATCCTCGAACTGCTGCCACGGGATCGTCGCGTTCTCACCGGGGAAGCCGGCGGCGCGGAACTCCTCGGCGAGGCTGCGTGTTTCGCCGACGCTGACGCGGTCAGCGACCTGCAGGCCGACGCCCGACGGGCGCGGCGTGGGCTCGGTGCGATCCTCGGTGGTCTCGGGGGCGGCAGTGCCGCCCGTGGTGCTCTCGGGCGGCATGGTTGCCTCCAGTGATGTGACGGGTTCACCCGGAGCCGACGGCTCGGGCGTGCTGCGGTATTCGGCTCGTGCGGCGGCGTACGCGGGGCTGGCGGTGACGGTGACGTCCCGCAGTTCCGCAATGGCTTCGACGTGGCGCATGTCGCCTTCCCAGCGGTCACGACCGACGACCATGCGCCAGCTCGTCGAGCGCAGGTCGCCGCGTTCGATGGCGACGCGAACGTCCTCGCCGACGGGGCTCTGTGGCAGCTCGACAGACCATGCGAAGCCATCGGCGCGGTCCTCGGTCGTGAGCGTTGTCGGATGGCGGCCGAGCAGGTGCGAGCGGTCATGCTCGCGGGTGGCGATCAGGTCCGTGAGGTCGGCGCCGGCGAGCGCGCCGGGCTCGATGATCTCGCGGAAGCCTCCAAGGTCGCGCGACTCGACGCCGTACGGGATGACGCCGTGCAGGCGGCGGCCGTCGATCGCGGGCGGCGCTTCGAGCGCGACGCGATCCTCGACGCTGCCGACGGTCGGGCGGGTGACGGTGCTCATGCGAGTGTTCCTCCTGTAGACGGTGGCTCCGGGTCGAGGTTCTCGCGCTGGCGCACTTCGCTGCGTGACATGTAGCCGGTGACGGGGTCCAGAGCGGCGGTGTAGACCTCCGAGCGGGTCTTCGAGTCGGCTCTGAGCAGGGCGTCGAGCAGGAACTCCACGTACAGACTGCCGGGGCACAAGTCGGGGTGAGCGTTGATCGCTTGCTCTATCACCACGAGCCAAGGACGCAGACTCCAATTGACGAACGCGAGCGCCTGCGACTCCACGTTGCTGTACGTCATCGACGAGCCGGACTCAGCCCCCATCATGTGCGGCGGGATGCGAAACACCCGGGCGATGTCCGCGGTACTCAGCCGGCGCTGCTCGACGAACATCATGTCCTCCATCGAGCCGGCGAGTGCCGTCCAGTTCATGTCACCAGTCATAATCGCGATCTTGTGTGCGTTCTTCGGACCCATGTAAACGTCGTTCATGTCGGCGCGCAACTGGTCGAGTAGTGCCTGGCGCTCCTCCGGTTTGGCGCCGAGGAAACGGTCATCGATGGACAGGATCCCCGAAGGCCGGGCACCATTCCGGAAGAACGCGGCGGCGTGCTCAGCGAGCCCGTCAGCGAGGCCGAGCGCGGTGCGGCACTGTCTGATCGGCGAGAGCCCGGTGATCCCATCCAGTGAGAGCGGGGCCCGGACGTGCAGCACATCCTCGGGGCCGTGCGTCGTGCGACGCCCGCGGCCGTCGTTGACCTGGTAGACGGCTTGGCCGGCGACGAGCTCGGGTGTCACGCGGTCGGGGTGCAGCAGCGCGAGTTGATCGACGCGACCGTCCGCGTCACGAAACAGGCCGACATAGGCGTTTCCGTACAGGTTAAGGTGCGCCATCGTCTGACCGATGAGGCCGGCCTGCGTCGTCGCTGCCGACGGCTTGGCCAGCAGGCCGGCGGTGCGGCCCGTGGCGCGCGTGCGGCCCTCCGGCGTGCGCCGGTAGGCGATCAGCGGCACGGACGCCGCCGCGTCTGAGAGCACGCGCACGGCGGCCCAGACGTCGCCGATCCGTAGCGCCGTGTCGGCGGTGAACGACTGCTCGCCGAGCGGCGCCGAGAGCATCGGCATCGGCGCGACGGTTTCGCGGGGTAGCGCGCGGTCCTCGACGCGCCTGCGGCCTCCCCACCACGCCCGCCACTCGCTAGGTGACGTCGACATATAAAACTAGGATACCTAGTTGTGCAGTCAACTACTACCGCCCGGCCCGGGCTCGCTGGCCTGCTCGACTTCTGCGAGCTGATCGGCGAGCCGCTCGCGCCGTTCCAGCGGCGGATCGCGAAGGCGTACTTCGGCAACGCGCGCGAGATCGCGGCGATCCTCCCGCGCGGCAACTCCAAGACGTCGACGGCGGCGCTGATCGCGGTGCACCACCTGCTCAGCGTCGAGGGCGCGGCCGTCACGATCGGCGCTGCCTCCCGCGATCAGGCGCGTATCGCCTTCGAGCGGATGCGCGGCTTCGCGCAGCACCCCGCCGTCGAGGATCACCTCGTCGTCCGACATCTCGAACTGCGTCATCCCGACGGTGACGGCCTGCTGCGCGTCGTGCCATCCGACGGCCCGCGCGTCCACGGCCTCTCCAGCACGCTCTACATCGCCGACGAGGTGTGGAGCTGGCCTGACGCCGGCCTGCTCGAAGCGATGACGACCGGGCTCGTCAAGCGCCACGACTCCAAGCTGCTGGCGATCAGCACGGCCGCGGCGCAGCTCGACTCGCCGCTCGGCCGGATGCGCGCCCGCGCGCTCGCGCAGGCCACGACGACGCGCAAGGGCGCCGTCGTCGAAGCCGCAGGAGATCCGCACTGGATCGAGTGGAGCCTGCCGGACGAGGCCGACCTCGACGACCTGCGCGCCATCAAGCGCGCGAACCCGGCGCCCTGGATCACCGTCGCCGACCTGCGCCGCCAACGCGCCGCGGTGCCCGAGCAGGCGTTCGCGCAGTTCCACGCCTGCCGCTGGGGCTCGACGGAGGGATCGTGGCTACCGGCCGGCGCGTGGCAGGCGTGTGTCGGCGAGCCGGCCTTCGAGGACGGCGAGCCGATATGGGTCGGCGTTGACGTCGGCGGCGAACGCTCAGCATCCGCCGTCGCATGGGTCAACGCCGGCCTGCACGTCGGCGTCGCGATCTTCCACGGCGACGGCGGCGTCCTCGAATGTGTCCAATTGGTCCGCGACCTCGCCGACGTCTACAGCGTGCGCGAGGTCATCTATGACCCGTGGCGATTCGGTCAAGCCGCCCAGGAGCTCGAGCGCGAGCGCATCCCGGTCCTGCAGTTCCCGCAGACCGATGTGCGGATGATCCCCGCCTCGCAGCGGTTGCACGCCGCGATCGTCGAGCAGCGCCTCACGCTGCCCGACGACCCGCAACTAGCGCGCCACGCCGCCGACGCGATCGCCCGCCACTCCCGCCGCGGCTGGCGCATCGACAAGCCAAGCCCGAGAACACACATCGACGCCATGATCGCCCTCTGCATGGCCCTAGAGCGCGCTGAGCAGCCCACACCCGAACCCGTACAGCTCCTCGGATGGCTCTGAAGCCCTGCATCACCTGCGGCCTTCCGTCTCACGGCTCCCGGTGCCCAGCACACACGCCGCGTAACGGCTCGACGCGCGCATGGCGCAGCCTGCGCGCGCAGATCCTCGCCCGCGACCGTCATCGCTGCACGCTCTGCGGAGCACCCGCGACGGAGGTCGATCACATCGTGCGCGTCATCGACGGCGGGACCGATCACCCGTCGAACCTGCGCGCGCTCTGCCGCGACTGCCACGCGCAGCGATACTGATGGTGGCTCGAGGTCGTCTGTGATCTCCAACTTGGCGGTCCGGTTGCTCAGTCAATACACCGGGCGCGGCCCGACACGAGCGCGTTCCTCAACTTGACGGCACCCCTGCTTCGCTATTCGGCCCTCTGCTTGGGTCCGTGCCCCAGCCCGCAAAGTGGCCGCGGGATTGGGCGATCGGGCGCCGGCGGAAGTGCCGGGTTCGCACGAGGGCGGCAACCTGGCGGCCCGGACAGGGCCCTGTAGCCGGCCGGCAACTCCGGCATTGCCCGCGCGCGATGCAGAGTTTGTCGACCTAGGACGACCGTCGCCGCACCGTCACCGTCGCGACGTCCCTGACCGAACCGCCGGTCGGCATCGTCGTGCGAACGGTGATGATGCCCTTCAGGGACCGCCGCGCCGCGGCGCGGCGAATCGCGCGCGAGACTCGCACCGTGATCGCACGGGAACTTCCCGCGCCGAGGGTGAAGGCCCGAGTGCCAGCGCGGACGCGCTTGCGGCCGGGCGCCGGGCGCACGTCGATGCGCACGCTGCCGCGGCAGCTCGGGCCGGGCGACACGCAGCGCAACGTCGGGCGAACCGTGCCGTCGCGCCGGATGCGGAGCACCTGGCCGGCCGTCGCCCCGGCCCGGCCCGGCAGGACCGGCGGGGCGGCCGGGATGATCAGGCGTCCCTGCGCGACGACCGTCGGTCCTGCGACCGCCGTCGGCGACAGCACCGCCGCGAGGATCCGCTGGAAGTCACCAGATTTGTCGGTCCAGGTGAGCACGGTGCGCCCTGCGCCGTCGATCGCAACGTCGGGCATGTTCACGGGCGACGTCTCGCGCGCCACCACGATCTGTTTGGAGAACGGCGCGCCGTCGGTTGAGAACGTCGCTTGGGCGACGGCGTTGCGGCCGCGCTCGGTCTCCGACCAGACGATCACCGCGTTGCCGGCGCCGTCGATCGCCCCACGCGTCGGCCCGAGGTTGTCGCGCCCGGCTGCGGTGAGGATCTGGGGCTCGCCGAAGGGCGCGCCGATGCTGCCGCGCCTGACCTGAAGCGGCGCGGATTGCACGAGGTTCGTCGCTGGCTCGAGCGCCATCACGGTCCGGCCCTGGCCGTCGACGCCGATCCAGTCCGGCGTGCGGGTTCCCACGATGCCCGAGGCGACCGCCGGGCCGAAGCTGCCACCGGGCGGGCGCGATGCCGAGCGCAGCTGGCCGCCGTCCGGCCACACGGCGACGGTGTGGCCCTGGGCACCGACGGCGATCCTCAAGCTGAAGTCGTCGATCAAGGCATCGTCGAGGACGGTCAGCGCGCCGAGAGATCCGTCGCGCGTGCGCGTGATGAGCGCTGGGTGGTTCGCCGCGTCTCGCATGCCGAACGTCGCGGTGCCCGCCTCGTCGATGCCCACGTCGCCGCGCCCCTGGAACGCCGGTCCCAGCGCGGCGAAGCCGGCCGGCGGCGTCGCGCCGCTGCCCGCGCCGACGACGCGCTTGGTGTCGAGCGTCAGCGTGACGACCCAGTCGCCGGCGCGGTTCATGGCGACTCGCGGATCCGCGACCTGGAAGCGCTGCGGCGGCGAGAGTCGCACCGGCGCGCCGAACGAGCCCCCGGCCGCACGGATCGAGGCGAAGACGCCGAGCGAGCTGATCAAGCAGCCGGTCCCCTTGTAGCAGCCATCCGCGCTGCTGGCGGTCGCCTCCCAGATGATCACGACATCGCCTGCCGCGTCCATCACGACCGTCGGCATGGAGCTGCTCGCGCTGATCGTGACCGGTGCGCTGTAGCCCGCGCCGGGCGTTCCGATCGCGGCCCGGATGCCTGCCGCCGACTGCCAGACAACCGCCGTCTCGCCGTTGTCGGCCGTGGCGATGCGCGGGTTCGTGAAGGGCGACAGCGCGGTCGCAGAGGCCGACGCTGACCCGCAGAGCGCGAACGGAGCACCGATGGCAAGGCATGCGGCGAGCGCTGCGCGACGAAGTCTCATGGTTCAAGAACGCGTGCGGGGGGGCGAATGTATCGGCGCTGAACGAATTGACGTGAAACCTAACCCGGTGCCGTCGCGCCCCAGTCCTCGGGAGTCGGCCAGGCTCGCGAGGTCGCCGGTCTGCGTCGCCGCGAGGACGAAGAGCACTGACGCGGCGAACGCCATCGCGGCATACGCGGCCATGGTTCGCGTGGTGATGGCCTTGATCAGCTCACCATGTAGCGGGGCGGTCATGGTGCCTCCTTTTCGGTCAGTGTGAAGAACATCTCTTCCAGCGAGCCCCCGCGCGGCGCGAGCTCGTGCAGGACGATCCGCTCGTCGTGCGCCAGCTCGCCGATGCGCGCGGCGTCGAAACCTGCGATCAGCAGATC
>Ga0136637_1000287_pt1 | contig 11464 bp, 10 predicted proteins | sample AntDrymUQ8572106_2_FD_105497 | JGI IMG/M metagenome (GOLD analysis project Ga0136637, IMG submission 105497) | Polar desert sand microbial communities from Dry Valleys, Antarctica - metaG UQ857 (21.06) | ecosystem: Environmental > Terrestrial > Soil > Desert | place: Antarctica: Dry Valley... | reverse complement strand
GACGTGGGCGCGGGCCGCGGTCAGGTCGTGTACCGAGCCGGGCTCGACCGGTGAGATCCAGATCGGGAACCCGCCCGCGCGGGTCAGGGCTTGGATGTTGCCGCCGAAGTCGTGGGTCTTCCCTCTCTCCGCTCGACCTCGATCCGAGCGGAACCAGGAGCCACGTAGGGTGCGTGTCTCCGCGAATACGTACGGACACGAACAGGGTACGAAGCTCTGCAACCGGTCATACAGACCCGAGTGGGCGATCGGCCACCGCACCGGAGGCTCTTCCATGCGCAAGATCGGCTGGTACGCGCGCAGGCTGCGGACGATGCAGCCGGCGGAGGTGGCGTGGCGCGCATCCCGGGTGGCGAGCACCGTGGCCCGCACGTCCGCGCGGCACGACTCCGCACGCGACAGCGCGATCCTCGCGTCGGGCGAGCACAGCTGGCCCAGCCTGCTGGAGCGCTTCCACGCCGGAACCGGCCGTCCCGTCCTGCTCGACCCCGCCCGCGCGAGCACCGTCGCCGACGCGGCTCCCGACGAGGTGGCCGCGCTCGTGCGTGCCGCCGACCAGGTCCTCATCGGACGGTTCACGTTCTTCGGCTACCCCGAGGCCACCTGCCCGGACCCGCTGGACTGGCACCTCGACCCGCTCTCCGGCGCCCGGTGGCCCGCGATTCCGTCGGCGCGGATCAACCACCGGGTCACCGCGGGTGATCCGAAGTGGATCTGGGAGCTGAATCGGCTGCAGCACCTGCCCTGGCTGGCCGAGGCGTGGCTCTTCACCGGCGAGCCCCGCTATGCCGAGGGCGCGCTCGACCAGCTGGACTCGTGGATCGCGCAGAACCCGCCCGGTGTCGGGATCGCCTGGCGCGGTGCGTTCGAGGCCGGCATCCGGGCGATCTCCGTCGCCATCGCGCTGCAGGGCCTTCGGGGCTCCGCCGCCCTCACTCCGGAGCGGTACCGCAGGGCCGTCCGCATGCTGGCGCAGAGCGCGCACCGGTGCTGGAACGAGCGCTCGAGGTTCAGCTCTGCCAACAACCACCTGGTCGGTGAGCTCGCCGGCCTCGCGACCGTCGCGATCCTGTTCCCCGAGCTGCGCAACGCAGGGTCCTGGCGCGCCAGTGCCCTGCGCGAGCTGGCCGCCGAGGCCGACCGCCAGATCCTGCCCGACGGCGCAGGGGCCGAGCAGGCGCTCGGCTACCAGGTCTTCACAGCGGACCTGCTGCTCGTGGTCACCGTGCTGCTGCAGCGCGAGGGTGCGGTCGTCCCCCCGCCCATCCGGTGTGCGCTGCGACGCAGTGCGGACTACCTCGGAGCGTTGGTCGGCGAGGGCGACCCGGCGCCGAGGTACGGCGACGACGACGAGGGCTTCGCGCTGCGACTCGGCCCGCAGCCACTGCGGGAGCTGCGCCACCACCTGGCTGCGGTCGCCGCGCTGACCGGGGAGCCCGGCGGCGCTGCGGCGGAGCCTGACCTCACAGCCCGGTGGGTCGCGCAGCACGGGACACCGTCACCTGGGCACCCGCGACCGGCGCCTGCCGACGCGCACGCCGACGCGGGCGGGCTCGTCGTCCTACGACCCGCCCCCGGCCGGCGGCTCACGATGGACACCGGGCCGTTGGGGTACCTCTCGATCGCCGCGCACGGACACGCGGACGCGCTGGCGATCTCGCTGGCAGTGGACGGGGCAGACGTCATCGGGGACCCCGGGGCGGGCAGCTACTACGGCCATCCGGCGTGGCGCGAGGCGCACCGCGGCACCCGGATGCACGCGACCGTGGCCGTGGACGACCTCGACCAGTCGGTGTCGGGCGGGCCCTTCCTCTGGGTCCGGCACGCTCGGGTCATCGTGCACGCGGTGGACCTCGATCGCGGCGTGGTGGATGCCGAGCACGACGGATACCGCAGGCTCTCGGCTCCGGTGATCCACCGGAGATGGCTGCTGGCGACGCCGGGACAACGGTCGGTGCTCGTGGTCGATCGGCTGCACGGATCGGGCCGGCACCGGGCGCGAAGCAGCTGGTCCCTACACCCTTCGCTGGACGCCGTTCCGGGCACGGGCGGTCACCACGTGACACGGGCGGGCGAGCCGGTTCTGCAGCTCGCCTACGCAGCGACCACCGAGTGGGCCTCGCACGAGGTGCGCGGGGACGAGACAGTGAACCTCGGGTGGTGGTCGACGCGGCTGGAGTCGCGCGAACCCACCTGGTTGGTCGGGCACATCAGTGAGGGGCCTGCCCCGCTCGTTCTCGCCACGCTGCTCATCCCGCTCGCCGACGATGCCAGCCCGGCCATCGACCTGGCCGTGACCACCCGCGCGGAATCGATCGTCGTGACCTGGGCTGAGCGCGGCGGCACCCAGCGCGTCGATATCGACACGGCGGGACCCGGCGCTGTCACTCGGCGGTAACTCTCAGCTTCTTGCTGCGCCAATCGTGCGACCGGTGCGGTGAGAACCAGGAGTCCCTGTAACACACTGGGTAGTGACCACGATGACTCGGGTGTCAGGGACGGAGCCATCGACGCCAGCGTCACGAGAACTTCGGGCAGCTCCGTCCACGCAGCTACCCAGACGGGGGCTCGACATGACCGTCCACGCAGGCGACCAGTCTCGCGCGGGAAGTCCCGCGGGCGGATCAGCGGCTCCCACCGCCCCTGGCTGCACCCGGTCCCCCGACACGGGCAACCTCTTCTGCCCGCTTTCCACGTCGAAGGTGGTTACGCCATGAAGGTCGTGCTGTTCTGTGGCGGCTATGGGATGCGGATGCGCGACGGCGTATCGGACCTTCCCAAGCCGATGGCGAAGGTCGGTCCCCGTCCGCTGATCTGGCATGTCATGCGCTACTACGCGCACTTCGGCCACACCGACTTCGTGTTGTGCCTCGGCTACGGCGCGCACCACATCAAGGACTTCTTCCTACATTACTCCGAGACGGCGTCCAACGACTTCGTGCTGCGCGGTGGTGACATCGAGCTGCTCTCCTCGGACATCAGCGACTGGACGATCACGTTCGTCCACACCGGACTTGAGTCGCCCATCGGCGAGCGCCTGCGCAGGGTGCGGGAACACGTCGAGGGCGAGGAGATGTTCCTCGCCAACTACGCCGACGTCCTCACCGACGCACCGCTGAACGACGTGGTCGCCCGGTTCTCGGCATCGGATGCCGGGGCGTCCCTCCTCGCGGTCCCGCCGCAGTCGGCGTTCCACTGCGTGCAGCTGGGCGAGGACTCGCGAGTGGATAATATCGTGGCTGTGAACACCATGCCGCTGTGGGAGAACGGCGGCTACTTCGTGCTGCGGCAGGAGATCTTCGACCACATTCCCGAGGACGGGGATCTGGTGGGCGACGGGTGCACCGAGCTAGCCAAGCGCGGCCGGATGCTCTCCTACCCCTACCGGGGCTTCTGGCAGCCCGCCGACACGGTCAAGGAGCGCAACGCCCTGGAGGCGAGCTACCAGTCCGGTACCCGGCCCTGGATGCTGTGGGAGGACGGCTCGGACCGGACACCGCTGCAGAGCCTGATCTCCTCGGGCGGCGAGCACTGATGTTGGCGCTCGACCCCGGCCGGATTTGCCACTTGCTCGCCCTCGGCGCGCACTGCGACGACATCGCGATCGGGGCCGGCGCGACCCTGCTCACGCTGTGCCGCGCGAATCCGGGGCTGCGGGTGACCGCGCTCGTGCTGAGCGGCGGTGGCACGGAGCGGGAGCCCGAGGAACGCAAGGCGCTCGACGCGTTCTGCCCGGGCGCGGACCTGGAGCTGACGGTGCTGGACATCCCGGATGGGAGGCTGCCGGTGCACTGGGAGCGGGCGAAGGAGGCGCTGGAGGCCCTGCGCCGCCGCTGCGATCCCGACGTGGTGCTGGCCCCGCCCGTGCACGACGCGCACCAGGACCACCGCGGTCTCGCCGCACTGGTCCCTACCGCATTCCGTAATCACCTCGTGCTGGGTTATGAGATCCTCAAGTGGGAGGGTGACCTCGCGCAGCCGCAGGCATACCTGCCCGTGCCGGAGTCACTGAACCGGGAGAAGTGGAAGCTGCTCGATGAGCACTACCCGTCGCAGCGGGGCCGTAGCTGGTTCGATGCAGCGACGTTCGCCGGCCTCGCCAGGGTGCGGGGTGTGCAGTGCCAGAGCCGCTGCGCGGAGGCCTTTCATGTGACCAAGTTCGTACTCGGCGCGCGAGCGCGCGATGGGTCGCGGCGCTGAGATCGACCCGGCTGTGCAGTTCGTCATCCCAGCGATGGGCCCCGGATGGTCCACGGCAGCGGAACCGCTGCTACTGCTCGTTCTCGATGCAGCGGTTGGCGACCATGGTGCCGATCGGGATCGCCGAGGTTGCTTGCGGGTACGGTGCGTTGATCACGTGCAGGGTCTGGTCGGTGCCAGCGAACAGGAATTCGTGTACCAGGGTGCCGTCGCGGCGAACGGCCTGCACCCGGATCCCGGCCTCCTCGGGGAGCATCTCGGTGAGCTCCAGATCCGGGCAGTACCGACGACAGACCTGCAGGTACCCACACTTGATCATCGATTTGCGCAGCTCGACGGCACCGGTCCGGATGTTGTTCGCCGCGACCCTTCCAGAAGCCCGGGTAGCTCAGGTAGTCATGCATGTCGCGCAGCGACACCGATACCTTCCGGTAGCCCTCGCGGGACAGCCCGAGCACCGCATTGGGCCCGAGCGTGACCCCCCGTCCACCATCGGCGTCAGGTGCACTCCGAGGAATGGCAACGCCGGATCCGGGATCGGGTAGATCATGTGCGACATGATGTCGCTGCGGTGCGCGGGCCGCCGGTAGTACTCGCCGCGGAACAGGACGATCCGCGCACCGGACTCGACCCCCGTCACCCTCGCCAGCCGGTCGGCCTGCAGCCCACCTCACACCACCAGGCGCCTGGTGCTCCAGTACCGCTGCCCGGCGCGGACCGACACCGTGCTCGTGGACTCCTCGATGCCGGTGACCTCGACACCGAACTCAATGCCCCCCGGCCGCCACGACGATCTTGTGCATCGCCTCGCAGACCTGCGTGTAGTCCACGCTGCCGGTCGCCGCGACGCGCAGCGCCCCGAACGTGCGGCTCGAGCTCATTCAGCTCGATGGCCGAAAGCTCCTCCACCTCGATCCGGTTGCACCCGACCCGCTCCAGCAGCCCCGCTGCTCCGCCAGGCTCATCGCGGTCGCCATCCCGACGATACCGGCACCGACCACGCAGTAATCGAAGATCACGAGGCTCCCGTCGGTGTGACAGCTGGATCGATCCGCACAGCCTGCCGGGACTCGACCGCCTGCGCGGCCGGGACCGCGGCGATGCTACCGAAAGAGGTCGACCTGCTCGGCGCGCAGTTGGTCGATGAGCCGTCCCTCGGGCAACGCGACGTCGTCATAGGTCAGGACATGGTCCTTGGTGACGTCGTGAAGGAGTCGACAATGCTCGGCGACGCCCATCGGAAGCAGCCGCTCGGAAGCAGTGACGTGTGCGCGTTCGGCCTGTCCGTACGTGTCGTAACCGCCGAGACCGTCGAGAACCCGACCACCGGCGAGATCGGTCTTGGCGGTGGCGACGACCTCGACCGTCGGGCCGGCGAGGGGCTGAATGACGGGGTCGGCGAAGAGAACGGCACGCGCGACCGACAGCGGCACCTCGAAGTGACAGAGGTGATAGGGCGTATAGAAGCTGTAGAGTGGCCCTGTCCCGAGTTTGTAGAGTTCAAGGTAGTGCCGCTGCTTCGGGTCGTCGTGCGCGCCGAGGACGAAAATCCCGGGTCCAGGCTTGGCGCCGACGACATAGTCGACGACGCCACCGAGCGAACGGAGTTCATCGACATCGAACCGCTCGGTGAGCTCGTCGATGTGGCCCGTGTGGTCCGCGCCGATCATCCCTCGCTTGGCCACGGTCATGCCGGTGGCGTTGGCCACCATGGCCTGTTCGAAGGAGACCTTGGTGCCGTCGGCGAAGCTCGTCACCATCGCGGGGTCCTGTCCCCAGCGACGGGCGAAGCCTTCCTGGGTGGTGGGATTGCGGTACGGGTCTTGCAATCCTTTGATGTTCCCGCAGACCAATGGGGTGAGGCCGATGCTCCGCACGAAGCGCACGAGGTTCATCTCGACGCCGGGCTGATCCCCATCGCAGCCGGTGAGGATGACGCCTGCCTTCTCGGCACGCACCTTGAGCAGCGGACCGACGGTGCCGTCGAGCTCCGCATTCATCGTCACGACATGCTTGCCGTACTCGATCGCCGCGGTGATGACGTGGGCGCCGAACTCGACGGCACCGGTGCACTCGACGATGGCGTCCACACGCTCGGCAGCACAGATCGCGTAGGGGTCAGCAGTGATCGCCGGGATGCCATGCTCAATCGTCCGGCCGAGTTCGACGGCATCATCCACCAGTCGCACGCCGTCGACACCGGCTTCGCCGTACGCTCGCTCGGCGGTTGCGACTGTGCGGTTGGCGATGGCGACGAGCTCCATGCCCGGCACTGAGTTGATGATCTGGTTCGCGACGCCGCGACCCATGAAGCCGGAGCCGATCATGCCGACGCGGATCGGCTTGCCGGCCTTGGCGCGCTCCTCGAGCGCTCGATCGACGATGATCATGCCAGACTCCCCGAGGTCTCGAGCAGCGGCCAGGAGCTGTCCTTGTCCGAGATCACCGCGACCGGCAAGGGCCACGACATCCCCAGTGCCGGATCGTCGTAGCGCAGTCCGCGCTCGACGCCTGGTGTGTAGCGCTCGGACACCTGGTAGACCACCTCGGTCTCGTCGACCAGGGTCTGGTAGCCGTGCGCGAACATCGGCGGGACGTAGAGGGCGCGGTGATTGTCGGCGGTGAGCTCGACTGCGATGTGCTGGCGGTAGGTCGGAGACTCTTCCCGCATGTCGACGATGATGTCGACGACCGCGCCCCTGGTGCACCGTACGAGCTTGGCCTCGCCCGCAGGCGGGAGCTGGTAGTGCATCCCGCGCAGCGTGCCCGCGCGGTGGTTGAATGACACGTTGCACTGTTCGACCATCGGTTCGAGGCCGGCCTCGGCGAACTCCTCCCGGCAGAAGGTCCGGGCGAAGAACCCCCGTTCGTCCTCCTTCCGCTCGAGGTCGACGATCGCCGCACCGGGCAGGTCGGTGAGAGTGAGCAACATCAGCGGGTCCAATACAGGTCGGCGTCGAGCTGACGCGTGCGGATGAGATGTTCGAGCTGCTTGAGTCGAGTGTGGCCCCGTCCGGTGAAGGTGCCTCCGTCGAGATCGATCCGGGAAAACACCTCGTGAAGCTGTACGGCCCCGCGCCGAGCGTCCCAGTCGCAGGAGAAACCGGGCAGGCCGGTGGCCGCCTTGTCGAAACGGACGCGGTAGCTGCGGTTGTCGTCCGCATTGTCGCCGAAGGAAAGCTGGCAGCCCTCGAACACGTCGGCGATGATCTCGGCGATCTCCTTCACCTGGTAGTTCTGCTCATTGCTGCCGATGTTGAAGACCTCGTCGTGAACGGCCTCCCGCGGCGCCTCGACCGCGCAGCGGATCGCCTTCGCGATGTCCATGGCATGGACCAACGGACGCCACGGGGTACCGTCGCTGGTCATCGCGATCTCGTGGGTGGTCCACGCCAGCCCGCAGAGGTTGTTGAGAACGATGTCGAAACGCATCCGGGGCGAGGCTCCGAACGCGGTGGCGTTCCGCAGGAATGTCGGGGAGAAGTCGTCGTCGGCCATCGCCGAGACATCTCGCTCGACGAGCGCCTTGCATTCGGCGTACGCCGTCTGCGGATTGGTCCCGGACTCCTCCGTCACATCCTCACCCTCGGCGACGCCGTAGACGCTGCATGACGACATGTACACGAATCGATCGACGCCCGCGTCCTTCGCGAGGCGGGCGAGGCGGACTGACCCCTTGTGATTGATGTCGTAGGTCACGTCGTGGATGAGGGCGCCCAGCGGGTCGTTGGACAGCTCCGCCATGTGGACAACGGCGTCGATGCCGGCGAGGTCGTCGACGGTGATCTCGCGGATGTCCTTGGCGAGGGTGAGCGGCGTGCGGTCCGGGCCGTGATAGAGCCAGGCGTCCTTGTAGTACCCGGTGTCGACGCCGAGGATCTCGTGACCCGCGGCCATGAGGTCCGGAGCAAGAAGGGAGCCGAGATACCCCTCGGAGCCGGTGATCAGAATCTTCACGTCAGTGTCCCATACCTTCCGCGGGATGTCCGCTGGCCAACGGTGAATCGAGCTGGTTTCATACCTCCGAGGAGGCAGTCATGTCTGTACCATCCGTCCAGACCGATGAGGACGGAGATGTTCTGCGAGTTCCGGGTCTCGGGCTCGGCGGCTGCGCAGCGACAGGCCCGGTTCCGCAACCGGGCCACCCGGCTACGTCCTACCGCCGCTCGCTTTCGATCTCCCAAATGGATCCGGGCACGGTCAGCGGCGGGCGGCCAGGTCGCGGGATCATTGCTCGGTACGATGCTCATTCGGCCCCTCCCGTCGGCCCGCCGCGCCCCCGGCGCTTGAGCGGGTCCTCCTATCTAGTATGTCGGGGGACGAGGTGGTGACGTTACGAGCGCCAGGGTCCGCGGTCGAACCGAGGGACGGCGCCGGAGTCAGTGGTGCAGCAGGATCGTCATCGGGGACGACCGCACCGGTTTCGGCGTGCTGGCGGCAACGGGCGAGAAGGGACCGGAGGCCGGATCGCAGGATGCCGATGCGGTCGGGTGCGACCATGCGGATCGACGCGAGGTAGACCAGTGCGAACGCGACGGACTCCGCGGCGAGCAGGCCGAGAGCGGCAGGAATCGGGCGCTCGTCGGAATGCACCAACCGGTGCTCCAGCGATCCGACCACCGCCAGCGCGGCGAGTGCGCAGAGCACCGGCGGTACCAGCTCGCGCATGAGGTCCCGGATGGACACTCCGACGACCGAGCGCGCCAGCGAGAGCCCGGTGCCGCCGACCAGAACCGAGGTGAGGGTCACCGCCAGGCCCACCCCGGCGAGCCCCAACGGGAGCAGGAGCAGCAAGAGGCCGATCCCGGCTACGAATCCGGTCAACGTCATCCAGTTGAGCCGGTCCGAGCGCCCGGCACCCTTCATCGCCTCCGCGCTGACCGAGTTCATCGCCTCGCCGAGGCCGTACCCGGCCATCGCGACAAGCAGCACGCCCGCCTCCCGCCACCGCTCCCCGAGCAGTACGACCACCATCGGCTCGCCGAGGGCCACCAACAGGAAGGCGACAGGGACCGAAGCGAACCAGATCCAACCCAGCGCCCGCAGGAACGCGCTCCTGAGGCGGTCCGCCTCGCCGGCGATGCGGGAGAACGCAGGGAACAGGACGTACGAACAGATCTGCACGATCGCGACACCGGGCAGCATCGCCATCCGGCGGCCGTAGCGGTATTGCCCAAGCGCGCTCTCGCTGAGTCCGCGGCCGACGACCACGGTCTCGATCACCTCGCGAATCCGCTCCACGAACCCGTCGAGCACCATCGGCAACGCGAAGCGCGCCAGCCGGCGCCACAGCCGGTAGCTGGGCCGAGCGCCGCCGGGACGCCAGCGGGCCAGGCCCCAGGTGGACGCGATCCACACCACATGGGAGGCGTAGGTCGCGATCACCAGACCCCAGACGCCGTACCCGGACGAGCACAGCACCACCGAGGTGACCGCGAAGCTGATCGCGACTCCGGGGTCCACGATCAGCCTGCGGCGGAAGTCGAACCGACGCTGCATGAGCGAGTCGGGCACGTTGGTGAACGCGTGCAGCAGCAGCGTCCCCGAGGTGATCGCCGCGATGAGCCCCGCAGTCTCGCTGTCGAAGACCATCGCCACGAACGGCGACGCGGCCAGCATCAGGGCGCTCATCAGCGCACCGGTGACGATCGTCGCCCAGAAGACCGTGTTCGCGACCTCTCGACGTCCCCGTCGTGCTGGATTAGCGCGTGCCGGAGGCCGCCCTCCGAGAAGGTGATGAGGAACGAGGTCAGCACGGTGCCCGCGGCGAAGATGCCGATCTCGGCGGGGCTGAGCAGCCGGGCGATCACCAGCGTCTGCAGGAACGAGACGGTCTGCACGATGACCAGTGCGACGGCGGAGAGAACCGCGCCACGCCGGAGGGTCGAGCCCAGCGATCCCGTCTCGCGGAGCCCCGGTGTGCCGTTGTCGGTCATCGCGCGCTGTTGATGGCACGGCCGATAGCGGCGGCGACGCTGTCCAGCTCGCGGGACACGCGCTGCTTCAGCGGGTGCGCGCGGCGCAGCACCCCGGGAGCAGCGCTCAGCCCGGCGAGGACCGCGACGCTGCGCGCGGTGCGCCGTTGGGTGAACGCCATCCGGGCCTGCTCCCGCGCGGCGACCACGTCGCCCGCGACCAGTGCAGCACGGCCGTTGCGCAGCGCACGCTGGTAGCGGATCTCCCGCAGCGCGTCCTGTGCGCCCTCGAGGTCGCCCGGGTCGTGCGCCTGCTGCGCGGCCCGCTCGATGGCGAGCTCCGCGGCACGTTCGATGTTGGCCACGTTCGCAGGGTCCCGCGATGTGGAGTGTGGAGACAGGCGCTCGCGAGCCAACGGGACGGGGACGATCCGTGCGTCGCCGCCTCCCTGCAGCACCCGCAGGAACAGCGTGAGGTCCTCGATGTTCGGCAGGTCTCCGCTCTCGTAACCGCGTGCGCCCTCCCAGGTCGCCCGGCGGAACGTGGCGCCGTGGTAGAGGTGCTGGCGGCGCAGGAACTCGCCGAGTCGGACCCGGCGCTGCGGGGAGGCGGCGTCGAGCGCCTTGATGGACCGCAGGAACGTCTTCGGCCGGTTCAGCCCGCTGGCCGCATCGAACTGGTACGCATCACAGGTCACCAGGTCGACCTCCGGCCCGGTGTCCAGCACCGCGCCGATGCGCGCGCAGTACTCGGGCAGTACCTGGTCATCGGAATGCAATACCACGAAGTACCGGCCCCGCGCCGCCGCGGCGGCCGCGTCCACCCCACCGGAGATCCCCCGGTTCTCCTGGCGAACCAGCCGTACCCGCGCATCAGTGTCACCGTAGGACCGCACGATCCGCGCGATCTCCTCCGACATCCCGTTGTCGACGACCACCAACTCCCAGTCGCCGCGGGTCTGCGCCTGCACCGACTCGATCGTCTCCGCGAGGCAGTGCTCGGTCCGGTACGCCGAACACAGGAAGCTGAACGCCGGTTCCCCGGCCACCACAGCAGTGGCCACCGGTGCCGCGGGCGCGGGCGCGGCCTTGCGGGACAGCACGCGCACGACCGCGGACTGCGCCCGCTGCTTCGCGGGATGGATCCGCCGGAGCAGCTCAGGTGCCGCGGTGAGGCCACCGAGCACCACCGCGCTGCGTACGGTGCGCCGCTGCGCGAACGCGCGCGCCGGATCGCTCCGGTCACGTAGAGGTACTCGCCGCCGAGGAGCTCCGTCAGCCGGACCCGGTGCTCGAAGTCCGGGGTGGTGCGCACGCCCACCGACTTGAGGTAGCTCTGCCGGCGGTTG
>Ga0136637_1000286_pt1 | contig 11486 bp, 13 predicted proteins | sample AntDrymUQ8572106_2_FD_105497 | JGI IMG/M metagenome (GOLD analysis project Ga0136637, IMG submission 105497) | Polar desert sand microbial communities from Dry Valleys, Antarctica - metaG UQ857 (21.06) | ecosystem: Environmental > Terrestrial > Soil > Desert | place: Antarctica: Dry Valley... | reverse complement strand
TTCATTAGTCGGAATCGCCAGTTTATTGATTTGCTGCAAAAGATCGTTCCCGGTTTGAGTTAATTGATTGATAGACATCGTTGATGCCGAATTCAAAACGTGATTTTCGGCGACGGGCGAACCGGCGGAAGTTCCGGGCGTAATGTTTATCATTTTATCGTTGGCAAGCAGCGACATTGCGATTAGCTGCGCCGTCGAATCGGTTCTGATTCGTTCATTTATCGGCGCACCGCCGAGATTTTTTGTGACGGACAATAAAGCCTCGATTCTTTCATTTTCCGGGCTGCCGGGCGGCAAAAATCTAACTTCTTCCACTTTCCCGATGGCAACTCCGGCAAGCTGCACTTCCGCGCCTTCGCGCAGTCCGTCGGCGGCTGGAAATCGGGCTTTCAAAAGAAGTTTTTCCTCAAACGGATTAAATTCTCCGGTCGAATTGATAATTAAAAATCCCAAAATTAAAAGTGCGACCAGAACGAAAATTCCGACGCGCAGCTGACTTAAAGATAAATTTTTCTGAGTTCTCGGCATAATTTAATTGTAGAAATTCGGTTCGGACGAGCCGACATCATATCATTTCCCGCGTATAAAGCGATGAATATAAGGTTCTTTTGAACGCTTTAATTCTTCGTCCTTTCCGCTGAAAATAATTTTTCCTTCACGAAGCATAATGACTTCGGTGTTTATCAGGCAAAGTTTTTCGCCTTCGAGTTCAAAATTGACTTCGCCGTTTTCGTCAACCACCGCATATTCCGACGAAAGATAATCGAGGTTATTCATTTCGTGCGTCACGAAAATCGAAGAAGCGTCTTCCAAATCGCGTAATTTTATCGCCAGTTCACAAATTGTTCTGGCAGTCGGCGGGTCGAGTCCGGCGGTTGGTTCGTCAAATAAAACAATGCTCGGATTGCCGACCAACGCCCGCGCGATTCCGACGCGCCGCCGCATTCCGCCGGAAAGTTCAATCGGCATTTTGTCAATCGCGTCTTCGAGATCAACGAAACGCAGCATTCGCCGCACTTCGTGTTCGACATCTGCTTCCGCAACTCCGGCTTCGTGCAGACGATAAGCGACGTTTTCATAAACCGAAAGCGAATCGAACAGCGCACCTTCCTGAAAAACCATCCCGATTTTCGTGCGGATGCTCATCATTTGCGCTTCGTCATAATCGGTTATATCTTCGCCGTCAATGATTATTTGACCTTCATCGGGTTTTAATAAACCGAGAATCAGTTTGATAATCGTTGATTTGCCGCCGCCGGAACCGCCTAAAACGACCTTCGTTTCGCCGCGCCGGACGACAAAACTGATGCCGTCGAGAATAACTTTATCGTCGAAAAACAAACGAACGTCACGAAATTCAATCGCCGGAGTTATCCTTTCGATATTATCTGTCGGAGTTTCCAGATCGGTTTCTTCATACTCTTCGAGATTGGTTTTTTCGATTCCTTCCGTTTCCGGCGATGATGTTTCAAATTGAGTGGTTTTATCCGCCATTTTGCAAAAAATTAAATAAGACTCACGCCGAAAATCGCCTGTAAAAGACGTGAAATAAAGAAATCAGCGATGATTACGAGAATAGATGAAAGAACGACCGCGCTGGTTGTCGAATTTCCGACTCCGACCGTTCCGCCTTCGGTCGTCAAGCCTTTATGACAGGAAATGAAGCCGATGATAAATGCAAAAAATATCGGTTTGATAACGCCGCCGATTAAATCCTGAATCGTCACGCCGTTACGAACCGAAGTAATGTAAAGCGAAGTGTCCAAATCAAATATCAGCGATGAAACGATTCCGCCGCCGATTATTCCGAAAATGTCGGCGGCGACGGTTAAAAGCGGCAGCATAAAAATCAGCGCGATAACGCGCGGCGTGACGAGTTTTCGAATCGGTGAAGTTCCGAGCGCACGCATCGCGTCAATTTGCTGCGAAACGACCATTGAGCCGAGTTCGGCGGCAATCGCCGAGCCGACTCTGCCGGAAACCATCAAAGCCGATAAAACCGGACCGAGTTCTCGAATAAGCGAGGTTGCAACCGATTTTCCGACTTGATTGCTCAAACCGTAATATTCGAAAGTCGGATAGGTTTGTAAAATCAAAACGCCGCCGGTAAAAAATCCGGTTAAAATAACGATGACCAATGAACCGACACCGATTAAATCCATCTGTCGGGTAATTTCGCCGACGTAACGCGGACCTTTATACAAGCCTTTGATCGAACGCCAGACTAAAAAACTAATTTCCTGAAGTTCAAATAAAAATTTAACAAGCGGATTCATTAATGATTTTTCACGAATAACCGGAGTCGAACGGTATTGCTCAAGGTTACAACGAACCGCGTAAAACGACAAATAATAAAATAGCCGACTTCTCTGAAGAATCGGCTAAAATTTGAATGTTTGCGGAGTTGTGGAAACTGAATGTTAATTTAATCGTTCGGAATTTTGCGAAGCTGACGGTTAAAACGGCGATTCGGGGCGTTTCGGTTCTGATTGTTTCGCCGATTATACGGGCGATTTTCAAAGTTTTCGCGCATTTCCGCAAATCGCTGCCGCACTTCACGAAATTTCACCAATTGTTCCGGCGTTAAAATTTTTCGCACTTCGAGTTCATTCAGCGAACGCAGTTTAGCAATTTCGGCTTGCGCGGATTGCAGTTCTTTCAGACGAGCCGCGATTTCCGTTTCGTTCAACGAATCGGCGTAAATCGCCCGATCAAGATTGCGCGTTGCTTCGCGCTGACGCTGTTGAGCTTGCATTATCGAAGGTCTTCTGCCGATGTTGAGTTGTTTGATTTGCTGCATCTGTTCGCGCGTCAATCCGAGTTCGCGTAAAAGATTCGGTCGCGGCGCGGGATTATTAAATTCCTTTGCCGGTGCGTCGCCGCGCGGCATTTCTTCCTGCGCGGTAGCCGTCGAAGAAAATGTAATTGACAGCAAGCCAATCAGCAAAAATTTGTAAAGATTAAATTTTTTCATACTTTTATCTTCGATTTATTTTCCGGTTTCATCTGCATCGAACAATTCCGCCAACCGCAGACTTTTATCTTCTTCGTCCTCAAAATTAACCAGAGCGGGAATTTGCCGCGCTTTTGCAGGCGCAGTTTTGTTGACCGTTCCGGCAGTAATTCGATTATTTGTCGAAGCATTTTCCAAGTTACGTTTTACGATTTTATTCGGCGCAGCATTATTTGAAATTTTTGATGCGTTGCTTTTTTGACCGCCGTTCGGTTTGTTTTGATTATTTTGACGCGCGACTTCAGGCTGAATCGTTGCGACGTTTTTATTCGGCAATTCCGGCGATTGTTCAGAGAAGTTTTCCGGTTTTTGAACGGTATCTTGCGTCGTTGGCGAAACTGCTGTTTTCGCAGAATTTTGATTGTAAACTTCCGCAACTTCAACAGGTTGAAACATATTCACCGCCGCAAAAACCAGACCGATGCCAATCGCCAAAACCGCCATCGCGCCGCCCGCCGTCCACGCCGGAGAGAGTGAAACGTATTGGTGCAGACGAGCAAGCCACGAATCAGAAACAATCGAAGTGATATTTTTTCGCTCGTATGGAATATTTATGACCGGCGTTTCCAATTGCGCGAACTCCGTGTTGCGCCACTCACGAACGGAAAAACGCGCAAATGCCGAATCCGCCAGCGCGTCGGTGCAGTTTGAGCAGTTTTCCAGATGATTTTCAAACCCTGATTTCTCGCGCGCACCGATTTCGCCGTAAAGATACGCCGGAATTTCAGCGGAAAAACTGCAATCGGAATTATGATTATTATTCAGCATAATTTTATAAAAAAATCTCAAACGACTTCGAGCGGCGTTCTCTCCAGCTTTAAACGCAATTGTTTGAGCGCGGCGTAAAGGCGGCTTTTGACCGTGCTTAAAGGTAATTCGAGAGTTTGTGAAATCTCCTGAAAAGTCATTTCTTCAAATTCCTTCATCACAATTACCTGCCGTAAATCCGTCGGCAGCGAACCGACTGCCTGACGAACGAGCGTCAATCTTTCGTTTTGCTCGATTGTCCGCGCGGGCGACAAATGTGCCGGGGCAACAAAAGTTCTATCTTCCGCCGATTCGTCCTCGTCCAGAAAATCTTCCGAACGGGTTTTAGCGCGTCTTTTTATTGTCAAACACTGATTGACGGCGATTCGGTGCAGCCAAGATGAAACTTTTGCTTCGCCGCGAAAATTCGCCAGATTGCGATAGGCGGAGATAAAAGATTCCTGCGTTGCGTCGCGGGCATCAGCTTCAGAACCGAGCATACCGAAACAGAGCGCGAAAATCTTTCTTTCCCAACGCTTTACGATTTCGCCGAAAGCCTCGGGATTTTCCGAAACCGCCAACCCGACCAATTGCTCATCAGTTAAATTCTTCAACATCCGCTCGTGTTTTCAAATCAAATACGCACGAGAATACTATCAAAAACGCTTCGGAAAGAGAAAATTTTCACTTTCAATTTTTAGACGTTCCGAATACTGAAATAGTCGAAAATTTTGGCGATACGGTTTTGCACTGATACAAAACAAAAAAGCGCGAAATTAGAAAATTTTCGCGCTTTTTTATGATGAAAAAATTAAAATCTAACATTTACCGAGCAGCCAGAAGACCAGCACGAAAATGATAATCATTGAAATTAAACCGCCGCCGAGTTTGTAAGCGGCAGCACCGGCAATCAAGCCTCGAAATAAATCACGCATAAGTTTTACCCTTCCTTGTTGAAAAAATTGGAAAATTTAGAAAACAAAACTTAAAAACCGAAGCTGATTAATTTTGTTGACTGAACAAAGATTTACCATAAAAAACGCCGGTTGACAACAAAAAACTCGCTGTTTCCAATCGGCTTATGTTTCCTCAAAATTGTTAGACTCCGAATCATCTAAAATTCTTCGCATCCGCACGAGCGAAATTTTCTTCTCGTCCGCCCGCAAAATTTCCACATTCAGACCACGAAATTGGAGTTTTTCGCCGACTTTCGGAACATAACCGGCTTCGCTCGTGACGAGTCCGGCGATTGTCGTAAAATCGTCGTCTTCGATTTCCATATCGAAAAGCCGTTCGATTTTTCCGATTTCGGTCGAGCCGAGAACATCGAAATAACCGCTTTCGCCTTCGATAATTTCGATAATTTCTTTTTCTTCAATATCTTCGTCCTCGATTTCGCCGACGATTTCTTCGATTATATCCTCGACCGAAACGAGTCCTGCCACGCCGCCGTATTCGTCAACAACAATCGCAATTTGAACGTGATTGATTTGCATTGCCTTTAAAAGTTCGGCGACGGATTTGGTTTCGGGAACGAAATAAGCCGGACGCAGCATCTTTTCAATCGTTTGATTTTCCTTTTCTTCCGCCCACGCATTCAGCAAATCGCGCACATAGATAACGCCTTCGACGTTATCAATCGAATCGCGGTAAACCGGCAGACGCGAATATTTTTCATTAATAATTAAATCTCGTGCGGCTTTGACGGTTGAATAAATTTGCAGAGCGCAGATTTCCGTGCGCGGAGTCATAATTTCGCCGACCCGCGTATCGCTGAATTCGACCATCGTTTCAATCAATTCGCGCTCTTTCTCTTCGATAATTCCTTCGGCTTCGCCGATTTCCATCAATGCCTGAAAATCGTCGTCGTTATCATCCGATTTTTCTTCGTTCGTTTCAGGAGTAAGGGTCATTTCAAGTTTTTGCTGTTCTTTGATTTGCCGCCGCGAAACAAAAGGATTGACGAATGCCGAAACAACTACGTAAAGCGGACGAACGAGCGGAAGCAGAAACAACAATTTGCTGTCCGGGTTTTTCCAGACGATGAGACGCGGAATGATTTGGCGGAAAATAACGGAAAAAATGAGTCCGATTAATATTGAAAAAATAAGCAGTTGATAACGGTTTCCCAGTGTGAAAGAAAGAACTATTAACGTCACTAAAACGGTGAAAATAATTAACAAAAATTGAATTGCCGATGAAAGAACAAATCGAAAACGGGGACGGTTTTCCAGAATCTCGCGGAAAAATTCCGCCGAACGGGTATTTTGGTTTTCTTCAAAATCAGCCGCAATCCGGCGCAGGCTGACATCCGAAAGATGCGAAAACGACATATCAATCGTCGCCAAAAAAACGAGAACAACGAGAATCGCAACCGCCGAAATTATCTCAATTTCCATATTCAAATCGTGAATGTATGTTAAATGGTAATTGAGGAAAAGTAAAAAAATATCGCCGAATTAGCATTTTTGTGTATTTATAAGTTTAATATTTGCTTAGTTTTTGTGCAGCATTCGTTTCAATCAACCAAAAAACATTACCATTTTCAGGATTTATTTTTTGGGAAGGAAATTTTTTTGTTTGAAAATCGCCTTCTAAAACTTCGCGCAAAATTTCCGCTTTATTCGCGCCGGAAACCAGAAAAATGATGTTTGTCGCATTATTAATCGCGGGAAATGTCAACGTCAGACGGGTTGTTTGCAATTTCTCGACGTAGTTGGCAACAGCAATTTTTTCAGTTTCATTCAATGCTTCGGTAAATGGAAAAAGCGAAGCCGTGTGACCGTCGTCGCCCATTCCGAGCAATATTAAATCGAATCCCGGAAATCCATTCGCCGGCAGATTAAAAAAATCTTTGACTGTTTCTTCATATTTTTCAGCAATCTTTTCGGCATTTTTCAATTCGGTTTCCCAACGGAAAATATTTTGAGCGGACAGTTTTAACTGCTCAAATAAATTTTCGTTCGCCATTTTAAAATTACTTTCCGCGTCGTCGGGCGAAACCTTTCGCTCGTCGCCGAAAAAGAAGAAAACTTTTTCCCAATCGAGTTTATCTTTAAATCGTTCGCTTGCGAGTAATTGATAAAGCGATTTCGGAGTCGAACCGCCCGCGAGCGCAACTGTAAATTGTCCGCGCTTCTGGATAGCTTCATTTCCGATGCGAATAAACATTTCCGCCGCAGTTTGGCTGAGAGTTTCAAGATTCGGGTAAATATTAACGATTCGGTTCATTTTGCAGTATTCAAACAGCTAGTGCTTTGTAACCTAAATTTTTGGAATTTCGTTCTTCGTTCAGAGTCCACGCTTGAGCGGGTTTCCGCCGCGCTTCGCTGGCGGAAGAACAAACTGAAGTTTGGACTCTGAATGAAGAAAAAACTTTAATTATCAAAATTTTTAATTATCAAAATTTAGATTGCAAAGCACTAGTCAATCGTATTTTTCCATTTGCGACCGTCTTGTTCGAGCAGCAAATCCGCATCTTTCGGTCCCCACGTTCCCGATTGATAATTCGGAAAATCACGCGCCGGAATCGCGTTCCACACGTCGAGAACCGGCGAAACGATTCGCCAACTCGCTTCGACCATACCGGCGCGTTGAAAAAGCGTCGCGTCGCCGATCATACAATCGAAAAGCAGACGTTCGTAGCCGGTCGAAACCGTTTCGCCGAAATGGTCAATGTAATTAAAATCCATATCAACCGCGCCCATATCAACAATCGGACCCGGAAGTTTCGCGCCGAAATGCAGCGTAATTCCTTCGTCGGGCTGAATGTGAATGACGATCCGATTCGTCGTCAAACGCTCGATGGAAGTGTGGCGGAAAGCATAAACGGAGCTTTTTTAAATTGAATGGTAATTTTCGTGTGTTTCGCCGGCAGATGTTTTCCGGTTCGCACATAAAACGGGACGTTTGCCCAACGCCAGTTATCAATCGAGAGTTTCAGCGCGGCGTAGGTTTCCGTGTTAGAATTCGCGGCGACATTCTCTTCGGTGCGATAAGCCGGAACTTTCTTTTTATTAACTTCACCATCGTCGTATTGTCCGCGAACGGCTTTTTGCAGCACATCTTCGGGCGTGAAAGGCTGAATCGCCTGTAAAATCTTCGCCTGTTCATCGCGCACCGCGTCGGCTTCAAACGAAACGGGCGGCTCCATCGCGGTTAAAGTGACGAGCTGAAAAATATGATTCGGAATCATATCGCGCAACGCTCCGGCGGTATCGTAATAGCCGCCGCGCGATTCGACACCGAGTTTTTCCGCGACGGTGATTTGCACGTGGTCAATGTAGTTTCGATTCCAGATCGGTTCAAAAATGCTGTTGCCGAAGCGAAAAACTAAAATGTTTTGGACGGTTTCTTTGCCGAGATAATGGTCAATCCGATAGATTTGCCTTTCGTCGAGAATTTTCAGCAATTCGGCGTTGAGATTAACGGCTGATTCCAAATCGCGTCCGAACGGTTTTTCATAAATAAACCTGCGCCAATGTCCGTTTTCCTGTTTCCCCAATCCGTTTTTATGTATTTTTTCGGTGACATTGGCGAAAAGCTGCGGCGGCGTGGCGAGATAGTAAAAAAAGTTTTCCGGTATGTCGTGAGTTTTACAAACTTCGGCGAGAATTTTTTTCAAATCCTTGAAAAGCTGTTTATCATCGTCGAAATCGCCGCCGGTGTAAAAAGTTCGTTCCTGAAACCACTTGAGCAGATTTTTATCAACGTCTTTTCCGATAAACTCCAACAAATCGGCGTTGATTTTACTCCAAAAATCTCCGATTTCGAGTTCCTGCCGACCGACTCCGACGATGGCGAAATTTTCGGGTAAAAATCCTTGTTTGGCAAGATTATAAAGCGCGGGAAAAAGTTTGCGTTTGGTTAAATCTCCGGTCGCGCCGAAAATCACCATCACGCACGGATCGGCGGTTTTATGGATGTCGCTCATAAATAATTTTTTCACAGATTAACACAGAAGAATGCGGTTCGGAAAAGATTTGACTGACAAAGAATGCGATTAAAATTAAAATTTTTCAAATTGACGCTTTGAACTCATCGTATAAATTTTTTCTAAATTTACAATTGTTCCCGAAGTTCTAGTTCGCGCCGGTTCATTTCGCCTGCGTCGGTTTCGTGGTCATAGCCGCAAAGATGCAAAATGCCGTGCAGAATCAATTGTTTGATTTCGCTTTGAAATGTTAAATCGTTTTCCCGTGCTTGTCGTTCAGCTTGTTCGACGGAAATCACAACATCGCCTAAATTTTCAATTTCCAAATCGTATTCATCGGCTTCAAACGGAAACGATAAAACATCTGTCGTCACGGTTTTCGAGCGAAAGTTTTTGTTCAGCTCGCGCATTTTCCGGTCGGAAACAAAAGCGATTGTCACGGATTTGTTTTCAGTTTCGTGAATTTGGTTGATACAATTTGCGGCAAAAGTTTGAAAAACCTGCCAATCGAATTTGATTTTGCGCTGATTATTGATGATTTCGGTCATTAAAATCCCGCGGATCATTATTCATCCGATTGTTCTTCGTAAGCCTCGACAATCAATTGCACTAATCTGTGCCTGACCACATCTCTTTTGTCGAAATAGACAAATTCGATTTCTTCGATGCCCTGCAAAACCCGTTCGGCTTCTTTGAGTCCGCTGCGTTGTCCGCGTTGCAGATCAATTTGTGTAATATCACCCGTAACGACGACTTTCGAGCCGAAACCGATGCGCGTCAAAAACATTTTCATCTGCTCGGCGGTTGTGTTTTGCGCTTCGTCGAGAATGATGAAAGCATTTGAAATCGTCCGACCGCGCATAAATGCCAACGGCGCGACTTCGATAATTCGCTTTTCGAGCATTTTCGTAACTCGTTCGTTATCAACCAAATCAAACAGCGCATCGTAAAGCGGACGTAAATACGGATCAACTTTATCCTGCAAATCGCCGGGCAAAAATCCGAGTTTTTCGCCCGCTTCGACCGCCGGACGGGTTAGCACAATCCGGTCAACTTGTTTGGCGAAAAGCGATTGGACAGCCAACGCAACCGCCAAAAAAGACTTTCCCGTCCCCGCCGGACCGATTCCGAAGGTCAAATCTTTATCCTGAATCGCTTCGATATATCTACGCTGATTGGCGGTTTTCGGAGCGACCTGTTTTTTGCCCGACGGATTGAAACGAGCTTTGGTGAAATAATCTTTTAACGAATAAGCGCGGTCTTCGGCGATTTGTTTGAAAGCGTCGCGCAGTTCTTTGTCGGAGAAAGTGCTGCCTTCGTCGAACAATTCGGCGAAATCGCCTAAAATTTTCTCGACGGTTTCGACATCGTTAGATTCGCCGTCAATCAGAATTTCGTTGCCGCGTGCGCCGATGTTTACGTTGAGAAGTGATTCGAGATATTTAATGTTTTGGTCTTGAACGCCGAACAGCGTTTTTAAGCCTTGGGGCGGAAGTTCTATTTTTTTTAAATTGCTCAAATTTGAAATATTTCCTTAGGTTTTGAAAATTTAACTTTTAATAAATTGAGGCTACTAAAAGGCTTTCCGTCTGTCAACGAAAATTTTACAAAATTCAGGCTGATTTTGTGCAAAAAGCCTTTTATTTTCGGGTGAATTATGCGATGCTAAATTCATCGAAAATTTTTGGTTGAAGTAACAAAATCAGTTGCTTTCGCTTGCTAACAAGGGTTTTAAGAAATGGGGGGAGATTTATGAACGGCGAAGTAGAAATTTTGAAAACCACAGCAATTGCTTTCCCGCAGACGTTTGGAAAGCAGGAAATCATTGAAAATAAAATTATTGAAGAAACAATTACGGCTGAACCGACAAGAAAAATCGCTTCTGCCGACAAAGAAAATCGTTTCGCCAGATTGAAAAAACATCTGCGAAAACGGTCGGCGAGTATTCTGTAAAATCATAAAAACGAACAAGGGAGGCAGTATTATGCCGAGAGGCGACAAAGATAAATATACTGACAAACAAATACGTCAGGCGGAACACATCGAAGAAAGCTATGAAAAAACCGGCTTGTCAGAAGCCGAAGCCGAACAACGCGCCTGGGCGACTGTAAACAAGCAGGACGGCGGCGGCAAAAAAAGCGGTTCCGGTCGCAAAAAATCGGCAGCGGCTTCTTAAAACGAAGAAAAGGCTGACGGCAGAAAAAAAGATAATTAAATAAATTGTATTCTTTGGAAAAGGCAACGATTTCTTATCGTTGTTTTTTCTTTTTATGTATCGAAAATTAAAACGAAAAAAGGGAGGACATTCCGGTAGAAAAATTACCGGAGTTAAATATGAAACTTAATGATTTAGTACAAAAATTAGCGGCGTTTGAACCGGGCGGTTTTCCGGTCGTTAGTCTTTATTTGGACGCGAGTGGAAATGAAAACGGGTGCGACGGATATAATACATGGCTCAAAGCGGAAATTGACGAATTGATGGAAAGTTACGATGAAGACAGCGCGGAAGCGGAAAGTCTGAAGGCGGACATCGAAAAAATTCAGCAATTTTTGGAAACCGAAGTTGTTGAGTCGGCGAACGGAATTGCGGTTTTCGCGTGCGGCGCGGCAGACGGATTTTTTGAAACCGCGCAGCTCGATGAGGCTTTTCCGAACAACCGTATTTTTGCATTTGAACGACCGCATATTTTTCCGTTGGTCAGAGCAATCGAACAAAATCCGCGCTATTTGGCATTATGGGCAGACACAAACAAAGCGGGCATTTATATTTTCGGCGGTGAGCGGATGATTGAC
>Ga0136637_1000285_pt1 | contig 11533 bp, 8 predicted proteins | sample AntDrymUQ8572106_2_FD_105497 | JGI IMG/M metagenome (GOLD analysis project Ga0136637, IMG submission 105497) | Polar desert sand microbial communities from Dry Valleys, Antarctica - metaG UQ857 (21.06) | ecosystem: Environmental > Terrestrial > Soil > Desert | place: Antarctica: Dry Valley... | reverse complement strand
TGCGCGTTCACGGGTCGGAACGGCGTTATTACCATAAATACGTTGGGCTGAACTCACGACTCGACGCGCTGCAAGCGGCTATTTTGCGGATTAAGCTGCCGCATTTGGATTCTTGGTCTGAGATGCGCAAGCGAAATGCCGACCAGTATCGAAAACTTTTTACCGATGCCGGTTTGACTGAGCAAATGATATTACCTTTGGAACGCGAAAACGGGCGACATATTTATAATCAGTTTGTCATTCGCGTTCCAAAGAAACGCGATGAGTTAAAACAATTTCTCGCCGAATGCGAAATCGGCACTGACATTTATTACCCCGTCTCGCTTCATTTGCAGGAATGTTTCGCGTATCTCGGCTACAGGAAAAACGATTTTCCCGAATCGGAGCGGGCTTCTGGGGAAACATTGGCGATTCCGATTTACCCGGAGTTAACCGTCGAACAGCAGGAATTTGTCGTTGAAAAAATTGGTGAATTCGTCCATAGTCTTTAGTCTGTCTTTTTGTAATTGAGTTAAGGTTTGAACTTTGAAGAACAAAGAACAAATGGCTAACAACAAAAAACTAAAAACAAATGACAGCTAGCAAAAATCAAATCGAAATTTTAGATTCGCGTCGCTTGCCGGTGCGGCTTGGCTTGGCGGCGGCAATTGTTTTGGTGCTTGTTTTCGGTTGGTTCGCAGTGCGCTGGCAACTCGGTAATATGCTGGCGGATGAAACCGCTCCGAACGAGCCGAGCGCACGGGAAATTGCCGCGCTTGCCGTCTCTTTGGCACCGAGCGACCCGTTGGCGAACTGGCTGGTTGCCAGCACGAAAAAAAATATATTTACGCCGGAAGCCATTTCCGAAACAGCGAAAAGTTTTGAAACCGTCGCCCGGCTTTCGCCAAATAATTATCTTTATTGGGTTGAACTCGGTCGCGCCCGCGAACAATCGGAAGATTATGAATTAGCGGAACAAGCCTATCTTCGCGCACTCGAACTCTCACCGAATTACACTTATCCGCACTGGCAGCTCGGCAATTTTTATCTGCGCCAAAACCGAAGCGATGAAGCCTTCGCCAAGTTGAAAAAAGCCGCCGCCAGTAATTCGGCTTACCGCGACCAAGTTTTTTCAATCGCTTGGGATTATTTTGAAAAGGATGCCAGCCGACTTGACCAGATCGCGGGCGATTCAGCGTCGGGCAGGGCAAATTTGGCAAGATTTTACGCTTCAAAGGAGAGTGCCGAAAATGCTTTGAGAATTTGGAATACGCTTTCGCCGGAAGAAAAAGCGGCAAATGTGGTTTATGCGAAAGTTATCGCGCAGGCGTTTTACGATAAGAAGATTTACCGTCAATCGCTTGAATTCGTGCGCGAACTCGGCATCGAATCCGGTGCGCGTGGCGAAACCATTCAGAATGCAAGTTTTGAAAATCCAATTCTGCCAATTAGAGAGACATATTTTAGTTGGAAGGTTTCGCCGATTGAAAAAGTTGATGTCAAACTCGACCCGACGCAAAAACATGAAGGAAATCGCAGTTTGCGCGTTTCCTTCAGCGGTTACGCCGAACCGACGCTTTACAGCATTTATCAACTTGTCACTGTCGAACCGTCAGCAAATTATCGTTTGACGTTTTGGTTTCGCACTGAAAACTTAAAAAGTGGCGGAACACCCGCGCTCGAAATTTACAACGCTAATGACGATAAAAACATCGTTGCGAGCCAGCCGTTTCCGACCGGAACAAGCGATTGGCAATTGGTAAAACTCGAATTTAGCACCCCGCCTAATGCCGAAGCCGTCGGTCTACGCACGACTCGCGCTTTCTGCGGTGACAACTGTCCGATTTTTGGCACAATTTGGTACGACGATTTTAAATTGGAAAAAACAAAATAATGGATAATGGATAATGAATAACGGATAATAAAAAGATTGTTATTTATTCTAACAAAAATTCAGCAATCGTTTAGTTAATTTAAATCTATATCAACTTCTCATTATTCGCTATCTATTATCCATTATCCATTATCCGTTATCCATTATCCATTATCTTGTAATGAAAGAAATTCAAACAACTTGGGCGAGCAAAACTTTATTCTTTCTGCTCGGCGCGACAATTATCTTTACGGCTTTGGCATATGGAACGGTGCACCAGCCGATTGTCGCTATTTTTTATATTGCTGCAATTATAGTTTTTTTGTTGTGGACGGCTGATGCTTTTGTCGGAGGAGTTTTGCGCTTTAACAAAAGTCTTCTGCAAATTCCGCTTGCCGCCGCTTTTCTTTACGCTCTTATTCAAACGATTCCGTTCGGCAGTTTAGCGGAAGTAGCGGGCATCTCCGGCATACCGCGCACAATGTCGCTCGAACCGTTCGGAACAAAAGTCGCCGCGCTGCATTTTTTCGCTTTGCTTTTATTTTTCGCTGCGCTCCTCACCTTTATTGACAGCGCAAACCGCCTGAGAAAAATTGTGTCGTTAATTACGATTTTCGGCTTTGTCTTCGCTTTTTTTGCCATCTTGCAAGCCGTTCTCAGTCCAAATAAAATCTACGGAATTTACGAAGTTCCATATGCCACGCCGTTCGGCTCTTTCGTCAATCGCCACAATTTCGCGGCTTATATGGAAATGACGCTCTGTCTGCCGCTCGGTTTGATGTTTGTCGGCGCGGTGCAAAAGGACAGACGCCTTCTTTATATTACGGCAATCGCACTGATGGGCATCGCGTTGCTTTTGAGCGGTTCGCGCGGCGGTTTGATTTCACTTCTGGCAGCTATATTTTTTCTCGTTATTCTGACGACAAGAACAAAAAATTACAATCAACTCGCGTTAAAAAGCGGTTTAGCGGTTTTGTTAGTTGCAACCATCATTATCGGCTCAATTTTAATCGGCGGCGAATCGTCGCTGACACGGCTTGCGGAATCGTCGAACCCGGAAGATTTATCAACTAATCGAATGCACATCTGGACGGTTACAATCAGCGTGATTTTGAAAAATCTGCCGTTCGGCGCGGGCTTCGGCGCATTCGGCGTGGCATATACGCCGTTTGATTCGCTCAACGGTTTGGAGCGCGTCGAGCAAGCGCACAATGATTATTTGGAAGTTTTAGCCGTCGCCGGAATTGTCGGTTTGATTATCGGCGGTTTCTTTCTATTCCAACTTTTCCGCACCGGTTTAGAAAATGTAAAGACTTCCAACACTTTTCGGCGCGGAGTATGCGTCGGGGCACTCGCCGGTTGTTTTGCAATTTTAGTTCACAGCCTTTTCGATTTTGTTCTGCATACGACGGCGATTTCGATGTTGTTTCTGACGCTCGTTTCGTTAGTTGTCGTCAGCGGCATTGAATTTCCCGATGATGTCAAGGAAACCAATTCGCGCCGCAGGGGAAATCCCCGCCCGGCAACCGTTACACCGATTGAAAAAGGTAGAAGAAACAAAGAAATACAAAAAAATAAATGATGTGAATCAACACTAAAAACAAAAATCAGTTTAATAAAAGTCAATTTCTTGTCGGGAGCGCAGGCATCTTGCCTGCACGGGCGCGAAGCGTCGCAGAAATTGCTGATTATCAACCGTTTTAGATTGCTGACGCAATCCGTGCAGGCAAGATGCCTGCGCTCCCGACTAAAATACTTCTTTGGATTAACTTTCCTGGTATTGATTTACATAAATGATATTTTAGATAGAAGATTCGCTCTGGATTTCTTTTCTTTTCGGACTCAAGAAACCCAATAAATACCAAACGATGCCGTGCGCGACATACGCCGATGCGATCCCGAAAAGCATATACTGCGGAAATAACCAAATGAGCATTCCAAACGCCGCAATGATCAGAAACACATAACTGCTTCGCCTGCCGCCCCCAGTAGTTTTGAAACTCGTATATCGAATCGTGCTGACCATCAAAAGCCCTAAGCCGGCAACTAAAATCATCATCAAAAGCGTGTAGACGTTTGACAAGTTTTCGCCGAAAGTGCTCAGCGGTTGCGGATGCAGATAAACGATTGAAGCAATCAGCCCGGCGGCGGCGGGAATCGGCAGACCGACAAAGTTTTTCTTATCAACTTTCGGAGTTCCTTCAAGTAATACGCGCGGTCGTGTGCCTTGCAGATTAAACCTCGCCAGCCGAAAAGTTCCGCACATCAAATACATAAACAACACGAACACGCCGAAACCATGAAGCGAATTAGCTTCATCGAAAGTCGCCCCGATTGCCCAGCTATACATCAAAACCACCGGCGCGATGCCGAAAGTTAAAACGTCCGCCAGCGAATCAAGCTGCACGCCGATTTCGGTTGATGTCCGAGTCATCCGAGCGATGCGTCCGTCTAAAGCGTCAAATAAAATTGCGAAGGCGATGGCTTTCGCGGCGTATCCGAAATAAATGGAAGCTTGTTCAGGATAAGCGGCGAGAAGTTGAAAACCACGCACGGAAGACAAAACCGCAAGAAAGCCCATTGCGATATTTGCCGCCGTGAACGCCGTCGGAATCAAATACAAACCTTTTTTTAAGCCGCGATGCGGCGGTTTTGTTTGTTCGGTTTCCATAACTGTCGTTAAGACTCAAAAGGTTTAGTCAGGGGCGGACAATTCCGCTGCCAGACGGTCATCTTGGTATTTTTGAGGTATGTGGTATTCGGTAAGTTTTCCGATAATAGTTTCGCCGCCGATTACTCGATCGCCGACTTTGATAGCAATTTCTGTGTTCACCGGCATCAACAAATCGGTGCGCGAACCGAATTTAATCAGCCCGTATTTTTCGCCGAGTTTGAGATTATCGCCCGCTTTGCTCCAACAAACAATTCGTCTGGCTAAAATGCCGACGATTTGAGTGCAAACGACAGTCATTTTTTCGCCTTCAATCGTTATCGCGTTTCGCTCATTGGTTTGACTCGCTTCATTGCTTGTTGCCGGTGCTTTTCTGCCTTGAAACAATTCGACTTTAACGACTCGTCCGGCAATCGGCGCACGGTTGATATGCACATCAATCGGCGAAAGAAAAACGCTCACGAATTTTCCGTCTGCCCGGTCTTCGATGCGCGTAACCTTACCGTCGGCAGCGGAAACAATGATATTCGCTTCAGTCGGAATCGTCCGCTTCGGGTCGCGGAAAAAGAACGCCATAAAAAGGGCGATGGCGACAAAGAAACCGGCGAAAATCCAAAATTGAAAAGACGCAAAAATTGCGGCGATAATAATTGGAACTAAAACAAACGGAATTCCTTCTTTAACCATAAAAAGAGGTCAGATGTCAGAGGTTAGAGGCTAGTCAGAAACTAACATCTAGCCTCTAAACCTCTGGCATCTAACCGCTCACATCTTTCCGTCATTCTACGTCAAATCGGCGAGTTTGGAAAACAAAAAAGCCCGATGCCGTAAAACATCGGGCAAAAGGAGGATTGTATGAATAGAAAGGTTAATCTCTAATCGGATTGTCTTTGGCGTAGCTGTAAGCGCACCAAGCGGAAATTAAGTGGACAATCCAACCTAATGTGCCGACCGAGCCAATCCACGAAACACCCGTTAAAACCAGCCAAATTATGCCGATAATAATTCTACCGTTATAGATTTGTCCCACTCCGGGAATTAAAAGACTTAAAATACCTGCAACGTATGGTTCTCGCATATTAAAAATTTACCTCCGCAGTTTTATACGGTGAGTTTATTTTTTAGTTCCAAAAAATATTTAAGGTTTAAGATTTAAGATTATGATTCGAGATTTAGGATTTAAGATTTTAATTCTGAATCTTAAATTTTTGAATTCTGAATCTTACTTACTTCGACGATTTTTCCTCGAAAAACTCTCATAACTTTTTTCACGAGCGGGTGATTTTGAGCATATTGCCACATTTCTTCTTCGGTTGGATTTTCGGGCAGAACAGGAATCTCCACAGATTCTTCTTCGTCAAATTCGGGAATTACAAAACTAGGTTTATCCTTCGCGGGCGCAAATGCCGCTGCTGCGCCGCCTTTAGAAATTTCAATTTTCGCTGCGAAACTGTTTTGCTGATTTTCGCCGAGCAGCAATTCGACAATTTCAGAAGCATTTTTAATCGGACTTAAATCATCGCCGAGTTGTTGCAGTTTTCTCTCAAAAGCGTCGTCGAGCCAAGCGTCTTCGATGTGTTCAAGTTCTTCTGACAAAATCGGCGGCAATTTCATCGGCAATGATTCGAGATTACTCGCAAAACTTTCGGCAAAAGTCAGAGTTGAATCAATTTGTTTTGGCGAAGCAGATGGGCTATTCTCAAAAACCGAAACAGGTTCTTGAAAAAGAATTTCTTCGTGTGTGTCGACGATTTCATTGGCGATTTCGATAGGGTTTTCTGCTTCAACAACAGAAGTTGAGTTGTTTGAAACAGGAAATGGAACTTCTTCCAGCGGAAAATCAATTGTTGAAGTTTTTTTTTCGGCGGATTTTTCAGAAGATTTTTCTTTAATCGAATTTTCGGTTTGAACGTTTCCAAAAGCAGCTTCGAGTTTTGCCAGACGCTCCAGAATTTTCTCAATCGACACGACGCGGCGCATCTCGACTAATTTCACCAAACCGATTTCCAAAACGTATCGCGGCTGCGTGGCTTCTCGCAGTTTTGATTCGGTTTCACTTAAAGAATTAAAAAATCTGATTAAATCGCTTTCTGAAAACGGCGCGGAACTATCTCGTAATTCGTCGCGGCTCAAAACAGCCGTGTCGAGCAAGTTCTCGGCATCATCCGCCATTTTGTAAATTAACAAATCGCGGAAAAAACTCATTAAATCGCGGCAGAAATTTCGCAAATCTTGTCCGCGCCCGATTAAATCGTCAACAACGTTTAAGACTTCGGCAGGTTTATTCTCGGCAATCGCTTTCGCGGTTTTCGTGAGCATTTCCGCGCTTGCCAAACCGAGTGCAATTGCCACGTCTTGACTTTCGATTCGTTCGCCCGAAAAACTGATTACCTGGTCAAAATTTGATTGCGCGTCGCGCATCGAGCCTTCGCCGGAACGCGCAATCTCGCGCAGAGCGTCAACCGAAATGGTTATATTTTCCGCTTCGGCAATGGTTTTTAAACGGTCGAAGATTTTTTGCGACGCGATGGTGCGAAATTCGAATTCCTGACAGCGCGATAGAATCGTGTCGGGAACTTTGTGCAGTTCGGTCGTCGCCATTATAAAAGCGACGCGCGGCGGCGGCTCTTCCAAAGTTTTTAATAAAGCATTGAAAGCCGCTTTTGAGAGTTGGTGAACTTCGTCAATAATGAAAACTTTATAACGGTCTCGCGCCGGATTGATATTGATGCTTTCAATTATCGTTTCGCGCACGTCGTCAATGCCGGTATGCGAAGCTGCGTCAATTTCCAAAACGTCAATTGAACGACCTTCGGCGATTTCACGACACGAAGCGCAGACTGTTTCATCATTTATCGAGCAGGGATTAGCAGTCGGTTTGTCGCTTTTGTGGCAGTTTAAGGCTTTCGCAAGCAGCCGCGCCGTCGTCGTTTTGCCAACGCCGCGTGCGCCGGAAAAAAGATACGCGTGATGCAGACGGTCGTGTTCGACAGCGTTCCGCAAGGTGCGCGTAATCGCTTCCTGTCCGGTAACTTCTTCAAATGTTTGCGGTCGCCATTTGCGGGCGATAACTTGGTAAGACATTGTTTAGGTTCAAGGTTCAAGGTTCAAGGTTCAAGGTTCAAAACTGTTTTTAAAACTTTGAACCTTAAACTTTGAACTTTGAACAGAAATTATTTCGGCTGGATTCTCAACAAATAACTGCAAACGGCAATCGGCACGCCCGCCGAAACGGAAATTCTTTGTCCGATTTGAAGCTCGTAATTATTAATCATTGCCGGATTGCGTCCTTCGTTTATCATCGAAAAGTTTCCTTGTCCGTCATAAATCAAGCTCAAATGCCGACGACTAATTTCCGGGTCGCCTGCCAGCGCAACGTCAACCGGTTTCGATTTTGAGCCGCGCCCGATGCTGATTTCGTTTTGATAAATGGGAACGACCGTTTGCCGAACACCGCCGCGCCAAACTTCCAGACGATAAAGTTCCGGTGCTTGTCGTTTTGCAACGTGCGTCATTTCCTCCGCCGAATCATTCGGCATCGGCGGTTGGCTCATCTGTTGGACGGTCGGCGGCGGCTGATATGCAGCTGAAGGTTGATTTTGGACAAAATTCGGAGTTGGAAGAGGTGAACTAGACGCTTGCGTTTGATTTTCCAGCTCCGGCTGCGGCATCGCTTTCGGGCGCGACAGAATGCTTGTTTTGTTGCTGGAAGAATCATCCCAACTATGCTGAACGCGCACGTCGCCCGCTTCGAGCGTTCCGTCAACGCGCAATTCGACGGCGAACGATTGCGTTTCGAGTTTCTTTTTGCCGGCAATTTCTTTGGCTCGCTCGGCTAAAATGTGATAAAGACCTTGTTCCAAACCTCTGCGCTTCGCGCCTTGCCAATCTTTGTCGTCCGTTTCGCTCAAGAAAATTGTATATTCGGTCGGAATAATCGTCGTGCCTTGCGGCAGAGGAACTATCTCATTCTGCATCACCGCTTCGACTGCTTTGGCAATTTTAACGATGAATTCTTCGGCTCGACTGCGCGGCTTGATTTGCGCGTCGCGGGCGGCTTCTTCCAAAACCAGTTCCGCCGATTCGCCGTCAATCCATTTTCTAACTTTATCTAAAACGCTCACATTTGTTACCTCAAAACTTTCAAAGTCTCATCACCGAATCTTGTTTTACCGCTTATCCAACCGTGTTCCGCCCAATCTTCATTATCTTTCGGTCGTCCGTGTTCGATTATATCAACTTCATACCAATTATCTTCAACGCTCTTTATTCGCAGGCGAGAATCTTTTGAAACAAGCCCGATGGCTCGCTTGTTGGCGTTCGGTTCGGGGCGCAAATTTATATCCATCAACGCGACGGCTTCCTGCTGACTGGAAAAAGGATTGCTGAATGCGGGCAGAATTCCGCGCCCGCGCAGATAGTTATGCGTCGCGTATAGAATTCCCGCAAATATACCAATGAAAATTATAAATGCGGCGAAACGGCGCAGAAAATTTTTATTTCTCCTTGGCGACTGATTAATTATTTTTGGAAGTTCGGCAGATTCTCTCTCGATAATGTGCGGCTGCGGACTCGGCGATTCGTTTATTTTTGCGTCGTCCAATCTGACGACCAGCGGCGCGTTATTTGAAAGCAGAGAATTGTTAATTTTTAGTTCGCGCGAAGTGTTAAAGCGCGGACGTTCCGGCGCAAGCGGCGTGTAGCCCTTGGCGACGTGCGCTTGCGGAACGATGTGTGGACGGCTGGAAATTTCGGCAATTGATTCGCCGTCTTCTCGTTCGGCGAGAATTTTGACGCGCGACAAATCCTGCCAGAATTCGTTAACGGTTTGATGCCGCTCGCGCGAATCGTTTTGTGTCGCTTTATTTAATATTTTAATCAAATCGTTCGCCCAAGGCTTTTGCCGCAGAGCAAAGGGAAGTTCGGTTATCGGCTGATTGGCGAAAAAGCGCGGCGATTCGCAAGTGATTAAAACATACGCCGATTTTGCTAGCGAATAAATATCAGCGGCAGGTGTTAATTGCGTGAACGTCAGCGTTCCGGTGCTGCCGGCAAACATCGGGCTGTGTTCGGGCGGCGCGAACATATTCGTTCCGACGCGCGTTATCGGCGAATCCGACTGCGTAACCCGCGCCACACCGAAATCGGCAATTTTAACCGTTTTGCGGTCTTTGGTTAAAAGCAGATTCTGCGGTTTGATGTCGCGGTGAATAATGCCGTTTTTATGCGCGTGTCCGAGTCCGGCGCAAACTTGTTCGATGTAAAAAAAAGCCTGCGTCAAAGTCAGATTTTTTTCCCGACACGCCTTTGCCAGATCGCCGCCCGGCAGATATTCGAGCACGAGATAATGAAAAACCGTATTATGTAAATCTCGCGCCGAGCCGTGTCCGAGCCGGCTAATAATGTTCGGATGGCGCACGCGGTCGAGCGCAACGGCTTCGTTTTGAAAGTTTTCTACCAACGTGCGTTCCAAATCCGCGTCCAAATCGTTTTGCAGAAAAACATTGAGAGCTTTGACGACGACAAGGCTGTGCGGCGATTGCGTGGATGCAAGAACGTCTTGTGCCACATAAATTTCTGCGTAGCTTCCTTGTCCGAGCGTCTGTCGGATGTCGTAACGCTGGTCGAGTCGGCAGTTTTGTAAAGAGAGTTCTCGCATCGGACTTTTGGGAAGATTATATGCTATTTCACACTAGAATATATCATTTATCTACTACGACATTATAAATTCAAAGTTCGTTAATTAACCAATGCCAAAAAAATTGCTTGGGCGATTCCTTAAAGAAACTACTCAAACGATTTAGCCACTTAACCAAATAGCCAAAGGAGAAAATAAGACAATGAGAAAAAGCCGCAAGTCTTGATGCTCACAGCTTTGTTTTCTTTATACTTCAACGGCATTAATAATTCACAGTCATTAGCTACCTGCCTGGGTTAAGGAAATAAATGCAATTGCCTTGATTCCTAAATCTACATCCACGCTTCTTCACAGAAAACTGCAATGTCCGCTTTCCCGTCGCCGTCATAATCAGCCGCAAAAATTCTGTCCGAACTTAAACCCAATTGCGCGGCTGAAAAGCCAGAAGCGAAACGAAGCAAATACCGCACGCGGTCAGACGGACGGAAAACCGACCCGCAAAAAAGATGGGTGGTATTTAGCCACACACCTTTTTATTTTAGTTAATGAAAATATTTGCTGACGCAAAATCTTCGGTTTTATCCGCTCCGTCTAAATCTGTTGGAGCAGAACCATCATTTGCATCTCCCTAGCCTACTACTCTGAACCCGCTAGCTGCACTATTGCTGAAGACACCGCACGCGAATATTGGCGGCGTGAAACGTACTTGCCGCTCGCAGAGTGAAATCTACCGCGAGAGCCGGATTAGGTCTTGTGAAAGTTACCGTTACCGGAGCAAATGTGCCGGGCGTGAATGCAGGAATATTTACTACCGCATTCTTCGGCGTACCAACCACCGTGAATGATTGCAACCCGGTTCCCGCGTTGACATGATCAACGGTGACTGAGCCTAATCCACCCGCCACACCAAAAGAGACAATACCACCGGGAAATAAATCTCCCTCAGTCACTGTTGTAAATGGCGTGCAAGTCTGCGGTGTCGGAGTCGGTGATGGAGTCGGCGTTGGTGTCGGTGTCGGTGTCGGAGTTGGTGTTGGAGTTACTATACAGCCGCCCAAGCGAATGGACAGATTGTTTGAGCTGAAGTTAGCAGTAGCGAAATCCTGAATACCGTCTTTATTGAAATCTCCTATCGCTACGCTAATCGGATTAGTGCCGACGCTAACATCGGTAGTGCCGCTAAAATTTCCTAAGCCATCGCCTAAGCGAGTTGATACCGTGTTTGAGAACGTGTTGGCAGTTGCAAAATCCTGATTGCCGTCGTTGTTGAAATCTCCAATTGCTATGCTTTGAGGACCATTGGTAATGTTGACAGTGTTGGTGCCGCTAAAGCCGCCTGAGCCATTTCCTAAGCGAATTGATACCGTGTTTG
>Ga0136637_1000284_pt1 | contig 11533 bp, 14 predicted proteins | sample AntDrymUQ8572106_2_FD_105497 | JGI IMG/M metagenome (GOLD analysis project Ga0136637, IMG submission 105497) | Polar desert sand microbial communities from Dry Valleys, Antarctica - metaG UQ857 (21.06) | ecosystem: Environmental > Terrestrial > Soil > Desert | place: Antarctica: Dry Valley... | reverse complement strand
GTCCTCCTTGAGGTTCGCCCGGACGACGGAGCCGAACGGCAACTCCACCTCCGACTCGCCTTCAGAGAGTTTTAGTGTGAATTCCTCGTCTCCGGCCCGCTCTATGGTGCCGGTGAAGTTGCGACGACCGTCTATCGGTTCGGCTACCTTGATCTTTGCTTCACGTCCGATGAAGCGCCGGAAGTGATCCGGCCTCGTCAAAGGGCGCTCGATGCCGGGAGAGGAAACCTCGATCATGCCGTCGTACCCTTCGCTCTCCAGCGCCGGAGACACCGCGGATACCACCCGCGAACAGAACTCGTGATCAACCGGCCCGTCCGTCCGGTCAACCAGAATCGTCAGCAGCGGCCCACCCGAAAACCGGGCGTCCACCAACTCGGCTTCACCGGGCAACAAGCCCTCCACCGCCTCCGAAATTTTCTCCAGTCCCGCCGTCTCTCTCACCTTCTTCGAGCGATAAAAAAAGCAACGGGTCCGAAGACCCCTTGCTTCCGTACAACAGATACTATTCTACAACAGAGTATGTAGGTTACAAGGCGACGAAGATTCCTCGCCGCAACGCGGATCTAAAGTCTTCGTGGCCGAAGCCAATACCCCAAGATCAGTGGGGTGAAGACCTGGCGAGAAGATGCAAAAGGTGCCAGAAAAACAACGCGGACACCACCAAGACGACCACGATCTGTATTCGCCCCTGCGTTGGTGGTCCCTTCATCGTCAGAATCCCGAGCAAAGCGACGATCCCCACCTCCGCGAGTGTGCAGGCGAGGTCCAGGACTCCGGACCCCTCGACTTCGCCGGCGTGCGGCCCGAAGAGCGGTATCCCCGAGGTGCGCGTCACCAGCCAGAGGATCACGATGGACAGGTTGCCCGCAATCCCGAGAATGAATAGCGACCGGCCAGACCAGCGTAGCAGGACCAGAGCATACATCCCCTGAGCGCCTGCAGCGGCCAGAAAGAAGACCCCATATCCCCACCACTCCTCGAAATGTTCCGGTGCCGCCCACAGGTGAATGGCCGCCGCGAGCAGTGAAAGAACCGCGACCGCGTACACGGTTGTGTTGGATCTCCCGGTTGCAAGGGAACCTGCGCTCACCCTCGCCGCCTCCTCACGCCTTGCCGGAAAGACTACCGAACGCGCGGCGACGTTGCGGAGGCGGGCTGAACGCCGGCGTCGCTGGAGCGGAGCATCGTCAGGAGGGAGTAGGCTAGGATCAAGCCCCCCGCCATCAGCGTCACATGGAAGCCGTACTCGATGTAGAGAAGACCCTGCAAATCGTTGCCATTGTGGATGTGCATGTTGTCATGGGGCCACCAGGAGACCAGGAACCAGCCAATAGCGAGGTACATCGCCCACGCCCTCAACGGAGATCCACCCACCGCCCGGCTTATGGACGGGAAGCCGAAGAGCAAGAACGAGACGCCCAGACCGAACGTCAGCGCCTCGAAGACAGCAAGGAAGAGAAAGAACGGTAACTGTCCTGCGGTAGGCTCTGGTCCGCCGGTAGCCGGCGGCCAGATGACCTGGCCGAGAGCCATCGCCGGCACGGCGACGACAGCGGTGACGAGAGCAATTTTTACCCAGGGTTTCAAGACATGCCCCTTCCGTTCACTTGCTAGCAACATTCCTGCCTTAATTCTAGCGAACGGGAGGTTCCGGCGCATCCCCCAAATGTACTAATTTAAGAATGGCGGCTACGTGAGCCTACCGGCTGTTACTTCCAGCCGTCCTTCTCTATCTCATCGAAGAGGGCGTCGTAGATATCGTCGCGGCCGACTTTCCGAAGGGGCTGGCCTTTGGAGAAGATCACACCGTCGTCCTTGCCGCCAACCACGCCGTGCCGCTCCAGCTTCATCGTCCTCAGGCCGGACTCAGAAAGGATTCCGGGCCGGTCACTCGCTCGGGGACGTTGAGGGTACCGTGGCGCTTCATCCACCCGTCGAAGGCGGCGAGCGCGATGAATTCCAGCCCCAGGGGGCGGTTTTCGGAGTCGAGATCGGCGTTGACGCCCTCCTCGAGTTCTATGGTTCGCTCCACCCGGCCTTCGTTGATCCTGATGTAGAGAGCATCGGCCTCGCTGTCGAACTCGAACCTCACCAGCCTAACCTTCCTCCAAGTCTATAGCGCTGATAATTCTAGCATCGGTTCCACCCTCGAAAGCGTCCTCCGCTACTCGCTTGCCGTAGCTCGGGTACGAGAGATCCGGCTCGTTCATCACGCGCAAGATGTCAGCCTCGGAAACGTCGCGTTCCCTCATGCGTTGCCATGCGTGGCGCGTATAACGCAGCCGCTCGTATCTCACGACAACGGACTGCGCAGGTCGTTACTTCCAGCCGTCCTTGCCTATCTCCTCGAAGAGAGCTTCGTAGATGTCGTCGCGGCCGACCTTGCGGAGGGGCTGGCCTTTGGAGAAGATCACGCCGTCGTCCTTGCCACCTGCTACCCCATAATCCGCGTCGCGGGCCTCGCCGGGACCGTTGACGATGCAGCCCATCACGGCAACCGTGAAGTGATCCTCGTAGTGCTTGAGACCGTCCTCGACCTGGGCGGCCATCCCGATCACATCGAAGCCCAAAGTCCGGGCGCAACTCGGGCAGGCGATGACGTTGGGACCGCGATGACGAAGGTCGAGGCACGAGAGGATGTGGTAAGCCACCGGGATCTCCTCGACAGGGTCTTCCGCCAACGAGATGCGGATGGTATCTCCGATGCCGTACGGAAGTAGCTGGCCCAAAGCCGCCGCGCTCTTGACGGCGCCTGGCAGCTTCGTGCCGGCCTCCGTGACGCCGAGGTGGAGCGGGGCGTCGGAATGCTCGCGGAACTTTTTGTTCGCCTCGACCATCTCGGTGACGTTGCTGGCCTTCAGCGAGACCTTGAAGTTCGTGAAGCCCATCTCCTCGGCGACTTCGACCTTGTGCAGCGCGCTCGCCACGAGGGCCTCCGCCTTCGGCATGTCCCAGTACTTCTTCTCGACGGAGCCGGAGTTGACGCCGATCCGCATGGCGACGCCGGTCTCCATGCATTTCTCGATGACTTGGCGGTAGCGGTCATCGCTCCCGATATTGCCGGGGTTGATGCGGACGCACGCCGCGCCTGCATCCGCCGCCCCGAGTGCCATCCGGTAGTCGAAGTGGATGTCGGCGATCAAGGGCACCGGACTACGCCACACGACCTCCTTGAATCCTTTGAGCGCCTTGGAGCCGTTCACCGAGACGCGAACGAGATCCGCTCCCGCGGAGTTCAGATCGTAGACTTGCTGGACGGTCGCCTCCACGTCGTGGGTCGGAGTATTGGTCATGGACTGCACCGCCACTTGAGCCCCACCGCCAACCGGCACCTCGCCGACCATGATCCTCCGGCTAGTAATCGGACGCTCGTGTACCGCTGTCTCTGTCATGTGTGCCAAATCCCTCCGACGCTCTTTGCTTGTTCCCAGTCTACTCCGGGATGAACGGCTGTCCATTAAAGAGTTTACTAACGTCCGCGTAAGTTGCGAACAAAAAGAGCGCGAGGACCAGCGCGATCCCCACAGCCGCCACCTTCCCCATCGTCTCCGGCCTCACCGGACGCCCCATCACCTTCTCCGCCGCTATGAAGAGCAGATGCCCCCCATCCAGCGGCAGAAGTGGCAGCAAATTGAACAAAGCCAGGTTCAAACTGATAAGCGCCAGAAGCTGAGGAAAAAACCCCTGCTGCACGGACTCGCTCCCGACGGTCGTGATGCCGACCGGACCACTCACGTTGTCGTAGAAGCTCTGCTCGCCGGTCACGAGTTGCCCCACGAACGCTCCCATGAGGCCCGTGATGCGCACGATCTCCGTGACGGATTTGCCAAGCGCCTCAAGCGGCCCGAACGTCTCCTTGATAGCGACCGGCTGCACGCCAACGAGCGCGCGCTGATCGTTCTGCGGGTCCGAGCCAAGCTCTCCCGAGAACTCCTTCTCGGCGCCGTTTCGCTCGACGATCACGGTCACGGGATCTCCGGGGCGCTGATCCGAGACGATGGTCTGAAACTCCTGCCATTTCTCGGTACTCTGCCCGTCCACCGAAAGAACCTGGTCTCCCGATTGGATGCCGACATCGGCGGCGAAGGAGTTTGGGACGACCTCATCCACCTCCGTGGTCGCGCCCGTGATGACGCCGGAGAACATGAAGACGCCGGCCAGGATCAGAACCGCCGCCACGAGGTTGGCGAACGGCCCGGCGAAGATGATGAGAGCCTTCCGCCACGGCGCTTTGGCCGGATACGTGTCCGGCCCGAGGTCGCTCTGGTCCACGTCGACGCTCGTCATGCCCTCCATCCCGGCGAGCTTGGCGAAGCCGCCGAGCAAGATGATGCGGAACGAATAGACAGTCTTCCCGAACTTCTTCTTGAAGATCGCCGGCCCGAACCCGACCCCGAACTCGGGCACGCGCACGCCGAGTGCCTTCGCCGTGAGCATGTGCCCCATCTCGTGGATGACTATAAGGAGTATCAGCCCGAGCATCGCAACGACTACCGTCATCGGGCCGCGACCTCCGCCACGAGGCGAACGGCCTCGCCGCGAGCCCAGTTATCCACGGCCTCTATGGCCTCCATACTGTCCATCTCTCCATTCTTCGGGACACGCCCGAGGACATCTTCGATCACGCCCGCTATCCGGGGAAAGTCTATCCCCCGGTCAAGGAACGACTCCACCGCCACCTCGTTGGCGGCATTGAGCGCAACGGGATACGCGCCTCCGGCCCGCCCCGCCTCGACCGCGAGCGGCAAACACCGGAACACGTCGCTCCGAGGCTCGTGGAACGTCCAGACGGCGCCTCCGAAGGATACGCGGTCCGCCCCCACATCCACTCTCTCCGGGTACAGCATTCCATAGGCGATGGGCAGGCGCATATCCGGCTGCGCCGCGTGCAGTATCGCGGAGCCATCCCGGAGCAACACGCCGCCATGCACCACCGACTGACGATGCACGACCACCCGAACGTCGTCATAGGAGACCCCAAACAAATGATGCGCCTCCATCACCTCCAGGCCCTTGTTCATCATGGTGGCGGAGTCAATGGTGACCTTGCGCCCCATCTGCCAAGTCGGGTGCGCGAGCGCATCCTCAGGCCCGACCTCAGCCAACCGCTCCTCCTCGTAATCGAAGAACGGCCCCCCCGAAGCGGTCAATAGAATCTCCGAAATCTCGTCATCCCTGCGTCCTTCGAGGCACTGGAAGATCGCCGAGTGCTCCGAGTCCACGGGTATTATGGGGTTGTTACCGGCGAGAGCGGTAACCCACTCGCCCCCGGCGACGAGCGACTCCTTGTTGGCGAGGGCGAGGAGGTTGCCAACTCTCAGGGCGGCGACGGTGGCGGCTAGTCCCGCGAAGCCGACTATGCCGTTTAGGACGACGTCGGTTGGGGCTTCGGCGAGATGGCGGGCGGAGCCTGGGCCTGCGATGACCTCGGCGGTCGCATCATCGAGAGCGGAGGGGTCGCCGTTTTCAAGGGCGATGTATTTGGGATTGAACTCAGCGGCTTGCTTCTGGAGCAGATCCGCGTTCGAGCTTGCGGAGAGGCCGATGATCTCGAACCGGCCGGGATGGGCGCGCACGACTTCGAGAGCCTGGCGACCGATACTGCCGGTGGAGCCCAGGATGGTGACGTGGCGCGTCATGGCGAAAGGTTTGTAGAGTAGAATCTCATATAAAGAGGAGGACATAGTATACCGCAGGGGCGGTGAAGAGCAGGCTGTCTATCCGGTCGAGGATGCCGCCGTGGCCGGGGAGAGAGCTTCCGAGATCCTTTATATCCAGGATGCGTTTCAGTATGGACTCGAAGAGGTCGCCGATCTGAGAGAAGAAGGAGATCGCGATTCCCGCGACCGCCGCGCCGAGGATGGAGAACGAGAGGAATTCATACGCGAGCCAGCCGACGACCAGCATCGTCATGAGGAGTCCTCCGATAGCTCCTTCGATAGTCTTGTTGGGGCTTAGGGTTGGGAACAGTGGATGCCGTCCCGCCAGCCGCCCGGCGAAATAGGCGCCGGAGTCGGAGATCCAGGGTCCCGTCACCACGATCAGGGCCAGCAAAACCGGGTCGGAGGAAAGGGAGATCAAACCGAGGTGAGCCAACGAAGCTCCGACCCATATCGCCATCAAAAGGATCGCCAGCAGTGCCCGGAGCGTCCGCGTCTGGGGCAACCCGGTCAGCCAGAAAAGCGCCCAGGGCAAGCTGAAGCACACGCCCGCCATGATGCCCGTGACCTGGTAAGGGATCGAGAGGAGAACCGGGATCGCGCCTGCTCCAAGCGCCGCCAGGAAAGGCAGCGGCTTGAGTGCGCGGGATAGTTCGAAGGCGGCGAGCCCGATCACCACCAAAATAAGGGCGTAGACGGCCAGCGGTCCAATGAGGATCGCCCCGACGATCACAGGAGCGAGGATCAGGGCGGTGACGGCGCGCCGCCGGAGCATGGCCGCCCCCTAAACGCCGCCCCGGCGCCGGGACCGGGCCGAGAAGGACTCGACGGCCCGTCTGAATTCCTTTGCCGAAAAGTCCGGCCAGAGCGTGTCGGTGACGTAAAACTCGGCGTAGGCTATCTGCCAGAGCAGGAAATTAGAGACCCGAAGCTCGCCGCTCGTGCGGATCACGAGGTCCACCTCAGGGGCCTCGGGCGCGTACAAATAGCGGGCGAAAGTCTCCTCATTCACATCCTCGGGGTCGAGCCCGGCGGAGATCATGCGCCGGGCCGCGTCCACGATCTCACTGCGACCCCCATAGTTGAGAGCTATATATACATCCAGTTTGTCGTTAGCCGCAGTGAGCATCTCGGCCTCCCGGATAGCGGCCCGCACGGACTCCGGCAGGTTCTCCCGGCGTCCCACGAAGCGTAGCCTGGCTCCGCGCTCGTTGAGATCGGGCACCTTGCCGCGGGCGGTCTCCAGGAAGAGGGACATGAGCGTGCTGACCTCGGTCTCGGGCCGGGTCCAGTTCTCGGTGGAGAAAGCGTAGAGGGTGAGCGTCTCCACGCCTAGCTCACCGGCGGTCTCGAGGAGCGGGGTGAGGACCTGGACGCCGGCGCGGTGGCCGGCGGCGCGGGGAAGCCAGCGGGCCCTCGCCCAGCGGCCATTGCCGTCCATTATGATGGCGACGTGACGCGGCGTCCGCTGTAGGTTGAGCGGCGTAAGCACGCGCTCGTGACGCGCCGTGGATCTCTCTCTGACAGGTTCCAGGACTCAGACCTCCAGAAGCTCGGCTTCTTTTTCCGAGAGGGCCTCGTCTATGCGCTTGACATAGAGGTCAGTGAGCCTCTGGAGTTCGTTCTCGGCGCGGCGTTCGTCGTCCTCGGAGACCTCGCCCATCTTTCGCAGCTCGTGTACGTCGCGCAGCTCGTCGCGCCGGACGTTGCGGACGGAGACCCGTCCCTCCTCTGACATACTCTTTGCGAGCCTTATAAACTCGCGGCGGCGATCCTCGGTGAGTTCGGGGATGGGGAGGCGTATGATCTTGCCGTCGTTCTGCGGGTTGAGCCCGACGTCGGAGTTGCTTATAGCCCGCTCAATGTCCTTGAGCGAGTTGGGGTCGAAGGGCGTGACGGTCAAGAGGCGCGACTCCGGGGCACCGACGTTGGCGACGCTCCTCAGGGCCATCCGCGAACCGTAGACATCCACCTCGATGCGGTCGAGGATCGCCGGGTTCGCCCTTCCGGTGCGGATGCTCCCGAACTCACGCCGCACGGACTCGACGGCGCCGCGCATCCGGCTCTCGGCGTCCGTAAGGTCAATATTCTCCATCTCTATGCTCCTCCGCCCCCGGCTTCGCCCCTGGCTTTGTCCCCGGCTCTCCCAGCCGCGCTCCAGACCAAGGAGCCTACCTGTTCACCCTGCAAAATCCTGTGAAGATTGCCGCGTTTGAGTATATCGAAAACGACTATGGGAAGGTTCTCCCCACTGCACAGCGTGGCGGCCGTGTGGTCCATGACCGAGAGGTTGCGCGAGAGCAGATCCATGTAGTTCAGCCGCCGCACGCGAACCGCATCCGTGTGCAGCCTGGGGTCCTTGTCGTAGATGCCATCGACGCGGTTCTTCGCCATCAGGAGGGCGTCGGCCCCTATCTCCAAAGCCCGCAAAGCCGCTCCGGTATCGGTAGTAAAGAACGGGTTTCCCGTCCCCGAGGCGAAGATGACCACGCGGCCCTTCTCGAGGTGACGAATGGCCCGACGGCGGATATACGCCTCGGCTACTTCCTGGATCTGGATCGCCGACTGCACCCGCGTCTCGACGCCACGCCGCTCAAGCGCAGCCTGCAACGCCATCGCGTTGATGACCGTCCCGAGCATCGCCATGTAATCAGCCGTCGCGCTCTCGATGCCGAGTTCATCGGCCACCTGGGAGCCCCGGAACACGTTGCCCCCGCCGACTACGACCGCAAGCTCGGCCCCGGCTTCCACGGCCTCCATCACGCCTGTCGCAGTGGCGTCCAGGCTCTCGGGGCTTATCCCGTAGCCGTGTTCGCCGGCCAGGCTCTCGCCGGAGAGTTTGAGGACGACGCGCTTGACGGCCCCAAGTTCGGGGGTGGCGCCGGTTGACTCGCGGTTCGGTTCGTTGGCGGGGACGGCCTCCTCCAAGATCAGCCTATAGAGAGAAGCGGACGAAACGCCGGATCACGACGTTTTCACCGACTCTCTGGATGGTGTTCTGCAAAAGCTCGCCGATGGTGATGTCGGGCTCCTTGACGTACTCCTGGGTCAAGAGCGCCCGTTCGGCGACCCACTTGTTCATCCGGCCCTCGACGATCTGGTTCGTCACGTTCTCGGGCTTGCCCATCTCGGCAGCCTGCTTCTCGAACACGGAGCGTTCCTCGGCCATCGCTTCTTCGGCGATGTCCTCCGGGGCGACGGTGAGCGGGTCGGTGGAGGCTACGTGCATTGCTACGTTGCGAGCAAATTCCTTGAACTCCGGCGTGCGGGCTACGAAGTCCGTCTCGCAGTTCACCTCGATGAGGACCCCGATCCGACCGTTGAAGTGGATGTAGGATTCGACCAAACCCTCCGTCGCCGCCCGCGAGCTCTTCTTGGCCGCGATGGCCTGACCCCGCTCCTTGAGAACCCGTCGCGCGCCTTCGAGGTCGCCATCGGACTCATCCAGAGCCCGCTTCACGTCCATCATCCCGGCCGCCGTCTCCTCGCGGAGCTGCTTTATCTTCTCTATCGCACTCGCCAAAACCTTATGTCTCCTCTTCTTGCTCTTCGGCGCTTACCTGTTCGGTCTGATTCACTTCAGCCAGCTCTTCCGCGGGAGCCTCCTCCGCAGTGGATTCCTCGCCTTCGGCCACTGCCTCGGCCATGACCTCCGTGGCGTCTCCACTCTGCGTCACGGCGTCCTCCGGAGCCGGCTCAGCAGCAATGGCATCTTCCTCGACGGGCGCGTCCTCGGGCTCCACGGGCTCCGCAACCGGTTCCTCGGCGACCCCGGTAGTCTCCGTCCCTCCGATGACCTCCGCGCTGTCCTCCGAAACGGTCACATCGGCGGTCTCGATTTCAGGCGCAGGCTCCGGCGTGGCGAACTCCGCGGGTTCGGCGACCGCTTCGACGGCTGGAGCGGCATCTCCACTGGTTCCATTGGCACTTGCCGCGTTTTCGGCTGAGATCTCCTCGGCCACGCGGGCCTCTTCCACCACGGGAGGCACCAGACGCTCTTCGGGATGCACCTCATCCTCACCCTTACCCATCAACAGCGCGTCGGCCATGAGCCTGGAGATCAGGTTTATGGCCCTGATGGCGTCGTCGTTGCCGGGGATGATGTAGTCAACGGCCTCCGGGTCGCAGTTGGTATCCGTGAGGGCGATGACCGGGATCTTCAGCCGGTTGGCCTCCTTGACCAGAAGCTCCTCGCGCTTGGGGTCAACCACGAAGATCGCGCCGGGCAGCCGCTCCATCTCCGTGAGGCCCGCGAAGTTCCGGCGCAGCTTCTGGAACTCTCGCGTCATAGCGAACCATTCCTTGCCGCTCTGGTTCTCCTCCGGCGTCTCATCGACGCGGACGGCGAGGTCCTTGAAATACTGGATACGGGGATGGATGGTCTGGAAGTTCGTCAGCATTCCGCCGATGTAGCGTTCGGCCACGTAAGGCTGTCCAGAGCGCATCGCCTGCTCGGCGATGGTGAGTTGCGCCTGCTTCTTGGTGCCAACGAACAGCACTTCGCGGCCCGCCTCGCCGATGGTCCGGGCGAATTCCACCGCGCGGTCGAGAAGCGTGATCGTCTGGTCCAAGTCAATAATGTGGACCCCGGCGCGCTCGGCGAAGATAAACTTCTTCATCTTCGGGTTCCAGCGCTTGGCCTGGTGGCCGAAATGCACCCCGGCCTCGAGAAGGTCCCTGACGCCTATCTGTTGGGCTGTGCTTTCCACGATGATTACCTCTCCTTTTCAGGTGGTTGATGTCCTCCGCCCGCGCATCGCAACCCGCACCGTGCGTGCGTGCCACCACCTGGGCGCGCCTTCCAGCGGCCCTTTCGCAGACGTGTGTGTTTCAAGATGCCGCGTTCCGAACCGAAGGAGTTAACGACTTCTTGCTTTGGCCCCGAAGATGTTAGCACAGTGGATGAGCGGCTTCTAGAATCCATCGGAGATGAGCGGAATGTCGGTGAGCCACCCGCGGAGTTGATTGAGGGCGCGGCGCAAAATCTGCGATATCCGTCCCTCGGTCAGGTTGAGGGCCTTGCCTATCTCCTTGAGGGTCAGGCCGTCGTAGAAGTAAAAGGTTGCGACGAGACGCTCCTGTTCTCCGAGGTTCTCCAGAGCCCCGACGAGTTGGGCGCGCAGGTCGGCGCGGTTCGCCTCGTTCTGTGGGTCGTCAGCGCCATGGTCTTCGAGCAAAGAGCCATGCTCGGCCCCGATGCCACCGTCGATCTCCAGCCTGGCCTCCAGCGACCCGACGTGCGCCCTGGAATATTGGCTCAGGAATTCCCGGTACTCCGCGACGGTCAGGTCCGCCTCACGGGCCACCTCGGCCTCGGTCGGAGGACGGCGCAGGTCTTGAGCCAACCGGACGGTGGCGCGCTCGACCTCCTGAGCCCGGCCTCTGACCCGGCGCGGGACCCAGTCCTGTCGGCGCAGCTCGTCCAGGATGGCCCACCGGATCTTGGATATCGCATACGACTCGAACTTGGCGTTGCGTCCGGGATCGAAGGTTTCGATGGCGTCGAGCAAACCGAGTACCCCCCACGACATGAGGTCTTCCTGATCCAGAGCCCCCGTCATGCGCGCTCCGACCCGGCCAGCCGCGTACTTGACGAGCGGCGAATAGTTGACCACCAGCCGGTCCCGGAGCTGGTTGGCCCGGCGTTCCTGCTCGCTAAGGGTGGCGGTCTCTGCCTCGCCCTTCCCGGAGACGCCGAGCCTGTCCCGGTCCTTGAGGTATCGGGACCACAGCCGTCCGATGGACTGCTTTCTCATCCGGCCGACCTCCGAACGAACGCCCCTCTGCCATCCCGATGAACGTAGCCCTTGAGCTCCAGCAGGCCGAGCGCGGACAGCACCTCCTGCATCCTCAACCCGCTGCGCCCGGCT
>Ga0136637_1000283_pt1 | contig 11535 bp, 11 predicted proteins | sample AntDrymUQ8572106_2_FD_105497 | JGI IMG/M metagenome (GOLD analysis project Ga0136637, IMG submission 105497) | Polar desert sand microbial communities from Dry Valleys, Antarctica - metaG UQ857 (21.06) | ecosystem: Environmental > Terrestrial > Soil > Desert | place: Antarctica: Dry Valley... | reverse complement strand
GATGTCGAGCGACTCGTTCACCGCAGCCACGTCGGGCGGGACGACCGCCGGGTCCGTGCCGATGGCTGCGCAGTACCGCTCCCACAACACATCAGCCGGTGCACCGGACCGCGGCACGGTCACGACCGTCACGCCGTCCGCGCCCACCGCACCAGCCCAGCGCCCGGCCACCGCAACCATGTCGTTGTTGCGCCAGAACGCGCGACCGGGCGGCACGGCCCGGCCCGCTCGGGAGGTGATCGTGTCGACGTACTGCTCCCACGTCCACTGCTGGCCGCCCTGCACGACCTCCTGCCACGCCGCCGGGATGACCCGGACGAGATCGCGTGCCGTGAGGACGACGCGGACTTCGGCCGGCGCGAGGTCGTCGACCATCCGGCGGGCCTGCTGCTTGGTCGCTGCACAGAGCTCCTCGTACGAATACACGGCGGCGGACCCGTCGAAGGCGAGCATCTCGTCGCGCAGGTCGTACCACACCGCATCCGGGATCGGCCGACCACGAAGGTCCGGCCTTCCCATGATCACCTTGCCGGCTCGGCCATGCTCACCGATGCCCTTGGTCCCCGGCACGAGCACGCCGTTCGCGCGGAGTGCGGCCCGCCCGGCGATCAGCCGGTGCTGGAGATACGTCGTCCCGGTCTTGTACCCGCCGACGTGGAGGTAGCAGATGGGAGGCACGCGCCCAGGATAGGAGCGAAGCCGCGGCTCAGCGGAGCAGCGTGATCACCGCGACGACGCCGATCACCACGACGAGCCCGCGGAGCGCGGGTGCCGGGATCCGCCGCCCGAGCGAGGCGCCGAGGAATCCCCCCGCGATCGAGCCGGCTGCGATCAGCCCCGCCACCGCCCAGTCGACCTCGGCGACCAGGATGAACACGATCGCCGCGACGCCGTTGACGAAGCCGGCCAGCAGGTTCTTCGCGGCGTTCACCCGCTGGAGCGGCTCGCCGGTGCCGAGTGCGAGCACCGCGATCATCAGGACGCCCTGCGCGGCCCCGAAGTACCCGCCGTAGATCCCGCTGGCCAGGATCCCGCCGGCCAGGAGCGGGCCCCCGTGCGTCGGCCGGTCGCTGCGCACGCCCAGGCGCCTGGTCAGCCACGGCTGGACCAGGACCAGGACACATGCGAGGGCGATCAGCACCGGCACGATCGTCCGGAACGCGGTCTCCGGGAGCGTGAGCAGGAGGATCGCGCCGGCGATCCCGCCGATCGAGGCCATGACGCCGAGGACCACGAGCCGGTGTCGCTGCCCGGTCAGCTCGCGGCGGTAGCCCCACGCCCCGGCGAACGAGCCAGGTGCGAGACCGATCGTGTTCGACACGTTTGCCAGCACCGGGGGGTAACCCAGCGCAAGCAACGTGGGGAAGGTGATCAACGTACCCGAGCCGACGACCGCGTTGATCGCCCCGGCCGCCAGGCCGGCGAGGAGGATCGCCGTCGCGTCGAGCAGACCCACCCGGGCTAGGCCTGGCCGGGGGCCGGTGGCGTGGGCTGGTTCGGCTGGGGCTGGCTGGACGGTGCTGGGTTGGGATCGCCACCGCCGGGATGGGCCGGGTCGGACTCACCCTGGACGGCGGCAGCGTCACTCGTCGCTGGCCTCCCGCCGCCGGTGCTGCCGGGAAGTGCTGCCGTCTGGGCCTCGGCGATGGCCTGCTGGACGGCGGCCTCGGCCTGCTGCTCGGCGGTCTTCGCGTCGACCCGGTCGGCGCGCGTGTCACGCTCGTCGGTCGACGGTCTGGGTCGCGGCGGCGCCGGCCGGGCCGGGGGCAGGCGAGGTGGGCCTGCATCGCCGCCCGAGCCGGCCAACTGACCGACCACGCTGCCGAGACCTTCCAACGCCTTGCCCAGCTCACTCGGCACGATCCAGACCTTGTTCGCGTCGCCCTGAGCGATCTGCGGCAACATCTGCAGGTACTGGTACGACAGCAGGGCCTGGTCCGGCGCGCCCGCATGGATCGCGCTGAAGACCGTGTCGATCGCCTGGGCCTCACCCTCGGCGCGCAGGATCTGCGACTCGCGGTCAGCCTGCGCCCGCAGCACGACCGCCTCGCGGTCACCCTGGGCGCGCAGGATCGCCGACTGCTTCTCGCCCTCGGCGGTGAGGATCGCGGACTGCCTGAAACCCTCGGCGGTCAGGACCGTGGCTCGCTTGTCACGGTCGGCACGCATCTGCTTCTCCATCGAGTCCTGGATGGACGCCGGCGGGTCGATCGCCTTCAGCTCGACGCGGTTCACCCGGATCCCCCACTTTCCGGTCGCCTCGTCCAGCACGACCCGCAATGCTCGGTTGATCTCCTCCCGCGAGGTGAGCGTCTGCTCGAGGTCGAGCCCACCGATCACGTTCCTCAGGGTCGTGACCGTGAGCTGCTCGATCGCCTGGATGTAGTTCGCGATCTCGTACGTGGCCGCTTTGGGGTCGGTGACCTGGAAGTAGAGGACGGTGTCGATCGACACGACGAGGTTGTCCTCGGTGATCACCGGTTGGGGCGGGAACGAGACGACCTGCTCGCGCAGGTCGATCAAAGGTCGGACCCGGTCGACGTACGGGATCACGACCTTGAGACCGGCGTCGAGGGTCTTGCTGTACCGACCGAGACGCTCGACGATCCCGGCTCGCGCCTGCGGGACGATGCGGACGCTGCGGAGCACGGACACGACTACGAACAAGATGATCAAGCCGAAGATGATCAGGCCGACGTCCACGGTTCCTCCGACGGGTAGACGAGCGCGGTCGCGCCCTTGATCTCCATGACGCTGACCGGGGCGCCGGCCTCGATCACGAGCGACGGGTCGTAGGCCCGGGCAGTCCAGATCTCGCCGGAGAGCTTGACCTGGCCGTGGTTGGCGTCGATCCGCTCCAGCGCCACGGCGCTCTGGCCGACCAGGGCGGCGACACCGGTGCGGGTGCCGAGCTCGGGCTTCATGTGCCGGCGCACGACCGGCCGGATCAGCCCGAGCATGGCGATCGAGACCACGAGGAAGCTGACCACCTGCAGCGCCAACGGGCCACCTAGGGCCGCGACCAGCGCTGCAGCGAGTGCTCCGCCGGCGAAGAACCCCACGACGAGCGTGAGCGTGGTGACCTCGACGAGGCCGAGGACGACCGCTGCGATCAGCCAGATCACCCACGCGTCCACGCGCCGATCCTAGTGAGGCCGGCCGGCACGATGATCGGCACCGAGGTCGTCAGGCGGGCGTGACCTCGCGGAGGCGACCCGTCTCGACCTCGTACACGAAGCCGCGGACCGAGCCTTTCCGGGGGATGAACGGGCTCGCCTGGACCCGGTTGAGCGACTGACGTACGTCGGCCTCGACGTCGGTGAACGACTCGGCCGCCCACGGCGGCTTGATCCCGACGTCGTCCAGGATCGACTGCTTGAAGTCGTCGTCGTTGAACGTGAGCATGCCGCAGTCGGTGTGGTGGATCAGGACGATCTCCTCGGTGCCGAGCAGGCGCTGGGAGATCGCCAGCGAGCGGATCGCGTCGTCGGTGGCGACCCCGCCGGCGTTGCGGATCACGTGCACGTCACCCTCGGTCAGCCCGAGGAGCCCGTACGGGTTGAGGCGCGCGTCCATGCACGCGAGGACCGCGGTCTTGCGTCCGGGTGGCATCGGGAGGTGACCCTTGTCGAACGTTGCGGTGTAGCTCGCGGCGTGCTGCACGAGATCGTCGGTCACCGTCATGGCGTCTCCTCACCCGGGTGGGACGGATCTGATCCATCTACTACATCGGGCGCCGCGGCGATGTTCCCGCGACCTCGTCATCGGAACGGGCGCGGACCGAGCCGTCACTCCGAGGAGGCTCGGGCGGCGTAGCGCCCGTCCGAGCGACTGAGCTGGAGCGGCAGCCCGAACGTCCCCGACAGTGCCTCCGCCGTGAGCGTCGACTCGAGCGGTCCGCTCGCAACCACCCGTCCGGACCTGAGCAGGAGCACGTGGGTGAACGACGGCGGGATCTCCTCGACGTGGTGCGTCACCACCACCATCGCCGGCGAGGCGAGGTCCGCCGCGAGCCGGCCGAGGCGGGTCACCAGGTCCTCGCGCCCGCCGAGATCCAGTCCGGCGGCCGGCTCGTCGAGCAGCATGAGCTCTGGGTCGGTCATCAGGGAGCGGGCGATCTGGACCCGCTTGCGCTCACCTTCCGAGAGCGTGAGGAACCGGCGGTCTGCGAGGTGCGCGACGCCGAGCGCCTCGAGCAGCTCCCCTGCCCGGGTCTCGTCGACGTCCTCGTAGAGCTCGCGCCACCGACCGACGACGGCATACGACGCCGTGACAACGACGTCGCGGACGATCTCCTGCGGCGGGATCGCGTCGGCGAGCGCGGCCGAGGACAGCCCGATCCGCGGCCGGAGCTCGAACACGTCGACCGCTCCCAGGCGCTGCCCGAGCAATCCGACGGTGCCGGTGGTCGGGTGCAGCCGCGCGGCGAGGACCTGGAGCAGCGTGGTCTTGCCCGCGCCGTTCGGCCCGAGGACGACCCAGCGGTCACCCTCCTCGACGTCGAGGTCGATGCCGTCGAGGAGCCGGTTGCCACCGCGGACGACGCTCACGCCCCGCAGGTAGACGGCGGCGTGGTGGTAGTCGTTCGGTGGTGCGGGCCGCGGCGAGTGCACGCGCCTGAACCTATGCCAAGCCGATCAGCACCGGCTGACCTACGTCGACTGAGTCAAGCCTCGCTGGAGCGACGCAGGCCGAGCACCGGTGTATCCGAAGCGGCGCTCGGACGAGCTCCTCGTAACCGCGTCACTCGACCTCGCCGACAGCGCCGCAGACCGGTGATCGCTGAGCCTTCTACGCTGGGTTGGTGCCCACCACCTCGATCACCGGCTCGGCGCCGCCGCTGGCCGCGGTGTCGTTCGCGATGTGGGCCAACGCCGTGGTCGACGGGCGGACCAGCCTCGACGACGCGGCGGCAGAGATCTGCGGCGCGCGCCCGCACCGTGTGAGCGGCGTTCCCGGTGAGTCATGCCCCGTCCCGCTCACGATCGCGCTCGGTCGACTGCGGATGTCGGGAGCGCGTGCGTTCGGCATTGCGCTCCCGGTTCCGGGCGACCCGCTCGGTCTGAGCGGTCCGCGTGCGTACACCGAGGCCGCGGTGGTGGCCGGCCAGGCCGTGGTGATCCCCCATCTGCGGCTCGGGCTGGTCCCGACCTCCCCGGGCGGCGGGCTCGGCTCGACCGTGCACTGGGAGACGTGGGCCGACCTGCTCGAGGCGCCGCCCGCAGAGAGCGTCCCGGCTGCCGCGCGAGCGCTGCGCGAGGCGGTGCTCGCCGCCGCCGACGCGCTGGCCGAGCTCGACGCGCCCACGACGCCGGGGGCTGACCCGTCGCACCGGCGCCGAGACGTCAGTACCCCGCCGGGCGTCGACCCCCGGGCGTACGACCTGCTGGCTCGTGCCGAGCGTCTGCTCGCTGCCATCCAGGCCGCGCTCGCCGATCCGTCCGTTGCCGGGAGCGCCACGCTCGACACCCAGCGCCGCAGTGCCCTGGTCCCGGTCGAGCGGGCCGCCCGGCGTGCCCTCCTGGCCGCGTGCCAACCCGTCTTGGCCGATCTCCGGCGGACGTGAACGCCACCCCACGAGATCGCTTGCTGCGCTCGGGATCCCGCCGGGACCCCCGGTGAGCCGCCCGACGCTGCTGGTCACGCTCAGCGGGCCGGACCGTCCCGGCGTGACCGCGGAGCTGTTCACCGCGCTCGCCACCACCGGCTCGTCCGTCCTCGACGTCGAGCAGGTCGTCATCCGCGGCCGCCTGGTCCTCGGCGTCCTGCTCGGGACCGACGAGTCCGAGGCGTCGGCCGTCCTCGACCGGGTCCGTGCGGTCGGGACATCGCTCGGGCTGACCGTCGAGGCCGAGCGCGGCCACGACGAGGACGACCCGAGACGGCGCGGGCGCCTGCACGTCTCGGTTGTCGCCGAGCCGATGATGCCGGTGGCGCTGGCCGCCGTCGCGGCCGAGCTCGCCGCGCTCGGCGCGAACATCGACCGGATCGTGCGCCTGTCCCGCTCGCCGGTGACCTGTCTCGAGCTCGAGGTGTCCGGCGCGGACCCGGGCACGGTCCGCGGCCGGCTCGCCGCGGTCGCCGCGACCCACCTGATCGACATCGCGGTGCAGCCGTCCGGCCTGCTGCGCCGGGCGAAGCGGCTCGTGGTCATGGACGTCGACTCGACCCTCATCCAGGGTGAGGTGATCGAGATGCTCGCCGAGCGGGCCGGCTTCGGTGCGGAGGTGGCGGCGATCACGACGCAGGCGATGTCCGGGCAGCTGGACTTCGAGTCGGCGCTGCGCCGACGCGTCCGGCACCTGACGGGGCTGCCCGAGTCCGTGCTCGACGAGGTCCGTCAGGCCGTACGGCTCACGCCGGGCGCCCGCACGCTGGTCCGGACCCTGCAGCGGCTCGACCACGCGGTGGCCGCGGTCAGCGGCGGGTTCAGCCAGGTCGTCGGCCCGATCGCGGCCGAGCTCGGCCTCACGTACTGGGCGGCGAACACGCTTCAGGTGGTCGACGGCCGGCTCACCGGCGAGCTGCTCGGTCCGATCGTCGACCGAGCCGGCAAGGCAGACGCGCTGCGCCGCTTCGCCGCGGACGCCGGCGTCCCGCTCGCCCAGACGGTCGCCATCGGCGACGGGGCGAACGATCTCGACATGCTCTCGCTGGCCGGGCTCGGCATCGCCTTCAACGCGCACCCGGTGGTCCGGGCGGCCGCCGACACGTCGGTGACCGTGCCGTTCCTCGACGCCGTCCTCTTCCTCCTCGGGATCACTCGCGACGAGATCGAGCAGGTCGATCAGGCCGCCAATCCACCGTCATGATCACGGCAACCCTCGACGCGAACCCAGCGTTTCGTACCGGTTTCGCGTCATCGGCCGAGGGCGCACGCAGCAATGCTGAGACTAGACGCGAACGACAGACTGGCCGACAGGGCTGTTGTGTCCGCTGTGACCTCGTCGGCGGCCCGATCCCACGTCGACAGCACCGGGTCCTGGAGGGTGTCAGCTGCACCGAGCGGAGAACCGATCTCGCCGATCGTCTCACCGCCTGCCGCGAAATACGTCACTTCCAGCACGACGTCGTCCGCAAGCACCGTACGTTCGCCGCTTGCCGCGTCGATGGATACGGCGACATTGCCGATTCGCGGACTCTCATCGGAGGGCTGAATCGACTCCTCGGTGACGAGCAGGCTTCGGGCGTCCGGCGACCAATGCAGCCCACGCAGACGACTCGGGTCCGCGTACTCGTAGACGAGGCGTGGCTTCGACGACTCGAGCTCCACCATTCGCACCGACCATGACGAGTTCTGCAGCTCGTCGATCTCGTAGTCGAGATAGGCGAGCATCGTGCCGTCCGGGCTCCACGTGGGCTCTACCTGGCCGTTGAAGAGATCGCTCTCGGGAACCGGCAGCGGACGAGGAGAGCGCGCGTCGACGCGATCGATGAGATAGATGCGCTCCCGTGCCGACGATGGATCACCGACAGCGGCGGAGTACGCAATCGTCGTGCCGTCAGGCGATTCAGCGAGTCTCGTGACACTCTCGAACTGCGGATCGTCGAGCGCGAACAGCATGGTCTGTTCCCCGGTCGTCAGGTCATGCACCCATGCCTCGGTTCCCGGAGCCGCTGCTCCGGCGACCGTCCCGCCCGCGCTCCGGTTGAAGTAGAGCCGACGGCCATCGTCGGAGATCGATGGGTCGCGGGATCGGGCGTCGTCAGTGATCGGTTGAGCCTGTCCGTCGACTGTGATCGACCACACGTCGCCACCCTCAGGCGATTCCGGTCCCCGCCCTGGCCAGCCGACACCCTCATCGCTGCCCCAGAACGCACCGACCGGACCGTCCGATGCGGCGCACGTGTCCACCGTCGGGGAGAATCTCGGCACGGTCGGGCTCCGTTCCTGGCCGCACGCCGTGAAGCCGACCGCAGCCACCGAGAACGCCAACGATGCCTCGAGCATGCGCGGTGCCCAGCTTCCGGTACGGGTGCTCAACGCATCACGCTCCCGGTTGCGAACCAAGCGGGGTCCAACGTACTCGGCCCCGCAGCAGTCAACGGGCCCGGCCGATCCAGGGTGTGCTCAGGGCTTGGCGTCGGACCAGCGGGTGACGATCGAGACGTCAGCCACGAACCGGACCGGCGGGTCCGGCGGGAACCAGCGCGACGCGGTCTGGTCCAGCGCCCGGTGCAGCAGCGCCGCGACAGCGTCGGACTGCTCCGCCGGGGCTTGCACGAGCAGCTCGTCGTGCAGGCAGAGCACGATGCCGGCACCGCTGCCGAGAAGGTCGGCGCGCACGACGGCGGCCCACGCCTTGAACAGCTCGGCCGCTGCACCCTGCACGACTGCGTTGCGCACGTAGCGACCCTGGGCGGCCACCGCGCCCCGGTGTGCGCCGGTCTGCTCGGGCGAGGCTTCCGGGCCGGGCGGGTCGATGCGCCGGGACCGGACGAGCCGGCCGCCATACGTCCGTACCGGGCGGGCCGTCCGGCCAGCCTCCTCGGCACTCCGGAGCGCGCGGATGGCAACCGGGTAGGCACGTTGCATCGCGGCGAGCGCCGCCCCCGCCGGCCCTGACGTCTGGCCGTACATCGCCGCCAGCACGGCGACCTTGGCGATCGGGCGCGCGCACTGCAACCGATCCGCGACGGGGGTGTACAGGTCGTCGTCCGCGGTCGCGGCGGCCAGCGCGACGTCACCGGATACCGCGGCCAGCACCCGCGGCTCGACCTGGCCGAGGTCGGCCCGGACCAGGACGTGCCCGGGTTCGGCGGCGACCGCGCCGCGGAGCTCGGCCGGCAGGCTGTGCAGCCCGGCCTGGGCGGTCATCCGGCCTGCACCGCCGTCGCTCGACGTCCACCTGCCCCGGAGGCGCCCGTCGGACCCGACGTGCCGGTCGAGCCAGCCGTACCCGTACGTCGTCGCCATCCGCTCGGTCCTGCGCCAGACCAGCAGCGCGTCGACGAGCGGGTGCTCGCCCGCGTGGCGCTCGAGGCGCCACGAGCGGGTGTCGGGCAGGTCCAGCCCGATCCGGCTCAGCAGCGCCCGCACCTGGGTGGGGCTGCGCAGATCGGTGTCGGACACGTCGAGGCTGCTGGGCAGGTGCCGCAGAACCAGCGCGTCGCGGCTGGACCGGCCGTGCTGCTCCGCCTCCGCGGACACCGGCCGGGGCCCGACCAGCCCGCGCAGCACCTCCTCCGCGACCGCACGGTCGACCGGGAGCCCGTCCAGACCGAGCTCGGCGGCGAGCATCGCCCCGGCGGACTCCGACCAGGCGGTGAGCACGGGGTCGCCCTGACGTCCTGCGGTCGGGCCGACCGCAGGTTCGGGGTCGCGCATGGCCACCACCTGCAGCTCCGCCGCTTTGAGCGTGAGCTCGGCCCACCGCGCGGTCCGGGTCAGGGTGTGCCGCCACGAGCCCGCCGCCCAGTCCGGCCTCAGGTGGCCGTCGGGTCGGACCGGCTCGTCCGCCGACCCCTCGTCGTCAGACGTCGACCCCAGGCCGAGCAGGTCGAGCTGGCCGTCGGCGGGCACAGCTGCAGGGTCGAGGCCGTGCAGCGCGGCCCAGACCGTCGCCGGTTCGTCCCGCCAGCCGCCCATCAGCAGACGGTGCACGGCACCGAGGTCCCAGCAGGTGCGGACCTGCAGGCCGTACGACAGGCCGCGAAGCAGCGGGACGGTCTGGGCGCTGGACCACCAGACCCAGCGTGGGCGGGCTTCCTCCTCGAGCTTGGCGAGCAGCCGGGCGGCGTCCGGCAGTGGCACGGCCCACACGGACGGCCGGCCTCCTGGCGGGCCAGCACGCGTCGCCACGGCGACGCCGGCCGACCCAACGGCCAGCGCCATCGACGGTGACCGGGCGGTGCTCGCCCTGATCGCGCCCAGGATCGCCGCCGACTGCGACACCGTTCAGCCGCGCGGCGCGGCGACCTCGCCCAGCTCGGCGCTGTGCGCGGCCAGGTCTGACCACCCGCGCTCGATCGTGAGGACGGCGAAGCAGCTCGTCGGGAAGGACCGGCGCAGGGCGTGCAGAGCGTCGGGGTCGCTGCGCTCGGGGTCGGCCAGCGTCTCGACGAGCGCGGGGACGCCCGGGGCATGGCCGACCACGAGGACGCTCGCGGTCTCGTCCGGGACGTCGGCAAGCACGTCGAGAAGATCGTCGACCCCGGCCTCGTAGACCCGCTCGTCGTAGGTGATGTGGTCGGCGGCGGTGCCGGCACGCTCGAGGTCGGCCCACGTCTCGCGCGTACGCATCGACGTCGAGCAGATCACCAGCCCGAACTCGTGGCCGGCCTCGACGAACCAGCGCCCGACCGCGGCGGCGTCGGCATGGCCACGGGCGGCGAGCTGGCGGTCGGCATCAGGTGTTCCATCGCGTACCGACTTTGCGTGGCGCAGGAGGACGAGCGTACGAACCGCAGTCGTGTCGGGCACCGGGTGAGCATCTCACCATCGGTGACTCAGTACGCTCTGACCGCATGCCCACCACGTCACCTCCACGCCTCGCCGGGGGTCGCGAGCCCGCGACTGATCCGGGCGGCGTGGTGTTCGTCATCGGGGGTGCCGAGGACAAGGCGGGACGGCGCGAGCTGCTCCAGCGGTTCGTCCGGCTGGCCGGACCGAACCCCCGGATCGCCCTCGTCCCGACCGCCTCGACCCTCGGCGACGAGGTGGTCGAGCTCTACGACGCGTTGTTCCGGCGGCTCGGTGCCGGCGACGTCGTCGCGCTCCGTCCGCAGAACCGGACCGAAGCGCAGGACCGGGTGCTGGCGAAGGAGCTCGACGACATCGACGCGGTGTTCATGACCGGAGGCAACCAGCTCAAGCTCGCGTCGGTCTGCGTCGGTACGGCCTTCGGCCGCGGGATCGTCGACGTGCACGCGCGCGGCGGGGTCGTCGGCGGCACGTCGGCCGGAGCCAGCATCGTGAGCGAGCACATGGTGGCTTTTGGCACCGGCGGCCCGACCCCGCGCCAGCGGATGAGCCAGCTCGCCCGTGGGCTCGGCCTGCTGCCGGAAGTGGTCGTCGACCAGCACTTCCGGGAGCGCGACCGCTACGGACGTCTGATCTCGCTGATCGCGCAGTCCCCGAGCCTTCTCGGCGTCGGCATCGACGAGGACACCGCAGCCATCGTCATCGGCAACGTGCTCGAGGTGGCCGGTCGGGGCGCGATCACGATCGTGGACGCCGAACGTGCGATCACCTCTGCGCCCACTGCCAGGGGCAGCCGGCCGATCCTCGTGTCCGGAGCAGTGGTGCACACCCTGCCGGCTGGTGCACGCTTCGACCTGGACACCCGGGCGCTCCTCGACTACGCCGAACCCATGCCGCCGGCCGAGCTCGCCGAGATCGCGGCTACCGAGACCGGCATGCGGCGGCTGGCGCGGCGGATCGCCCGGGAGGACGCAGGACCGGTCCGCCGGAAAATCTCGTCGCGCGGGCCTGACGACGAGGCCTCGACGGACCAGGTCTGAAGTCCGAGCGCCGCCACCGAGAAGGAGCCACTGATGACGGACCGACCCGCGCCGCCCGGGCCCGCCCGACCG
>Ga0136637_1000282_pt1 | contig 11548 bp, 14 predicted proteins | sample AntDrymUQ8572106_2_FD_105497 | JGI IMG/M metagenome (GOLD analysis project Ga0136637, IMG submission 105497) | Polar desert sand microbial communities from Dry Valleys, Antarctica - metaG UQ857 (21.06) | ecosystem: Environmental > Terrestrial > Soil > Desert | place: Antarctica: Dry Valley... | reverse complement strand
CGAAGGTGACCTCCTGTTGCAGGCCCCGGCTACCGCGAATAGCCGTAAAAGCCCTGCACTGGAGGTCATTCTTCTATCCGAACCGGACGGATCGACCCACCCGATCGGTGGATCAGGGCTAAGTCGATCATGTGGCGCACACGTCAGGCACGGTGAACGGCGGCTTGGCCTTGCGATAGCGGCAGCGCGCCAAGACATGACTTGCCCTAGAGGGTCAACGTGCTGGTTGCGATAGGAAGTCATGGAGACCACACCGAAGATGAGCAGCACCAACGAGGAGGCGTCTGTGTTCGCGGTCGCCTCATGCGCCGGCAGGATCACCTTCGACGCCGACACCGCGGAGGAGGCGCTCGGCGCGTCGCTCAACGACACCCTTGCCGCGCTGATCGCAGCGACAGCGCTAATCGGGCCGGCTGATGTCGACACGCTCGAGCAGCGTTTGCACCGCAACGAAGACCCGGTGCTCCGGCTCGGGGCGTCGCTGTTTCGTCTCATCGAAGCGATCCGCGACGTGCTGGACGCCGACGGGCCGCAGCGCACGCGGCAGCGTCCGTCGATCCAGGAGCCGTTCGTTCGCGACCTCGTCGGCGCGGCGGTCCGTGCGGTCGACCGCAAAGCTCTCGATCGAGGGTTCGAGGTAGACAGCGCCGAGCTCGCCTGGGACCTCGTCACATTCAGCATTCGGGCTGTCTATGAGCAAGTTCCGTCGATGCTTCTCGATCGGCGGCGAGCTCTCGAAGAAGCCGAACTGTGCGCTCTCGACGCGCTGACTGCAACCATCCTCGTCTTGGTGAGCACCAGGCAATAGGCAACGGACCGCCCTCGCACGCCGCGGCGGGCGTGACCGGCCCCGCCGGCCCGGCGCTATGACGGCTGCCACGTGCTGTTAAGAAGACACGCCGGTCAATCCAACCGCGTGTCGCGATCGCGCCTGCCTCCTGGCTCCTCACCAGCCACGATCGTGGCGGCTTCCCGCAGTCGCAGGCCAAGCGACAGCCGCATACCGGCCAGCGTCCGCAGCCCTGCCGGATCATCGATGGTTGACGCGGTCCGGACCATAAGCAAGTACTTCGAACTCGAGGGCGTCACTCCGGAATCGTCATCGCAGCAGCGAAGGCGCTGACGCTCGAGTTCGATCTGCTCGATCTAGGACACGTAGGCCTTGCGCACCATGGCGGCCGTCCATCGGTTCGTACCGTGGGCTGGGGGGACACCCTTGCTGTTCAGGGCCTCGGCGATCTCGGCGAGGGACTTGCCTTTCGCGAGCAGCGTCCGGATCTGCATCCGCCATCCATAGTCCCGGTTGTTGCACCAGATGTGGGACAGTCGAACGTTCTCGGGGCGGAGTTGCCCGCCAGCCGACTTAAGGATCGGGTAGTGGTCGGGCGAGGGCGCCCACGGGGTGCGCGGCGTCGTGACCTGATCGAACGCGGCGCGCCCCTTGTGGTGGTAGCACTGCGGCATCTCGCACTTCAGGGCGAGGAGCTGGCCGCGCTCGGCCATCTGCACGAGGACACCCTTCACACCGAGCTCGCGTAGCTGGTCCGCTACCGAGCTATCCGCGCCGCCGCCGCCCGCTGCTGCCTTCGCCATCGAGTCACTCTCCTCGTGTTGGACTCACGCCAGGACGGCCTCGGCGTCATAGCGCTGTTCGACGAGCTCCGCCAACGCGCTGCCGCGCTTGAGAAACAGTCCGCCAGATCCGCTCATTCCGGCGAGTGTATGTCGCCGCTGTTCCTCCGGTTCGTTGAGGAGTCTGTGATCCGCAGGGCTCTACCGAACGCGTGCGGCCGCCTGCGCGTCGTCGGCGCGCGCCGCCGGACGTGCGTGCGGCAGCGAAAACAGTACTCCGCGCCACCCCGCACAGGACGCGGCGTCGGCGGATGACTTGGCTGCCGCGGCGCAAAGTACGTCGGCGGCGAGGCGAGGTCGTGGCGGAGGTCGAGGATCAAAGCGCGTGCCCGGGTCGAACACGAAGAAACGGAGGATCCCCGTCATCGAGCACGGCGGGTCTGCGCGCGTCGAGGTGGCCGCGGGCCAGCTCGCGAATGACCCCCACCGCGACGTCTCGCTCGGTGAGCATCGACTAGCTCTCGCGCATCCGTTAGTGGCGCGCCTGGCTTCGTCGCCGGACTCGACGTTGATCTGGGTGGTGCGTATGTCGGCGGCGACCGGGAACGTGTCGAAGCGCTGATCGATGCGTCATGGTGCGCTACGTCCAGCCTCGTGCGCCCACCCTTGCAGCCCGCGGCGACTGGCCTCATCCGTGAAAACGAGCTCCTCGAGAACATGGGCGTCGATACTCAGCTCGTCGGCCCAGCTCTGCATGAAAGCGAGGTAGTACTCATACCCGCTGCGCACCCAGCGCGCGGGAGGAATCCTGATGTCGACGCGCCCACGCAGCCAATCGGACACGAGCTTGTCGAAGATCAACGCCCTTCCCTCGTCCGCCGATGCGAAGTAGAGGAACTTCGTTCCGAACGCAGGTCCGAGCCCAGGCACGCGGTGGGCGCGGGCCAGCGCCCAGTAACCCTCGAGCGCACCCGCCTCCAAAACTCGCGCGCGAGCGGCGAGCAGCTGGCCACCGACGACCTCATGGCCCGCTAGGAGCACCCGCCTGGCCCGTAGAACGCCGACGGGGCTGGTCGACCACCCCCAGGCATAGACGGCGACCATGGCGTCGAACATGCCCTGTGGCGTGATAGGTCTGGACGACACGAAGGCGCGAACGGTTCCGCGGTCTAGGTCGGGCGGGAGTGCCTCGAACAGAGGAGTGAGCTGGGGCAGCTTGTCGATCCATCGATCACGCTGCCAAGGCACGGAGGCTTGTGCGCATCGATCTCGGGCCTCCCATTCATGGAAGACGCGCTGGATCTCGTCGGGCACGGCCATGCGATCAGGTTGCCACGAGCATGGCACTCGATGCGGTCCGGCCACCGCGACGCGCACGCAACGTCAACGCGACAGACGTCGTGCCGTGGTATCCCGCCAGGATCCGAATATGCAGCCAGAGTGGCCTTATCGCGGGTACGGGCAGATAGCAGCCCGCTCTCTCCATGGGAGTGACGTCGGGCTGTTGCTGTCGCGAAACAGCGGAAGCGGAGTACGCCGCCTAGCCAAGTCCCGCAGGCGCGCGCCGCTCGCCAGTCGCTCCATCCCGGCCCGAGCATCGTCGCGCTTGAGGCTGATGACGAGAGGGCGGTTCATCTCCCAGACCAACTTCCTGGCATCGACCTTCGCCTCACCGCACAGCGTCAACGCGCTCGGGATCTGCCAGCTCGGAAATGCATGCCCAACGATGACGGCACGCAGCGCGTCGCCGTAGCCGCAGCGAACAGGCCCTGCCACATCGGAGACGAGCACGAAGCGGTATTCGGACTCGTGCTCCCAGTCCAGAAGCTTGGTGAAGAAGAGCGCGTCCCGATGAGCCGCGATATGGCGAGCCACCGCATCATCGGGCGAATCGTCGCCGCTCAGCATCAGAGTGGACGCCCCGGGCCTATCCATGATCCCGCTACGGCAGTAACGGACCGGCCCGTGGAAGGCGGTGCCGACTCGGGCTAGGGCTTCGGTGAGGTGCTTGATTAGCCGCTCGCGGTCGAACACAAGGCAGACGCCGGCGTGCCTCTGGGCGTACAACTCCCACATCGAGGCGAGCGCATACCCACGTCCGAACGGATCATCGGGAAGACCGTCGGCGTAGTCGACGCTAAGGCTCAGGAGCTTGCTCTGCGCCTTCGCTCGCCGTAGGAGCGATTGTTGCTCGAAGAACTGCCTGTCCACATCGCCGGGTTCGGCCGAGAACCCGGCGCCGGCGACATGCCAGTCCTGGGCCTCCAGCGGATCCCGCATCGTGCTGTAGGGACTCAGTTGCAGCGTCCGATGACGCAGGATGTGCTCGAACGCTGTGTCCGAGCCGGTGTAGTGAAAGAAACATTCGCCCAGCTTGCCGTAGTACACGTGCGCATCGTACGGAGCGCCTCGGCGTAGCTGAGCGTTCTGCTTCCGGTGTGGGCGACACGAGTCGCGTTGGCCGCCGCTGACCTCGCAGGTCACTCATTCGTCGGCCTGGTCGCAGTAGGTTTCGACACGTGCCGGCGTGGACGTCGCGCAGTCCTCGGGCGGAGGCCGCCATCGCCTCGGGGCCTGGAGCTGCGAACCTATCTCCGCGAATGCCTGCGTGCGAGTTCAATGAGCGTCAGTACGAGTTCTGCATCAACTACCAGTTGCAGATCGTTTGGGGCGCCTACCTCGTCGGCGGAATGCCAACGATCCCGAGCCAGGTTGAAGAAGCGGCGACGGGTTATGACGCGGCCTACCGGCTTCGAGGAGGGCGCACGCTCTTTCTTCAATACAAGGTCGCTCATTACGCGCCGCGCGCGTGGGGTAGGGGCGCAGCGACCTTTCGACTTTGGGGCAAGCCGTATTACCGCGCGTCCTTGCATCAAGACGGATCCGGGCGGCACACCCAGCACAACACGCTAATCGGCTTAGTCTCGTCCTCCGCCGCGGCGTTGTACGTCTCTCCATGCTTTGCGACGAACAACGAGCTTCGGACGCATTTCGGCGGCGGCCGAGGAATGCGGGTGCTCGAAGAATCGGTGCTCGCCCCGCTCTCGGGCGTCCCGCCCATCTACGACACGGACACGCACTCGATTACCTACCCCGACGACGCGTCGGCGTTCCGCGTACACAGTGACCCCGAGGGGCCGTATGCAACGCACAGGTCCATCGACGAAGCGCTTGCGAGTCTCGAAGATGTCGAATGGGGCGAGCCCCACTTCGAGAAGTTGCGCGATGAGTTGCACGGAGCGCTTGCCCGACACGAGATACAGCCACCAGAGCCGCCGGATGGGACGGCTTACGAGGGGCCGCTATCCGAGGTCGCCGCGATTCTCGACCAGACGCTTGGCGCGGTCATGGCATTGATTCCAACCCAGCCTGGTGCTCGATAACTCGCCCTACGGAACCTTGGGCTTCGATTCATCTGCCTCGTCGGCAGGCTTCGTGACGGCCATTTGCCGAGCAGTGTGCCGTCGGGCGGGGGCTTCAACCTTGCGGCAGGAAGCGATATCGGGGCGTTGCGTTCAACGAGTTGAGGTAGCCAACCCTCCGCGAACCCGCTATTCGCCGCTCGGGTCGTCAGCCGGACAAAATTCTCATCTTCGCAGACTGGAACTCGTCGTCGGTCAGCACACCGGCGTCGCGTAACGCGACGAGCTTAGAAAGTTCATCTGCTACGGAGATGGTTGCGGCAGCCGCAGGCGCAGGCGTAACAGGCGAGATCGTCGGCGCACGCGCCCGGTCAATGGCATGGCGTAGTAGAGCGACCTGCTCCTTTACTTCGTCCCAGCCCCCGCCGACGGGAATCGCGTTTGGGGCTTTGTACGAATCCCCATCGCCCTGTTTCCAGTAGCTCGTCCTCTGCATCTGCTGCCCAGTTTCAACGGCGACGGTGCCAGTCACCATACCTTTGTGGATCTGGATGCCAGTGATGTTGAGGTAGTTGTAGGTCGTGACCTCGCACCCGAGGGTGGCACCGGCCATCCATCCCGGCTTGCAGACGATCGCGCGGCGATCAGTTCCAACGATCGCTTGCCCGTTTGTTCCACGCACCACCGCCATGATGGGCTCATTAGCACTGATGTTTTCCTCGATCGCGGCCTTGACTCGATCACGCAACTGCACGAACAGCGGCGGTCGCAGGGAGTCGGTCGGCGCGCTTGAGACCGCCGGAATGTAGCTTGAAGGCTCCGGGCGGATCGCCTCGATACAGCGCTGAAGGTCTTCGGCATCCTCCGGGTGGACGACGCCGATGCTCGTCAATCCGCCGCGAAGACCGCGGTCGAGTTTGAGCCTTTTTCCCTCGACCGAGAACTGCTTGATGCAAGCGCCGGGGATCTCGAACTCGATGCCGCGGTTCCGCGAGGTCTCACGATCCAAGAACCCGATTAGACGACGCTTGGTCGTGGCGACATGCGTGAGCTTGCGCGATGTGCAGAGGAAGACCGCCTCGACGGGATCTTCCGACAACAGGTAGCGCGGGGACACCGCACCGAGAAGCGCTTCAACGTGCTGCTGCGTGACCTTGGAGCCAGTATGCATTGCGACGATCCTGTTCTTCCGGGGCGTGCAACCCGCCGTAGGAGCTGTCCGGGTGATGTATCGGCAGGCATCCCGCGAAGGCCGGACCCCAGATGTGTACGAAGCTCCCGGGTTGGTGCTGCGAGACTCGGAACGACGCAGAGTCTAACCCGGATCGTGCACGAGTCGCGTGATCGGGTTGCGCGGCGTGGGGTCGGCGGGATTGTGGTGGTGTGACGGCGTGCGGATCGTTGCTGGGTCGGCGGATCGCGGCCATTCAGCGGAATCGTCGACGGGTGGGCCGGAACCTACCTGGAGCCCGATGCGCCGGTCAGCACGCGATCGGCCACGTGGGAGCAACTGTATGCCGCGCTGCCGGCCACACGCGCGTCTCGCCGCGCTTCGAAACTACATGTGGAACAAGAGCGCCGGACTGCGCCCCGCGTTTCGCCTCGATCAAGCGTCTGGATCCCCGCGGGCCCGATAACAGGCACTAGGTCAACCGCACCGAGAACACGAACGCCCCCCTGGCGAGAGGGGGTTCCGTAGCCTCAGCCTAGGCTGCGTCGGCGTTGGCGGCCAGCTATCCGCGTGAGCTCCGCGGATCGTTTCCGGGTCTGATCGTGTCCTGTGCGCGGACGGCGCCGTCGGTGCCCTTGATCGCGAGTTCACCGCCGCCGCTGTTGGCGAGGGTCTGGCGCGCGGCGTCGATCGCCTCGCGCTGGGTGTCGTGGACGGATGACGCCCGGGACGCTCCGGGCTTTTCAACCGACCATCCATCTGGGTGCGGAGTCACGGTCCGCTTGTTTGCAGGTGCCATGCCGACAACCTACGCCCGCGGTCAGACGGAACACATGTTCGTGACACGAGGGCGCCTCCGGCCTGGAGCTGAACCCGCGCTCGGCGTAGCGGAAGGCGTGCCGGCGCATGAGGCGCTGGGCTGGGAAGTGAGTGGCATCGCACACACTCGCCAAGATAGGGTACGGGAGAATCGGAACCGCCGCGCGCGTGGAAGGCGCTGCCGGACGACGCCGCTCGCGGAGTACCACGGCGGTAAATGGGGAACCAAGAGACCGTGGCACAGAGTCGCGAACATCTTCTCGATGCGGGCTACAGCCATCCTGCTAAGCCCGAGGACCGGCTCACCGAGCTCGTCGCTTGTGTCCTAGACATCTGCGCGCCGCTCGCCTCCGAGCTGTTCAGCGCGTTCGGCTTGACCCCATGTGAGCGCTACAAGGTCTTCACGCAGGAGCAGGTAACGAACGCGAGCCGTCCCGACATGCGCGTGGAAGGTCTCACTGCCGATGGCGCTCCACGAGCTCAGCTGTGGCTTGAGCACAAGCTGGACGCGAGGTGGCAACCTGACCAGGTGAAGCGCTACACCGCGGCGCGCGCGGCGGCGCCCGGCAACGGTAAAGTTGTTTGCGTCGTCAAGACGCCGCCCGACTTCGAGTGCGAGTTCGTCACCTGGCAGCGATTCGCCGAGCTCTGCGAGCGCGCCGGCCGTGGCTGGGCAGACACCTCGTGGGTAGAGCGAGCGCTTGAGCCTGATGCACCCGCCCAGTGGCGATTGCTCGCCGAACTCGTCTGGTACCTAGAGGAACGGGAGAGACTCGCGGTGGTTCAGCCCCTCGATGCCGACAAGTTGGCTGTCTTCGCGGCAGCATCCAACGCGCTACGGACGCTTGAGACGCTGCTCGAAACGGCAGCCGACCATGTGAGCGGCTTCACGCACGACGGCCCGGGAGATGACGGCGACGGCGACGCCTACACCGTCTCGTTCGACCCACCTACTGGCTCGTGGTTGGAGGACTTCCCGAACTACGCGTATCCCGACCTCATCGTCTCCGCGCGCGACTACTGGTCTCCCGAGCACCTTAACGCCCCCGTCTTCGGCGCCGGCATCTCGCTCCACAACAAGAAGGTCTTCGCGCAGCTGAGCGCGAACGCACAGTGGGTGGATGCGCTCCTCAAGCGGGGCTATGCATGCGAGGTTTGGGCCGACTGGGCCCGCATCTACCGCACCATCCCCGCCACAGACGTGCTCGGCTTCGGTGACAGCCTTGAGGACCAGGCAGTAGGGCTCGCCAAATGGGCGAAGCTCTCCATGGAGGAAGTCATCGCCGTCAACCCGTCGCACTACTCGGGCGAGGAGCCCTCGGAGGCACAGCCGCGAAGCGCGAAGCGGTAACGCGACCGGATTCGTCCCTAGGAGCGACGCTTCCGGGTCACGCCTGCGGTCCACTGGGGCGATAGTCGCCGTCGAGCCAACGCAGGAAGGTCGTCGTGCGGCCGACGTACGTCTGGATGCTGGGGCGAGGTGACGTCAGATGAGCCGTTCCTGCCCGACCATCCGCAGTGGCCTGGGCGCTCAAGGTCACGATCCTCGCCGAGATCCCTCTGCTCTCGCAGACCCCGAAGCTTGGCGACGTCGACATCCAGCTGCGATCGCTGCGCCGACAGTCCTACATCAGGATGACTGTAAGGACAGAGACGCCGGCGCCGAACCCGCGCATGGGGACGTGATCCGTCGGCGGCTGCGGCTTCGTCGAAACTGCGTCCGCACTACGTCCGCACGTCGAGGAACGCGTTCCTTGCTCGGCCGATCGTGCGATTGTGGTCGCCGTGTCGCTTGAGAGTTCGTATTCGCTGACGACATACTCCGGGCGTCAGCTCAGCCTTGATCACTGCGCGGCAGACGAGATCTTTGTTGAGGACATCGCCGCCGCCCTGTCAAAGGTTTGCCGCTTCGGCGCCCAGACCCGCGTCTTCTACTCGGTCGCTCAGCACGCCGTTCTCGTGCGCGACATCGTTGTCGAGGACCTCGATCGGCCCGACCTGGCGCTGTACGGGCTGCATCACGACTCGCACGAGGCGTTCGCTGGGGACATACCAAGCCCGCTCAAGGCCAAGCTCAACGAGGAGAGCGACGGAGCATACGACCGGTTATGCGATCGGCTCGACCTAGCGATATCCGAGGCCTTCGGCTTCTCGATCCCGCCCGACGACGACAGCGACGACCGTGCGGTCGTCAAGCGCGCCGATCGCATTGCGCTGCTGCTCGAAGCACGCCTGCTCCTACACGACGAAGGCGCCGGCGTGCAGCGCCAGCTCGAAGACCATGGGATCGCGCTGGAAGACCTCTCGAGCTCTCGACACGTCGGCGCGCCGCTGCAGCCGCCTGACGCTGAAGCGCGCTTCCTCGCCGCGCATGCCTCCGCCAGCGGCGCCAGCACGCCTGCCTAGCCGCGCGCACCCTCCTCCGAGGCCCGCGAACGTATCTTCGAAGCCACAAGCCGACGCTCGAAGCCCGACGTACCGGAAACGCGGTTGGAGCGCCGTCTTGGGCTCGAGGCAGCCGGCGCCGCGAACGGCTAAGCAGCGGCCGCGGGCAGCCAGATCCATCCTGCTGCCGGGTTGAAGTGCTGCGGCGGCTGCTCAACGCCGTCCGGATATAGCCAACCGGTGTAAGCCGACAGCAGACCGTCAAGGACGTGCGGGCCGGTGGCGAGTTGAGCGTTGGCAGCGACGTTGTCGACGTGTGCGCTGAGCGCGTCGAGCACGCGCCTCGCGGCTGCATCCGGGTCTTCATGGCGACGTCGTGGACCGAGTTCTTGGTCTCGGTGCGCGAGACGGACCTGCGTGGCGTACGGATAGACCTCGAGGATCTGCAGGCCGCCGCCGGGGTGCAGCATGTTCTGGCTGGCGAGCAGCCGGCGAGCCAGTGCGACGCCGCGTGCGGCGATCTGACCGATGCGCATCGTTGGCAGCGGGCCGGTGGCGAGCTCGTTGCGCAGCCGCACCTCGGTCAGTCGCTCTGTGACGGGATGACCTCCGGCGTCCCAGACCTGTTGAGCTGAGCGCAGTTCGCACAAACCCGATCCCGGGCCGCGGCAGAACGCGGGGCAGCTCAGACACGGCGGCAGCGTCAACGGCGCGTCGATCGCGACGACGTCAGGGCGCGCGCGGTCGCCAGGGACGGACGGGACGCAAGCACGCGGGTCTGAGGCCTCGGCTCAGGCCTCGCTCGCGCCGCCCGCGAGAGAGATCAGGCTCCTGCGTCCCGCGCGTCCCGTGCGTCCCGTCGCGATCTTGAGGTCTTGTGCTGCTCGCGCACCTGCGCCGCCGCCTCACGAACCGACAGCCGCCCCGGCCGCTCCTCGAGCCTCTGCTTAACCGCTCGCCCGAAGGCCACGTCGGTCTCCGTGAACACCATTGTCCGGATCCCAAGCACGGGCACGAGATCGGGTGTGACGATGCCGTCGGTCTCCCACCGCCTGAGTGTGGTCGCGTGGATGCCGACGCGATCGGCGAAGGCGCGACGGGTGATGACCTTTGCGAAGGCCTCTTGCACCGCAGCGGCGCCCAGCTGCGAAGCCCGCAGGCGCTGCTCGCTGCCCTTGTCCGTTCGGCGGATGCTGCGGTTCGGGTCGCGTCTCGTGGCCACCGTCGGCGAGCTTATCGGCCCTCCCGTCGACCCCCGGGGCGTTTGTGTATTGTGTACGAACCCGGCCCCTAGGTCGGACCCCCCGCCTTCGGATCCGAGCACAACCCATGGGCCAATCACACGTCAAACGCCGCCACCGCCTCCATAAGCCGCTCAAGGTCCTCCGCGCTGTCGCCTCGCGCGAACTGGAGAACGTCTGCGAGGCGTCAGGCCACACGCCTGACGATCATGAGCACGACCTCCTGGTCGCTGAGGCGGTCAGCCTTGCCGACCCGTGGGCGATCGCGGGCGTCGACGCCGTCCTTCCGGCCGACCGGCTTGACCTCATGCGCGCCTGGTACGTCCTGCGGCTCTCGGGCGTGGTGGTGACCGAGGAGGAGAAGTTGCGGGCGGCGCGCAGTCTTGCCCCTTGCCCGGGCCCAGTCCGTGACTACTCCGACGCGTTGGCGGCGGATGTCGCAGCCGCATATGCAAGCCAGCATCGGCGCAAGCGCCAGCATGCGGCAGTGAAGCAGGGGGTGGCCGCGGCCCGAAGCTGACCCGCAGCGCCCCACCAGCTCCAATCTGACCTCTTGACCCAACGTCGAGAGGGGGCCCTGACGACGTAGCCCACATCCGGGCGTCGGGAGCCATCAATGCGATTTCCGCGCACCTGCGCGAGAAAGCGGTGATGACTCTTGTAGGAACGACGGTCTCATCTGGCCCCACTACGACGGCTTGAAGTGGCCCCACCTTGTCCGACGGCGGGCTGACTGTCTGGTGCTCATCGAGCATGGGGCGGGGGTCGGCAGGGAGTGGGTTCAAGAGTGGAGCAGTTCGAGCAGATCAGACGAGACAGAGATCGCGATGGGCTGTCGATTCGCGCGCTCGCTGAGCGTCACGGGGTGCATCGCCGAGCGGTTCGTGAGGCGCTTGCGTCGTCGCTGCCGCCGGCCAAGCGTCGGCCGATCGAGCGGCCGGCGCCGAAGCTCGGGGCGTATCGCGAGCTGATCGACGAGTGGCTCGCCGCTGATGTTG
>Ga0136637_1000281_pt1 | contig 11549 bp, 12 predicted proteins | sample AntDrymUQ8572106_2_FD_105497 | JGI IMG/M metagenome (GOLD analysis project Ga0136637, IMG submission 105497) | Polar desert sand microbial communities from Dry Valleys, Antarctica - metaG UQ857 (21.06) | ecosystem: Environmental > Terrestrial > Soil > Desert | place: Antarctica: Dry Valley... | reverse complement strand
GGCATTTCAGCAACCGAAGGCGAAACTCGGTTTGCAGAACGACAAAATCGGCAGCGCAAACGTCTGGCTGCTTCCTAATCCAAGCGGTTTAAACGCGCATTATCAAATTAATGATTTAGCGAAACTTTTCGGCGAAGTTCGGCAATCGACAGAAATTTCGTGAATCAATTTTTTTTAGGATAAAATAGTCGGACAAAAAATATCTGATTGGGAACGCCGGCATCTTGCCGGCAAACGCTGCTCGGCAGTGTAAGAATTCTTGGTAATTAAACTTAGTTTGAACGCCACCAACGTTCATTGCCGGCAAGATGCCGGCGTTCCTGTCTTTGCCGATAACAAATAAGCGAAAATTATTTGTCAAAATTCAACAAAATTTGTTTTCAAACAATGAAAATCTTCCGGCGTGTCAATGTCAATTGCACCTTCTGAAAAGTTAATCGCCACCGTTTCGGCGGAAAAACGCTTGATTAAATCCTTTGCTCCGCCGCTGTTTTTCAAAGCCATCAAATCAGAGAAAAGCCGACGGCTGAAAAGAGCGGGAACACCCAAAGTTTCGGCATAACGCGACGCGACAATCAACGCTTGACTTTCATTAAAATTTTTAACTAAACCGTTGATGACATCGTTAGTTACAAACGGCTGGTCGCAAACCGTGATAATTGCACCGGCGATTTCTTCGTCAATCTCCAGAAGTTTTTCCATCCCGACGCTGATTGACGTTCCCATTCCTTTTTTCCATTTGTCGTTTTGAATTGTGTGAACGGCAAATTCATCAACGTGACGACTGAGATTTCGAGCGTCTGCGCCGAAAACCGCGACGATTGGCTGACAGACGCTTTCAAGCGATTCGCGCACAATGCGCCGCAAAAATGTTTCTCCATTAAATGACAAAAGCTGTTTCGATGCGCCGTATCGAACGGACGCGCCGGCGGCTAAAATTATCAAACCGACGTTTTGTTTTAATTTCATAGACCGAACTTTAAAATGTTGATGACAACCTTGAATCAGAATGTTATGTTTTATTATAAACCAAACTTTGGGCAACAATATTCCTATAAAAATTTATTGTTTCGACAGCGAAATTGACTTAACAGGAGAAGATTTTTTTTCAATGGAAGACGAATCAAGGGAAATTAAATTAACCGACGACGAACAGGAACTGCTCAATGAATTGCTTGATGATTCGGCGAAACTTTCCGAAACAGGCGAATCGCGCCGCCAATTTCTGCGAAACGTCTCGGCGGCAAGCGCGGCGATTTTGGCGACGCAAATGTTAGCCGAGCAAAAAATTACGGCTTACACGCCGACTGAAAATGTAAGCGGCGCAAGTTACGCGATCGAAAACGGTGTCAAAGTCGTGATGAAAGTCAACGGCGCGGAAAAATCGCTGAATGTTGATTCGCGGATGACTTTGCTCGATGCGTTGCGCGAAAGATTGGAGTTGACCGGCTCGAAAAAAGGCTGTGACCACGGACAATGCGGCGCGTGTACGGTGATTATTGAAGGTCGGCGAGTTTTATCGTGTTTGACTTTAGCGGCAACCTGCGAAGGCAAAGAGGTAACGACGATTGAAGGTTTAGCAAAAGGCGACGCACTTCACCCAATGCAAGCCGCCTTCATCAAACACGACGGTTTCCAGTGCGGTTACTGCACGCCGGGACAGATTTGCTCGGCGGTTGCGCTGCTCTCGGAAGCGAAAAACGGCGAAGCGAGTTATGTGACGGCGGATGTTCGCACGAAGGCGCGTGCGGTTCAATTGTCCGACGAGGAAATCCGCGAACGAATGTCGGGAAATATCTGTCGCTGCGGCGCGTATCCAAATATTGTCGCGGCGATTAAGGAAGTTCACACTGGAAAAGATGTCGCGCAGACGTGGCAATTTGCCGGAGAAACGGGCGTAGCGATTTTTGAAAACGCGGAAATGAACAAGGAGGGAGCGTAAAAAATGAGACCTTTTAAATATACGAAAGTAAACGACGCGGCAAACGCCGTGCAAGCCGTTGCGGCAAATGCAAATTCCAAATTTTTGGCGGGCGGCACAAACATTCTCGATTTAATGAAGGAAGATGTCGAGCGTCCCGACGTGCTAGTTGATATTACGCAGCTGAATTTAACGCAAATCAAAACCGTTTCCGAAGGCGTGAACAAAGGCGGCGTTTCCATCGGCGGACTCGGCAAAAACACCGACGCGGCAAATCATCCGTTGATTCGTCAAAATTTTCCGCTTCTGACACAGGCAATTCTGGCAGGCGCATCAGCCCAGATTCGCAATATGGCAACCAACGGCGGCAACTTAAATCAGCGAACGCGCTGTTCATATTTTTACGATGTGGCAATGCCGTGCAATAAACGCGAACCGGGAACAGGCTGCGGCGCATTGGAAGGAGTTAATCGGATGCACGCGGTTTTCGGCTGGTCGAATGATTGTGTGGCGGTTCATCCTTCGGATATGTGCGTTGCTCTGGTTGCGCTCGATGCGGTGGTCAAAGTTCAAGGAACTGACGGCGCGGAGCGAAGAATTCCGTTCATTGATTATCACCGCTTGCCGGGCAACACACCGCAGAAAGACAACAATCTCAATCAAGGCGAACTGATTACAGCAATCGAAATTCCGAAAAATAATTACGCCGATAAAAGCTATTACTTAAAAGTTCGTGACCGCGCGAGTTACGCTTTCGCGCTCGTTTCGGTTGCCGCCGCGCTCGAAATTAACGGCAACAAAATCAAACAGGCGCGAGTTGCAATGGGCGGCGTGGCGCACAAACCCTGGCGGGCAACCGAAGCGGAGAAATTCTTGACCGGCAAAGAAGCCACCGAAGCGAATTTTAAGCAAGCGGCGGAAATGGAAATGAAACAGGCAAAACAGCTTGAATACAACAAGTTCAAAGTTGAACTCGGCAAACGGGCGATTGTGAGAGCATTGATGCAAGCGATGAACGGCGGAAAAGTTTGATTCATAGTTCGGTAGATTTTCGCTGTTTTTGAATTTCAGTAGTCTGAAAAACCGAATGTTAGAATTGTTTTGTTTGGAGGTAGCTTTTAATGATAACGATTACATTTCCTGACCCTGAAACCGAGAAACGGGCACTCGGTTTTTTGCTCGGACGCTTTTCGGGGCGCGTGCTGAAATCGGGTGAACATCTAGTTCCCGAAGCGGCTTTGGAAGCACTCGCCGACCAGAACATTTCTTTTACCGTCGAAGGCAAATCAACTTATGAGCAGCAAATTGCGCCGATTCGAGATTCTTCTCCCACTCCAATTTAACGACGGGCGCGAAGTCCCGAGCGAATGGTTAGCCGACGCGGTTCTGGAGATTATCGAAAATTTCGGAGCGGCAAGCTACGAACGCAAAAAGTCAAAGGACATTGGCGGCATCAAAGTATTTTGTATCGAGACAATTTGGTAAAAATCGTGATTGACGCGCCCGACGAAGAGATAAGTCGTCAATGGATGCGCGATTACAAAGCGCGTTGGAAGGTGAAACTCAAGCAACTGGAATTATGGCTTGTTAGCTACACGATTGATATTGATTAAAATGCCTTTCGATTGTTACGGACAACAAGAATCTGAAAAATTGAGGAAATAATGAACGAACGAATGAAAAATGTCGGACAAGCGATGAACCGCATTGACGGGCTTTTGAAAGTAACCGGAACGGCGACTTACGCGACTGATTACGCGATTAAGAATACGGCTTACGCGGTTATTTTCAAAAGCGCGATTGCGGCGGGAAAAATTATTGACCTTGACACGAGCGAGGCGGAAAAAGCGGCGGGAGTTTTAGCCGTTATCACGCATAAAAACGCGCCGAAACTCAATGCGAGCAGCGGCATCCGTGGCGGTGCGCTGCTCCAAAGTCCGAATATCGAATTTCACGGTCAGCATATTGGCTTGGTCGTCGCCGAAACTTTTGAACAGGCGCGTTATGCAGCGCGACTTGTTAGGGTCAGTTACGAAAAAACGGACGCGAAAGTTGATTTTGAGAAGCACGAAAAGGAAGCCGTCACGCCGAAAGATAAAGATAGAGCCGAAGCGTCTCGCGGCGATGTCGAGACGACTTTTCGGAACGCCGAATATAAAATCGAAGCCGTTTATGACACGCCGATTGAGCATCATCAGCCGATGGAGCCACACGCGACGATTGCCGTCTGGGAAGGCGAAAAAGTGACGCTTTATAACGGTTCGCAAATCGTCAATGGAGCGCAAACGGCGGCGGCTTCGACGCTTAATCTCAAACCGGAAAACGTGCGCATCGTCACGCCGCACATCGGCGGCGGTTTCGGTTCAAAAGGCGGTCAATGGGCAAATCTGGTTCTCGCTGCGGTTGCCGCGAAGATGGTTAATCGTCCGGTCAAACTCGCGCTGACGCGCCAGCAGATGTTTAATTCGGTCGGGCTTCGTCAAAGAAATCGTCAAAAAATTCGTCTGGCGGCGACCAAAGACGGAAAGCTAACCGCACTCGCCCACGAGACAACGACGCATTGCGCGATTAACGGTGAATTTGTCGAGCCGTGCGGCGATTGTTCAAAAGTGATGTATGACGTGCCGAATTCGCTGATTTCATATCGCGTCGTGCCGATGAATATTATTTTGCCGACTTACACGCGCGGTCCGGGGAAATCTACAGGCAGTTTCGCGCTCGAATCGGCAATTGACGAACTTGCCTATCAACTCAAAATTGACCCGATTGAATTTCGGCTGAAAAACGAACCGACGAAAGACCCTTCAAACGGCAAACCTTGGTCGTCGCGGGCGACCGTTGAATGTTTAAAGGAAGGCGCGAAAGCGTTCGGATGGGAACGGCGCAAAATCGAACCGCGTCAAGATCGTCAGGGAAATTATTTAATCGGTTACGGCTTGGCTTGCGGAACTTATCCGGCGCGTCAACGCGATACTTCCGCGACGGTGAAATTGACACGCGACGGCAGTGATGTCAAAGCGAGTGTTGAACTTGCTGCCAGCGATTTGGGAACGGGAACGCACACGATTCTCGCGCAAACAGCCGCCGACGCTTTGGGTTTGCCGATAAATAAAATCGGCGTAAGAATTGGCGATTCGGCTTTGCCCCCTGCCGCCGGTTCAGTCGGTTCGGTCGGCGCGGCGAGTTTTGCAAATGCCGTTAATGACGCTTGCGTGAAAATTACCGACGAATTAATTACCAAATCCGGCAAACAGTTTTTCGTCCGTCCGACCGCCGCAGAGACGATGGTTTCCGAAAACATCAGCGAATTTCAAACCAGAGTTGACGCGAAACCGCCGGCGAACGCAGACAAATATTCGTCACATAGTTTTAACGCGAATTTCTGTGAAGTTTGGGTGAACCATTCAACCGGAATGGTAAAAGTTCAGCGTTTCGTTGCCGTGACGGGCGCGGGGAAAATTTTGAATCCGAAAACGGCGCGTTCGCAAATCATTGGCGGAAACGTCTGGGGAATCGGAATGGCTCTGACCGAAGAATCGCAGATTGACCCGCGTTGGGGAAATTTTGTAACGCGCTCGTTTGCCGATTATCACGTTCCGTCAAACCTCGACATCGGCTCGATAGAACCGATTTTTATTAATGAAGAAGACACGATTTCCAACAAGTTAGGTGTTAAAGGAATCGGCGAAGTCGGCATCGTCGGCGTGGCGGCGGCGGTTGCCAATGCCATTTTTAACGCCACCGGAAAACGCATTCGGGAATTGCCGATAACGCCCGATAAATTGCTTTAGTCAGAATCGTCTGTGATAGCAGATGGATTAATTGGAGATTTTAAGAAATGATTGGACGCACACAATTGGCGGTCGTCGAACACGACGAAGAAATACAAACTCAGACAACCGAAGAAAGAATCGCCGACGAATCGGAAATTCGCCGCGTCGTTGACGAAATTGACAACGCTTGCGATTTGAAGGATTGGAAAAGATTGCGCGTCTATTTCACGGATGAAATTGATGCCGATTTTACGAGCTTAGCGGGCGGCGAACCGGCGAAAATGAAAGCCGATGATTTGGTCGAAGGTTGGAAAACAAATCTTTACGAAGCAAAGAAATCTTTTCATCAGCGCACCAATCATTCGATAAAAATCAGCGGCGATAAAGCGGAAGTTTTTTCAAAAGCCTATGCGTTTAATCTTTTGGAAAAAGGCAAAGTTACGGGGCTTTGGGAAGTTTGGGGAAATTACACGCACACGCTCAATAGAGCCGAAAACAGTTGGCGATGTTCGGGAATGACTCTGGAGGTAATTCATCAGCGCGGCGATGAGAATATAAGAAATTTCGTGCCGAATAAATAATTTGAACAAACAAGGAAAATTATGCAAAAGACAAATGTAACGGGTAAACCGCTGAGCCGCATTGACGGGCATTTAAAGGTTACCGGAAAGGCAAGATACGCCGCCGAGTTTAATCAAAGTCAGATGGCTTATGCTTTTCCGGTGCGTTCGACCATCGGCAAAGGCACGATTACGGCGATTGATGCGGGCGCGGCGAAAAGCGCGGGCGGTGTTTTAAACGTCATCACGCACGAAAACGCAATGCGTTTGAAGGAATTAAAAAATCCGATGGAACTTTTCATGGTCGGCGGATTGCTCGGCGAAAATTTATCGCCTTTACAGGACAACAAAGTTCATTATTTCGGGCAGTATATCGCGCTCGTCGTCGCCGAAACTTGCGAACAAGCCAGAACTGCCGCCGAAATGGTCAAGGTTACTTACGCGAAAGAGCCGATTGCCGTCGAACTCGAAAAAGAATTGCCGAAAGGTTTTAAACCGCAGCAGATGTTCGGCGAAAAAGTTCAGATTAACGAAGGCAAAACGGCGAATTTGATAAATGCCGCGCCGGTTAAAATCGAGCAAACTTACACAACCTCGACCGAAAACCATCATCCGATGGAACCGCACGCGACGGTTGCCGTTTGGGAAACCGACGATAAATTGCTGCTTTATGATGCGACGCAGGGCGTGAAAGGCGTGCAGGGTGTAGCTTCGTTTTTCTTCGGTTTGGAAAGCGATAACGTGAAAGTAATGTCGCCGTTTGTCGGTGGCGGTTTCGGTTGTAAAGGCGGACAATGGGCGAATATTCTGCTGGCGGCAATGGCGGCAAAGGAAGTAAAACGTCCGGTAAAATTTGCTCTGACACGCCAGATGATGGTAACGAATGTCGGACGACGCGCCGAAACAATTCAAAAAGTTGCGCTCGCCGCTGACCGAAACGGCAAACTGACGGCGATTCGTCATCACAATGAAACTTATACAAATCTCACCGATTTTTTCGAGCATCACGTTCCGGTCAACCTGGACGTGCCGCCGATTGATGTGCATTTTATCGGCAAACCCGATCGGCATATTTCTCCAATCGGCGCACGCGGAATCGGCGAAATCGGCATCACGGGCGTGGCGGCGGCGGTTGCCAACGCGGTCTTTAATGCAACCGGCGTGCGTTTGCGCGATTTGCCTTTAACGCCCGATAAATTAATTTAGTTTGAAACCACAGATAACTTACGAATGCCGGCAGATAATTTGATTTGAAATTTTATTTTGAAATTTTAAATTCAAGCATCTGCGTTTGTCTTCTTTTATCTGTGGTTTATTTTTTGTTTTCAAGATGTCAAAAGAAATTCAGCAAATCGTTCAAAAAATAAACTCTCTCGACGCAAATGTCTCTGCTGTTCTAGCGACTGTCGTTGACGTGCGCGGTTCGAGCTATCGTCTGCCGGGCGCGAAAATGTTGATTTTAGAAAACGGTGAAACTTTCGGCACGGTTTCCGGCGGCTGTCTCGAAGCCGACGTTTTGGAACGCGCGAAAAAAGTTTTGCAAACCGGCAAGCCGAGTCTTTTTACATACGACACAACGAATGATGAAAATTCCGTCTTTAGTTTAAATATGGGCTGTCGCGGCGTGATTCGGATTTTGCTTGAGCCGATAAATAATGAAGGCGTTTCGCTGAAAACTTTACAGACCGCTAATGAAGAGCGGAAAAAACAAGTTGTCGGCACATTAATTTCCGCCGATTCGGATTTCGATATTCAAATTGGCGGCAGAATTTTTCACAACGATGTCGGACAATTTAACATTGAAAATCTCCCCGATTTTTTAATAGACGCGACCGAACTGAAAAATGATTGTCAGCATTTTTTTCACCAAACGAACCAAATCTCGCACAACAAAACATATCAAACTGAAAAGGGAGCGTTTGAATTTTTCCTTGAAAAAATCAATCCGCCGATTTCCCTTTTAATTTTCGGCGCGGGCGCAGATGCCGTTCCGGTTTCTGAAATCGGCAAACAACTCGGCTGGAAAGTTTCAGTCATTGATCATCGTCCCGCATTTCTTAACGCTGAAAGATTCTCCGTCGCCAATGATTTACTTTTGTATCACACGGAAGAACTTCCTCCCGATATTGTTTTCGACAATCAAACCGCCGCCGTCATTATGACGCACAATTACGAACGCGACCGTGACGTTCTGGCAAATCTGCTCGATTCCGACGTTTTTTACATCGGCGCACTCGGACCGAAAAGGCGAGCCGAAAATCTCTTGAATGAATTAGCTGAAAACGGCAAAAACTTTTCCGAAGCGCAACTCGCCAAACTGTTTGCGCCCGTCGGTTTGGACATCGGCGCGGACACGCCCGAAGCAATTGCGCTCTCGATTGTCGCCGAAATCCAAAGCGTTCAGGCAAACCGCACCGGCGGATTTCTTCGTCTCCGACAAAGCGGAATTTATAATCGGACGCACTAGCAAATATTTTTTCACGCATACCTCCAACTGGATGAATTAGCAGAAATGGCACACAGCTAAAGGAATGATTAAAAATTCACAACAGTCTTTACCGCCAAATCTTGCAAATGCAATTTCCGGTTATGCGTGGCAGCACATTGACATTGGATTTTCATCGGCGCAAGTTTTCCGTCTGGAAGCGGAAAACGAAAATTCTCTTTATCTGAAGATTGATTCGCGTGCTTCCAAGTTTTCTCTTCGGCAGGAGAAAATAAACCTGGAATGGCTCGAAAATCGTCTACTCGTTTCCGAAGTTTTGCTGTTTGCCGAAGATGAAACAAACGAATATCTTTTGCTCTCTGAAATTCCCGGCGTTAATGCGAGCGATGATTCTTTGAAAAATGACATACCGCGAACAATCGAACAGTTGGCAAGCGGCTTAAAGATGATTCACAAATTATCAATTGAAAATTGCCCGTTCGACTAACGGCTCAATTACAAAATCGAAATTGCCAAGGAAAGAATGATAAACGGTTTAGTTGAGGAAGAGGATTTTGACGAAGAACGGCAAGGCAGAACCGCCGAAGGTCTATTCGAGGAATTGCTTGCAACAGTGCCGACGGACGAAGATTTGGTTTTCACGCACGGCGATTACTGCGTGCCGAACGTCATTCTCGAAAACGGAAATTTAAGCGGCTTTGTTGATTGGGAAAGCGCGGGCGTTGCCGACAGGTATCAGGACATCGCACTTTTGACGAGAAGCGTTTGGTATAATTTCGGCGAGGATTGGGAAGAAAGTATGTTTGAGATTTACGACATCGAGCCGGATTGGAAAAAGATTGATTTCTACAAACTGCTTGATGAATTTTTTTAATCAAATTTGTTATTAGTAAAAGTTATTCCCACTCAATTGTGCTTGGCGGTTTTGACGAGATGTCATAAACGACGCGATTTACACCGCGAATTTCTGAAGTTATCCGCGACGAAACGCTTTGCAGAAAATCAAACGGCAGACGCGCCCAGTCAGCCGTCATTCCGTCGGTTGAAGTTACGGCACGCAACGCAACCGTTTTTTCGTAAGTGCGAAAATCGCCCATCACGCCGACCGATTGAATCGGCAGAAGCACGGCGAAGGCTTGCCAGACTTCCTTATAAAGTTTGAAATTGTGCAATTCTTCGATGTAAATGCGGTCGACTTTTTGGAGAAGCTCGACTTTTTCCGGTGTGATGTCGCCTAAAATCCGCACGGCAAGTCCGGGACCGGGAAATGGATGACGCTGCAAAATCTCTTCGGGAATTCCTAAGTCTTTGCCGATTAGGCGAACTTCGTCTTTGAAAAGTTCGCGCAGCGGTTCGACGAGTTTGAGATTCATTTTTTCGGGCAGACCGCCGACGTTGTGATGCGATTTTATTGTCACGGACGCGCCGCGAAGAGAAACCGATTCGATAACGTCCGGGTAAAGAGTTCCCTGCACGAGATATTTTACGCCGCCGATTCGGTTGGCTTCCTGTTCGAAAACGTCAATAAATTTTCCGCCGATTGCTTTGCGTTTCGTTTCCGGGTCGGAGATGCCGCCCAAGACTCGGTAAAATTCGGCGGAAGCGTCAACGCCGCGGACATTCAAATGCAATTCCTTTTCGTAGAGCGCGAGCGTCGTTTCAAATTCGTCGGCGCGGAGCAGACCGTTGTTGACGAAAATGCACGTTTGCCGCGTCCCAATTGCTTCGTGAACAAGGACGGCGGCGACCGTCGAATCAACTCCGCCTGAAAGTCCGCAGACCACGTTGTCGTTTTCGCCGACGATTTGGCGGATTTTCTCGACTTCTTCCTTGATAAATTGTTTTGCCGTCCAATCGCCTTTGCAGCCGCAGATGTTGAATAAAAAATTGCGCAAAACTTCTTTGCCGAGCGGCGTGTGCGCGACTTCCGGGTGAAATTGAACCCCGTAAATTCGCTTTTCTTCATTCTCGATTGCTGTTACGACATCGCCCGTCGTCGCGGTCGTGTGAAAGCCTGCGGGCAAACCGACAACGTGGTCGCCGTGGCTCATCCAAACGTCGAGTTCAAACGGCAAATTTTGAAATAACTGCGTTTGTCCACTTAAAACTTTAAGTTTGGCGTGTCCGTATTCGTGCCTTTCAGAAGGCGAAACATTGCCGTTTAAATCTTTGGCGAGAAGCTGCATTCCATAGCAAATGCCGAGAATCGGCGCGTCGATTCGCTCGTAAAATCCGCCTCCAATCTTTGGCGCGTCTTCTTCATAAACCGAATTCGGTCCGCCCGATAAAATTACGCCTTTCGGATTTTTTTCTAAAATTCTCTCCAGCGATTGGTGAAACGGAACGATTTCGCAATAAACACCTTGTTCGCGCACACGACGCGCGATAAGTTGAGTGTATTGCGAACCGAAATCGAGAATTAAGATAAGTTCGTGCTGCAAAGTAAAATCTCCAAATTTATTTGTTAGAGCTAGTCTGAAAAGTCTCAAGCCAGCCTTCTAACTAAAATTCTAATCATTGAAAGATACATCATTGCTTCACTGCTTTGTGCTAACTTTTCATACTCACGGGCTAATCGCCGCGACTGTATAAACCAACCAAATGTGCGTTCGACCAACCAACGCTTGGCTTGTGCAATAAAGCCTTTGACACCTTCCGAGTTCTTACTCACTTCCAATTGAATCCCGTATTCGGCTTTCACTTCCGCGTGCCATTCTTCCCCGCGATACGTTCCGTCAACCCAGACTTTCTTCACCGACTTGAGTTTCTCTTTGTTCTCGGCAAATAAAGTTTTCGCTCCCCGTTGGTCGCTCTCGCCAGCCTGAGTCACTTTCAAAGCAATTGGCAAT
>Ga0136637_1000279_pt1 | contig 11554 bp, 9 predicted proteins | sample AntDrymUQ8572106_2_FD_105497 | JGI IMG/M metagenome (GOLD analysis project Ga0136637, IMG submission 105497) | Polar desert sand microbial communities from Dry Valleys, Antarctica - metaG UQ857 (21.06) | ecosystem: Environmental > Terrestrial > Soil > Desert | place: Antarctica: Dry Valley... | reverse complement strand
TCGCGCGAGAAGACGGTGATCTTCTCCGGTGTCCCGAGGGCGCCGGACAGCAGGCGGCGGACGAGGACGCTTCCGAGCGAACCCGTGCCGCCGGTGATCACGATGCGTTTGCCGGTCAGCATGGATCCGTTGCGCTCCTCAGCTGCTCATAGGGGGTCTCGTCGGCTGCGAGCTCGGACACCATCTCCGGCCACAACCCGGCGCGGATCCCGGTCTCGCGTTCGAACCTCGTCCCGTCCAGGCTGCGATCGATGGCCAAGGCGTCGTCGGCAGCGATCTCGACCTGCCGGCCGTAGGCGTCCCTGAGCAGGCACAGCAGGTCGTACTTGTTGATCGGCTCCGCCGCTACGTGCCAGAGACCCGTCAGGCCGGGATGGTCGCTGATCAGCGAGGCCAGCACGCCGGCCAGCGCCGGTGTGGTCAGGCCGCTGAAGATCGCTCGCCGGAAACCGCGGACGCTCTCCGACGCCCCGAGAAACCACTCAAGCAGGCCCTGGGAGCCCGACAGCTCGCGGCCGATGATCGAGGTCCGCACCGTGAGGCAGCCGGCGCCGGTAGCCTCGCCCAGCAACTTGCTGCGGCCGTAGAGGTCGACCGGGTCGGGGTTGTCGGTCTCGACGTAACCGCCGGTCGCGCCGCTGAAGACGCAGTCCGTGCTGATGTGGATCAGGCGTGCGCCATGAGCGTCGCAGGTCGCCGCGAGGCGGTGCGGAAACAGGGAGTTGATCGTGATGCTCGGGATCGGGTCGCGCGCCGCGGCGGCCTGCTTGACGACCCCGATGCAGTTGACGACCACGTCGGGCCGAGTCTCGGAGACGGCACGCTCGACGGTATCAAAACGCTCAGCAGACACCCCGGTCCGGGTGCGCCCAAGGTCGAGCAGGCCGTCGAGGCCCGAGACGTCGTCCGCGCGCACGGTCACGTGGGTGTCGAAGCGCGGCGAGAGCACCTGCCACAGCTTGTGGCCAAGCATGCCGGTGGCGCCCAGGACAAGGATGCGCGGGTCGCTGCTCATGAGTCCGCGCCATACTGCCGCAGGCCTACGAGCTTGGCGAGCGCGCGGCGCGCCTGATCGGGATGAAAATCCTCGAGGGCGCGCTCCCACGCGGAGGCGCAGGTCCGTGTGCGCAGCTCGGCGTCGTCGATGATCCGCCCGAGCGCATCCGCCAGCTCCGCGGGGTCGCTGCGGTCGACGACGACGCCGCAGCCATGACGGCGGAAGTAGCTGCTCACGAAGGAGTCGGCGGGGGCATGGGCGAGGATCGGTCGCCCGGCGGCCAGGTACTCGGCCATCTTCGCCGGCGCCGAGGTGCGCACGATCTCGGGGTACGGCGAGTCGAAGGCGAGTGGAAGGAAGAGGACGTCGGCCCCCTGCTGGACGGCCGGCACCTCCTCGGCGGGAACGTGGGGGTGGAAGACGATCGGCCCGTGGAGGCCGTGCTCGGCGAGCAGCGCGGGGTCCGACGCCGTGTAGAGGTGCAGCCGCGCCACGTTGGCACCGAGCAGGACGAGGGCCTCGACAAGCGTGCGAAAGGCGCCGTAGTGCGCGTCGTAGATCGATCCGGTGAAGACGACCCGGGCCGGCCGGCCCACGTCGGCGGTCGCCGACCCGCGGTGGCGTTCGAACGCCGACTCATCGCAGGGGTTGCGCACGACGGTCGAGGCGACGCCGAGACGACGGCGCAGGGCGTCGGCGAGGTGCTCGTTGGGGACGATGATCCCGGCCGCTCCCTGCATCACCAGCGGCTCGATACGGCGCGCGAACGCCTCCTCGCTCGCGTTCGTCCACTTGGTGACATAGTCGTCGAAGAGATAGGGATAGAAGCGCGCGCCGGCGAGCCGGCTGATGGCGAGGGCGATCGGGAGGTCCTCGACGCGATCGGGCGCCGCGACGACAGCGCCGCAGCGCTCGCGCCGGACGGCGGCGGCCCCGCACGCCACCGCGCGGACGATGCCCCAGGCGCGCCGCGCGCGGATCGCCAGGCGCTGCAGGCCGCGGGCTCGCGCCGGCGAGCTGAGGATCGCGTTGCCGAGGTGGTGGTAGCGGGCCGGCAGCCGCCGCTGGGCCACGCGGTGCTCGGGGGCGTTGAAGTCGACGCGCGACAGCAGGCAATACGATTCGCTGTCGACGCCGGCGAGGAGGCGGTGCAGCACGGAGGCCTGCCCCGACCACGTCCTGGTGGGCGGCAGGTACTCGGACATCACGGCGATCCGCTCGCCGCGCCCGGGACCGGTGGCGCGTCGTCTCGTCGCGGCCTCCTCGAGCACCCGCTCGTACAGTCGCACGACCCGGGGCTGGACCACGGGGTAGGCGATGCGCTCGTCGGTCAGATGCTCGTTGAGCTCTGCCGCCCGGTCGACGAGCGAGTCGTCGGCGAGGGCCCGGCGCAGCGCACGCTCGATGTCGCCGGGATCCTCGGGCGCGACGAGCAGGCCGTTCTCTCCGTCGGAGATCCACTCCCGGGTCGAGATCGTGTCCGACTGGATGGGCAGCGCGCCGAGGACCATCGCCTCGAGCATCGCGTTCGGCGTCCCGTCGCTGACGTTGACGGCGAGCGCGATCCGCGCACGGCCCATGAGCTTCCAGACCTCGATCGACAGGCTGTACGGGATCACCGAGAAGCGCAGGCCAGTCGTCCTGGCGACGTACTCGGCCGCGTGGCGGACGCTCTCCTCCGCCGAGTAGATGACGATCTCGTATTCGATGAGCTCGTCCGCCGCCCGGTGGATCGCCTCGAGGGCGACGAGCGCCCGTCCCACCCAGCGCTCGTCGTGGTGCGTGCCCTTCAGCGCGACCACCCGCCGCTCGGACGATGGGCCCGGGGTGCGCACCTTGCGCATCCGCTCCAGGTGGAAGCCACCGGGGCCGGGGAAGACGCCGAGGAATGTGCCGCGGAAGCCGAGCTGCGCGGCCAGGCCACGATCGCGCTCGCAGTCCGTGGTCAGGTAGTCGCACGCAGCGAGCACGGCCCTGACCCGCTCGGCGTGCCCGGGCCGATCGGCGAAGAAGAACAGATCGCTGCCCCAGCAGGAGTAGATCCACGGCGGGAAGCGCTCGCCCTCGAGCAGGCGGCGAGCGTCCAGGGTCAGGTAGCCCGCCTGCTGCATCTCCAGCGAATGGACGAGGTCCGGGCGCAGTCTGCGGATCAGCCGCGCCAGCCGCGCGGCGCGCCGGCTTTCCAGCGCCCACCCCAGCCGCACGTGGCCCCGCGGCAGGGGCCACCAGAGGCCCTTCTGGCGCACGCTGTCGTCGAGGCCGGGCCGCGGCCGGCGGATCGCGCCGTGCACCGTCACGTTGCGCAGCTCGCCGTGCAGCGGCAGCTCGGACACCGGAAAGACGTGCACGTCCCAGCCCTCGTCGGCGAGCTGGCTGATCCAGCGCGCGGCGTGCGAGCTGTTGGCCATGCCGACGATCAGCATGCGCGGCCGCCGTCGCATACGCATCAGAAGCCGGCGCGGACCTGGCGCCGGATCCTCCACGCCCGGACCAGGATCCGCAGGCCGCGGACGCCGTAGCGGCCCAACCGGCAGGCGTACACGGCAATCCGGCCGAACGCGCGATGGGCGATGAGCTCCTTCATGAGCACCGCGTGGTGCACCGTCATCGCGTCCTCCCACGTCCGCAGGCGCGCCTCGCTGCCGGTGCACGCCCCATATGCCCTGTGCAGCGCCCGGATCGTGGCGATCCGCATGTCCACGGTCTTCCAGGAGTGGTTCGTGGCGTGCAGGACGTAGACGACCAGCGGCTCGGACAGATACCCCAGCGGCGCGTGCGGGACGCAGCGCAGCCACATGTCGTAGTCGTCGGCCGGGGCCAGCGCGGCGTCGAGCAGGCCGTGATCGTCGAACAGTGAGCGGCGCAGCAGAACCGAGGACGCGCAGAGGAAGTTCGTCCGCACGAGCAGCTCGAAGTGATCGACCGACCGATCGTTGGGGCAGGCCAGTGCCTGCCGTGTGGCCTCGGGGAGGTGGTCACTGTAGCGCGAGCGCTCGCCGTTGTAGAGGATCTCGCCCTCGGTGCAGACGATCTGCCACCCGTTGCGCGAAGCGGCGTCGAGTTGGCGCTCGAGCTTCTCGGGCTCCCAGAGATCGTCGTGGTCAAGCAGGGCGATCCAGTCCCCCCGCGCGCCGCTAATGGCCCGGTTGCGCGCGCCGGCGATCCCCTTGTTGACCTGACGTACGTAGGAGAAACGGCGATCTTCGAGGAAGCGCTTGACCCGCTCCGGTGTGTCGTCGGAAGATCCGTCGTCGATCAGGATCGCCTCCCAGTCGGTGAAGGTCTGGGCCTGGAGGGACTCCAGCGTGGGCCCGATGAACGCTGCGGAGTTGTACAGCGGCGTGACCACGGACACGACGGGCCGGGAGCCGTGCTCTGGGGGCGGGGTCATCGGCTCGGGCCTTGCATCGGCGCACCGTACCGGAGCCACGAGCCGAACTTGTCGCGAGCCACGCGATCCTGGCCGATCGTCCCGGTAGCGCGCGCATCGCGGCTGCGATACTGCCGCATATGCCGCGAGCGACCACCGGTCGCGTCCGTACCTACCGGTCGCGCTGGGAGCAGTTCGGCCCGCTCTACGCGACGCTCTCACCGCTGCGCCGACTGGCGAGCGTGTCCGCCGGCGGACTGGCCAGGACGGCCGACGCGATCGAGGGTCGCCTGCTTGAGATCGAGGGCGCCCGCGGGGTCCTTGGGCCCGCTCACGCCGGCTACAGCGGGCACTCCTCCGAGACCAACCGCGCGATCTGGAGCGCTTGGGACTGGTCGACGGGCGGCGAGGAGTGGAACGACGCCGGAGAGCCCGAGGAGTGGAAGGCGGCGCTCGTCGACGAGGTCCTGCTGCCGTATCTCGGGGATGCCCGCAGCGTTCTGGAGATCGGTCCCGGCGCCGGGCGGTGGAGCGAGGTCATCCAGCCTCGCGTGGAGCGGCTGGTGCTGGTGGACATCACCGAGGCGACGCTCGACGTCTGCCGCGAGCGCCTGGAGGACCCGGCCAACGTGGAGTACGTCCTGAGCGCGGGAGCGTCCTTCCCCGAGGTGCAGGGCGGCTCGATGGACCGGGTCTGGTCGTTCGACGTCTTCGTCCACATCGCCCCGGTGGACGTTGCCTCCTATCTCGCGGACGTCGAGCGGGTACTGCGGCCGGGGGGCACGGCCCTCATCCACCACTCCGGACGGCTCGTGCGCACCGGCGGCTGGCGCAGCCCGATGACGGCGCTGCTGTTCGCGCGGCTCGCCGGCGAGCGCGGCCTGGACGTCGTGCGCCAGTTCGACTCGTGGAGCAAGGATCGCTTCGGCGTGCGCGCCAACGGCGACACCATCACGGTCCTGCGCAAGCCCGGGGCATGAGGCACGGGTGACGAACGCGCCGGCCGCGAGCGTTGCGGTGTCGCCGCGTTGGGCGCGCGCCTACCGCCGGTACGGGCAGACGGTGCCCAACCATCCAGGCAAGGGGTGCATCATGCGCGCGCTGCACGGGGTAGGGTTGCGATCGCGGCGGCCGTTCGCGTGCCAGATGAGCAACGGCACCTGGCTGGCGATCTGGCCCGAGGAGGGGCTGCTGGGCAACGAGACGGTCGGCTGGACGTGCTTCCGCGAGCGGTCATGGGACCCCCACGTGGAGGCATGCATCCGTCGGACGCTCGCCCCGGGGGACACCGCGATCGACGTCGGCGCGAACCTCGGCTACATGACGGCGGCGATGGCGCAGTGCGTGGGGCCGGCCGGCCAGGTGTGGGCCTTCGAGCCAGTCGACGAGACCTACGAGCTGCTCGAGGTCTGCCGAGCGCTCAACGGGTTCGACCAGATCACCACGGCCCGGCTCGCACTCGGCGCGGCCGAGGGATCGGCCGAGATCACGTACGACCGGCGCCACTCCGGCCTGGCCACGATGCACCCCGAGCGGGTGGGCGGGGAGGTGCAGCGCGTGACGGTGCGGACGCTCGACGCCCTCGTGGCGGCCGGCGAGGCACCGCCGCGACCCGCTCTCGTCAAGATCGACGTGGAGGGCCACGAGCTCGACGTGCTGCAGGGGGCGCAAGCCACGATCGGCGAGGGGAGGCCGGCGATCGTGTTCGAGGTCAACGAGCGGGCGGCCACGGCGGCGGGCTGGACTTTGGCCGACGCGGCCACGCTGCTCACCTCGCTGGCCGAGTACCGCTTCTGGCTCATCGACGCTGACGGCGCGCGCCCGCTGGACCCGTTCGCGTTCCGCCTCGAAGGCGACCCGCTGAGCGATCCCCACGCCGACGTGCTCGCGCGCGTCGTCTGAGCGTTGCCGGCGCTCCCCGCCTGCCGGGCGTGCCAGAACGCCGACGGCAACGAGACGCTCGCCGTCCGCGAGATGATGCTCGGCCACCGCGACCGGTTTGACTACGTGCAGTGCGCCCGGTGCGGGGCGCTGAGCATCTCCGCCGTCCCGGCGGACCTCGGCCGGTACTACCCGGCGGACTACTACTCGTTCGCGGCCACGGATGAGGCGCGGGGCCGGCAGCTGTTCGCGCAAGCCCGACGGGTGCGCACCGAGGTGGCGCTGCGCACTCCGGCCGCGGTCGCGCGCCGCCTGAGCTCGCGACGGGAGGTGAGGCTGGACGCCCCGACGCCGGTCGCCCGCCTGCGGTCACGGGCGGAGGTGCCCGTCGGAGTCCGCCGGTTGATCGGCCTCGGGCTCACGACCCGCTCACGCATCTGCGACGTGGGCTGCGGCTCCGGGCGCGAGCTTGCCGAGCTGCGGCGCCAGGGCTTTCGCGACCTGTACGGCATCGACCCGTTCCTCGCCGAGGACCATCTGCACGCGGGCGACGTGGCGCTCCGGCGCCGGCACGTCCGCGACCTCGACGGCGGCTGGGATCTGTTCACGCTGCACCACGTCCTCGAGCACCTCCTCGACCCGGCCGGCGATCTGCGCGAGCTCGCGGCACGGCTGAAGGCGGACGGCGCTATCGTCGTCGGCGTCCCGCTGGCCGACGGGTGGGCGGCCCGGCACTACGGCCCTGACTGGGTACAGATCGACGCGCCACGGCATCTGATGGTGCCGACCGTCGCGGCGATGGGCATCCTCGCGGAGGCGGCGGGGCTGCGAATCGAGCGCGTGACCTGGGACTCCTGGAGCCTGCAGTTCTGGGGCAGCGAGCAGTACCGGCTGGACATCCCCCTGCGCAGCGATGAGGGCTACCGCCCACTCTCCCGCGGCTCCGGACCGTTCAGCGAGGAGCAGCACGCCGCATGGGACCGGCGCGCCGTCGAGCTCAACCGGCGCCGAGACGGCGACGCGGCGTCCTTCGTGCTGCGACACCGCTGAGCTCCAAGGCGTCAGGACAGGAGCTCGGCGTCAACGAGGTCGAGGATCTGCGCATCGACGCTCGGGTCGAACTTGCGCGCCATGAGCGCCGGTGACGCGCGGAGCGTCTCCAGGTCGGCGGCGCGGAAGATCCACGGCTTGGGCTCGCGCGTCCAGTCGACGTGGCGTAGCTGGTCGTCGACCACCAAGTGACGCAGCGGCGAGTTCATCACGATCGTGTGGAAGAGGATCTCGTCGGGCACGTCGACGTGGCGGAAGAACCGCAACGCGCGGGGGTGCTCGGCGGTCCAGCGGCGCACGTGGTCGGCCGCCTCGCGGGTCAGCCACCAGTACGACGAGCCGCCCCATGGCTCCATCCCATCCGGGAACCGCCGCGGCAGCGGCGCGTGCAGATGCGGGCCGCGGGCGACCCCGAGGCGCCGCTCGTGCCAGTGTGTGATCCGCTTCATGCCGTCCAGCACGCCGCCAGGCATCCGGTCGCGGGCCATGAACGACCGCCCGTCGCCCTCGGCCAGGGTGCGCTCGATCACCGAGACCGGCTTGATCGGGTAGTCCTGGCCGGTGAGCAACGTCACGTAGTCGAACGGCGTGGCGCGGCGGGCCAGCTCCTCCAGCCCCTCCAGCGTCGCGGCGACGTGGCCGAAGCCGCCCCAGTACAGCCGGTGGCGCCGCAGGAACACGACGTTGTCCAGGTCGGCGAGGCCCGCCCGCGCCGCGTGCAGCACCGTGTCGTCCGAGCGCCGGTTGATGTGGATGTAGAACTGCGCGCGGGGCGAGTCCAGCCGGCGGACGAGACGCACAAGCTGCTCGGGCAGGTGGTGGGCCAGGATGACGTAGGCGATCCGCGTCATCGGTCGGTGGCCGGCTGCGCGACCGTCGCGCTCACCAGCGCATCGAGGCGCTCGCGCATCACGTCGGGGCTCCAGCGCTCGCGCACCAGGGCCTGGGACTGCCTCGACAGCCGCTGCCAGAGCTCTGTGTCGAGATACAGCTCCACGACGCCGGCGGCGAACGCCTCGGCGCCGTCGCGCACGAGCGCATGCTCGCCGTCGACGAGGTCCATGCCATCGGCGCCCATCGTCGTCGTGACCAGCGGCAGCCCAAAGGCCATCGCCTGGCCGTTCTTGCCCTTCATGCCGGCCCCGAAGCGCAGCGGCGACACGAAGACACGTGCCCGCCGGAAGTGCGATTCGACGTGCGGGACGTAGCCGGCCAGGACGACTTCGGGCGACTCCAGCGCCCGTATCTCGGCCGGCGGATCGGCACCGATCACCACCAGGCGCGCATCGATCTGGCCGCGGATGAGCGGGAGGACCTCGCGGACGAACCAGTGCACCGCGTCGGCGTTGGGCTGGTGCAGGAACCCGCCGATGAACAGCAGATCCCGCGTCTGCGCGAAGGGGATCCGATCGGCACCGTCGGGCTCGTGGACGGTGGGCAGCAGCACGGTCCGGGCCCCGGGCACCATCGAGCGCACCACGTCGGCCTCGGCCTCGGTGACCGTCGCGATGACATCGCTGCCCCGGAACGCCTCGAGCTCCTTCGCGCGCCAGTACCCGACGTGGGACGGGTCGCCCGAGAACTCGATCCCCCGAGCCACACGCACGAAGTGCAGGTCGACGGTGTCGTAGACGATACCCGCCGTCGGGAAGGCCCTCCTGGCCGGCCCCATCGTGAAGTCGGCGGAATCCGGGCTGCTCATGACCACCAGGTCGTAGCAGCCCGCGCGGGTGGCGGCGAACGACACGAAGCTGCGGGGACCAAGGTCGACCTCCACGCCGAGCCGACGCAGCTCGGTGGCGTACGGCTCGCTGGGCCCGCGCTGCTGGACCGGGAACAGCGTCACCTGACAGCCGAGGGACCGCAGCAGGCGCAGGATCCACGTCATTCGGATGCCGCCGGCCGACCGGTCGTGGGCGGGCACGGCGACGTCCAGCACGAGGACTCGTGGAGCACCGCCGCTGCGCAGGCGCTCGATGGCGGCGCGGTCTCGTCGTCGCACACGCACGGACGCTCGCGCACGCGCCAGACGCGACACGCCGCGGCGCAGCACCGGCTTGGCCTGCTTAGCCCTCATCGGCCCGGTCGTCCTCCGTCAGCTGCCACTCCGAGCGGCTCAGCACGGGGCCGAACACGGCGCGGTAGGGCTCACCGGTGCCGTAGCTGTTCTGCCAGATCACCTCGAACTCGGCGATGTTCTCCAGTGAGTCGAGCTCCCCGGCGTAGCGGTCGTGCACCGCCACGCTCAGCAGGTAGCGACCGCTGCCCAGGCGCAACTCGGGGATCCGGCATCGCACCGTGGACGGCCGTCTGATCGTCCCCAGGGCGGCCGGCTCGAAGGAGGACGCGACGGTGAAGATGCGCCGGCCGAAGTGGTCGGAGACCCCGATCCCGATGAGCGGCTCGTCCAGCGCGTGCGGCGGGTCGATGGCGATCTCCGCGACCAGTCCGTCCCGGGGCCCGAACGTCGTCGTCATTGTCCCGTCCTCGGCGCGCAGGCGCAGGTGGCGGATGACCGGCTCGTGGTGCCCGGCACGCGTGTGGTGCGCGGCGAGGTGGAAGTCACCGTCGGTCGAGGTCGCGGCGTCGCTGAGGTAGGAGGCGATGACCTCGTCCGTCGGCCCGAAGGCCTCGACGCGCCCGCCGGAGAGCATGAGCACGCGCTGGCAGAGATGCTGGACGGAGTCGATCTGATGGCTGACGAAGAGCACGGTCCGCTGCTGTTGGGCGACCTCCTCGATCTTGCCCAGGCACTTGCGCTGGAAGGCGACGTCGCCGACGGACAGCACCTCGTCCACGAGCAGGACCTCGGGCTCGAGGTGCGCGGCGACGGCGAAGGCCAGCCGGACGTACATGCCGCTGGAGTAGCGCTTGACCGGCGTGTCGATGAACCGTTCGATCTCCGCGAACGCGAGGATCTCGTCGAATTTGCGCGCCAGCTCCTGCCGGCGCATCCCGAGGATCGCGCCGTTGAGGTGGATGTTCTCCCGGCCCGTCAGCTCCGGATGGAAGCCGGTTCCGACCTCTAGGAGGCTGCCCACGCGGCCCTTGATCTGGGCGCGCCCCTCGGTCGGATAGGTGATCCGCGAGAGCACCTTCAGCAGCGTCGACTTGCCGGCGCCGTTGCGCCCGATCAGGCCGATGACCTCGCCCTCGTGGACGTCGAAGGAGACGTCGCGCAGGGCCCAGAAGACGTTCTCCTCCGACGCTTGGCCGCGGCGTAGCAGGCTCGAGACCGCGCTGCCCCGGCCCAGCTCCCCCAGCTCGTAGCGCTTGCCGAGCGCGGTGGCGCGCAGGACGGTCGTCGGCATCGCTACACCACGTCCGCGAAGCTGCGCTCGGCACGTCGGAAGTACAGGATCCCCACCACGGCGAACCCCGTGATCACCGCCGTCGACGTCCAGAGCGCCTGAGGGAAGTTGCCGCCGAGGATCGCCCACCGGAACCCCTCGACGAGGCCGACCATGGGGTTGAGGTCGTACGCCCAACGCCAGTCGTCGGGCACCAGCGTGACCGGGTAGGCGATCGGCGTCGCGAACAGCCAGAGCTGGGTGAGGAAGGGCAGGATCGCCTGGATGTCGCGGTAGCGGACGTTGATGGCCGACAGCAGCAGTCCGATCCCGATCGCCGCGATCAGCACGAGCGCGATCAGCAGCGGCAGGATCAGGACGGCCGCGGACACGCCGATCCCGTAGTAGATGAGCACGGCGCTCAGCACCACGAGGGTGAACACCATGTCGATCGACGCGGTCAGCACCGAGGCCAGCGGAATCAGGATGCGCGGGAAGTAGATCTTGGTCAGCAGGTGCTCGTTGGCGACGAGGCTCATGCTCGAGCGCGCCAGCGCGGCCGAGAACAGCTGCCAGGGGACGAGGCCGGCGAGGACGAACGCTCCGTAGGGCACCCCCCCGGAGGGCGCCGACAAGAAGCGGCCGAAGACCATCGTGAACATCAGCGCGAGCGCGACGGGTTGCAGGGCCACCCACACGACGCCGAGCGCGGTTTGCTTGTAGCGCAGCTTGACGTCGCGCCACACGAGGAAGTACAGAAGCTCCCGGTAAGCCCATACCTCGCGCAGGGGAAAGAAGGCCCAGCCGCGTGGCGGCTCGATCGTCGTGGTCCAGCACTCCACGGATCCGGTCGCGGACGTGCCCGGCAGCGGAGCCCGTCCAGGGCCCGCGTCGTGCTCGCCGGGCAGGCTGTGGTCAGCTGCCGATGCGCTCGGTGCAGGGTTGGGCGGCACCCGGCGGCCCCCC
>Ga0136637_1000278_pt1 | contig 11559 bp, 12 predicted proteins | sample AntDrymUQ8572106_2_FD_105497 | JGI IMG/M metagenome (GOLD analysis project Ga0136637, IMG submission 105497) | Polar desert sand microbial communities from Dry Valleys, Antarctica - metaG UQ857 (21.06) | ecosystem: Environmental > Terrestrial > Soil > Desert | place: Antarctica: Dry Valley... | reverse complement strand
ATGGGATCTGGGATGCGGATGGGCGGCACGGTTGGGCAGTTCGGCATGGATCAGGCCGAACTGGAAGAGGCCGTGGAGAAGACGCTCACCTATCCACAACTGGCTTTGCGCGGCGTCCACGTCTACACGGCGACGCAGGTCTTCGAGGTAGAGCCGCTGCTGGAGCACTGCCGCAACATCTTCGAGATAGCCCTGGAGGCTGCGGACTACGCCGGAAATCCTCTGGAGATGATAGATTTCGGCGGCGGCTTCGGGGTGCCATATTTCGAGAAGATGGCCGAGTTCGACCTGGGCCGTTTCGCCGAGGGGTTCAGGGAGTTGCACGCTTCCTACAAGTCCGACCCGCGCCTGGCAGGCTGCCGGTTCCTCTTCGAGTTGGGCCGCTACCTGGTCGCCGACGCCGGGCTCTACGTCACCCGCGTGGTGGACGTGAAGCGCACCCGCGGCAAGACCTTCGCCGTCACCGATGGCGGCATGAACCATCACCTCACCGCCACCGGCAACATGGGACAGGTCTTTAGGAAAGCCTACCCGCTCCTCAACCTGACGCGCATGAGCAGTGTCCCCGGAGAGGAGGGCGTCGCCGTCGCCGGGCCGTGTTGCACGCCACTGGACTCGTTCGGCAACAACATACCGTTGGCGGAGCCGGAGCCGGGGGATCTGATCGGGGTGTTCTACTCCGGCGCCTACGGATATAGCGCCTCGAACCTCGGCTTCCTGAGCCATCCCAAGCCGGCGGAGGTTCTCCTCCTGAACGGTGAAACACACCTGCTGCGCCCAGGCGGCAAGCCCGAGGATGTGCTGGAAGGTCAGCAAGCCCTGTCGTCGTAGCCGAAGGATCTGTCAAGACACAAACACAAGAGGGGCCCCCGCCGGACTTCATCGGCGGGGGCCTCTCTTTAACGCTTACGGAATTCTAGAAGTTCGGCCCGTTGTAGGTTCCGTCTACCGCCGCTACCCACACCTTGGGGGTGGGGATCTTTTTCCCCTTGTCGTCGTAGAGGGCACTGTACTCGCTGTTCCATCGGTCCTTGTAGACGACCTCGCCGTCCTTCGTCCTCGTGTAGAACGTGGTCCACTCGGAGGCGTCCTCGGTCATCCAGACCTTCTTGGAAGACATCTGCACCTCCACGTTATCCGGGACGCCGTAGACGTTGGCGTATATATAGCCGTCGTCGTCAACGTATTCCTGGACCAGCACGTAGCCGTCTGTGGTGTTCTTGAACTTCATGTCCGTATCGTCTGCGGTCGTTGACGTATCACCGTACCAAACCGTCGCGTCCATCCCTGGCCTTATGTATGGCAACTGCGAGTCGTGGTTTTTACGCTCTACCACCGGGAGACCGGCGTATAGGACGGCGTTGTAGAGCGTGGATGTGACCTGGCAGAGGCCGCCGCCCTCGGCTATTTCCTCTTTGCTCTCGACGATGACGTGCGCGTCGTTGTAGTCCAGGTCTTGGACGTGATCGACCATCGAGAAGGTATCTCCCGGCGCCACGAAAGTCCCGCTCACGGCTTTGGAGGCGATCTCCAGGTTCTCGACGCGCTCTATGCCCTGGTCGGTGGTCGCCTTGTAGTCGGTCCTGTAGCTTCCCAGTAGCTCGGTCGGCTTCTGGGCCTCCAACTGCTCGGTGGTGTACTGCGGCGTGGAGGTAACGATAGGCAACTCGTACTCCCGCTGTCCATCGAAGATGCCGGACTCTATGTTTGCGAGAAGATCATCGTACTCGATGCTCTGGCCCGTCTGGCTCTGAGTGACGATGACGGAGCCTTCGGCGGCGAAGTCGTACCCGGCCTCGACCGGCTTCACTTCTATGTCGTCGTAGATGCCCGCGAGGGCCTCGTTCATTCTGTCCTTGTTCAGGCTCACCCCGATGGTTCCATCCTGGCGCGTGATATCAAGCGCGCCGCCCACGTCGGCCGGCGAGAGGGGCCAGCGATTCCCCTGGACAGTTGTGAAACCTAGCTCCCCGGACATGGCTGTCCTGGCTTTTTCGGCGGCCTTTTCGGCTTCTGCCGTGGTGACTTCGGGTTTGATCACCTGTCCCGCCATGCGGACTTCGCCGCTCATGCCGTCAACGGCCTTCCCGACGTTCCGGGTCGTCCCGTCCACGTCCATCTTGTAGCCGGACTGTGCCCCGGACGTCTCGACGACGGAACCCTGGATCTCCATGCCGGCCTCCGTGGGAGCTGCGTTCACCTGCGCGGCGAGACGCTCGACCCTGGACCGGGCCACCCCCGGCTCATACCGGACCTCGGGTGAGATGGTGACGCCACCTGCCAGGGCCTTGCCCCGGTCGGCGAGCCGTTCCAGTACGTTGCCCTCGCGCCCGATGGAGTACGCCTCCTCGATGGTGGATTGCACCCGGAAGTTCACGCCCATTTGTTCCGACGTGAACGAGACCGGATCTCCCATCGGACCCTGGAACGAGATCTCCTCGAGGTCCCCGGCGACGCGGTCCTCGACGATACGCTGCGCCTCTTCCGGCGTTTTGCCCCCCAGAGAGACGGTGCCGACCTCGACGCCGCGGTAGACCCGGCCCGAATTCACCAGGTAGTCAGCCGCGACCAGCACGGCTACTACCGCGCAGGCGATGATGATCGGACCCGCAACGCGGCCCCGTCGGCGCTTGCCGAACGTCCCGCCATAACCCGTGTAAAGACCGTCGGAGTAGTTCCCGCCCTCATGACGGTTGCGTCTTCTCTTTCTCCGGTTCTTGAGACTCAAAAGCAGCCTACCTTCCGCGATCTCCGGGTGTTTGCTCAGATCCTCAAGGAGACTCCCTCCCCCCTGACGTACGCTCTCGCAACACCAACATCATGCTACTGGACGCCACGCCGATAAAGCCTAACATGGGCCATGTGCATACGCCACCAGGAAAACCGCCCGAACCAGCAAAAACCCACCAGTCATGGCGTCTGAAGCGCGCAGAGGCACAACCTGGAGGACCGGTTTCCGAGTTCTGCTAGAGTGTGCGCGGAGCGAGGGAGGGAGATACTTCATGGTAGTGGGCGCGAAGAAACTCGATACGCGGGCCGTCCGCGAACGGTTCCCGGCGCTGCGCCGAAAGCAGGATGGGCGACAGGTCGTCTACCTCGATGGCCCTGGCGGCTCCCAGGTGGAGATCGGGGCTCTGGAATCCGTGTCCCGCTACATGAGGGAGGGCGGCGCCAACCTCCACGGCGCATTCGTGACCAGCCGCGAGACCGAGGAGATCCTGCACCGGGCCCGCCACTCAATGGCCGCCTTCCTCGGAGCGGAGACCGACGAAGTAGCCTTCGGGGCAAACATGACCACTCTCACCCTCGCCATATCCCGTGCGCTCGGGAGGACGTGGGACTCGGAGGACGAAATCGTGGTCACGGAGATGGACCATCGCGCCAACGTGGACCCCTGGCTCCTCGCCGCACGCGACGCCGGCGTGAAGGTACGCTGGCTCCCCGTGGACGCCGATACCCTGACTTTGGACCTTCACGACCTGGATAACATCATCAACGAGCGCACGAAGCTGGTGGCTGTGAACCTGGCGTCGAACGCCGTTGGCACGGTCACGGATGTTGCGAGGATCTCGGCCCGCGCCCGCGAAGTTGGCGCGCTGGTGGCGGTGGATGCGGTCCACGCCGCGCCGCACATCTCCGTTGACCGTGACGCTATCGGAGCTGACATCATCAGTTGTTCCGCGTACAAATTCTTCGGGCCGCACGTTGGGATCACGGCGATTCGCCGCGAGGTTTTCGAGGCACTGGATGTGTACAGTCTGGAGCCCGCCCCGAAACACATCCCGGACAAGCTGGAGACCGGCACCCAGAACCACGAAGCCCTCGCCGGGGTCGCGGAAGCCGTGGAGTTCGTCGCCTCTCTAGGCAATGGAGAGACCTTGCGCGAGAGGGTCGTGAGCGGGATGGATGCCATCGAAGCACATGAGGCGGGGCTGGCCGAACGGGTACGAGACCAGCTCGTTTCGATGCCGGAGGTGACGTTGCATGCCGCGCCGGAGGGAGTGCGCAAGACGCCGACCATTGCGTTCCGGGTGGCTGGTCGGACGCCGCTCGCGGTCTGCGAGCACATGGCGGAACGTGGGATCTTCATGGCCGGTGGGGATTTCTACGCGAGTACGCTATCGGAGAAGCTCGGCATCCGGGAGAGTGGCGGATGGGTCCGGGCCGGTCTCGCACCGTATACCACCGAGGAGGAAACCGAAGCCTTTCTCGAAGCATTGCGGGGGTTCATCGCGTGATCCCGGTCCACGTTCCGCAGATATAATCCCGTCCAAAGACATCCAAAGTACGAAGGGACGTTTCGCATGGCGGAGAGAGTGGAGATTACCTGGGACGTGGAGGCTGACCGCCGCATAAAGCGCAGCCCGTTCCTGATGCGCCGCTTCATCCGCAAGCGCATCGAGGATCGCGTGTCAGGCCGGGGGCGAACCCACGTCACCGAGGCCGACGTGGACGAGAGCGCGGGCATGTACCGCCAGTACCGCTTCAAGTAGCCGAAGGGCCCCGGAAGAAGTCGAAACGAGTGGGGTCGAGGTTCCGGGGCCCCGAAAAGACAGGAGTGAGGCCCGCGTGTTCGGGGGTGGAGCCTCACCACCGCCGATGTTACCGGCTCGTAGTCGCACGCGGGTTACGGGCGCGCAAACTCCGGGTTAAAAGTTCGTTAAACGTCAGATCTCTTCGGCTGCGCCGCGATCCAGGCCGAGCGCGCGGTCTAGCGACAGCCTGCCGGGTCCAGCGAGCAGTATAGCCAGGAACCCCGCGATGAGCGCCAGGTCGAGTTCCGCGCCGACGCCCCCGCTCGGAGGGGAGAGGAAGCCGACGTTTACCTTCACCAGCAGGATTGCGACGGTGAGGTTGATCGTAAGTAGCAGGGCGGCGAGCCGCGAGAAGAGCCCGACGATGAGCAGCAAGCCGCCGAGGAGCTCGACGAAGACTACCACGTAGGCCATAAGCCCCGACAACGGAATGTTCATTTGCCCGAGCATCTGCCCGAAGGCCCCTGGGCCCGCGACGAGCTTCTGGAACCCGTGTGCGGCCATGATTATCCCGACTATCACCCGCACGACCAGCGGGGCGAAGCCCGCGAGCCGGTCCATCGGTGAAAGCGCCAGTGTTCTCATTTCGACCATTACCTCCTCTTGAGCCCACATTTACAGGTTTGTACGCACCACGTTTCCCGCCGGTTGACCGGTGCGTGGGCGGAAGGCTTCTCGCGGTCGTGGACGGATTGAACTACCGGGATCTCACGTTTGCTCTAGCGACCTGAAGGCCACGAAGGCCAGGGCTACGAGCAGAGAGTAGCCCGGAGGCCAACTCCAGCCGGGAGAGCACGGTTCTCCTCCCACGCACGACTTTGTCCAGCAAATCGTTCAAGGCTGTTCTCCTCTCGATCCTTCCAGATCGCCGGCTAACTGCCCGATCCCTTCACGGTTGGGGGCCGCGAAGCGTTTGAGGAGCAGCGAGAGCACCATCAAACTGATGAGAAGCACGGGGCTCTTGAGGACCTTCCTTACTCCACGCTGCCCGAAACCGTTCCAGAAAACTCATCTCAGCCTTCTCCGTCCTTTCCGCCTGCAATGGACATCACATTGCGCCATCTGGCGCGAAAGATCCGCGAACTGTCGTGCAAACCATGCAAAGCTTCATCGTCCCATTCCATGTTGTATCCTTTTCTGGACTGGGCTTTGCGAGGAGGCAGGAGGTCATGGCACAGGAACTACACTCCCCGCGCGTGACGCATCTCTCGTGGGGACGGCTGGAGATAGAAGGCGAAGACAGGGCCTTCAAGGACGCCAAACTCTTTCCGGGCGGCGCGAGGGACTGGGACTGGAACGAGACCGGCACCCGCCACGAGCCTGGCATCCAGCTCGCGGACGTCGAGGAGTTGTTGGCGCATGGGGCCACCGTGGTGGTGCTGTCGAAAGGTTTCCACGAGCAGCTTCGGGTGATGGAGGAGACGTTGCGAACGCTCCAAAATAGAGGAATCACTTTACACGTAATGGATACGGAGGAGGCCGTCCGACTCTACAACGAGATCGGGGAGACCGAAAAGGTCGGGGCACTCATGCACTCGACCTGTTGAGATGGGTCTTAGAAGGAATTACCGTGGCAAAAATGCGGGCCGGTGAAGCCGCCCGTTCGAGTGGCGATCATCGGCCCGGTTCGCGGGGCTGGCCCGCGAACGGCTGTTGACTTGCTAGTCCATTGGACCCTTTCCTCCTACCCGAGGTACAACAACCAGACGTATGTTACCATCTCCGGCCCGTATCGTGCTACATCCGTCACTACAACTTTCGGGCCATTTCGTAGAGATTGTTTTGTCCGGTTGCGCCGGAGGCGGTCGGGCAGCTATTGTCTTAAGATGAACGCTTCGAAACGAGGGCGGACGAGCATGGGAGGCAAGGGATGAGCGAACAGCAGCAGCGCAGCCCGCTTTTGAGCGAGCGTGGCAGGACCAGGATCTCGGACACCGTCGTGACCCAGATAGCTGGCATGGCCGCCGGGGAGGTTCCCGGCGTTCACATGGGCGGCAGCGTCTCCCGGGCTACCGGAGGGGTCATGGACCGGGTAACGGGCTCCTCGGGCCAGAAGCGTGGCATCTCCGTCGAGGTCGGACAGACAGAGGTGGCGATGGACCTGACGATGGGCATGGACTACGGTCGGAACATCCGGGAGACCGCTGGCGAGGCGCGGCGCAGGATCGTTGACCAGGTCGAGTCCATGACCGGGCTCGCCGTCACGGAACTGAACGTGGTAATCGGCGACATCGTCTTTCCCGGCGAGGAAGGGGATGAGACCCAGAAGCGTTCTCGCTCCGGGGAGTAACGCAAGAACTCGCAAGACGGAATAAAGAAAAAGAAAGAAAAAGGCCGGGGCTTGTGGCCCCGGCCCATGATGCGACCCTCGAAAAGGGGGCTTCGTTACGAAGCGGTCCGGATCTTACGTTCCATCCGCTCCACGAGAGTATCGCGGTTCTTGTTGCGCTTCTCGTACTCGCGGACCTGCTTGATCTCTTCGCTGGAAAGGCCGTCTATCCTCTTCGAGATCTCGTCAACGGTCAACTTGTCGTAGTCCGTGGTCTTCAGGGCGGTGTGGACAACAGCCCGAAGCTCTACCTCGCGGGTTACCCGCTCCGCCTGCTGAATGGCCTGCTGGCCCTGCTCCGTGGCCTCTTCGGCGAGCCGCAACCCTTCCCGAGTTGCCTGACGAGTAGCCTCCATGCCCTGCCGCGTGGCCCGCTCGGCGACCCTCAGACCTTCCCGAACGTAGGTGAAGGGCGAGAAGAAGGTCCAATAAACGCTGGTCCAACCTTCGATCAGCTTGCGGAAACCTTCCTGCTGCTTCTGGGTGCTCTCGGCGAATACCTCAACCGTGCGCCGGTTGTGCTCGGCCTGTTGCCGCATAATCCCGATGCCGTCGCTCATCCAGTTCTGGGCGAAACCCGCGCTGCGCTGCTGGGTTTGCAGCAGCCTCAGGCCGCTGGTCCACCACTGCTGAGCCGCCCGAGCATTGCTCTCCTGGAACTTCAGGAACTCCAGCCCGCCCTGAGCAAACTCGACGTTGCGCCGCTGAAGCGCCGCGAAGTTGTCCGCAAGAGCCTCGTAGCGATCCCGCTGCGCCTCCGCCATCTCTCGGACACCGTGCCTCGTCCCGTTCGTGATGCTGGTGCTCATCATTGCCAATACCTCCCAAGTCGCTTGTACATCTATATGCCAAACGCACTTACCATTTATGTCAAGCTCCCAAACATCCGGCCTGGGATTTTGGTGAACGACTTCACGGCTCGCTGGAATGGATAGCGGGATGACTTGGGGGTGAGATCCTATTCTCGTGGGCGTCCACGATGTTGTCGTCGACCGCGCTGCTACAGGCGGCCCGCGGCGATGATGCGGCTGAGGAAGCGGCGGGTGCGAGGGTTTTCGGGGGAGGTGAAGATCCTCTCCGGCGGACCTTCCTCCAGAATGCGTCCCTCTTCGAGGAAGCACACGCGGTCGGCGATGTCGCGGGCGAAGCCCATCTCGTGCGTGGCTATGAGCATGGTCATCCCCTCTCCCGCAAGTTCCCGGATAACGCTCAATACCTCGGCGACCAACTCCGGGTCGAGGGCGCTGGTCACCTCATCGAGCAGCATGAGATGCGGACGCATCGCAAGCGCCCGCACGATGGCGACGCGCTGTTGCTGGCCGCCGGAGAGCCGGTCAGGGTACTCGTTCCGCCTATCCGAGAGGCCGAAGCGTTCCAGGAGCGAGAGTGCCTGTTCCTCGGCGTCCGCCCGACCCATGCCAAGAACCTCGCGTGGGGCCAGCGTAATATTGCGTAGCACGGTCATGTGCGGGAAGAGGTTGAACGCCTGATAGACGATGCCGATGCGCTGGCGGATGTGGTTCGCGTTCACGCCTCGCGCCGTGATCTCCGCTCCCTCAACGACCACGCGCCCGGCGTCGAGCGGTTCGATCAAATTCACGCACCGGAGCAGGGTGGACTTGCCCGAGCCGGAGGCCCCGATCAAACACACCACCTCATGCGGCGCGACCGTCAGGTCTATGCCCTTCAGAACCTCGTTCTCCCCGAATGACTTGCGGACGCCTTCGAGGACGAGCGCGGGGGAGGTCTCGGTCTTCATGCGAGTGTCCCGGCTTCGCGGCGGCGTTTGTCGCGGGCGATGAGGCGGTCGGTGAAGCGGGCGAGCGGGATGGTGATGAGGACGAAGAGGAGGGCGGCGACCACGTAGCTCGCGTAGTTGAACTGGGAGGCGCCGTATATCTGGGCCGCCCGCGCCGCCTCGATGGAGCCGAGCACCGAGACGAGCGCGGTGTCTTTCTGCAACCCGATGAAGTCGTTGAGGAGAGGTGGGATCACGCGCCGAATGGCTTGCGGCAGCACCACGAACCGCATGGACTGCCAGCGCGAGAGCCCGAGCGAACGAGCGGCGGCGTTCTGGCTCTCGTGGATGGACTCGATGCCGGCCCGGTACACCTCGGCGACGTAGGCCGAGTACACAAGCACCAGCGCGATGATGCCGTATGTCACGTCCGAGAGGTACGAGAAGAAGGTGAGCCCCAGGCCCGGCACGCCGAAGCCGATCATGTAAAGCACCAGGATCAAAGGCACCCCCCGGAACAGATCCGTGTAAGCTACCGCGACCATCCTGAGAGGGAAAAAGGCGGGACCCGGAATTTGCCGCACCACGGCTATGACGAGCGCGAGGACGAGGATCAAGACCTCCGAGATCGCAAAGATGTACACGTTGAGCAAGAACGCCGATAGCACCGAAGGCTCGCTTTGCGTCCCCACCAGCGAGCGCCACAGGTGGAACGGACTGAAGAACCGCTCCGCGACCAGCCCACTCCCCGGCGCGAGCGCGATGAACACTGCGATGGCCGCGAAAAACAGCACCGTGCTCACGGTGGAGATGAGCACCCCACGCCCGCCGAGTATCCGGGATCCACGCTCCGGTGACGGTTCGGGCGTGGCGGGGGGGCCGGTTCCTCCCAGGGTCACGCCGGAAACTCTCCCCGGTTTATGGAGAAGCTATGCAACCCGTTCGACGCATTCGAGCGGGACCCATCCGAATCGCCCGCGCGAGTCCCTCGCCCAGGCCCAGCCACTCTCTTCGTGGTGGACGGTGGGATCCTCCCCAGCCTCCACCGAGAGTTCCGCCGCGTCGTAGTCCCTGAGCGCCGTGCCGCGCTCTCCATCGCCCTCGAAGTAGACGCAGGGCATCCACCCACCCTTGCCGGAAGGCCCGATGCACCACGCCCAAGCAGCGTTATCCTTGTCCACCTTCAGCGGGTCGGGATACGTGGCCCGGTGACCGGAGATGACCCGGTACGGTTCTCCGTCCATCCTATTCTTCGAGGGCCGGGACGCTGAGGTATTGTTGAAGATGCTTCTGCTGAAGTTCTTTCAGGGTTCCATCGCTTTTCATCTCGCCGAGTACCTGGTTGACGCAACCGGTGAGCGGGTTGCCTTCCTCGAAGAGCATCCCGAACTGCTCGTTGCGGGGGTACTGGCCGATCACCTCGGAGCCGTCTATCTCGATGTCTCGCAGGTACACCGTGGTCACGAGGTCGGTGACGAAGGCGTCTATTTGGCCGCTCTCCAGCGCGCTCTTGGCGTCGTTGGTGGTGTCGTAGACTTTCGTTTGCTGCTCGGGCTTTATCTCCTCGTTGATGAAATCCAGGTCCGTCGTGCCGACCTGCGCCCCGATAGTAATGTCTTTTAAATCCGAGATGGATTGCGCGTCCGCGGCGGGGGAGTCCTCCATTACCAGGACGCCCTGAGCGTTATCGAAGTAGCCGTCGGAAAAGTCCACGGCCTGTTCGCGTTGTTTTGTGATGGTGATCTGGTTTATGTCGAAGTCGTAGTCTTTCGCGCCCGGCGCGTACGAACGATTGAACGGCTCGACCACCCACGTCACGGGGAGGTCCATGCGGCGTCCGATCTCACTTGCTATATCGCCTTCGTAGCCCGAGTAGTCCTCCGGGTCTCCCTTGAACCACGGCGGATACGCTGGTCTGTCCGTGGCGACCGTGAGCGCGTCCTCCTCGAAGAGCGACGGATTTTGCAGGCTGCACGAGTCCTCGCCGGAATTCCCTTGATCCGGATTCCCCGCCCCGCCTCCGGCGCATCCGGTCAACAGCTAAATCGCGGCCACAAGCCCGGCCAGCATCGCTCGATTCGTCACGCGCTCGACTCCGATCCTCGCCCGGCCTTCCCCATGGGAAAGCCCCAAATCCTCAAGTCCCGGGTCAAGTATAAGGACCGCCACAAAGCGTTTCAATCACGGGCTCTCTTGTACGATTGGAACTCCGGCCCCAGGGATGCGGAGTAGACTTTTCGGAGCGCCCGGTCTCCGCCGGTTTGTGGCGCGAGGAAGTTCGGCTGGGCTTGATCCAATATGATGAACGGGACGGGTTGGGTCTGGATCACGCGGTCCTCGTACAGTGTGATCTCGGCGAAGATCCCGGTAGAAGTCTCCTCAGACCACGACTGATCCAGCAGAAAATTGCCCACCCCATAGAAAATGGGCTTGCCCCGGTAAACCTCGATGCCTTTCGGCCAGTGGGCGTGGCCCCCGATCACCAAATCCGCGCCCGCATCCACCGCCGCTCGCGCGAAATCCACCTGCCCCGGCTCGGGCGTGGCGATGTACTCCTTGCCCCAGTGCGGCATCACCGCCACGAGGTCCACGCGCCGCGCTAAACGTTTCACGTCCTGCCTCATGACTCTTTCCAGCAGAGGAACCGTGCCGGGGACAGTCTCAGTTGCCCATGACCATTCGTAGGAAGGCACGCCATGGTACGAGAGGGCGCCCACCTTCGTCTCCCCGAGGGAGAAGATCATGGGTTCCCGCGCCTCGTCCAGACCCATCCCCGCCCCCGCGTGCGAGATGCCGGCGTCATCCAGATGCCCCAGCGTCTCATCCAGGCCGGAGACCCCCGCATCCAGGACGTGGTTGTTGCCCAAAGTAACGCCGTCTATCCCAGCCTGACGGAGTATGGGCATCAAGCGCAAATCGCCGGTGAAGGTCGTCGCATTGGGATGGTAGACGGCGTT
>Ga0136637_1000277_pt1 | contig 11560 bp, 10 predicted proteins | sample AntDrymUQ8572106_2_FD_105497 | JGI IMG/M metagenome (GOLD analysis project Ga0136637, IMG submission 105497) | Polar desert sand microbial communities from Dry Valleys, Antarctica - metaG UQ857 (21.06) | ecosystem: Environmental > Terrestrial > Soil > Desert | place: Antarctica: Dry Valley... | reverse complement strand
GACATGGGCCTCGTGGATTTTGGCGAGCCGTTCGAGAGGCTCTTCAACCAGGGCATCATCCTGGGCGAGGACGCCTGGAAGATGAGCAAGAGCCGAGGCAACGTCGTAAACCCGCAAGAGTTCTTGGATCGTTATGGCTCCGATACGCTCCGATGCTTCCTCATGTTCATCGGGCCGTGGGATCAGGGCGGTCCCTGGGACGGACGCGGCATCGAGGGCGTCTCGCGCTGGCTCCGCCGCGCCGTCGCGCTCACGACGAGCGGTGATTCATCCGGCGAGGGGGATCCCGCCGAGCTTCCCCGCAGGATGAACCGGCTCATAAAGAAGATCACCGGCGATCTCGAAACATTCCGGTTCAACACGTCCATCGCCGCCCTCATGGAGCATACGAACTATTTGCAGGCGATTCGGGGCAAAGTTGGAGACGACGAGTGGCGGGATGCGCTCCGTAGCCTCGTGCTGGCGATCGCACCCTTCGCGCCGCACCACGCCGAGGAGATGTGGGCCACGATGGGTGAGGGCTCCGTCCACGAGCAGTCGTGGCCCGAATGGGACGAATCCCTCATCGCCGCAGAGGAGATCACGCTCATCGTCCAGGTCAACGGCAAGCTCCGCGACCGCATCGAAGCCCCAGCCGACATCTCCGAGGAGGCCGCGAAGGAACTCGCCCTCGCCAGCGAGAAGGTGAAGGCCCACATGGACGGCAAGGAGATCCGCAAGTCCATATACGTGCCGGGGCGGTTAGTGAACCTGGTGGTGGGTTAAGCCAGTTAGCGGACTTACAAGTGGTTCGCTGACCTATAGTCGGTTTGAGTAGTGCTTGCACAACTGGCGGCGCAAAAAAGGAGAGATCGCCCGAATCATCTGCCATAATAGCCTACTTACTCGCGCGCTATATCCTTACTCTTCGTCTTCATCTTTGGGTATGCCTTGTACAGCCTGGACAGCACTCCAGGGAAGAAATTTAGAGGGGCCAAAGTCGTGTTCGTCTTCTCCAGTTTTTCTTACTCGTCGCACCACTATGCCGATGGCACTTACCTCTTGGAGCACGTAAAATCCGGTCGTGGCCTGCAAATCTCCTCGTTTGAGCTTATAAATGTCGTCGGCGGGATATCCGGGACCTTCGACGTAACTCAAAAGTACGGCTTCCCCTACCCACTCGTAAACGAGAGGTCTTCCTCGGCCGAAAGCCGGAATTTGCTCAGAGGGATTAGGCCGATCCAAACCGGAACTCTCTACTCGGAGGCATCCTCACGGCCCGCTATAGCGTAAAGCTCTTCGAGTTCGCTCTCGTCGGGAATGCCATCGCTGCGCACAGTCTTGTAGTTACCGAGAAACGTTCTTGTGTTGTGATGTTGTGGCGAGGCGAAATTAGTCATCCCAAAACTCCACTTCGTCGTCGCACTCACCACCGTCGGCAGCTCTTGTCGAGTTTCCTGTGTAGCTTCCCATTTGTATTCTCCTGAGCCTGCTTGGTCATTAGCCTGCGAGCTTGCCTCAGGGACGCTGTTACCTTTCTCATGCTTGGGTCTGTGGCGCCCCCTGTTACGCTCGTCGGACGCTCGCAACAATGACAGAGTGCCGACGGTCGCGCCAACGCCGATCCCGAGAAAAAAAGCCAATCCTATGATGACAAAGGTCGCTGCGCTAATCATTAATCTCTCCTCTTCGCGGCGATTGTACAGCCACCGCTGACCAGCACTGACAACGTATAGGGTACCAATGATACTACTGCAACCCAGAAGCCGACTATTTCGACCGAGAATGTACGCGCAGTCAAGACCATGCCGTACACGCCCACCGCGCATACAGCCACTGCTACGCAGGTCCAGATCGCCGCTGTTCTGATCCTGCTTGGCTCCTCGCTCAACGTAAGGTCCACAACAGCGCCTATGGAAAGCCCTGCTGCTAGCATCAGCAACTCGCCTTTACCCAAAAGGGTAGATAAGCTCAAGTGTATCTCTGTTATCAAAGCCAGCACGAGGTTCAGTCCCACGGGAAGTAAGCCAACACTGACACTGACGAACAACCATCTCAGAATCCCTTTCCACATGAGTTTGAATCAAAACATACTGACGCTACTTTCGCATCTTTCTGTTTCCCCGTACCGTTTGTCTCCTACCGTTAATGATATCTACCTCTCAACGGGGTTCGCAAGGCCATCTACGTGCCGGGTCGGTTGGTGAACCTGGTGGTGGGTTGACCGGGCTAGTCGTTCCCTAAGAACGAGCCGAGGCCGCCTCCGCTGCCCTCGCCGCCGTGGGAGTGGGGTGGAACCGCCGCGCCTTCGGAGGGCTGTATGAGGACCCAGCCGGAGCCTTCGAACGCCACCTGGAAGGTCTCGCCGCTGCCTTTGCCGAGGAAGGTCTTGAAGGAGACGTCGCTCTTGACGCTGGTGCGGACGCCGCCGCTCCAGGCTATGGCGGATTCGGGGTCGGCGAAGGTGGGGCTGCCTGTATCGAGCAGCACGGGCTCGCCGTCCGAGGTGACGGCGACCTTGCCGGTGCCTTGCAGCACGACGTTGAAGAGGCCGCCAGCGAGCCGTCCGGCTCCTTCCACCCTCTTTATGTCCCAGTCTATGCCGGGCTCGAAGGCGAGGATGTTGTCGCCGTTGACGGTCATCTGGTCGTTGTCGAGGTCGAGGATCATGATCTTGCGCTTGTCCTGGGCCAGGAAGAGTTCACCGGTCCCCGTGGCCGTCATTAGCTGGACGCCCTCGCCGGTCATGGCCTTCTTGAAGAATCGCCCGAGCCCGCCGCCCTTGTGCTCGAAGCGCACGCCCCCCTGATAGGCGACCATCGAGCCGAGCTTGGCCTGGATCTCATCCCCACTCAGGCTAACCTTGAGCATGGCCGAGTTCTGCAACGTGAACCGCCCCGCAGGCGTAACCTCCCGGAACTGCTCCAGGTTCGTCTCGCTCATCGCGCTACCTCCCTTTCTGGCCGTGGGAAATGATGCTACCTGAATACGAAACTCCGGTCCACGGGTTTCCTAGAACATCCGCCCGCCGGGACGAGTGGCGGTGAGGCAGGTCTGGCGAAGAAGAAACCCTGAGCGTAGTCTGTGCCGTGCTCCCGCAGCCAGCGCCACTGGCCTTCGGTCTCGACTCCTTCGGCGACGATGCTTATCTTCAGGTCCCTGGCGAGCTCGATGATCCTGGAGGAGATCGTGGCTTTGTAGGGATCCTGGTCCACGCCGTGAATAAGGTCCATGTCCAGCTTTACGAAGTCCGGACGCAGTTTGGACAGAAGATTGAGCGAACCGTAGCCGGCGCCGAGGTCATCCAGCGCCACCCGGAACCCGGCATCGCGATAATAGGCCAGGATATCTAGCAGTTGCTTGGTGTCGCGGATCTCATCGCTCTCGACGACCTCGAACACGATGCGCTCGGGAGGAATGCCCGCGATATCCACGGCCTTCATGGTGCTCCGCAAACAGTAGACCGGGTCGTAGATGGAGGTCGGGTTGAAGTTGATGAAGATGTTGTTCTCGAGTCCCAGATCCGCCGCTTCCTCTATGGCCTTGATCCTGGCCGCACGGTCGAGGTTGAACAGGAGATTCGCTGAACGCGCCGTATCGAACATGCGGCCCGGGTTTATCAGCGAACCATCGACGTCCAACCCGCGAAGAAGGGCCTCGTGGTCGAAGATATCCCCCGAAGCCGACACTATGGGCTGGAAGTGCGAGGTCAGCCGCTCGTCCCGCATGATCTCGAGCAACCACTCGCCCTCGGCGGCGGCAGTGAAGGTGCCGAGGTCTTGCATGAGCACCAGTTCCCGTATCGTCGGCTCGATCCCTTTCTCTACCAGCAGCGCCCGCGAGTCCCGCATTTCCTTCTCGCTCAACTTCCCACGGATGAGCCTACTCAGAACCTGGAGATCATCCGGCGCAACCTCGACGGTCAGGATGCCGTCCATGAGTTCGTCGAAAGGGAGGCCAGACTTGCGCAGCAACCCGCAGAGGGTGCTCCTGGTGTGGCTCAGGGGCGGCGCCACATGAAGGACACCGTCCTTCGAAGGAGTAGTGGGCAACGTCTCGCACCGGCTGCAAACGCTCATACTGAACCATCCTCGTCTCTTGTTGAACTCTCGAAACAGTTATCGGAAAGTGTTTGCGACAGCTTTAATACCTCGGACGCTATCTGGTGCGAGTGGATCAGAACATCCGCCCACCAGTCGGAACCTCGTGATCTGGTGAGAGGAGGACTACTTCTCCGGCCTCGTCCGGCACCCCGAAGATGAGAACTTCGCTGCGGAAACCAGCGATCCGCTTCGGCGGGAAGTTGACGACCGCGACGACCTGTTTGCCGATCAAAGTCCCCGGCTCGTAATGCGTGGTGAGCTGGGCACTGGTCTGGCGCGTACCGATCTCGCCCCCGAAGTCTATCTTCAGTTTGATCGCGGGCCTCCTCGCCTCCGGAAACGGCTCCGCCTCCACCACCGTTCCAACCCGCGCATCCACCTTCTCGAAATCTTCCCAACTTATCTCCGCCAAACCGAACTCCTTTCCATGAGACATCGGATTTCAGTTATGATGCGATTGTAGCCAATTGGCGGGGTTGGTAGTTTGTCCGGGACGATGTATCTTCGGGGAAGGGAGTCTGGGGTGAGCGAGCACGAGCGGCGGAGCAAGCAGGGGGTCGAGTACGAGGACGTAGGGACTGAGTACATGGAGCAGCGACAGCTCCAGCAGGGCGCGGCGGGATGGGTGCTGCTGGCGGGACTCGGGGTAGCCTACGTTATTTCGGGGGACTTCGCGGGATGGAACTTCGGGCTTGCCCAGGGCGGATGGGGAGGATTGCTCATCGCGACGCTCCTGATGGGGACCATGTACGCGACGATGATCTTCGCGCTCGCCGAGCTATCGTCCACGATACCGACGGCGGGTGGAGGGTACGGCTTCGCGCGGCGGGCTATGGGACCATGGGGCGGGTTCCTGACTGGGACCGCCATCCTGATCGAATACGCCATAGCCCCGGCGGCCATCGCCGTGTTCATCGGGGGCTACGTGGAGTCGCTTATCGGCATCGGGGGATGGATCGTTTATCTCCTCTTCTACGCTGTCTTCATCGGGATACACTTGTATGGGGTCGGCGAGGCACTGAAACTGATGTTCGTTATCACGGCGGTCGCGGTCGTGGCGCTGGTGGCTTTCGTGGTAGGCATGATCCCTTTGTTCGATCCGGCCAACTTATTCGACATTGAGCCGACGAACGCGGTGGGGGCGAGCGCGTTCCTGCCGTTCGGGTTGGTTGGCATCTGGGCCACGCTGCCGTATGGGATCTGGTTCTTCCTCGCCATCGAGGGCGTGCCGCTCGCCGCCGAGGAGACCCGCGACCCATCACGAGACATGCCCAAAGGTCTCATAGCCGGCATGATGGCGCTCCTCGTATTCGCGGCTCTCATATTGGTTTTCGGCCCCGGAGGCGCGGGCTCGGCGGCCATCCAGGACTCGGATAACCCGTTGCCGCTGGCGGTTCAGACGGCGTATGGCGGTTCCAACTTCCTCGGTTCGTTCATCAACGTGGTGGGGCTGGCCGGCCTGATCGCCTCGTTCTTCTCCATCATCTTCGCCTACTCGCGCCAGATGTTCGCCCTCTCGCGTGCAGGCTATCTTCCGAAAGTGCTTTCTTTGACCGGGAGACGAAGGACGCCGTGGGTCGCCCTTATAGTCCCAGGCATAGTCGGCTTCGTCATGGCCCTCACGGGCGACGGCGCGACGCTCATCAACATAGCCGTCTTCGGCGCGACGATAAGCTACGCCCTGATGATGCTCTCGCATATAGTGCTGCGCCGGAACGAACCCGACCTCGAACGTCCCTATCGCACGCCGGGCGGTACTCTGACCTCGGGCGTGGCGCTCGGGCTCGCTGTTCTCGCTGTCGTGGCGACCTTCATCGTGGACGTGCGGGCGTCGCTCATCATGGTCGGGGTCTACGCGCTCTTCCTCCTATACTTCGGCCTATACAGCCGACATCATCTCGTCGCCCAGGCCCCCGAGGAGGAGTTCGCCACCATAGAGAAGGCCGAGTCCGAGTTGGCCGGAAGTTAGAGGGGAGAGGGATGGAGACACGGGAAAAGGGACGGCTGGACCTCGAAACGCTCCGCGCGGCGGTCGAGGCCGGGAAGATAGACACGGTCCTTATAGCCATGACGGATATGCAAGGCCGCCTGCAAGGGAAACGCCTCACCGCGGAGCATTTCCTGGATGAGGTTGTCGAGCACGACGCCGAGGGCTGCAACTACCTGCTCGCCGTGGACGTGGAGATGAACACCGTCGAGGGCTACGCGATGGCATCGTGGGAGCGCGGCTATGGCGACTTCGTCTTCAAGCCGGATATGGACACCCTGCGGCTCGTGCCCTGGCAGGAGGGGACGGCGATGGTCACCTGCGACCTTGTGTGGGAGGATGGCTCTCCGGTCGTCGCCTCGCCCCGGCAGGTACTCAAACGCCAGCTAGAACGCCTCGCCGGACATGGCCTCGAAGCCTTCGTCGGCACGGAGCTGGAGTTCCTCGTGTTCCGCGACTCTTACGAGGAGGCGTGGCGCAAGGGATATACAAACCTGGATCCCGCCAACTACTACAACGTGGATTACTCGCTGCTCGGGACGGCCCGCGTCGAGCCGCTGCTGCGGCGCATCCGCAACTCGATGGCGGGGGCTGGGCTGGCGGTCGAGGATGCGAAGGGTGAATGTAACTTCGGGCAACATGAGATCAACTTCCGCTTCGACCGCGCGCTCGCCACCGCCGACGGACACTCTATCTACAAGAACGGCGCCAAAGAGATAGCCGCCCAGGAAGGCTGCGCCATCTCCTTCATGCCCAAGTTCGACGACCGCGAGGGCAACTCCTGCCATGTCCACCTCAGCCTTCAGAACGAGGATGGGTCTCCGGTCTTCGCGGACGGCGATAGCCACGGTTTCTCCCGGACGTTCGAGCATTTCCTCGCCGGGCAAGTCGCCTGCCTGCGGGAGTTCACGCTCCTCTTCGCCCCGAACATCAACTCGTACAAACGCTACGCGAAGGGCTCCTTCGCCCCGACGGCGGTGGCCTGGGGCAGGGACAACCGCACCTGTTCGTTGCGCGTCGTCGGTCATGGTCCTTCGCTCAGGGTCGAGAACCGTCTCGCCGGTGGGGACGTGAACCCGTACCTGGCGATAGCCGCCATGATCTCCGCCGGCCTGCACGGCATAGAGAACGAGCTTCCATTAGAAGACGAGCTAGCCGGAAACGCCTACGACTCGGATAAACCAAGCGTCCCGACCAACCTGCGCGAGGCGCGGGAGTTGTTCGCCGGAAGCGAGGCGGCCCGCGAGGCTTTCGGGACCGAAGTCGTCGAGCACTATTTGAACGCGGCTCGGGTGGAGATCGAAGCGTTCGAGGCCGCCGTCACCGACTGGGAGCGTTACCGGACCTTCGAGCGCCTGTGAGCAGGGAGGCCCAGAATCGGTGGGCGGGCCTCGCGTTCGTTCGCGGCGGTCGCCGGTGAACCACGCAAACGTCAGCCGGGAGCGTCCGACCATAGGCGTGAGCGCCGCCACGGAGAGCATTAGCTACGGTCCCTGGAAGGAGATGCCGGCGATCATCAGCCCCGCGAGCTACGCGCGGGGCGTGCAACGCGCCGGTGGTCGTCCGCTCCTTCTCATCCCGGACCCGGAGGATGCGGAAGACCCGGACGGCGTATTGAATCTCCTCGACGCCCTGATCCTCACCGGCGGCGCGGGCGACCTGGACCCGGCTCTCTACGGACAGGAGCCGCGCTCCGATACCGGACCCATCCAGAAGGACCGCGACGCCTACGAACTGGCCCTCGTGCGCGCCGCCATCGAGCGCCGAATGCCGGTCCTCGGTATCTGCCGTGGGATGCAGGTCATAAATGTCGCCTACGGCGGCGGCATCGAGCAGCACCTGCCGGACGTTCTCGGCCACGAGAGGCACCGCCATACGCCTGGCACGTTCGCAGATCACGAAGTCAGCCTGGAGCCGGACTCCCTCGCGGCCCGCGCCGCGGGATCGGAGAGGGCGACTGTCAAGTCGCATCATCATCAGGGGGCTGGGGGGATCGGGGACGGTCTACGTGCCACCGGATGGGCCGATGACGGCTCGGTCGAGGCCATCGAGGACCCGAGTCGCCCGTTCGTTCTCGGCGTTCTCTGGCACCCCGAAGAGGACGAGAAAAGCCGTATCATCGAGGATCTTGTATCGGAGGTTTCCTGAATTGCTCGAAGTAGTGAACCCCGCCACGGGCGAGGTGGTGGAGAGGATCGAAAAGTCCACCGCGCAAGACGCGGACGCCGCCATAGCCCGCGCGAAAAAGGCGTTCCCGAAATGGAGGGCCGTCGAGCCCGCCGACCGTTCGCGCCTGCTGCGCCGCCTCGCTGATGCCCTCGACTCCGAGCAGGAGAACCTGGCGCGGCTCGAAACCCGGAACACCGGCAAGCCCATTGGGGATTCGCGAGGCGAGATGGGGATGGTCGCCGAGACCTTCCATTACTACGCCGGGATGCCGGAGCGCTTGCTCGGCGACACCATCCCCGTCTCCGGCGGCGTGGACGTGACCTTCCGCGAACCGCTCGGCGTCGTCGGTCTCATAGTGCCGTGGAACTTCCCGCTCACCATCGCAAGCTGGAAGATGGCCCCTGCCCTCGCCGCCGGCAACACCATCGTCCTCAAACCCGCCGAGTTGACGCCGCTGACCGCCCTTGAGTTCGAGCGCATCGCACGGGAAGCAGGCATCCCGGAGGGCGTCGTGAACGTCGTGGTTGGGCCTGGGAGCGAGGTCGGGCGGCGGCTCGTCGAGCACCCCGACGTGGCGAAGGTCGCCTTCACCGGCTCGACGACGGTGGGGCGGGGAATAATGGCTGGCGCCGCCGGTACGATAAAGCGCGTCACCCTGGAGCTTGGCGGCAAGTCCGCCAACGTGATCTTCGCCGACGCCGACCTCGAAAAAGCGGCCGCCTCCGCGCCCGTCGCCGTCTTCGGCAACGCGGGCCAGGATTGCTGCGCCCGCTCGCGCATCCTCGTTCAGCGGAGCGTCTTCGATGATTTTCTCTCGCTCATGCAGCCGGTCGTCGAAAACCTCCGGGTCGGGGACCCGTTCGACGAGGCGACGGAGATGGGGCCGCTCATATCAGCTGATCACCGCGAAAAAGTGGCCGCCTACGTCCCCGAGGATGCGCCGGTGGAGATCCAGGGCCAGGCCCCCGAAGGCCCGGGATTCTGGTACCCGCCCACGGTGCTAGCCCCGGTAAGCAACGATGACGAGGCCGCCAGGGAGGAGATCTTCGGCCCCGTCGTCGCGGTGATCCCATTCGAGGACGAGGAGGACGCCATCCGTCTCGCCAACGACACGGTCTATGGATTATCCGGTTCGATCTGGACTCGAAACGGCGCGAAGGCGTTGCGTGTCGCCCGCCGCCTCGAGACCGGCGTCATCTCCATAAACTCCAACACCTCCGTCCGCGTCGCAACGCCATTCGGTGGCTTCAAGCAGTCCGGCGTCGGGCGCGAGCTGGGGCCACACGCCCTCGACCACTACACCGAGGTCAAGAACGTCTACATCTCCACGGAGGACTGACATGCCTGGACGCCTCGAAGGCAAGGTCGCGGTCATAACCGGCGCCGCCAGTGGCATCGGCCGCGAGACCGCGAAACGCTTCGCCGAAGAAGGCGCGAAGGTCTGCGTCGCGGACCTGGCCGACGAGCCAGGCAAGGAGATAGCCGGGGAGATAGACGGCCTCTACATCCACGCGAATGTCACCGACCCCGACGACGTGCAACGCATGTACCGTGAGGCTGCGGAGGCTTATGGCGGCGTGGACGTTCTTTTCAACAACGCCGGCATCTCCCCGCCGGACGACGATTCCATCCTGGAGACGGAGATGGAAGCCTGGGATCGGGTGCAGAACGTGAACCTCAAGAGCGTCTACCTGTGCTGCAAATACGGCATCCCGTATCTGCTGGAGCGCGGCGGCGGTTCGGTCATAAATACGGCGTCGTTCGTCGCGGTGATGGGGGCGGCGACATCGCAGATTTCCTACACGGCATCCAAAGGCGGCGTGCTCGCCATGAGCCGCGAGCTCGGCGTGCAGTTCGCCCGGCAGGGGATCCGGGTCAACGCCCTGTGTCCGGGACCCGTGAACACGCCGCTATTGCGAGAGTTGTTCGCCAAAGATCCCGAGAAGGCGGCGCGCAGGCTCGTGCATTTGCCGATGGGACGGTTCGCGGAGGCCGTGGAGATCTCCAACGCCGCCCTCTTCCTGGCCTCGGACGAGTCATCCTACGTCAACGCCTCCACCTTCCTGGTTGACGGAGGACTCTCTGGAGCATACGTAACCCCGGAATAGGAGGCCGAAGTGCAGAGGAACGAACCGCACAACAGCGGGCTCTCCGGGAGCGTCCTGGACGCCATTGGGGACACGCCGCTCTTGGAGATAGATGGCGTCTACTGCAAGCTCGAATATATGAACCCATCCGGCTCGGTAAAAGCGCGGATAGCGAAGTACATGGTCGAGCGGGCGGAGGCAGAAGGTCTCCTCCATCCCGGCGACACCATAGTGGAGGCCACGAGCGGCAACACGGGCAACGCCCTTTCGATGGTCGCCGCCGTGAAGGGATACAAGATGCTCGTGGTGATGCCGGAGGGACTATCCGGCGAGCGGGTCGCCATCAGCCGCGCCTTCGGGGCGGAAGTTTTGCAGGTCGGGCATTTCCATGTGGACGAGGCGTTGGCGAAAGCGAAGGAACTCGGGGAGCAGCCCGGCTACTTCTGCCCTTCGCAGTTCGAGAACGAGTGGAACGTGGAGGAGAACCGCACCTGGCTTGGGCCGGAGATCCTGTCGCAGTTGCCGGAAGGCACCATCCCTGACGCTCTCGTGATGGGCGTTGGGACCGGGGGGACGCTCGTCGGGGTTGGTCAGGCTTTCCGGGAGGTCAACTCTGGTGTCAGGCTCTTTGCGATGGAGCCGGATGAGTCGTGTACGATTTTGTGCGGCGAGGTGGGGGAACACCTGATCGAAGGCATAGCCGACGGCTTCGTCCCCGGAATCTTCAGCCGCCACAAGAAGCTAGTGGACGACACTTTAAGCGTCGAGTCCGAAGAGGCCATCGAGACCATGCGCCACCTGGCGAAACGCCACGGCCTCTTCGTCGGGCCGAGCAGCGGGGCCAACCTTATCGCCGCGAGGAAGGTGCGTGAGACCTATCCTGAACTGAAAACAGTCGTCACGCTCTTCTGCGACGAGGGCGAGAAGTACATAAGCGAGCACTTCGCTCGCAAAGAAGAAGTGCGGGTCACCTCCGAGAACTACACTTGAGTGGCACAACAAGTAGCGTCCTTCTTTGGACGGCAACCTATACCGGGTGCTTCCGAAAGCCAATTGCTTATAACTTGACAAACGAGCGCAAAATGTGCAAACTCCTTTACATCGTGAACGAGTAAAGGAGTTTGTGGATGGGGAGATTCAGGGAAGAGATAGAGCGAGATTTCCTCGCCGCTTACTCCGACGATTTTCTGCGGGTACTCGCGGCATCTTACAGGGGGGCTCACGCAGATTGCACG
>Ga0136637_1000274_pt1 | contig 11611 bp, 9 predicted proteins | sample AntDrymUQ8572106_2_FD_105497 | JGI IMG/M metagenome (GOLD analysis project Ga0136637, IMG submission 105497) | Polar desert sand microbial communities from Dry Valleys, Antarctica - metaG UQ857 (21.06) | ecosystem: Environmental > Terrestrial > Soil > Desert | place: Antarctica: Dry Valley... | reverse complement strand
CGTTGTTGACCCGAGCCGCGACCTGCACGCTGATGACGTTGACCAGGTAGGCGATGGTGAGGATGAGGAGCGCCAGGAACAGTGTGAGCCGCGGGGTGGGGGCATCGTTGCCGAGCGTGAACGCCAGCAGCGGGGAAGCGGCGAGGAGCATGATGCCCGGCAACCCCACGGCGAGGTTGAGCACGCCGAGCGCACCCACGAACCACCCGTAGGTCGGGCCGACCAGACGCGAGGCCCACTGGTAGTTCGCGCCGGCGAGCGGGATACGGGTCGCAAGCTCGGCCAGGACGAGTACCACCAGCGTTTGTCCGACTGCGGCGACCGGCCAGGTCCAGATGCTTACCGGTCCGAGCTGCATGTAGGCGAAGGAGTAGTTGAGGAAGATGCCGGTCGTGATCGAGATGATCGAGAACGCGACGGCGAACACCGAGAAGAGGCGAAGGGTGCGGCGCAGCTCTTGGCGGTAGCCGAACTCGTTGACCACGTGCTCTTCGGAAGACTGGGGGTGGCTGGCGCTCGTCATGGTTCCCCTTTGTCGACGCCCCCCGGATCGAGACGACTTTGGTCAAGGTACATCGGTCGTTCGAATCGCGAAAGGCTTTGCGTGGACTCCAGCGCGGCCTACCGTGGGATGCATGTGCAGAAACATTCGTACCCTCCACAACTTCGAGCCTGCCGCCACCCACGACGAGGTGCAGGCGGCTGCACTGCAGTACGTGCGCAAGGTCAGCGGTACGACGAAGCCGTCGCAAGCCAACGCCGAGGCCTTCGACCGAGCGGTCCAGGAGATCGCGCACATCACGTCCCACCTGCTCGACGACCTCGTCACCTCCGCACCGCCGAAGGACCGCGAGGTCGAGGCGGCGAAGGCGAAGGAACGCGCGCAGAAGCGGTACGCGAGCGTCTAGCGAGCCCGGTCAGACGTGAGGTGTCGTGTCCTTCCGAGCGAAGCGGGGAACCACCCGCGCGCCCTGGTGACGACCTGCCAGAGGATGACACCGCCGGCGAGGGACGCCGCCACGGCGAGCACCGGGTAGCGGTCCTCCAGGTGCGGGTAGATCTGCCAGTGCGAGAGATAGATGTACAGCGAGGCCGAGGCGAGGACGCCAGCGGGGCCGGCGACGTACGACGGCACTCGGATGCTGCGTACCCACACCAGCAGCAGCAGCGCGACGATGACGAAGAGCTCGCGGGGCGAATCGTCGAAGAAGCCGGGCACCGTGGCGATCGTGAGCACAGACAGCGCGACGCGTTGCCAGGTGGACGTGGCCTTGGCGGCCGCCCAGCCGAGCGCGAACAACCAGAAGATGATGTGCGCCCGGTGGATGACGTCACCACCGCGCAGGCTGATCAGCTCGTACCGGGCGAGAAGGCCGATCCCGACCATGGCGAGCGGCAGCCAGAAGGACCACCGGCGCTCGAGCCGGTCGACCCAGGGAACAGCGATCAGCGCGGTCATCGCGAGCATGGTGTAGACGATCGCCTCGATGAACCAGTAGTGCCACGCCGGCTCGGTCCAACCGGGCGGCCCGATGACGCCGTTGAGCAGGAGCGCATTGGTCAACGTGTACGTCGAGCCGAGCAGGGCGACGAGGCCGATCCACGCCATGCTCGGGACGGCGATGCGCAGGACCGACGTCGCGGCGTGGCGTACTCGCTCTCGACGTGGCGCCGAGCTGAGGTGGAAGCGGCCGAAGTTGAAGCCGGCGACGGCGAGCAGCAGGTGTGCTCCACCAGTGATCGTGAACAGGTTGCCGTGCGTCGCCACGATGACGATGATCGCCACCGCCCGGAGCAGCACGTTGGTCTCTAGTGAGCGAAAACCCCGCGGGCGGCGGCGGGTCGACGACGCGAGCGACCCGATGGGTGTCACGTGCCAGTCGGCCGGCAGGTGTCCGAGCACCTCCTCAAGACGGATCGACATCTCGACGTACGACAGTGAGTCACCGTCGAGCGTGACGAACGAGTCCGCACAGGTGGCGTCCGGGCGGTCGAGCAGCTCGGCGTACAGCTGCCGCAGCGAGACCCGATCCGTGTCGCCGACGCCGGTCAAGCTGCTCGCAGGGGTCGGCCCGGCCGGCGGCCGCATCGCGTCGGCAAGCGCAGTGATCGAACGGTAGTCGGGTTTTCCTGTCGCGAGTCGAGGCACCTCCGCCAGGAAGCAGACCCGCACCGCGCCTGCGGGCAGGCCGAGCTGCCGCTTGGCAACCGTCTCGATGTCAGATGCGTGGTGGTCGGACTCGACGGCGACGATGAGCTCGCTGTCACCGCCTGTGCAGTACGCCGTGACGCCTGCCACGCCGAAGACGCGTTCGACCTGGTCGAGATCGATGCGCATGCCGAAGATCTTCGCGAACCGGTTGCGGCGACCGATGATCTCGTAGAGCCCGTCGGGCCGCCGCCTGGCCACGTCGCCGGTACGCAACGAGGTCACCACGCGTCCCAGTGCCAGGTCCGTCGGCGAATCGGCGTACCCGAGCATCACGTTGTCGCCGGTGTAGACGAGCTCGCCGACATCGGTGGGAGCCTCGGGTCGGGAGCGCTCCAACGGCATCTCCGGCAACGGCGCGAGCGAGAACGACCCGCCGGGGATCGGCAGACCGATGGCGGTGGGGCAGGACGAGGCCAGGTCCGGCGGCAGGTAGCCCATCCGTGCGGTGGCCTCGGTCTGGCCGTACATCACGAAGAGCTCGAAGTCCTTGCGCCGCCCCAGCGCGGCGTAGCGCTCGATCTGTGCGGGCGCCATCTGCCCTCCGGCCTGCGTGAGATAGCGCAGCGACGGCAGGTCCATGTCCGCGAAGCCGACCCGGTCGAGCAGGTCGAAGGTGTACGGCACCCCGGCGAGCGTCGTGCCACCGGCCGCGCGGAACTGCTCCCAGAAGCACGGGTCGACGACCGACAGCGATGTCAGCATCAGCGAGGCACCGGCGAGCAGGTGGCTGTTGATCACCGACAGCCCGTAGCAGTAGTGCATCGGCAGCGTGGTCGCGGCGACGTCCGACGGCCGGATCGACAGGTACGAGGCGATCGACTCGGCGTTGGACTGGACGTTCTGTGCCGACAGCCGGACCAGCTTCGGTGATCCCGTGGAGCCGGATGTGGAGAGCAACAGGGCAAGACCGGGGTGCAGGTGATGCGCGGTGAGCTCGCGTCGCTCGTTCATCTGCCCGTCGCGGACGACGACATCGGGGTCGTACGCCTCCTCGACCGCCGCGAGGTTGGTCTCGCTGTCCCCCGGCACCAAGATCACCGGATGGCCGGACGACAGCGCCGCGAGGTACGCGACGATCGGCTCGACCTCGTTGGCGCCGGCGACCAGCACCAGCCGGCGGGCGTCACCCAACCTGGCGGCGAAGGCCTCGACCCGCGCCGCCAACGAGGTGTACGACACCACGGCGTCGGGGGTGACCAGGGCGGGCCGGTCGCCGAAGGCGGCGAGCCGGGCGACGAAAGCTACCGAGGCGGTCTCGGCGGGGGACGGGTGCACCGCTGCAACATATTAGGTAACCCTTTCCTATGCAAGTGACCGGAGCGAGGTTAGACTCCCCTAACTTGCCTCAGCCGTCCCAAGGAGAAGCACCGTGCGTCGAACCTGCCTCGTCGCGGCAACCGCTGTCCTCGCCACTGCCGTCTCAGCCTGCGGTGTCCTCGGCGGGGGCGGAGATGAGGCGGACCTGCAGATCTACTCCGCACGTCACTACGACCTCGAGGAGGCGTTCGCTGCGTTCGAGGCCGAGACGGGCGTCAGCGTCGAGTTCATCTACGGCGACGACGCCGAGCTGCTCGAGCGGCTCGACGCCGAGGGTGACGAGACACCGGCCGACGTCTTCATGACGGTGGACGCCGGCGGCCTGTGGAACGCCGCCGAGCGCGGCGAGCTCGCCGCGGTGCGCTCGCCCACCCTCGACAAGGCGGTCCCCAAGGACCTGCGCGACCCTGACGGTCGCTGGTTCGGGCTGGCGATGCGTGCTCGGACAGTGACGTACAACCCCGACACCGTCGATCCGTCCGAGCTCGACACCACCGATACCTACGCCGCCCTGGCCGACCCGAAGTGGCAGGGCCGGCTGTGCATGCGTGACTCGACCGCCTCGTACACCCAGTCCCTCGTCGCCAGCCTGATTGACCTGTACGGGCGTGACAGGACGCTCGAGATCGTGCAGGGGTGGGTGGACAACGACGTCGAGATCATGAGCAACGACATCTTGCTGCTCGAAGCCATCGACGCCGGCGTGTGCGACGTGGGGATCAACAACCACTACTACCTGGCGCGCGAGCTCGTGGCCGACCCTGACCTCAACGTCGACCTGTTCTGGGCCAGCCAGGACGGCGCCGGCACCCACGTCAACATCTCCGGCGCCGGTGTCGTGGCGTCGTCCGACGCCCCCGCAGAAGCCCAGCAGCTCATCGAGTGGTTGGCGACGACCGGGCAGAGCGACTTCGTCGACGCCAACCACGAGTACCCGGTCAACCGCGACACCGAGCCAGAGCCAGTGATCGCCGGATTCGGAAAGTTCGAGCGGATGCCGCTGAACGCCGAGGCGTACGGTGACCTGAATGCGGACGCGGTCGACCTGTTGGCCGAGGCCGGCTACCAGTGAGCCGACCCGCCGTCCTGGTCCGCGAGAGAGCGTCCGCGGTACGACCCTCGCCGGCGGCGTACTCAGGGCGACCCTGGTGGTCGCTGTTCACGGTGGGCATCGCGGTACTGGTCGCCACACCGGTGGTTGCTGTCGTGATCGACGCGGTGAGACAGGCGGCGTCGCCGGACCTGCCGCGCGGCCTGGGGGCGATGGTGCTCACCACGCTGTTGCTGATGGTCGGCGTCGGTGTCGGCACGCTGGTGATCGGCGGTGGACTCGCGTGGCTGGTCACCGCCTACCGGTTCCCGCTGCGCGACGCCCTCGCCTGGCTGCTGGTGCTCCCGCTGGCGATGCCGGCGTACATCCTGGGGTTCGTGTTCCTGTCGGCCTTCGACGTCTCCGGGCCGGTCCAGCAGATGCTGCGCTCGGTGTTCGGCACCGACGTTTGGATCCCGGACGTGGCCTCGCTGCCCGGCGCGATCCTCGTCATGTCACTGACGCTGTACCCGTACGTGTACCTGCTGACCCGGGCCGCGCTCGTCGAGCAGGCGCCGGGGACGTACGATGCCGCGCGAACCCTCGGCGCGAGCAGGTCGCGCGTCCTGTGGCGCGTGCTGCTGCCGCTCGCCCGCCCGTCGTTGGCGGCGGCCCTCGCCCTGGTGATGATGGAGACGCTGACCGACTTCGCGACCGTGCAGTACTTCAACGTGCGGACGGTGTCCGTCGGGGTGTACCTCGTCTGGAAGGGCAGCTTCGACTTCGGCTCGGCCACCCAGCTGTCAGCTCTCGTGCTGTTGTTCGCCGTTGCCGTCCTCGCCGGTGAGCGATTGCTGCGCGGCCGGGCGCGCTACCACCAGCGTCCCGGCCGCGGCCATGGCCTGCAGCCCGAGCAGCTGAGCGGTCGGCGTGCCGCGGGCGCGACCGCCGTGTGCATGGCCGTGCTCGGCGCCGGGTTCGCCGTTCCCGTCCTGCAGCTCTTGTTCTGGGCCGTCGGCGACGCGATCACAGATCCGGCGAGTCTGTGGGACCCGCGATTCGCCGACTACCTCACCAACAGTGTCGTGGTGGCACTGGTCACCGCCGCCGTCTGCGTGCTGCTGTCGCTGATGATGGGCCACGGTCTTCGGCTCGGTGGGGGCTGGTTCGTCCGCGCGGCGGCCCAGCTCACCACGTTCGGGTACGCCGTCCCGGGCGCCGTCGTCGGCATCGGCGTGTTGCTCGCCTTCGTCGCGCTCGACCGGACCTTGGAGGCACTCGGCGTCGCCGGCGGCACTGGCCTGCTCGTCACCGGTTCGGTCGTCGGCATCCTCTACGCCTACGTCGTGCGGTTCCTGGCGCCGGCGTACCAGGCCGTCGACGCCAGCTTCGCCAAGGTGTCCCCGACGATGACGATGTCGGCGATGAGCCTCGGAGCCAAGCCGCGCCGGATCCTCCGCCAGGTGCATGTGCCGCTCGTACGCCCTGGCGTAGCGGTAGCCCTGGTGCTGGTGATGATCGACGCGATCAAGGAGCTTCCGATAGTCCTGCTGCTTCGACCCTTCGGTTTCACTACGGTGTCGGTGTGGGTCTACGAGCTGGCGTCGGAGAACTTCTGGGAGAAGGCGGCTCTGCCGGCGCTGGTGATCGTCGCGGTGGCGACTGTTCCGGTGTTCTTCCTCTTCCGCCACGTCCGGCTGATCGACACCGCGCACGAAGTCGGCTGACGTGGCAGCGGCTGACCTGATGACGCAGGTCCCCCCTTCACCCCCGGGATCGACCAGACCGGCGCTGGTCCTGAAGGACGTCACCAAGAGGTACGGCGGTGTGGTGGCTGCGCGCGCCCTGCGGCTCGAAGCAGAGCCGGGCGAGCTGCTCACCCTGATCGGCCCGTCGGGATGTGGCAAGTCCACCACCCTGCGGCTTGTCGCCGGCTTGGAGCGTCCCGACGAGGGGACCATCTGCATCGTCGACGAGGTCGTCGCAGACCGCCGTCACTGGCAGCCACCGGAGCGTCGCCGCGTCGGTCTGGTGTTCCAGGACCATGCGCTGTTCCCGCACCTCACGGTCGCCAAGAACATCGCCTTCGGCCTCGACAAGCTGCCACGCGCGGAGCGCAGCCGCCGCGTCGGTGAGGTTCTGGACATGGTGCGGCTGGGACACCTCGCCTCGCGCTACCCGCACGAGCTGTCTGGCGGCGAGCAGCAACGCGTCGCCCTCGCCCGCGCCCTCGCGCCCAAGCCGGCCGTCGTACTCCTGGACGAACCGTTCTCCAACCTCGACGACAACCTGCGCACGAAGGTCCGCGCGGACACCGTTGCAGTGCTCCGCGAGGCCGGCACGACAGCGATGCTCGTCACCCACGACCAGACCGAGGCGCTCACCGTGGGGGACCGAGTCGTCGTGATGCGCGACGGCGAGATCGAGCAGGCGGACACCCCCGAACGCGTCTTCGAGTCTCCGGCCACCCGCTTCGTCGCCTCCTTCATGGGTGAGGCGGACTTCCTGCCTGCCCGCGTACGCAACGCGTTGCTCACCTGCGAGATCGGCGTTGTCTCGACAGTGCCCGGCTGGACCACCGGCTGGGACGTCGACGTCGTCCTGCGTCCGCACGAGGTGGCGCTCGCGGTCGACCCCGACTCAGCGGCGCGGGTGGTCGCGGTCGAGTATCACGGGGCGTTCGTCCTGCACACGGTGGTGCTCGGGTCGGGCAGCACGCTGCGGTCCTGGCAGCCGCACGCCGTACGCCACCCGATCGGCACGCCGGTCACGGTCTCGGTCGTCCCGGGGATCACGCCTACCCTGCTGATCGGCGACACCGCCGTCACCGCTCCGCCGCTCTGAACGGCTCAGACGGCTTGGGTGTGCGTGTCGGGCGCCGACTGCGCATTGTCGGGGGTCGCGCTCGTGCTCGAGCCTTCCAGCAATGAGCGCACCTCGGACTCGCGGAATCGACGATGGCCACCGAGGGTCCTGATCGAGCTGAGCTTGCCTGCCTGCGCCCAGCGGGTCACGGTCTTGGGGTCCACGCGGAACAGCACGGCGACCTCTGCAGGTGTCAGGAGCCGTTCGGCGGCGTTGTCATGCGAGCGAGCACTCATGTTCGGATTGTGGCACCCCGATCCAGGCCGCCGCAGTCTATTCACAACATTGGTGGACAGCCATGGGGCGGGGGCTAGGCTGGCAATACGGTTCCGCACCACCCCCGCGGTGCCGCCCACGAGGAAGGCACTACTGTGACCGACCCTGACGTCACCACCCTCGCGCCCGGGAGCTCCCCGTTCGGCCACGGGCACGAACAGGTCGTCTTCTGCCACGATCCAGACTCCGGTCTCAAGGCCATCGTGGCCATCTACTCCACCGCACTCGGTCCCGCTCTCGGCGGCACCCGCTTCTACCCGTACGCGACCGAGCAGGCCGCGATCGAGGACGTGCTCAACCTGTCGACCACCATGGCGTACAAGGCCGCGATCGCCGGTCTGGACCTCGGCGGCGGCAAGGCTGTCATCATCGGCGACCCCCGCCGCGACAAGACCGAGCCCCTCCTGCGCGCCTACGGCCGGTTCGTGCAGTCCCTCGGCGGGCGTTACCTCACCGCCTGCGACGTCGGGACCTACTCCGCCGACATGGACGTCATCGCCCGTGAGTGCGACTACGTCACCGGACGTACCACCGCGCACGGTGGTGCCGGTGACTCCTCGGTGCTGACCGCGTACGGCGTCTACCAAGGCATGCGCGCGTCGGCGCAGCACGTATGGGGCGGGCCGTCGCTGACCGGACGGACTGTTGGCGTCGCCGGTGTCGGCAAGGTGGGGCGGCACCTCGTCGGACACCTTGTCGACGAGGGCGCGCAGGTCGTCGTCACCGACGTCGATCCCGACGCGATCGAGATCGTGCGCGGCCTCTACCCCGGTGTGGACATCGCGACCTCCACTGACGCGCTGGTGGGCTACGCACTCGACGTGTACGCACCGTGTGCGCTCGGAGGGGCGCTCAGCGATGAGGTGGCGGAGACGCTGTCCGCCGCGTTCGTGTGTGGCGCAGCCAACAACCAGCTTGCGCACGCCGGCATCGAGAAGTCGTTGTCCGAGCGTGGCATCGTGTACGCGCCCGACTACTGCGTCAACGCCGGCGGGCTGATCCAGGTCGCCGACGAGCTCGAAGGGTTCTCCTTCGACCGCGCCAAGGCGCGCGCCACGATGATCTACGACACCACTCTGGACGTGCTGGACCGGGCCGCGGCCGAGTCGGTGGCACCGTCGGTGGCAGCCAACAGGCTGGCCGAGCAACGCATGCGTGATGTCACGCGACTGCGGTCGATGTGGCTGCCGCGCTCAGCGGGCCGATGAACCTTCGCCGTAGTCGGCGTAGTCAGAGCTCGGATCGCTGGAGTCCTCATCAGAGGCAGCTGGGGAGACGTCGGACGGCTCGCCGTGAAGTTCGCGCTGCAACTGGCTGAAATCGGTCTCCAGCGTGCGGTACTTCAGGTCACGAGCGACCTTGGTCTGCTTGGCTTTTGCACGGCCGCGCCCCATAGGCTCAGCCCCCTCGCACAGTCTCGTAATGTCAGTAGGTCGTGAGGCAAGGCTACCTGGGGCGGCCAAGGAAACGCACATTGACTCGCGCGCCGAGACGACGGTTGCCACGGTCCGAACCGATCAGGCGTGATCGCCGCGCATGAGGACGTCTCCGGGAGCATCTGCTGTCGCGGCGACCACCTCGCCACACACCCACGCGGACACGCTGTGGTCGCCCAACAGGCTGATCGCGTGGCTCGCGTCGGCCGGCGCCACCACCGCGAGCATGCCGACTCCCATGTTGAGCGTCTGCTCCATCACGTCCCGTGAGACACCACCGACAGCAGCCACCAACGCGAAGATCGGCGCGGGTGACCAGGTTGCGCGGTCGACCCGCACGGTGACCGTGGGTGGGAGGACGCGGGCGAGGTTGGCCGCCAGGCCGCCGCCGGTGACGTGCGACATCGCGTGCGTCTGGGTTGCCGCGGCAAGGGCGAGACAGGGTCTGGCGTACAGCCGGGTCGGGGTCAGGAGTTCATCGCCGAGCGCTCCGCCGAGCTCGGGCACCTCGCGGTCGAGCTCCCACCCGGCGCTGTCGAAGACGTGGCGCACCAGCGAGAAGCCGTTGGCGTGCAGTCCAGACGATGACATGGCGATCACGACGTCACCGGCCTGGACCCGGTGCGCGCCGAGGAGGCACTCCGCCTCCACGACACCGGTGGTCGAACCGGCCACGTCGTACGCCTCGGGCGCAAGCAGGCCCGGGTGCTCGGCCGTCTCACCACCGAGGAGCGCGCAGCCGGTCTCGGCACAGGCCTGCGCGATGCCCTTGACGATGTCGGCGACCCGTTCGGGGACGACGGAGCCACAGGCGATGTAGTCGGTGAGGAACAGCGGCTCCGCACCGCACACGACGAGGTCGTCGACGAGCATGCCGACGAGATCGAACCCGATGGTGTCGTGAACACCCATGCGCTGGGCGATGGCGACCTTGGTGCCGACGCCGTCCGCCGATGTCGCGAGCAGCGGGCGTTCGTACTTCTTGAGCGCTGAGATGTCGAACAAGCCCGCGAACCCGCCGATGCTGCCGACCACCTCGGGACGGCGCGCCTTGTCAACCCACTCACGCATCAGCTCGACAGCCCGGTCGCCGGCCGATATCGACACCCCGGCGCCCTCGTACGTCGTCATCGTGCGGGCGCACCAGCGGCGTAGTCGGGGGCGACGGGCTCGAGGAGGTCTGCGACGACGGACTCCTCACCGGCGAGCGGCACCGGGTAGATCCCGTCGAAGCACGCCCTGCACAGGTTGTCCTTGGGTACGTCGGTGGCCGCGATCAGAGCTTCGAGGGAGACGTACGCGAGGGTGTCGGCGCCGATCGAGCGACGGATCTCCTCGACCGAGATGCCGTTGGCGATCAGCTCGGCGGGGCTGCTGAAGTCGATCCCGTAGAAGCACGGCCACTTGATCGGCGGGCTGGAGATGCGCACGTGCACCTCCGCGGCACCGGCCTCGCGCAGCATCCGTACGAGCGCCCGTTGGGTGTTGCCGCGCACTATCGAGTCGTCCACGACCACCAGCCGCTTGCCGTCGATCACGTCACGCAGCGGATTGAGCTTGAGCCGGATGCCGAGCTGGCGGATGGTCTGGCTCGGCTGGATGAAGGTACGTCCGACGTAGGCGTTCTTGACCAGCCCGTGCCCGAACGCAATGCCGCTCTGCTCGGCGTATCCGATCGCCGCGGGCGTGCCGGACTCCGGGACCGGGATGACGAGATCGGCCTCGACCGGGTCTTGGCGGGCGAGCTGCCGGCCGATCTCGGCGCGTACCGAGAACACCCGGCGGTCGGAGATACGGGTGTCGGGACGGGCGAGGTAGACGAACTCGAAGAGGCAACCCTTGGGGACCGGCTCGGCGAAACGTTCGGTGCGCAACCCGTGCTCGTCCACCGCGACGAACTCACCAGGCTCGATCTCGCGGATGTAGGAAGCACCGACGATGTCCAGGGCCGCGGTCTCACTGGCGATCACCCAGCCACGCTCGAGGCGCCCGAGCACCAGTGGACGGATCCCCTGGGGGTCGCGGGCGGCGTACAACGTGCCCTGATCCATGAACACCATCGAGAAGGCGCCCCGCAACCGCGGCAGCACCTTGAGCGCCGCCTCCTCCACCGAGCGGTCGGGGTACGAAGCGAGCAGCGAGGCCATCACCGCGGTGTCGCTTGTCGCGATCTCGGTGATGCGTCCGCCGAGGTCGAGCTGGCCGGACTCGGCACGCCGGGAGTCCAGGAGCTCCACGAGCTCAGCGGTGTTGGTGAGATTTCCGTTGTGGGCAAGCGCGACCGACCCGGCAGCGCTGGACCGGAAGGTGGGTTGGGCGTTCTGCCACACACTCGCGCCGGTGGTGGAGTAGCGCGCGTGCCCGATCGCGAGGCCACCCTGCAGGGACTCCAGCGTCGGTTCGTCGAAGACCTGGCTGACCAGCCCCATGTCCTTGTAGACCAGGATCTGGGTGCCGTTGCTGACCGCGATGCCG
>Ga0136637_1000273_pt1 | contig 11622 bp, 10 predicted proteins | sample AntDrymUQ8572106_2_FD_105497 | JGI IMG/M metagenome (GOLD analysis project Ga0136637, IMG submission 105497) | Polar desert sand microbial communities from Dry Valleys, Antarctica - metaG UQ857 (21.06) | ecosystem: Environmental > Terrestrial > Soil > Desert | place: Antarctica: Dry Valley... | reverse complement strand
TTAAAATTTATTCCTTGTCCCGGCAGATACTGCTCCGTGTAAAGTCCGAATGATTTTAATGCCAAAACGACGACGCTAATCGAAAGTGCCATCGCCGCCGCGTTAAAAAAGACGGTTATTTTTTTGTTGCAAAAACGCCACGACGAGCAAAACGCCTCAACCGCCGCCAAGACGACGGCGATTTCGCCGCCGTATAAAAGCAGGGCGAGAAAGATAAATGTATCCGAAACGGCGACGTGCGAATTGAATCGCGGAATCTGAAGCGTGATGCGCGAGCCGACACCGATGGTAAAGCAAAAGAGAACGGCAAAATAAACGTCGAGCTTTGCAATCGGCAGATAATAAAGGTTAGCTCCCAGACACGCAAAACCCGTGATGATAATCATCAGCATATAAGTTTTTGTTTTCGATTGCGTGTTCATAGGCAAGCTGAGGTTCGAGGAAAATTACATGCTCTAGAGCGGATGTAAATCGTTTTTCGGTAGCCGGATTGAGAATCTAAAATTTTAAGTTTGTCGCTCGAAAGTGAAATAGTTTTAAAAAAGGGGAAGGCTCGTAATAGAGCCTTCCATAATTATAGGGTTCAAAAACCATTTTGTCTATGTTTTTTTTGGTTAAACAAATATAGTCTGGCAGCAGTCGGTATTCTTAAAGCCGGCTTTTGCAAAACTGTGGTGCGCGCCTTTGAATTCGACATTGCTCAGCAAACATACGTTCTCGACGCGCTCCATCAGTTGAAGGCTCAGTTGCGCTAAACAACTCGAACCGACTCCTTTGCCGCGCATCTCCGGCGCGATGTAGATTCCTTCGAGATAAATCGTTTCCGAAGTTTCGGCAACGATTTCGGCTTTGAAGATTAATTTGCCGTTTTCGTAAACAACGAACGTCCGTTTTTGCTCGATTCGTTTCAAACAGCGTTTCAAGAAACCTTCGCGGTCTTTTGCCAACGGGCTGCTGCCGCTTTCGATAAAGGCGACTTCATCGTGAGCAACGGCGATTTGTTCGAGTTCGCTCTGCTCGGCGAGCCGAACGTCCCATTCGCAGTTTTGCACGAAGAACGGGAAGTTCAATTCAAAAAGCAGCTCAGAACAAACCAGGCGCGGCTGGCGATTGTCGCCCGCGTAACGCTGCCAGAAAGTTTCAATCGTTTTACCGTCCGACATCATAAAGTGAATCGGCGTTTCAGATTGGCGGGCGATACGGGCGAAAGCCGTCAAAGATTCGTCGGAACGCGCCTCAACCAAAGTTGTATGTCCGATTAAAGCGACTCCTTCGAGCGTTCCCTGCGTATTGCGATAGCCGTAAAATTTCCCGCGATTGTCGGCGTTCGCCAATCCGTTGTCCTGAACGAAACTCGTCATTACGACGGTATGCACCGGGCGAACTTTTAAGAAGTGTAAAACTTCCTGCTTGTCCGCGTTTTCGAGCAAACACAAGCGCGACATTTCGGGGGCAAGCGTCGGGAAGATTTCCCAATTGACGGCTGCTTTGTCGTCTGCTATGGATTTGATATTCGGGTGTTTCATTGTCAGCATCTCCTTATATTGAGTTTTGCAAATTCCCGTCCTACTGAACTTCTTCGTCTGCAGGAGCTTCTTCCATATCAGGCGTATCATCGCCGCCTAAAGTAGAATTTGCCATTGTCGTATCGCTGACTAAAACACCATCGCAGACTAAAACACCGTCGCTGACTAAAACACCGTCGCCTATTAACACGCCATCGAAAATCAGAACTCCGTCGGAAATTAACACTCCGAAGGCTTTGTAAACCGAACCGCCGCCCATCGCCGTGCCATTACTGGTTAATGCCTTTGCAACAAGCGTCAAAGCTGCGGGATTATAGAAATTAGTATTCAGAACATACTGATGCAAGATGTTGTGCGAAACACCTTTTTCAAACCACATACCGTTTCGATAAACCAAATGGAAAGTGTTGGCGAGAGATTGTCCCTTCACATAAGAGTGGTCTGCCAAAATACCTTGCGACCAGCTAAAGGTTTGTCCGTTGAGAGTCGAAGTCGCCGCCGGAAAAATCGCGCCGGTCGCCAGCAAATTCATTCCATAAGTTGCCGAATAATTAAAATTTACGTCTGTGCGATAGGTTTTCGCCAGACGAATCGCGCCTTCGAGATTCATTTGTCCCGCGCCCTGTTCGAGCATATTCGCGCCGTTCAAAGGCTGTGCGGTGTATTGAAGAATCATCTTGATCATCGAAGGAGTCAAGTTCGGATTAACCTGGAAAAGCAGAGCCGCCGCGCCCGATACTATCGGAGTCGCCATCGAAGTGCCGGACATATACATCATCGCGTCAGTCTCGACGGTCGTGTTGAGTGCCGTCGTGGACAGGGTCGGATTCATCATTGACAAAAGGTTGTTGAATTTGGATTTTGCCGAAATGATTTTATTTCCCGGAGCAACAAGGTCGGGTTTGATAATGTTATTGTAAATTTTCTGACCGTTTGGTCGGGTGTAGAACGAGCGGGTCGGACCGTGTGAACTGAAGGTCGCCATCGTGTCGTCGGAACGAGCATCCGTGCCGAGACAACCGGCGTTGACATTGAAGTTCCCGACAGATACATCATATCGTTGTCGTCGTTGGCAACGTCAAGCGTCGAATTGCTCAACTCAGGAAAATCCGAAATCAAACGGCTCGTTCCTTTCGCTTTCGCCGAAACGATGCGGTTGCCCGGAGCTACGAGGTCGGGTTTGATGATGTTGTCGTAATGCTTGGTTCCCATTTCATCCGTCCAGAACGAGCGCGTCGGACCGTGCGAGCTATACGTCGCCATAATGTCATCGTTACGATTCGCCGTGCCGAGCGTGTTGCTCGCGCCGACGGTCAAAACCGACGGGTCGTTGCCGGGCGAATGAACCTGCCCGTAAATTTTTTGACCTTGATTGTTCTTTCCGTTGTTGCCCGAAGCGGCAACTACTAAAATTCCGTTAGCGTTCAAGGTTTCCACCATCACGCAAACCGGGTCATTCCAGAAGCTGTCAATCGCCGCGCCGCCCAAACTCAAATTAACAACTTTGATGTTGTAATTTTGATGATTGTCGGCAACCCATTGCAAAGCGTTGAGCAAATTTGAAACATTGCCGATGCCGTTCGCGTCGAGAACTTTCAAGTTAACGATGTCAGATTTGTAAGCAACGCCGCGAAATTCTCCGGCGTTTCTAGAAGCAGCTCCGGCAGCGATGGCGGCAACGTGCGTTCCGTGCCCGTAATCGTCGTCGGTTGATTCGTCGCCCGGAACAAAGCTCTGGTTGTAGACGATGCGGCTTCCGCTTGTGCCGTCTTCAGAAAATGCTTTGTGCGCGGCGTGAATGCCAGAATCAACGATGGCGATTCCGATATTGTTGCCGTCGAGTAAAGTTGAATTGCCGCTCAAATTTAATGAGCGAACTTGATTTGCTCCGGTCGTGTCGCCGACGTGATTCGACAACATCCGCGTCGGGCGGTCGAGCGACATATAATTAACCATTCCGCTTTGCGCGAGCGTGTTGATTGAGCCGAGCGGTAAATTGACATCATCATATCGCTCGTGCCGATGCGTGTCGTCAAGCGGGCTTTGCCTTCATTAACCAATTCACGAAGCGCGGCATTTTCCGCGTCTTTCGCTTGAATGATAATGTCAACACGCTTGCTGCCTGTCGGGTCATTTGCCATCATTTCGCGCAAATCGGACGAAACATTGTCGCCGCGAAAACAATTTTGCTGCGATTTTCTGCGAGTGTTTTTGTCAAAGTCGTCGCCATCGTTTTCACCGATGGTCAACGGATTGAACAAAGCCGCGACTTCCGCCGATTCATTAATTTTTTCGTTGTAAGCGGCTTTCAAACTGCCGCCGATTATTTTCACCTTGCCTTGCAGCAGAGTTTCAGTGAGAGCATTGTTAATTTGCGTAGTGCCGACAAAGTTCGTCAGTTCGTTAACAAACAAAATCACGTCTTCTTTCGATTCGGCGAGTTCGGTAAAGATGGCAGAGATTTTTTGTGAAATGTCCGCTGAATCTTTGCCATTGGAAAAAAGCGAGTCGAGTTCGAGTTTCAGAACACGCTTTGTTTTCAGATTAGCCGGAGCGTTTTCGGAAACCAGACGCGCTGCGAGCATCTCGATTATTAATTCCTGAGTTTCGCCCTTTTCGTCCAGAATAACAGGTTGGCGCAAATCACCGCTCGCCAATGCTTTTATCAGACGATTAACTTCGCGCTCTAAATTCGATGTCGGGTTAAGCCTGCCTGCTCGCGCAAGCGCGGTCAAATCGGTCGTATATTTTTTCAAAACGGAAATTTTCGCCGCATCTTTTTTCGTTTCCCTGGCGAACACCCGCATCATCAAAACATTCGAGAACATAAACGAACCGATTAAAACGAAAGTAAAGGCTTTCGTTACGAAGTTAAATTGTTTTTTGAGAAGCATCATTTTTTTGTGACTCCATCTGAACATCAATACTCTGGACAATACACAGATTGCCGACAATGCTTTCGCAACGGTTATGCCAAACGGTTAAACGTAGAAATAATTCAGTTTAACTGATTTGTAAGGATTAAAAGGTAAGTTTTTTGTAGTCAGTTTGATTGAATAAATCAGTCAGATTGAACGAAAAAAGGAAAGCCCGAAGACTTTCCTTTCAATAAAAAATTGTGGTAAAGAATTAGATGCCGAGGACATCAATCAATTCCTGAACAGAGCCAGCCGACTTTTGCAAAGCGGCGCGTTCTTCGTTGGTCAGGGAAATTTCGATGATTTGCTCAACGCCGTTTTTGCCCAGCTTGCACGGAACGCCGACGAAAAGATTGTTGATGCCGTATTCGCCTTCGAGATAAACGGCGCACGGCAGAATTTTCTTTTTGTCTTTCAAAATCGCTTCCGCCATTTCCACCGCGCCTAAACTCGGAGCGTAATAAGCCGAACCGGTTTTGAGCAGCCCGACGATTTCCGCGCCGCCGTTTGCCGTGCGAGCGATGATTGCGTCGAGTTGTTCCTTCGGAAGGAGTTCCGTCACGGGAATTCCCGCGCAAGTCGAATAGCGCGGCAAGGGAACCATTGTGTCGCCGTGTCCGCCCAAAACAAAAGCCGTCACGTTTTCGACCGAAACGTTTAATGCTTCCGCCAGAAAGCACCGCATCCGCGCCGAATCCAAAACACCAGCCATTCCCATCACGCGATTTTTCGGAAAACCCGAACGCTTGAAAGCCACTTGCGCCATCGCGTCGAGCGGATTGGAAACGATAATCAAAAAAGCATCGGGCGAGTGTTTCGCCACTTCGTCCGTTACTTTTCCAACGATGTCGGCGTTAGTTTTGAGTAAATCGTCGCGGCTCATTCCGGGTTTGCGCGGCAAGCCAGCCGTGATTATTACCACATCCGAATCTTTTGTGTCTTCATAAGAATTCGCGCCGACGAGTTTCACGTCGAAACCATCAATCGGCGCGGCTTGCGCCAAATCGAGCGATTTGCCCTGCGGCGTTCCTTCGACAATATCAACCAGAACCACGTCCGCCAATTCCTTTGCGGCAATCCAGTGTGCGGCAGTCGCGCCGACATTGCCCGCGCCGACGACCGTAATTTTATTTCTTCCAGCCATTTTTATTCCTCTCTTAAATTGTGTGTTTGATAAAAAATTATTTTGGCACAGATGCGGGCAAACGGCAAAAGAAGCGAAGTTCTTTCAAACGAGACTTGTAGCGATGTTCCAGCAGCAGCGGAAAAACAAAAAAGCCTGCAAAATTCAGGCGTTCGACGCGCCTCTGAATTAACGGGCGTTCGTTGTAATCTAAAAGCGGCAGCCTCAACCGATCCGCTGATTGTTGATTGGAAGGCAAGCATCGGGAAGCCATTCGTATCTCCGAAGCAATCCGCGGTTGGGCGGAATATTTAATTATTAAAAATGACAGAGGTGTAAAGAGAAAAATGAAGACAAAAATTCTTGTTTATTTTGTTTTATTCGCAATTTTATTTTCACAAACCGCATCGGCGCAACTACGGTGGAAAAGACTCGACCAAAATCTGCTTTCGCAGGCAAATGAGAACGTTCGCCTTAATTCCGCCGGAACGGGTTTTGAAGCGTTCGACGCTTCAAGCGCGCTCGGCGACGGTCAATCCAACCCGGAAACCATTATAACTAATTTAGGCGGGCTGGTTAGTGTTGTCGCCGTTGCGAAAGCTAATCCGTCTAACCAATACTCAACCATCGTCAACGGCGCGGTCGAATTATCGAGCGCGGCACAGGCAACGCCGAAAAACTTAACGCTCTATTTTATCAATAACGGCAAATTCGTCTGGACGACAGGCGACGGAATACTCACCGTTAATGGGCAAATCTCTGCTCCGCGAAAACAGATTTTTGAAGGCTTCAGCGAATACACGCTTCGCTTGAGAGGTTCTTACGAAGCGTTGTTTCCCGAATGGTTCGGCGCGAAAGGCGACGCGATTCTTGACGCAAACGGCAACTACATTTCCGGGACGAACGACCACAGCGCGTTGCAGCTAATGTTCCGGGCGCTGCGAACAAATCAGACGGGGACGGGGATTGAAACGGGCGGCAGATATGTCTTCGGGCAGAAAGTTTATTATTCCGGAAATACGCTTTCGATTGCCAATTCGGTTCATATATTAGGAACGGGCGGCGCGGGCGACTACGCGGGCGCGGTGATTAAATTTCCGCATAATGTTTTGGGATTTGATTTTCACGGCGCATCAACCGAGCGCGGCGGCACGAACGGCACGACGACGGCGAACTCGACCACGTTCACCACGGCGACGGCTGTCTTTAACGCGAATGATGTCGGCAGCCCGCTTCGCTTGAGAGACGCGGCGGGAACAGACACCGCGCCAGCTACATATACGGCGACTATCGTGACCTACAATTCGCCGACGAGCGTCGTGCTGTCGGCTGCGCCGACGCGAAACCAAAGCGGAACTGCTTGGTATGCGTTCGAGACTGCTCGAACTTCTTATCAGTCGTTGATTGAACGGGTCAAGATAATCGGCGAAACCGGATTCGTCGCGCCGACGACCACTGCCGTTGCGGGTTACAACGGCGTGCCAACTCACACGGTTGATATTGCGCCGACGTTTCCGACCGTGTTCGGCATTGCCAACTTTCCCGTCATCACATTAACGGCGGCGGCGGCGGACGAAGATTTCGTGTTTGAAAACGGCTACTCGCGCGGGCTGACCGTCACCATCGGCAAAAGCAGCTTTATCGTCGAGAATATGGAGAACACCGCCGCTACGACCAATCCGACGGGAACATTAAGCGCGATGACTCCGACGAGCATTCGTGTTCAGCCGCTCAGATTTGCCACGTCCGGTTTAGTCAGTCCCTCGATTGTCAACGGCGACACCATACCGACCGCCGAAGACTGGTGGATTGGCGGGACTTTGAAATTCGATAATGATACGACGAATTATACGATTACCGGCTTGACGGGCGGCGTTCAAATCAGCCCGTCAAAAGCCGGAACATATCAGGGCGTGGTTTATATTGTTCCGCCAGCCAGAACCGGAGTAAAGGTGCGTTTTAATAAATATCACGGCATTCAGGCGCGAAGCCGAATCGAGGTCAGAGATTGCGGGATTACGGGATTTGCCGGAAACGGAATCAACTTTAATACAAATCTCGCGCCGACCGCATACTTTCAAGGCGAGCCGAACGCCAATTACGCGAAAACCGAAAGCAACCGGATTGTCTACAATTCGGGTCACGGCATTTTAACATTTGGTAAAAACGCCAACGCGATGTCGTTTTACGGCAACGACGTGAGCAGTTCGGGCGGTTACGGTTACTACGACGTTTCGGATTTAGGCTCGTCCTATTTCGCCAACCACGCGGCTTCAAACGTCGCGGGGCATTATTTTTCGGCAAACGGCGGAGTAAATCGCTCGAACTTTTTTGCCAATTACGGCGAGACGCAAAGCCCGGCATCGTTCATCGGGCAATACAGCCTGTGGATTGGCGGCAACAACGCTTCCGGGTTTATGCCGAGCGAGGGCGTGATTATGCAGGTGGAAAATTTCTCGAACGGCGCGCCGAATTTAACTCTCAACAGCAACGTCAAAGTTGACGGCGATGTCTATGTCACGACGGTCGGGCGTGGATTGATTCTGCGCGATGACAACGGCGGCTGCTGGCGTTACCGACCAAATACATCCGGGCAATTACCTGCCACCGGAGTAGCGGTCGGTTGCAATAATTTATAAAAGCCTGGATGCCAAACGTGATGACGAACAACCGATACTCACAGGATTCCAGAACAATTTTTAGGAAAAATAATTGCTGAAGACGAAAAGTTTTTGGCTCTAGCGCATTTAGCGGCGCGGTGAAACCAGTAATATAGACGCGATTAAATCATTTTGAGAAAACAAAAAAGCCTGACACGCTCTCCCCTTCGTGTCAGGCTTTTTATCTGGTCGAAAAAGCTCTTACGAGCAGCGACCAAATTTGTAAAATCTTTTAGTAATCTTCGACCGGCAAATTCACATTCTTCGTCAGCCTTATTTCAAATTCTTCATCGGCTTTGATACTTACGTCGTTGCCTTTTCTCAAAAACGCAACACCTGTTCCCGCGCCTGCGCCGATTCCCGCGCCAATCAATGCTCCGTTTTCTACTTTTGAAACTGCCCCGATGATTCCGCCGATTGCCGTTCCGCCGAGAATGGTTAAACCACTCGTCGCCGTTGAAAGCGATTCGGCTTTTAGCTCGTTTACTAAGACACCTTCGATTGCTTGTTTTACGCCGTTCGCCAATCGCATCGTTTCAAACGAAACTTCCAATCTTCCGCCTTTTCCGCCCGAAGCGGCGCGTCTGACTTTCGTGATGCGTCCTTCGATAACCGTACCGATTGGTAAGACAACTGATTCGCGCACCGTAACCGGCGCGGCAATGGTCGCCGTAAAAGTATCGTTCACGCTGGCGACTTTAGAATTGATTTCGTTGTCCATTTGAAGACGAATCAAAGTGCCTGCCTGAAGCTGATAAATGCTCGAATTTGTTTGAGCGTTTATCGAAACAAAACTTGCAAAGAGCAAAAAGAAAAACGCAAAGATTTCGGTTTTCGTAAACCGTAAGTTCATATTGATAACCTCCATCTTCGCGGATTTTGTCAAACCAAAACATCCGCGAGATATTTAGCAATGGTCGTGCCATTACCAGAAAATAATTTAGAACCCCAATAAAAACGCGATTTTGTAGAATTCTAAGCGGAAGATTATCAAATGTCTATAACGGGCAGGTTACAATATCGTTGAGAGGCTGCACGATATAGGTTATAAAGTGGAAAAGTGAAAACGTGAAAAGAGAAAAAGTTAAGCTGAACGTCGTCAACCTGTTTTTCTCTTTTCTACTTTTTCCCTTTTTTCATTTTAAGATCGGATGTCCGCCGCCTTTGCTGTGGTCAGCGGTTTTGTTGTAGAGTTTGCGGTCGTTGTGGTAGAGAACCAGATGCTCGCCCTCAAAGCGAACCACATCGGAAACGCGCTCAAAGTTTTTTGTGTGTTCGGCGAAAACAAACGCGCACGGATTGTAGGCTAAAACCATTCCCGCCGCGTAAACAAATCCGCCCTGGTCATAAACGCTGCCGGCATATTGCGCCGCGCCGATGGCAATATCCGGCGAATAATTTTTACTGCTGTCTTGCGTGCGGTCAGCTTTGGCAATAAAAATCGTGTAATCGGAATAGTTCAAACGCTTTTGATAATTATTTTTTCCGGCTATTGCAAAAAGGTCTGCGAGTCCTTTATCAATTGCGTTCAGCATTTTAGAATTCGGCTGCCTGACGGCAAAGATACGCGCGCCTTTCGGCGTTCGGGTTGAAATTGAAAAATCGTCTTTGGTTATTCTTGTCGCTTCATTTATCAACACGCGGTCGGCGCGGCTCTGCGCTTCGGCGGTTTGGAAAAATACGAAACTAAAAATAAGGAACGAAATAATCTTCAGCGAAAAATTTAATTTATTCATAAAGCCTCCGCCGAAATGCGCGGCAAACATTATGCCGTGAGATTTCACCTTTCTTCGTCGAAAAGTAAAAAGCCTCGAACCGTTCGAGACTTTTTTGTAAATTAAAAGCAATGGTTTCAACGAAAATCGAGGCGATGCATTTAACGGAAGCATTCAATTTTTTCAGTTATCCTTTTTAACATTCCATCTTTTTTTATTCCTTGCCGTGAATTCTTTCCGGTCAACTTCTATTCTTATATCTTCGGGCGACATTCCTGTTTCGGTGTCTTGCGGATAAAAACCTATCAGATATTGTTTTTTTAATTCGTCAGCAATGCTTTCAAAGGCTTCCTTTAAGTTCGCCGCATCTTTTTCGTAAAATCTGCCCGCCGTTTCCTGAGCTAAAATTTCCAGTATTTCAATTGTCATCGGTTTGCTTTTACTTGCTGCCGCTCTTGCTTTTGCCTCTGACAAAAATTTTGTTTTGAAGATAATCGGATAAAAAAGCGTGTCGGATTTTTGGAGCGCGTCCATAATTTGCTGAGAAGATACCGAGCGTTTAATAACAATTCCGTCGGTTAATACGATAACCGCCTTTCGACCTTTGAAAGAATCAAAATGATTCTTCACGACCCGAAAAACCGCTTCGTTCATATCCGACCCGGCTTTGTCGGCAATCTGAGTTTGGTCAATCGCCTTCGTCAGCTTTTTTTTGTCGGACGTGAGTTCGCTCAAAAACACGGTTCGATAATCGAAGCTGACGATCATTCCTTTATCTTCGGGGCGAAGAACTTTGACGAAATCGCGGGCGGCTTTTTGAATTTTATCTAAAACCTTTTCTGTGCTGGCACTCGTGTCAATTAAAATAGCGACATTCATCGGAGCTTCTTCATTGAAGAAATACTCGATGTCCTGTTTGTCTCCGTTTTGAAAGATTGAAAAGTTCTCCTTCTTTAATCCCGAGATATTCCGCCCGCCTCTGTCGCTGACGGTAAAAGGCACGGTCAGCAGCAGCGTATCAACTTTTATCGGAGTATCGTCGTCTGCCTCCTGTGCTTTGGCAGCATTTATTAAAAGGAGTGAAGATAATAACAATAACAATAATTGTTTTTTCATTTTAATCTGCCTGTCCTGCTACGCCTTTTTGATTACTTCGCCGATGTAAATTTCTTTCCCAAAAAATACACCTTTCGCTCAGGTTTCGCAACCTATCTCGTCAGGCGAATAACTAAAATTGTAAACGTCCAAAAAGAAAAAGCCGCGAACGAATCACGACTTTTTTAATAGTAACAATGGTGCTTAGGGCGGGAACTCCTTTGCAAATCTATTTGCTGCAACAATTAGGTTTATGCTTTCAATTAAATAGAGCGTGTCCAATTCGTGCCTATCACCTCTATTTTTATGACGAACTCGGAAAATTGCAGCTTGCCGCTCTGCACTGAATTATAAATCTCTTTTAATTCATTTTCCAGACAAGATGGGGAATTTGTTTCAATCGCTTCGATTGCCTGCATCGCGCGTTTGCGACTTTCGGGGCGGGCGTGTGAGTAGCGCATAACGAGTTCTTTGTCGGAATGTCCGGTGAAGGATTGGATGGTCGCAAGGTCAATGCCGGCTTGTTGGAGTTTGGTTGTGAAAGTGTGCCGCGCGTCGTGCAGGATGATTCCGCCCGTTGTGTAT
>Ga0136637_1000272_pt1 | contig 11628 bp, 7 predicted proteins | sample AntDrymUQ8572106_2_FD_105497 | JGI IMG/M metagenome (GOLD analysis project Ga0136637, IMG submission 105497) | Polar desert sand microbial communities from Dry Valleys, Antarctica - metaG UQ857 (21.06) | ecosystem: Environmental > Terrestrial > Soil > Desert | place: Antarctica: Dry Valley... | reverse complement strand
TGACTCGGCCGGTCCGCATCTGGCCGCCTGTTGCCTCTGGTTGGCGATGGAGGCGCCCACCGCAAGCGACGACCGAGGCGCGGGTTACCCGAGCGACGCTGTGCCGGCGTTGCCAGTGCCGCCGCGGATAACCGGCCCTTATCCGCGAAGTCGCGTCGCCGCAGGCCCGCGGATAGTGGCTGCGCGCCATCCTTGAGCTGCGCGAAGACGACACGTTATCTGCGAAGTCGACCATATCGCAGGCCTAGAAAGGCGGGCCGAACCCCTGTAGAACCACCTGTGTGAACGCCCACGAGCCCCCTTCGAGCACTGTCCTGCGAGCCCTGCCGACGGCCGCGCCGATGGCGGGCGCGCTGACGTGGGCGATCGACACGTTCCTCTCCCAGCCGGACATGACCGCCAACACCCGTCGCGCGTACGCCGCGACGCTGCGCGTCATCGAGCGCGAAGCCGCCGAGAAACCCCTCGACGTGGCGCTGCTCGCCGCGATCGTCACCGCACGCTGGAACGACGCGGCACCCGCGACCTGGAACCTACGGGTCGCGACGCTCGGCTCGTTCATCGCCTACGTCCGAGATCAGGATCTTCTCGACATCCCCGGCGAGCTGCGCCTACGCCGGCGCCGCGAGCATCACGACAACACCCGCTCGCTGCCGATCGCCAGCCTCGAGCGCCTCTGGCAGCGCCGCGAGATCCCGATCCGCGAGCGCACGCTCTGGCGCATGCTCTACGAGACCGCCGCCCGCGCCGACGAGATCCTCGGCATCGACATCGAGGATCTCGACATCCCCAACAAGCGCGCCCGCGTCGCATCCAAAGGCGGCGACACCGATTACGTCTTCTTCCAAGCCGGAACCGCGCGCCTGCTCCCGCGGCTACTCGCCGGGCGCAAGCGCGGCCCGATCTTCCTGTCGCACCTCGCACCGATCCCAGCGCGCGTCCCCGCGAGCCTCGATCTGTGCCCGATCACCGGACGGGCGCGCCTGTCCTACCGCCGCGCCGAGGAGCTGCTCGCCCAGCACACCGGCTGGACCCTGCACCAGTTTCGCCATAGCGCGCTCACCCAACTCGCAGAGCAGAACGTCGCGCTGCCGCTGCTCATGGCCAAGAGCCGGCACCGAAACCTGCGCACACTGCAGCGTTACGCACGGCCCGGGCCCGAGGCGGTCGCACAGCTCACCAACGTGCACGATCCAACACGCCGCACACGCTGACACGCCCGCCAATCGCTGCCCCGCCGTGCAGTCGTCGATGGACGTGATCCGGCCCGCCGGTCGACATGAACGCATGCGTCGGAGACGCGAGGCAACCCGGAGGTGCTGCCATAGCGGAGTCCGTTCGGCCCTCGACGATTGCTCACGCGCTGCGCGGCCCGCGCCCTGCGAAGCGCACGACCAGCACGGTGGGCTTGGCGACAGCGCGGGCGGCATGACGACTTGGTGCCCGGGCTCGTTATTCGTTAGGCGTTTCGCGCGCCGCGAGATCGTCGATAACGTCGAGGGTCCGCAAGCTAACCGTGATCACGCGTCGCAGCAGATCGACGATGTGCCGGGGATCTTCGCTGTAAGCATTGGGGTCGTTGAGGATCCCGGAGTCGCTGTCCGTTCGGACCTGATAGCGGTCGATGATCCACTCGATCGCGGTGCGGCCGTTGACCGTGTACGCATAGGCGCGCTCGGGGATCTCGCTGAGCGTGAGGTGTTCGTTGAAGACGATGGTGCCGCGGTCCTTGCCAGCGCCGAAGCGCATCTTCTCGACGCGGTACACGACGGTGTCCTCCTTGGCCGCCGAGGTGCGCATCTCGGCGACGGCGTATGGCTCCGCCTGTTCGTAGTTCAGGTGGAGGTCCGACAGGGTGCGCCCGGCTCGTGCGTAGATGTCGAAGTCGTCGGTGAGCGGGACGCGGGCCAGGTTGCGACGCAGCTCCGATGCAAAGGCGGTGCGGTGGCGCGGCGAGTGGAGCACGCCGTATGCGTAGAAGAAGATGTCGTCGGCGGTGATCGATTCGTCGTCGTAGTGCTCGCGGAAGCGCTGCAAAGTACTCGCGGTGACGTTGTCGCTGCGCACCCACCCGCCCGCACCGCTCGCGAGCAGAGAGCCTTGGTTTTCGGCTCGTTGGAATGTGTAGCGGGGGAAGGACTGCCCGGAGTCCTGGTGGTGCAGGTTCGGCACGCGGTCGACCATCAGGGCCGAGAAGTCGCGGCGGGCGCCGGGCCCTGTTGTGACGATCGCAAGGTTGGCCGGGCCACCGGGCGGAAAGATCGAGGGCTGCAGCGACATGCGCTCGTTGAGGTCGGCGTCCATGTAGACGTGCTGCTTGCAGAACGGCCGATAAGCGCCAACGACGACATGCTCCTCGTCAACGCAGATTGGGTCGGAGCTCCGCGCGACCCGCTGCTTGAGCCGATCGGACCAACTGATCTTGCGGGCGTCGGTGTCGATGAAGTCGTCGACGAGATCCTTGGGCTTGACGGTCGGATGACGCTTCGCAAGCTCGGCGAGTGCCGCCGCCTGCTGGTTGTAGGCGGTCGCTGTGGCGCGGAGGTTGGCGAGTAGTTGGTTGCGGGCGAAGTTGTAGACCCAAGCGTCTCTGTTCGTCGATAGGCCGTGCGCGTACGTCGCGAAGACGCTCGGCTCGGGCGGCTTGCTCTTGCTCCCGAGGAGCAGAAGGTCGTCGAACGCTGTGTCGCGCTGGTTGATCCAGTCGCCTTCGGCGTTGGGGACGATGTCCTGCCAGGCCACCGCATGGGCTCCGCCGAGTTCCGCCAGCCGCGCGAGCTTCTCTTCACGCGTGAGGTACTCCCCGACATCGTGGTAGCGCAGCTGTGCCGGCCCGCTGGATCTGCCGTCGCGAACCAAGATTGTGATCGCGACCGGGGCGCGGCTGCCGCCGCCGAAGATCTTGCCGCCCTCGCGGCGGGACACGTCTCCCTGTACACCGCGTTGATTGCCGCGCAGGTTCAAGCAGTAGATGTGGCTGAACTCGTCGACGAGGCTCTTGCGCAGGCCGTCCTGGCTGCGGCCGTCTATGAAGTAGCCGTTGGTGACAAACGCGACGACGCCGGCGTCGCCGATGCGGTCGGTGGCCCAGCGGATCGCTCGGATGTAGGAGTCGTAGAGGTTGCGCTGCAGCGTGGCGGTGGATCGCTCGGCGTAGGTCTCGTCGATGCGTTTGTCGACGGTCGGGTACTTGAGGTTCTGGTTGGCGTCGTTCTGGCTTGTCTGACCGACGCTGTATGGCGGGTTGCCGATGATCACGCGGATGTCTTGGGACTTCTGCCGGTCCGCGCGGGCGTGGTTCTCGGGGAACATGAGCGCGTCGATCTCGGTCGGTGTCTCGGCCAGTTGGAAGGTGTCGGTGAGCACGATCCCCGGGAACGGCTGATAGTCGCCGCCGTGGCGTTGGTGGAACGCGGCCTCGATGTTGATGGCAGCGATGTAGTACGCGAGGAGCACGATCTCGTTGGCGTGCAGCTTCTGCGCGAACGAGCGCTGCAGGTCGTCGCCCTCGATCAGGCCGGACTGCAGCAGGCGAACGATGAACGTGCCGGTGCCGGTGAACGGGTCAAGGACCTGCACGCCGGCCGCGCCGAGGCTTGAGTCCAGGTGTTCGCGCAGGACGTGCTCGACGGAGTGCACGATGAAGTCGACGACGTCGATCGGGGTGTAGACGATCCCGAGGCGGTCGCTCATCTTCGGGAAGGCGTTCTTGAAGAACCGTTCGTAGAGCTCGGTGATGATTTGCTGCCGACCGTCGTCGGTGTCGACGCCGCTTGCTCGCTTGCGGACGCTGTCGTAGAAGGACTCGAGCGTCTCGGTCTCCTTGTCGAGTGCCTCGCGTCCGAGCGCGTCGAGCATCGTCTGCATCGTCTGGGATACCGGGTTGTGCTCGGCGAACTCATAGCCGTCAAACAGCGCGTCGAAAACTGGCCGGGTGATGAGGTGCTGGGAGAGCATTTCAACGGCGTCGTCGAGGCTGATCGACGGGTTCAGGTCGCAGCGCAGTTCGGCTAGGAAATCGTCGAAGGCCTTGGCGCCCTCCGACTTGCGGTCGTCGAGGACGGCGCGGATGCGAGCAGTGTGGCGGTCAGCGATTTCGGCGATATCGTTGGCCCAGGACTCCCAGTAGAGCCTGTCGCCGCACTTCTGGACGATCTTGGCGTAGATCGCATCACGCCATTCCTCGAGGTTCTCAAACGCAAAGCCAAGCTGGTTGCCGTGCGTGCCGTTGCCGCCCTCGCCGCTGCCTCCGGGTAGGCCGATGACACTGATCGATTGTGGCCGCGTCGTGGTCAGTTCAAGCTTGTTGATCGTTGCGTTGAAGCGGTCATCGTGGGCGCGGAGCGCCTGCAGGACCTGCCAGACGACCTTGTACTTCTTGTTGTCCGACAGGGCTTCCTCGGGCGCCATTTCCGAGGGCACGCCGATCGGCAGGATGATGTAGCCGTAGTCCTTGCCCTCGGCGCGGCGCATGACGCGTCCCACGGACTGCACGACATCGACGACGGAGTTGCGCGGGTTGAGGAACAGGACCGCGTCCAGCGCGGGCACGTCGACGCCCTCGGACAGGCAGCGGGCGTTGGAGAGGATGCGGCATACGTTTTGGCCGGTTGTGATCGGACTCTTGAGCCAGTCAAGCTCGGCGTTGCGCCGCAGCGCGTTGAACGTGCCGTCGACGTGATGGGCGACGCACATCACCGGGTCCGGGTCGTCGGGGGCGACGAGCTGAGCGGTGATTTCCTCGAACAGGTTGGTGATGCGCCTGGAGTCCTTGATGGTGCGCGAGAACGCAACGGCTCTGCGCATCGGGTCGCCGTCGATCTGCACTGTGCCGTCGGCGGTGCGTTGACGTCGCGCTAAGCCGTTCCAGCATCCGACGATCTTCACCGCGTCATCGAGGTTGAGCTCGGAGTTCTCGTCGGCCAGTTGGCGCTGGAAGGTCTTGGCGACTACTGTTCCTCGACGGCCAAGACGATGACCTTGTAGTCGGTCAGCAGGCCCTGCTCGACCGCCTCGCCGAACCCGAGTCGGTGAAGGTCGGGGCCATAGAGATCCTCGTCGTCCATCGACGCCAGGATCGCGCCGCCCTTGCCGGCCTTTGTCTTGGTCGCGTCGTCGAAGAGGCGCGGTGTGGCGGTCATGTACAGCCGCCGCGCGGCGGAGATGTAGTTCGCGTCATGCACGCGGACGAAATGCGACTCGTCGTCGCCGGCGAGTGTCGCGCCCGTCGTGCGATGCGCCTCGTCGCACACGATCAGGTCGAACCTTTCCAGGCCGTCCTTCTGCGCTGCGCTGATCGCGGCGATCGACTGGTAGGTCGAGAAGATCACCGACATCCCCGGCTGGTCATGGCTTGGCGCCGAAATGGCAGCGATCTGTTTGAGCAGCGTCGCGGCGTTCGTCGTGGCAGTGAACGCCAGGTCGTGGCGGGAGATGTCCTCGGAGTCTCGGCCGACCTTGACGTCCGAGCAGACCGCGAACGGCCGCATCGCGACCTCGGTTTCCGCCGTCCACTCGCGCAGCGTCTGGGATAGCAGCGAGATCGACGGCACGAGGAAGAGAACGCGCGCGGGGCGCTCGCCGGCATGCCGGACGGCGAACTGCTCGGCGATCCGCAACGACGTGAACGTCTTCCCAGTGCCGCAGGCCATGATCAGCTTGCCCCGGTCGGCGTCCTCAAGCCCGGCTATGACCTTGTCTAACGCCTTCTGCTGGTGCGGACGCAAGACCTTCCTGGCGCGCAGCGTGATTGCGTCCGGTTTGCTGGGGATAAACGCGGACCAGTCGATCGGGCTGTCGGCCAAGTCGCGCACCCGCAGCCGCGTCACCGGGATCTGCTGCTTATCCAGCGCGTCCTCGGCGTGCTTGGTCCACCTGTCGGTCGTGGAGATGATCAGCCGACTCGTGAACGGCGCCTTCCCCGACGCCGTGAAGAACGAGTCGATATCGGACTTCTCCAGCGTGTGCCCGGGGTCATAGAACTTGCACTGGACCGCGCACACGCCGCCGTCACGCTCAGCGGCCACCAAGTCGACGCCCGTGTCGGGCTTGTTGCCGCGCTCTGGCCACCGCTGCCAGAGCCACACGTGCTCAAAGCGCTCCACGTACATCGGGTCGGTCATCAGGTAGGCGCGCATCAAGCGCTCGAAGCGGTCGCCGAGTTCCTTGGTGGTCGGAGCGTCTGCCCGCAGCGCCGCCAAGACGGCCTCGATGGTCGCGACCTCCGCGGTATCGGCGGTATCGATCATGCCTCGCGCTTCGTTGTGCGGTTGCGCCGACCGCATATGGCTGGCGCGACGGAATCCTTGAACGGTCGCCGGATCCCCGCCGGGCCCCGATGATTGAGCCGAGAGATCCGGCGGGTGCGACCGTAGCGCCTAGCGTCGGCGGTTACGGCGTAACGCGTCACAAGGCTTCCATCGGCGCAAGTCCAGGAGCCGCTTGTACAGATCGCGCGGTCAATTGTCATCGTCAGACAGAATCTGTCCTACCGGTCCGGAGCCCATCGGCGGCAGGATTGGGCTTCGCGCCCGCGGATCACCTCCGGGACACTAGCGTGGCACGCCGGAATCGGAGGTGGGCGACCGTGCGAGAACGAGCGCCGGGCGTAGTTGGTTCATTCACAATCAGGTCATGTCGATCCGTCTTGCAGTCGACTTCCCGCAGCTCGTCCTCGGTCCGATGGACGGTCAGTGGTGGCGCGTGCATTGGGCCGATATGAGCCCTGGTACTTCGCCAGCAGCGACTCGGGCCGTGCCGACAACGAGATCGGCCGTTTCGATCTGCCGCGTCCGCAGGGCACCTGCTACGTCGGCTATGGGCCAGCGGCCGTCTCCGCAGAGCACCTTCGTATCTGCGGCGTGAGCGCGGCCGAGGCGCAGAAGGCGGCGGCGCTACGGCGGGTGTCGCCCCTGGGCCTCGATCGTTGGCACGGCAAACCTATCGCCGACTTCACGTCACCGGCCGCCCACGACGACCACGGCGCACCGGGCGATATCGCGCTTGTCGACCGTGCCGAGGCGCGGGAGTGGGCTGTCGCGGACGCCTTGGCGCTCGTCCTGCTCGTCGTCGACGAGCCGCGGTTTCGACGCGCCGCGGCGCGGTGGCTCCAGCGCATGTGCGTCGAGCAGCGCATCACGCTGCACCAGCTCAGCTCGCCGCGGCTCTGGCCGGGCTTATCGATCGGCTCGCGACCGCGGCGCCTAGACCTCGTCCAGCGGGTACAGCAGACACTCGGCGGGTGTGGCACGGCAGCGACGTATCGTGCCCGCTGGACATCGCCGAGCATGCCCAGCGCCTCGGCACCACGCTCCGAATTACGCACGGCTGCCCGGAGCGAGCGGCGAGATTCTTGATCAGCAGGAACGGCCGCCGAAAAGGCGTCTAGTCTGCGGCGCCGTGACTCTGCCCCAGCCTGTCGGTCGCCAGCGCGAGGTCGTGGCACTTCCGCCGGAAGGGCACTTCGTCGTCTTGGGGACGGCTGGGTCCGGCAAGACGACGATGGCCGTACATCGCGCCGCGCACCTCGGCGACCCGCGAACGGACCACGCGGGGCCGACGCTTCTCCTGACCTTCAACCGCGCGCTCCTCGCCTACTTCGAACACTTCGGTGCGAGCGGCCTCGCGAACGTGACCGTGCAGAACTACCACGCGTTCGCCCGCGGCTACCTAGGTGCGCGGGACGCGATGGGCTGGAACTGGATCGTCCGCACCGAGGAGCGGCGCCGGCGCTTCCTACGGGACGCCCTACACAGCGTCCGAGCCAACCACGGAAGCGCGGGTGTCCTCGCGCGCGACGAAGAGTTCTTCTTCAGCGAGCTCATGTACGCGGCCCAGCACGGGTTCCTCGCCCGCGCGGAGTACCTTGTGGCTGATCGCGTTGGGCGTGGCACGGCGCTCGACCGCACAGGACGCGAACGCGTCTTCGACGTTCAGGACGCGTACGTGGCCCTGCGCGCCGAGCAGGGCTTCCGATACGACTGGTACGACATCGCCTACCACGCCCGGGCCCAGTTCGAGCTCGACGACAGCCCGCGGATGTACCGGCACATCGTGATCGACGAGGGGCAGGACTTTTCGCCGGAGATGCTCCGCTCGCTGGCGCTCGCGATTCCGGCCGACGGCTCGCTGACGTACTTCGGCGACGTGGCGCAGCAGATCTATGGTCGCGGCATCTCGTGGCGGCGGGCGGGACTCAACGTCTCCTCGGTGTGGCGCTTCGAGCACAACTACCGAAACACGCCGGAGATCGCGAGCCTCGGTCTCGCGATCGCCGCGATGCCCTACTTCCGTGATCAGCCCGACATGGTCGCCCCGACGGGTTTTCGCGCGAGTGGGCCACCTCCCACTCTCGTCCGCCTTAACGACACGGCGGCGGAGACCGCCTTCGTGATCCAGCAGGCTCGTGCAGCCGCGGCTACGGACAGCGTGGGCATTCTGCTCACCCGCCATGAGGACGAACGACGCTTCGCGCAGGAGTTCAACGGAGCGCAACGGCTCCATCGGGACCTCACGAACTGGCAAGGCGGTCCGGGCGTGAGCTACGGGACGGTGCACTCCGCCAAGGGGTTCGAGTTCGACACCGTCATCCTTGTCGGCGTCACCGACGACCGATGGCCGGAGCCGATGGCCATTGACGGAGACGGGCTTGAGGAGGCGACGGCAGTGGGTGGCCGGCTGCTCTACGTGGCCGTCACACGCGCGCGTCAGAATCTCATCATGACTGCGACCGGCGACCTCACCGAGCTGCTGCCCACCCAGGAGGGGCTGTGGACCGCTCTGCGCCGGTAGACGTCGCCGCGCTCGCTGCCGGACGGGGCGTCACGCGGCTCTGCCACCTGACGCCGTTTCGAAACCTCCTGCACCTCGCGAGCGAAGGCCAAGGACTGCTGAGCCTCCGTCAGCTCGCCTCACAGAGCGGCGACTACGACCAACAAGATCTCGAACGTCTCGATGGACACCCCAATCACATCTGCTGCTCGATCCAGTATCCGAACGCCTGGTACCTGCGGAACCGCAAGCTGCGCGCGACGCCCATCCAGCGCCTGTTCCCCGACTGGGTCTGCCTCACGATCGCCCCGAAACACCTGTGGAGTTCAGGCACGCGTGTGTGCGTGCGGAACGCAGCGGCGTTGGGCGGAACTCTGATCGAGGACATCTCACCCGGCTCGTTCCAAGCCCTCTACGCGTCGTCGATCATCGGCGCGGGCGGCCGGACGTACCGGCGCAGCGCGAACCGGATCGCTGCTTGCACGACCGACGACCAGGGCGAAGTGCTCGTCCATCGCCGGATCCCGCTCGCCGACGTGCACGCCGTGATTGTGACTTCTGACTCCGACGCCAAGCGGTTCCAGGCCGCGCTTGACCAGATCGGCGCGGACACGAGCAGCCTTGGCTGGGCGGTCGCTCCGGCGCTCTTCAACGCCAACGCGCTCAGCGCGAGCGTCGCGAGTGGCACCCCGCCGACCGAAACACCTTGGACACCCGCATGATCGACGAGCGTCTGGCAGAGGCAGCACGCGGCGCGATGCTGGCGTTCGCCGTCGGCGACTCTCTTGGCTGGCCGATGGAGACGCGCGGGAACCGAGTTGGAGGCACTCGGAATCTACGCCCCGAACTCACCTTACGTGAGTGGACTCGCCGGGAAGGCGGACGGCACGCCCCGCACGAGGAGGCGATGCCAGCCGGGGTGTACTCGGATGACACGCAGCTCACGCTCGCCGTCGCGCGCGCTCTGCGATACGAGAGCTGGTGGAAGTACTTCACCGAAGTCGAGCTGCCGTGGTGGGCGCAGTACGAGCTCGGCGGCGGCGGCGCGACGAAGCGGGCAGCGCAGTCGTGGGCCAAGCGGACGCCGCCCTGGGATCCGAAAGGCGCGAAGGGCTACTGGACGGCAGGTGGCAACGGCGCCGCGATGCGAGTCCTGCCCCATTGCGTGCGGCCCGATGAGCCGTTCGAAGACGTCCGACGGCGAGTGCTTGCCGATGGAGCCGCGACCCATGGCGACCCAGTGGCGCTCGTCGGCGCTCAGCTCTACGCGTACGCGCTCTGGATGACTATCCAGCGCCGGTCTCCCGTGGGCTGGGCTGAACTACTCGACGAGAGCCTTGAGGGTGCCAACCACTGGGGGGCGCTCGACCCCGAGGCGGTGCCCTCCGGCTGGGGACGCGACGTTGGCGACGAGTACTTCGAGCGTTGGGGTCGGACGGTGCAGGACACTCACGTCCTGCTGTCCCGCGCCCGCCACGAGATGGCTCACGGGGCGTTGACCGTCGATGATGAAGTCCTCAAGGAACTCGGCTGCTTCTCGCCGTCGGGCGGAGTCGGCACGATCACGGCGGTCGGCGCGCTCTACCTGGCCTCGCGGCACGCCTCGAACCCGGAACACGGGCTTCTGCGTGCGGCCTTCGCACGAGGGGCCGACACGGACACGCTCGCGGCGATGACCGGAGCGCTGCTCGGAGCTGTTCACGGACCGGTGTGGCTCGGTCGCGCCACGGCCGACGTCATGGATGCCGAGTTGCTCGGCGATGTGCTGGTCGATCCCCGTCCGGCCGATGCACACGCACCGGTCCGGTACGAGCAGGCCGCGCAGCGTCAAGTTGAAGCTCGGCTCGCTGAATCGCGCTCTGGCGCGCAAACGGAGCTGCCGTTCTACGGTCAGATCAAAGTCCTCGCCGTCCACGACCTCGACAACAGGACTTCATGGATCCGCAGCTGGTGGTTCCGCAACGAGGCTGGTCAGACGTTCCGCGTGAAGCGCATCAGCCGCGCCCAGAGCCAGCCTTGGAGCCCGCTGGGTCGTCGTGAAGCGATCGAGCGACCAGACGCCGCCGTTGAGCGCAACGGCGCCGAGGAGCCGAGTGGCCGCATCCGCAGCGGGCTCGTCGTTCGCGTCAGCGACATCAACCGCGCCCGGGCTTTCTACGAGACGCTCATCGGCCTTTCGGTTTCTCGGGAGACCAAGTCGTCCGTCGTCCTCGGCGGCTGGTTGGCGCTTGAGCGCACATCGTTGAGCGGCCAAACAGTCCAGACGAGGTTGCCTCTCGATGAGACGCTCTCCTTCGCCGTCACACTCTTCGCCCCCGAGGGCCAGTTCGCCGCCGTTGAACGTCGACTGAAGGACGCGCGCATCGGATTCAAGGTAACCGAGGCCGAGCGGGGTCGGACCCTGCGCACCAACGACCCAGACGGCACACCCGTGGAGATCCGCCTCACGCCTCAGCAGACGTAACAACGACGACCGTGCCTCGCCCTCCAGGTCGGCGTCCCTGTTCGTGCGGGTAAAACGCGCTTCGGTCCTCGGCTCTGGACGTCAGCAACGTCTTCAGGAGGCTCTCCGACGACGGCCGCGTCGCCGGCTCGGTCGCCAAGCTCGGCAAGGCGGGGAGGCCGCGGTCTGGGACCGCGACGGCCGACCCAGCCTGCTGCCCATGCACCTGCACTCCTTCGCCGGGCGGCACTCCAGCGGCGCCGCGGACGGGTTCACGCGCCGGCGGCGTCTAGGGGAGCTATACCCAGATGTTGTGGATGGGCTTGAAAACGAAGACGGCGTACCTTCCCGGTTGATCAAGACCGATGCCGACGAAGGTCGGCAGGAAGGCACGCCATGCAGGATGTTCGCAGGCT
>Ga0136637_1000271_pt1 | contig 11632 bp, 7 predicted proteins | sample AntDrymUQ8572106_2_FD_105497 | JGI IMG/M metagenome (GOLD analysis project Ga0136637, IMG submission 105497) | Polar desert sand microbial communities from Dry Valleys, Antarctica - metaG UQ857 (21.06) | ecosystem: Environmental > Terrestrial > Soil > Desert | place: Antarctica: Dry Valley... | reverse complement strand
CGGCCACATCGTGGCCGCACTCAACGGTGACCAGATCCGCGGCGACGGACAGGTGCCGCTGATGCCCGGTGACATCGTGTCGTTCATCTCTGCGGACGCTGGCGGGTGAGCGGCGTTGTGACGCCACCAGGCGGCTACTTTGGCAAGGCGCTCGTCGTGGACGTGACAGACGGCTCGACCACGACGGTGCCGCTGCCCGCCGATGTGCTGCGCCGCTACCTCGGCGGTGCCGGCCTCGGCGTCTGGCTGATGAACGAGCTCGGGCCGACGGGTGTGGAACCGCTCGCCCCGGATGCGCCCCTCGCGTTCGTGTTCTCACCGCTCGTGGGCACGCCATTGACGACCAGCGCAAAGTTCGCCGTCGTGGCCAAGTCACCCCTTACCGGCCTGCTCACCGATGCGCTGGCATCGAGCCACTTCGCCATCGCGGGCAAGTTCACCGGCCACGACGCGATCGTGCTCACAGGACGCGCAGACGGACCGGCCAACCTCTTGATCGACGAGGAGGGCGTCCAGCTCGTCGATGCGACCGAGCAGTGGGGCATGTCCGCATCCGATGCCGAGGAGTCGATCCGTGAGCGGTACGGCCGGAACTGGCGCGCGGCGAGCATCGGCCCGGCCGGCGAGCGGCTGGTGCGCTACGCGACGATCTCTCACGACGGTCGGCACGCAGGGCGTGGAGGGCTGGGCGCGGTGATGGGCGCGAAGAATATCAAGGCTCTCGCCGTGAAGGGCCGCAGGCGCGTCTCCATCGCCGACCCCGAGGCTGTGCTCGCCGCGGCGAAGGACCTGCGCGGTCGTTCCTTTGGCCCAGCCACCAAGAAGTACCGCGAGCTCGGGACCCTCTCCAACCTGCTGGCCTTCAACGCGATCAGCACTCTTCCCACTCGCAACTTCCAGGCCGCCACGTTTGCGGAGGCACCGCTGCTGTCCGCAGAGGAGCTCTCGGAGAGCCGCTCGATGGCCAAGAACAGCTGTGCCTCCTGCACTATCGGATGCGAGCACATCTACGCCACCAAGGGCGGCACCAAGGTCCGCGTCGAGTACGAGAATGTCTTCGCGCTCGGACCCATGTGCGGGGTGTCAGATCCTGACCACGTGCTCGAGGCGAGCGCCCGCTGCGACGCGCTCGGTCTGGACACCATCTCGGCCGGCGGCACGATCGCCTGGGCGATGGAGTGCGTCGAGCGCGGCCTGCTGGATGCGCCTTGGCTGCAGTTCGGTGACGGTACGGCGCTGCTGCGGGTGCTGGAGGAGATCGGCAGCCGGAGGGGAGTCGGAGCACTCCTCGCCCAAGGCTCGAGACGTGCGTCCGAAGTGGTCGGGCAGGGCTCGTCCGCCTTCGCTCCGCACGTCAAGGGCATGGAAATGCCGGGCTACGAGCCGCGCACGATGCAGTCGATGGCGCTCGGGCTCGCGGTCAACGCCCGCGGCGCCGACCACAACCGGTCCGGCGCGTATGAGGCTGACCTCAAGGAAGGCCTTGACCGGGTGCGGGGGACCGCAGAGCACGTGCGTGCCGCGATCGAGACCGAGGACCGTGCCGCAATCATGGACTCGCTGATCCTCTGCAAGTTCCTGCGGGGGGTGTTCACCGAGCCCTTCGAAGAGTGGGCGGCTCTGCTGTCGAAGGTCACCGGGTGGGATGTCGACGGGGTCGAACTGCGCGAGACAGCACGCCGCATCGTGCACGCCAAACGAGCCTTCAACCTTCGTGAGGGTTGGACCCCTGCCGATGACTGGCTACCTGAGCGCTTCCTCGACAACCCGCTCGAGCTGGCGTCGGGACGCATCGCAACACTCCCGGCCGAGCGACTGCGTGCCATGATCGACACGTACTACTCAGAGCGTGGACTCGACTCTGAGGGCCGACCAATCCTTCTGCAGACCGCTTCAGGAACGGAGTCGAAAGTATGACCATCACGGACCTCAGCCCGGCGGATGTGGACCAGCGCACCGTGTCACTCACCATCGACGGCCAGCGCGTCTCGGTCGCCGAAGGGACGACGATCTGGAAGGCTGCCCACGATGCGGGCATCGACATCCCGGTGCTGTGCCATGACGAGCGCTACGACCCGGTGGGTGTCTGCCGGATGTGTGTGGTCGACACCGGCGGGCGGACTTTCGCAGCCTCATGCGTCCGCCCCTGCGAACCGGACATGGAGGTCGCCACGTCGACCCCGGAGCTCGAGCGCAGTCGGGCCGTCCTCACCGAGCTGCTGGTCGTCGACCAGCCTGCGCGAGACGTAGACCCCAAGCAGACCACGACTGCCGACAACGAGCTCATCGCCCTCGCCGACAGCTACGCCATCACCGACGTCGACGACCTGTTCGCGGGACCGTCGCGCGGGACCGACGTGTCAAACCCGGTGATCGCCGTCGACCACGACTCGTGCATCCTGTGTGACCGCTGCGTCCGCGCCTGCGACGACATCCAGGGCAACGACGTGATCGGGCGCAGCGGCAAGGGGTACTCGACCCGCATCGCCTTCGACCTGAACGACCCAATGGGGGCGTCGTCCTGCGTCACCTGCGGTGAGTGCGTGTCCGCCTGCCCGACCGGCGCGCTGACCAACAAATCGATCAACAACATCCCGATCCAGCCGCGATCCGAGCTCGAAGCGGTGGACACGGTCTGCCCGTACTGCGGTGTGGGCTGCGCCCTCACCTACTACGTCGACCGCGAGCGCGGCGGGATCTCGTTCGCGGAGGGCCGCGACCAACCAGGCAACCAGGGCCGGCTGTGCGTCAAGGGACGTTACGGCTGGGACTACGCGGCCTCACCACAGCGGCTCACCGTGCCGCTGATTCGGATCGACTCGTCCTACCCCAAGGGGCCGTTGTCCCAGGACGTCAAGGAGAACAGCGCCAGGGACAGCACCAAGCGTGTCAAGGAGAACGAGGACAAGGACCGCTCCAAGCGCGGGAAGGGTCGCCGTCCAGGCGGGCTGGTGCCCTACGAGGAAGTGATGCCGCACTTCCGTGAGGCCACCTGGGACGAGGCGCTGGAGCTGGTCGCGAGCCGGCTGGGCGGGATCTATGCCGAGAGTGGTTCCGACGGAATCGCCGGCTTCGGGTCGGCCAAGTGCTCCAATGAGGAGGCCTATCTCTTCCAGAAGCTGATCCGGACCGCCTTCCGTTCCAACAACATCGACCACTGCACCCGGCTCTGCCACGCGTCCAGCGTCGCTGCGCTCTTCGAGGGGGTCGGGTCGGCTGCGGTCTCGACCACCTACGGCGACATCAAGAACGCAGACGTCGCGATCATCACCGGCAGCAACGCGACGTCCAACCATCCGGTTGCGTCGTCGTTCTTCAAGCAGGCGCGGCGGGCCGGCACCAAGATCATCTACATCGACGTGCGTGCCGGCTCCGTTGCCGACCACGCAGACGTGTTCGTCCAGCTCAAGCCCGGCACCGATGTCGCCCTCTACAACGGCATCATGCACGAGGTCATCCGGCTCGGCCTGGTCGATGAGGACTTCATCGCAAGCCGCACATCCAACTACGAGGCGCTGGCAGCGACTGTCGAGGCCTATCCGCCGGAGTTGGCGGCTCAGATCACCGGCGTCGACGTCGACATCATCCGTGAGGTGGCCAGACTCTGGGGTGAGGCCGACGCCGGGCTGATCTTCTGGGGGATGGGTGTCTCCCAGCACACCACCGGCACCGACAACTGTCGCTGCCTGATCGCGATGTGCTCCATCACCGGCAACGTCGGGCGGCCGGGCACCGGGCTGCATCCGCTGCGTGGCCAGAACAACGTTCAGGGTGCCTCCGACGCGGGGCTGATCCCGATGTTCTACCCCAACTACCAGCGGGCGACCGACAGCAACGTCAGGGCCTTGTTCGAGCAAGCGTGGGGGACCGAGCTCAACCCGGTCAACGGCCTTACCGTCACCGAGGTCATCAAGTCGATCCTCGACGACGGTGTCCGTGGGATGTACATGCTCGGTGAGAACCCGTTCCTGTCCGACCCGAACATCAACAAGGTCCGCAAGGCGTTGTCGAAACTGGACTTCCTGGTCGTGCAGGACATCTTCCTCACCGAGACCGCGGAGTTCGCCGACGTCATCCTCCCCGCGTCTTCTTACCTGGAGAAGGACGGCACGTACACCAATACGGACCGCCGGGTGCAGCTCGGCCGAAAGGTCTTCGACCCGCCTGGCAAGGCCCGAGCCGACTGGGAGATCGTCCAGGAGATCGCGCAGCGACTGGGACTGGACTGGAGCTACGAGTCGCCTCGCGAGGTGTTTGCCGAGATGGTCCCGCTGATGCCGAGCTACAGGAACCTGGACTACGACAACCTCGGGTCGTCGGGCAAGCTCTATCCCGTCGACGACCCCGACAACAGCGACGGCACGGTGGTCCTGTTCGACGAGCGGTTCAACACCGCCGACGGGCTGGCGCACCTGGTCCCGGCGGAGTGGCTGCCGGCCAAGGAGCTTCCCAACGACGACTACCCGTTCGTGCTCAACACCGGCCGGTTGCTCGAGCACTGGCACACCGGCTCGATGACGCGCCGGTCCTTCGCGCTCGACGCCATCGCGCCGCGCGCGGAGGTCTACGTTCACGCGGAGGACGCGGGCCGGCTCGGGCTGGCAGACGGTGGCCTCGCTCGGGTGGAGTCGAGGCGCGGAGAGATAACGCTCAACGTCAGGGTCTCCCACCGGGAGGCGCAGGGCAACATCTTCATCCCGTTCCATTTCCGGGAGGCCGCGGCAAACCTGTTGACAATCGACGAGATCGACCCGACCGGCAAGATCCCGGAGTTCAAGTTCTGCGCCGTTCGGATCAGCCCCGCGGGCGACCCCGAGGGCGTGCGAGCCGAAGGTAGTGCACCGTGACCGTGACATCCAACGGGTGGACGACCGTGCCGGGGGTCGAAGCACGAGCCGGCAAGTTCGGGGGACCGAGCCTGATTCCGATGCTGATGGAAATCCAGCAGCGTCATGGCTGGCTGCCCCGAGAGGACCTTGTTGCGCTCGCGCGTGAACAGAGACGTCCGCTGTACGAGATCGAGGGACTGGTCTCGTTCTATCCGCATTTCCTCACTAGCCCGCCCAAACCCGTGACCGTGCGGGTCTGCCGCGACCTGTCGTGCTGGCTAAAGGGTTCCGAGGCCGGGATCAAGCGGCTGCAGGAGCAGTACGGCGACGCCACGGACGTCGAGGTGACGGAGATCTCCTGTCCGGGTCGTTGTGACATCGCGCCTGCTGCGACCGTCGGTGAGCGGCCGGTGCGGGTCGAGGACGTCGGCAGGCTGGTCGCGGAACAGAGCCACGGCGACGCGAGGCACGGCGATGTCGTGGCCCACGGTCCGGAGGGCGGCTGGCCCAACGATCCGTACGGCCCCGGCGTGCAGCGCTACCAGGCGCTGCGGGCTCTGTTGTCAGGAGAGACCGCCCCGCAGCAGGTTCTCGACAGACTGCAGGATTCGGGGCTGCGTGGCATGGGGGGTGCAGGATTCCCGACCGGCAAGAAGTGGGAGCTGGTTCGCAACACCGAGGGCAGCGTGAAGTACGCCATCTGCAACGCCGACGAATCCGAGCCGGGCACCTTCAAGGACCGACAGCTCCTGGCCGAACAGTCGCACCTCGTGCTCGAGGGCATGTTGATGGGCATGGTCGTGACCGGCGTCGAGGAGGGCTGGGTCTTCATCCGGCACGAGTATGGCCCCGAGGAGGACGTGCTGCGTGCCGAGATCGGGCGCCTGCACGAGCTGGGCCTGATCGGGGACGACGTCCTGGGCACCGGTCGGCGACTGATGGTCGACATCTTCACGTCACCGGGCGGCTACATCCTCGGCGAGGAAACCGCGCTCATCGAGTGCATGGAGGGACACCGGGGCGAGCCTCGTAACAAGCCACCGTTTCCAGGCGTCTACGGCCTCTGGGGCAAACCCACCCTCATGAATTCGGTCGAGACCTTCGCCGACGTACCGATCATCGTGTCGCGCGGCGCCGAGTGGTGGAAGGGACAAGGCCTCGATGAAAGCGACGGGCTGAAGTTCTTCGCTGTGTCGGGACATGTGGAGATGCCGGGCGTCTACTGCGTACCGATGGGCACCACAATCCGCAGTCTTGTCGAGCTCGCCGGCGGTGTCACCGGTGGCGCCGAGGTCGGCTCGGTACAGCCTGGCGGAGCGTCGTCGAACTTCCTCGGCCCGGAGCACCTCGACGTCCCGCTGGACTTCGGCACCCTGGCCGATGCCGGCTCGATGCTGGGGTCCGGTGCCGTGGTCGTGATGGCCGAGGGCACCGACCCGCTGGCCGCTGCGACCAACGTCCTGCGGTTCTTCCGCAACGAGTCGTGCGGTAAGTGCGTCCCCTGCCGGGTCGGGTCCACCAAGGCCTACGACCTGCTGGAGGACACCCTGTCGGCCGGTGCCGCGCTCAGCGACGATCGACGCGCCCGGCTGCTCGAGCTCGAGGTCGTGATGCGCAAGACATCGATCTGCGGGCTGGGACAGGTGGCGTTGGGGCCGGTCGTGAGCGTGCTGGGTCGGGCCCGCGGTGCAACTTCGGCCCGGTCACAGCCGCGGGAATGAGGACACCTCGGTTGGCCGGCAAGGAGTTTTTCACCACGATGTCGGTTTCGGAGGCGCTCGCCGGGTTCCAACCAGGGCGGAGCACCGGGATCGAGACGGTCCCGAGGGACGATGCGCTGGGCCGGGTGCCCGCGTCGGCCGTGGTGTCGCGCGCGGCGCTGCCGGGTTTCGCCCGGTCCACCGTTGACGGCTACGCGGTCCGTGCTTCCGACACGTATGGCGCGAGCGACGGGCTGCCGGCGTACCTCGACCTGATCGGTGCGGTGCGGATGGGGGTCGCGGCCGACATGACGGTGCGCCCGGCGACGGCTGTCCAGATCCCCACTGGAGCCGCCATCCCCAGCGACGCGGACGCCGTCGTGATGGTCGAGTTCACCCAGTTCACCTCATCCGATGTGATCGAGCTGACCAGGCCGGTCGCGGTGGGGGAAGGTATCGTGCGCGCCGACGAAGACGTCGCTGTGGGTGCCGAGATCGCCCCCGCGGGTCGCCCCCTTCGACCTCAGGACCTCGGCTTGCTCGCAGCGGCCGGTGTCACCGACGTGGAGGTGCGTGCACGGCCGCGCGTAGGGATCATCTCCACCGGTGACGAGGTGGTGCCCCCGAGCACCCAGGAGCTCGCTGTCGGCCAGGTTCGGGACGCGACGGCGTCTGCGTTGGCGGCGCTGGTTGTCCAGGCAGGCGGTGAGCCGTCCCGGCGCGGGATCGTGCCGGACGACGTCGATGCGCTGACCCAGACCCTGGCAACGGCCGTCCAAGACTGCGACCTCGTCGTCATATCTGCCGGCTCGTCGGTCGGTGCTCGTGACGAGACGACCGCCGCGGTCCGGTCGTTGGACGAGGCCAGCATCTTCTGCCACGGCCTGGCTGTGAAGCCGGGCAAGCCCACGTTGCTCGCCGAGTGCTCCGGCGTGCCGGTCATCGGTCTCCCGGGCAACCCGCTGTCTGCCCTGGTCGTGTTCCGTCTCGTCGGGCTGACAGTGCTCCGGCGGGTGGGGGGGATCACCGTCCCGCCGAGGGAGCCGACAATGACGGCCACCCTTTCTCGGGCGGTGGCCTCGGCCGCCGGACGGCTCGACGTGGTGCAGGTGCAGGTGCGAGAAGGCGTCGCCGTTCCGTTGTTTGGATTCTCTGCTCTGCTCTCCCTGCTCACCGCCGCTGATGGGTACGTCGTCATCCCCGAGCCGGCGACCGGGCTCGACGAGGGAACCACCGTCGCCGTGACGCTGTACCGGTAGACGCAGTGCATGACAGTCCGTTCATCAGGGACGTACCAGCCGAGTCCGCCATCCAGTCGTGGGTGGACGCCTGCACCGGCGCCGGCTGCCCGGACCGGCTCGACGCCGTGACGCTCCCGCTCCACGAGTCGGTCGGACGGGTGACCGCCCAACCGGTTTGGGCCACCCGCTCCTCCCCGGTGGGAGACGTCGCTGCGATGGACGGCATCGCGGTGCTATCCCGGGACACCCGCGGTGCGAGTCAGACCACCCCGCTCCAGCTCGACCCGGGCGCTTATGAGGTCGTCGACACCGGCGACACGATGCCTACCGGCCTCGACGCGGTCGTCATGCGCGAGCAGGTGCACTACGTCGAGACGAGTGCCGGGAAGGTCGCCGAGATCCTCGCAGCGGTTCCGCCCTACCAGCACGTGCGCTCGATCGGTGAGGACATTAGCGCCGGCGAACTGCTTCTTCCCGAGGGACACCGGCTGCGGCCGGTCGACATCGCGGCGGCTGCGGCTGCGGGTGCGACCGAGCTCGCGGTCCGGCGCCGTCCGCGGGTGGCCGTGATCCCCACCGGGGACGAGATCGTTCCCGTCGGCTCGCCGCCGCGGCCGGGCGAGATCCTCGACACCAACTCGCTGATGCTCGTCGCGCAAGCGCGCGAGGTCGGCTGTGACGCCTGGGCGACCCCCATCCAGCCGGACGCCATCGACGAGATCATCCGTGCGGTACGCGCCGCGGCGGCAGCTGCGGACCTGGTCATGGTGGTTGCGGGGTCGAGCGCCGGCCGCGACGACTACACCGCCCGAGTGGTCGCAGAGATCGGCACGCTGGCCGTGCACGGAGTCGCAGTGCGCCCGGGCCATCCGGTGGTCCTCGGTGCCGTCGAGGCCACGCCCGTGATCGGCGTACCCGGATATCCGGTGTCGGCGGCGCTGACGTTCGACATCTTTGCCGCCCCACTGATCGCCACCCTGGAGGGAGCCGCGCCGAAGCACAGGTCGGAGGTCCTCGCCCGGCTCGCGCGCAAGCTTCCCTCCGTCGTGGGAATGGAGGACTGGGTGCGGGTGCGGCTCGGTTCCGTGGGTGGTCAGGTGGTCGCGTCGCCGTTGCCCCGCGGGGCCGGCGTGCTGACCTCGCTGGTGCGGGCAGACGGGCTGTTGGTTGTCCCGTCCCGGGTGGAGGGCCACCACGCGGGCGAGCAGGTCTCCGTGCAACTGTTGCGCCAGCTCCCGGACATCGAACGCACGATCGTCGTCATCGGTTCGCACGACCTCGTCATCGACCTCGCCGCAACAGCTCTGCGGGCCGCAGACCCAACGTTGACTCTGGTGTCCTCCAACGTCGGCTCGCTCGGTGGGCTGGTTGCGCTGCGCGACGGGTTGTGCCACCTCTGCGGGTCGCACCTCTTGCACCCGGCGACGGGCGAGTACACGCTGCCTTACCTCGATGAGCTGATGAGCGACCGGGAGCTGGCCGTCGTACGCCTCGTTCACCGTGACCAGGGACTGATGGTCCCGCCCGGGAACCCGCGTGGCATCACCGGGCTTGCGGACCTGGCGGGTGGTGACCTGTCCTACGTCAACCGGCAGCGTGGCGCCGGCACCCGGATGTTGCTCGACCAGGAGCTGAGGCGGCTCGAGATCGACCCCTCGACGGTCACTGGTTATGCACGGGAGGAACCGACACACCTGGCGGTCGCCGCGGCGATCGCGGCGGATCGCGCCGACTGTGGTCTCGGCATCCTCGCGGCGGCGCGCGCCCTCGGCCTTGACTTCGTGCCGGTGGCGCGAGAGCCCTATGACCTCGTGGTCGACGCCAGCAGTCTCGAGGATCCGCTGCTCGCCCCGCTGTGGAGCCTGCTGGACTCGCCGGACTTCCGAGCCGACGTCGAGGGGCTCGGCGGGTACAGCACAACCGAGACTGGACTCCGCATCCGCTGAATCTGTATCCTGTATAGATGGTACAGAAGGTACAGGACGTGGTCGCGGACATCCTCGCCCGCGTCATCACCGGAGAGATCGCCACCGGCCGGCCGGTCCCGACCGTTCGGGTGCTCGCCAGCAAGGTGGGTTGCTCCCCGGGCACCGCAGCCCGCGCGCACACGATCCTGCGCGAGGCAGGCATCATCACCGGGCCATCACGCTCGCGCGCGGTCCTCACGGCCGACGGGGTCGCCCGGGCCCTGGCGATGAGAACCGGCGTCGCTGCGGTTCGGCTGTCCGGCAGCGATGACCCGGCCCTCGACCTGCTGCTGTCAGCCGTGGGCTCCGCCGCGCAGCGAGCCACCGGCGGTAGGGGCAGCGTCGCCGGACTCGCCCTGCTTGCGCAGGGCGCCGTCGACGCGGCCGCGGTGCATCTTCGGGATGTCCGCACGGGCCGATCCAACGATACCTTTGTACGACAGGTGTTCGCGGGCGAGCCGGCTCTGCTGGTGCACCTGTGGCGTCGTGAGCAGGGTCTCGTGGTGCCGAACGGAAACCCGCTAGGCATCCACGGGGTCGCGAGTCTTGCCGGCACCAGGATCGCCTGGCGAGGGCCGGGTACGGGGTCGCGGCTGCTGCTCGGCCGGCTGCTGCGCGACGCTGGAGTCACACCCCGCCCGGATGGCGAACCGTGCGACTCCCACCTCGGCGTAGCGGTCGCCGTGGCCGCCGGCGCGGCCGACGTCGGGCTGGCCATCAGGGCCGTGGCCGAGGCCGTCGATGCCGACTTCCTCCCGGTCGAGTGGGAGGACTTCGAGCTTGCGGTTGCTCCGGAGTCGTTGACGCTGCTCGCGCCGATCCTCGACGTACTCGCTGGCACGACGGTCCAGGACCGGCTGTCGCGGTCGGGCGGCTACGACCTACGTCGTAGCGGCGAGCTGCGGGTGGCGGCATGACCCGGGCCGCCGTTGGTGGGGCGGCGTGCGCGGCTGTGCTCGCACTCGCGAGCTGCTCGTCCGGTAGTGGCGACGTGGCCGCTGGCGCCAGCGGCAACATGGTGCTGGCTACCACGACCAGCACGCAGGACTCGGGGGTGCTCGACGAGCTCATCCCGACCTTCGAGAAGAGCAGTGACTGTGTGGTCAAGACGGTTGCGGTCGGATCCGGCCAGGCGCTGACGATGGGGCAGCGCGGTGACGCGGACGTGCTCCTGGTGCACTCGCCGGATGCGGAGACGAAGTACATGGCCGATGGTTACGGATCGAGTCGAAAGGCGGTCATGCACAACGACTTCATCTTGGTGGGTCCCCCCGGAGACCCCGCCGGCGTCGCGGATGCCTCCGAAGCGGCCGACGCAATGAGCAGGATCGCGAAGGCAAAGGCACTGTTCGCCTCACGCGGCGACGACTCCGGCACGAACGCGAAAGAGCTGTCGCTGTGGGAAGACGCCGGTGTCGATCCGGGCGGGTCATGGTACATCGAGACCGGCCAGGGCATGGGTGCGACCCTCACGATCGCGGACCAGAAGCGGGCATACACGCTGTCCGACCGGGGCACCTTCCTGGCGACCAAGGGACTGGAGTCAAAGGTCGAGTTCGAGGGATCTGACGACCTGCGCAACAACTACCACGTGATCGTGGTCGACCATGAAGGCACCAACAAAGCCTGTGCGAAGGAGTTCTCCGGCTGGATCCGTGAGAAGCCGGTGCAAACGAAGATCGCAAAGTTCGGCGTCGCCAAGTATGGCCAGCAGTTGTTCGTACCCGATGCGTTGAACTGATGGTCGAACCGCTCTACGAGGTGCTGGCACGCTCCGCGTTTGTGTCCGTGTCGGCGACGCTCGTCGCCTCATTGATCGGCATCCCGCTCGGCACCGCGCTCGCGCTGGCGCGCGTGCCCGGACGCAGCCTGCTGACCGCCGTCGTCAACACCGG